>VTLG01000025.1_pt1 | contig 57173 bp, 54 predicted proteins | sample 4694571 | NCBI WGS metagenome assembly VTLG01 (sample SAMN12604809, study PRJNA352737) | marine metagenome | biome: ENVO:00000447; feature: ENVO:00000209|ENVO:00000569|ENVO:01000036; material: ENVO:00002151; isolation source: viral sequences binned using virsorter ... | reverse complement strand
CTTTGAGAGTTCAACTTGCATTAATAACTCCGTGTCTTTACCTTATTATTATAGTGCATACAGAGTGTATGCGGAACAATAATATACAGTTTGTAAACTGGCACACTAGCTATTGCACTGTGTCCCATTTAGGTGGATTATGAGGACACGCAGCAGTTGAGAATCTTGCTTTAATGGTCATTAGACAATGACATATCTGACAGTTATCAAGAATACCAAGAGAACTATCATCTTTGATAGTCCTCCTCCCTTCTCTGTCTGGTTGCCATCCTTTCCAATAATCTAACTGTACCTTATTAAGATGCTCACACTCATGACATATTGCTAACCGTTCGTTATATATTTTATCATCAACTATGAATTTCTTTAGTTTCATTTGTTTCTCTACGATTCTTGATGTACTTGAGTTGACACCATTGTGATTCATGACACAATAATAGTGTATGAATCTTCTTATGTTTCATCTCCTTACCACTAGTGTATATACAAGTTTGTTTATCCTTAACACTAGTTTCAATAGTAATGTAAGGTGGATACCATGGAAATCCTTTCTTCTTTGGTTCTGGTGTACCCTTAAAGTATACCCAACCTTCATCTATGAGAGTTCCTCCCCAATACTCACGTTCCCATACAACGTAGTCACCAACTTGGGGGTTGTATTTTGAATTAGTCAACGACATCAAACTCTTTCCTATCCTTGTTTGCTGGATTAGGTAATCTGAACATCTCTTTCAGATCATTGAGTTCTTTCAGTTCTTCTCTAAGCTTATCTATTTGTGCTTGTAGAATTTGGAAGTTGTGATCATTATTATTCTGAAGCATTAACATGTTGTTGATTGCTTCTTTGAATTCGTTCTCTTTCATGACAGATGAGTTGGTATAGTTGACGGTGTAGTTCAGTTTCTACTGAGTTTAAGTGTTCAAGTATAAAATCTTTATCTTGATTATCACGAGTCAGTTCAATGACATTATTTATTTGTGTCAGTGCTGACAACAAACGTTCCTTCTCTGTTCTCATTAATATCTAGATGGATACTCTGGTGGTTTATAATTATCCAATCCAAACTCTTGTTGATGTCTAGTCTGAAGATATTGAATCACTTCATCTCTCCACTCCATCAATTCATGAAAACATTCTTGATTATGTGCACATGCACGAAGATGGTGATCAGGTTTATGTACTGATTCAGTAAAGATGGTTAATGCATCTCTACGCTTTTCATGTTTATTTGTCATTAATCATCAACACTGTCAAAGTTACTTATATCACATACAGGAACTTCATGTTCATCATTGATAATATACCAATGCTGCATTGTACCATGTAATTCTGGATGTCCAACAAAATCTGATGGATATTCACGTTCACCAATATATCTGATCTGATCTTCAGGAATATCATTATCCCTCATGATCGCTTGGATCTTATAATGCATCAGCTCGTATGGAGCTGGCACAGTCATCTGTGTCATTCAAATAATGCTAATGTAAAAATTCTACCACACGTTAAGGTGTGTGTCAACCTGGATTTGCTGGTACTTTGTTACCGTATGGTTGTGACCCACTTGGATTCATAACATAGCACTCAACAAAATAATCCATGTCTGATAGGTCAGTTGATAGTGGGAACCAATCACCTGCTGTTTCTATTGCTGTTGTCTGACTATCAAATTCATAGAATGTATATCTATTGGTAAATACCTCACCAATCTCATCTTCTGGTATGAAATCCTCATAGTATGTTTTTACTGTTGCTTTCTTGGTGTCATCCAATGCCATCCAATCAGATGTATCAATAACCAATATGTATTTGTTTTTATTCTTTGCAAAGTAATGGACTACTTCAAATAGTCTCTGTGCATTCATTGATACTAGCATTATAATTCTCCATTTTCAAGACGTGCAATTAAATTATCTAACCATTCTTCACCCTTAGCTTCTATCTGTGCATCTGTCATGTTCACTGCTTCTAATGTCTCTGCTGACATCTGACTTTCATGTGAACTATCATAGTTTGTATATCTCTGTATACCTGCCTGTTGAGCATTTGCTTGAGTTCTATACTTTGCAACCTCTATTCTACCCATTGTACCAAACTCTGCTTGTGCTTGAGTTATAGTTGATAGAACTAGATACGTGGTCATCTTCTGTGAGAAGTATTTCAATGAGTTAGTTGATAGTTTCCAGAAATGATATGTACTATCTAGAAAATCCTCATCATTACCTTGCTGACCATATGCTGCTATTGCTTTTTCACTAAGACCAACTGTTTTCCTTGTATTATATTCTGTTGGTGTGATGGGGAAGATAACATCATTTGCATTCTGTGCGTCTCCTCCTTGTGCATCCTTCTTAGGATTATTTCTAATCCAATCTCTATATGCTAACCACTGAGCTGCTGACTCTGCACTTAATCCATTATCAGGTAATTGTGTCCAATCACTATCTTTAAGAAGAAATACTCTAACAAGATTAACCTTTTCCCACGTTAATATATTAGTCTCTTGAATCTTTCTTTCAACTGCCTTCTGATACTCTGCCTCAGTTATGTCCTTATAATCAAAGAACTTATCTCTTAATGAATTGAATAATGCATCCACATCATATTCAGCAACACCAGCTGGGTCAAATTCATAACTGGACCACTTACTCGTCTGAGTCTTATGATCTCGTTTATACTTACTACGTTGTATTAAATATGTACCATCTGCATGATAGACAAACAACTCCAATTGATCCTTATCAGAATTCCATAGAGGTGTAATAATTGGTTCTATCTCAGAATTCCAATAATCATCATTAAATTGCTTTTTAACACCCTGATAAGAAACTATCCTATCAAAGGCATTAAAAATCATTTGTGCAGTTGAAGACGTTGCCATCAGTATACTAGATCTTTATGTATTATTTATCCTACATCGCTTTGATGATGTATTTAGAACGATGATATTTAGTGACAAGAGATAAACTATCTTGAACACTTGCAGTACCTGCTACAGATATTGGTGTGGATGTAGATAGAGTTAATGTACCATCAGTGAATCTAATATTAGAATCTCTTGCAGTAACTACTCTTCTAATCTCATCAATACCATCTTCAGGTCCACAATCACCATCATTACCAGGAATTGATGCATTTAATGTTGGAACAAATATTCTTTCAGTGTATGTTGCATACCTAACACCAAACAATGCAAGACCCCAGTTATCATTAACAGATCCACCTTGTTCATTTGGGTTATCTCCTGAACCATCTGGTCTTGTTTGTCTTATTATTAAATATATACCATTTATTCTTGCATCACTTTCTTCATCAATATCAATACTATAATTTGCCCAACCTGAAGTTCCTACATTTTGTGGATCTGCTACAGCTTGAAGCACACTTTCAGATGTTGCATCCAATGATACTTTAAAATAACAATCTATTGCTTCTTCTGGTGCTTCACCACCATTAGAGTTATTACCTTTAATAACACCAAATGTAATCTTATCAGCATTAAGTAAGTTTAGAGGACCGATTTGTAAGAATCTACTACCAAGACCACTGTATCTAATATGTCTATTAGCCATACCATTACTAATGGTAGTTGCAAGTCCAAAGTTATCACCAACAGATCCAACAACATCTAATGCTTCACTTGCTGAATGCCATATATTAGCAGCAGCACCTGTGAATGGTGCACCAGCATTTGCTATATCATAATTACCATCTGGGAAGTTTGGAACTTCATAATATCTACCTGAAGGATCAGATATACCAACTACATCATCATCGCCAGGTAATCTACCGTAACATGCAATTTCTACTCTACCTGGATTACCATTTTGTATAGCATCACCTTGATTACCTGCACCACCAGAACCACCATCACCAACTTCAACAAAGAATGATGTTGATATATCATCTGAAGTTGTTAATGGTTGCATTCCTATATTCAATGCAGCACCACCACCTCCACCACCTCCAGAGGGGTTTGCTCCATCTTCTTCAAATGTTGCTGTGAGTGTGACATAACCACCACCTGTAGATCCAGATGATTCACTAGGAGAAGTAACCCAAGTTGTACTAATTGCTGATCTTCCAGCATTACCACCAGATCCTGAACCTGTATTAACATGACCAGCACCAGCGACACCACCAGCACCACCATTACCTCCACCAGTGGGGCCAGCACCACCGCCACCACCTCCTCCTCCACCAGAGGTACATCCTTTTGATCCACCTTGTCCACCAGGATTGAATGTGAATAGATTTGCTTCGTATAATCCTTGGGTAGGTCCGAGACCTGCACCACCAGTCCAGCATGGGTCAGTGATACCACCACCGTTCCATCCTCCACCTGAACCACCGCCACCGCCACCGCCTCCAGCACCAGCGATTGCTTGACCAAAACCAATATTTAGAGACGTGACACCACCGCCACCTCCTCCAGATCCACCATTACCCCATGCACCTGAACCTGATTGTCCACCATTTCCACCATTAGCACCAGAACCACCATTAGCTGCTGGTTCACCACTATTTGCTACCTGTTGGTTTACACCTGGATCTCCTTGTTGTCCTATAACCCAATCAAGTACACCATTAAAATTCATCAATCTTCCTGTGACCCTTCTACCTGGAGATGCAGTACCACCACCATAACCAACACATCCTCCTATACCATTAGCGGGACCATTACCACCAGCACCACCAGAAATATCAAAGTCTACATATGAAATTGAAGCAATTTCCTCATCTGGTACTCCAACAATATCATTAACATCTATACTACCAGTAGTAACGTTTGTACCAGTAGTTACTAATTCTTCTACCCTAATCTCCCATAGATTAGTACCTGCACTAACTCCCTTACTATATCTAAATGAACCAGCAGTAGCACCAGTTACTACCTGTGCACCATCTGCGTTAGAACCAACATTTGCACCATTATAATAATATGTGTATGTTCCACCTCCACCACCACCTTGTAAGAGTTCTTCTTTTACACCACAAATGAAATTATTCTGACTTGTAGAATTCCAGTCAGCACTTTGAGGTATATTAGCTACTTCACAAACTTGGAATCTTTGAGTTGGAGAGTGTTCATATAATGGGAAGGTCATCTGTTGTATTTCTACTTCATACCTAGTTTGTGCTTGATTATTAATAGCAATAACTTCTACCTTAGCATTACAATCATTTCCATCACCATCCTTGAAACATAAACCAGGATATGCTGGTGGTGATGGGATTACAGTAAATCCAGCACCATTACCACCTGTTATAGTACAAGGATAAGTTGTATTAGCTGTTACTGCTATGTTAGTAACACTAGTATCACTACCAGCAGTTTGCCCCTGATTCTGGGTAAATGATACAGTTTGTCCTCCAATCTGCCATGATACAGTTCCTAATGCATATCCATTAGATGAAGAATCTAACCATTCAAAATTAAAATCTATTTGAGCAAATCCATGACCAGTAACGACCATATCACCATTTGTATTAAATGCTATAGCAATATCAGAAGTACCTGCTAACTGATTTCCTCCTTTAAATCTATAAGGACCCCAATAGTTCCATGTACCATTCTCATAAGCTGGACCATTTCTTCCATATGGGTTTATTGCTCTTAACTTACCATCCATATAAAAATGGAATCCCATCATGCCAGATTTATTTGCTTGATCAGGAGTAACAGCATCTATAACCAAACCATTACTATTTGATGTGGTTTCCATAAAGTTCTGTGGTACACTAGCATTAGGTCCATATATTGTAGACCAACCATTTGGTTGTCCAAATAATGTTGAACCTTGAATCTGAGTACCAGCACCAAGATCCCAATTTAAACCACAATTAACAGATGGTTGAGAATTCCAATAGTTTGCTTGTCCTAAACCATTAGGAGTATTAGTTGCAGTTGTTTTAAGATCAACTGTACGAACTGGTGATACTTGTATAGCACATGGCCATGTTGTTACCCATGATCCCGTAGATTGTCCCGTTAATTCAACATAATTATTACCAGCACTATAACCAGGTCCATATACTTGTGTCCAACTAGTAGTTGATGTGCTCCAAGTCTGTGTTGCACTTCCTTGAGTTAAGAAATTGTCAAATGAACCAGCACCACCATTACCTCTATCATTCCATCCAGCTATTGGTGGCAATCCACCAGCAGGAACTGCACCATTACCTATACCACCAGTGCTTCCATTATCACCATTTTGAGTAACATTAAATGTAAATCTAGGATCAGTGAATATCTCTGTAGGTATTGTCCATGTACCACCTTGTCCACCTTGACCTCCATTAGTACCAGCTTGTCCACCTTGTCCACCACCAGCAGTAATAGTATATGGATTACCATCAACAGTTAAAGTTACAGAGGAATCAAATCCATTTCCACCTGAACCTGAGGAACCTCCTCCTCCACCTCCACCACCTGCAATTCTCATGGTATAAGATGTAATATTTTCTCCACCAGCATTTGCTGCTATATTTGCAGTACCACTATCATATGTGTTTAAAAATCTTTCTTCACCAGTTCCTGGTGTAGTAACTATAATCTCTTTACCACCAATAACAGTATTATCATCAACCACCCAAACTCTTGGTGTTGGTGTAACAGGAACTTCAGTGAAATATCCTGACGCTAATCTAACAGAACCAAAACCAGCAGATTGAGTTTCATCACATAAACATTGGAATGATGCTAGTGTAAAATTAGCTTCTATAATAGTATATGCACCATCCAAACTAGTTTGTGTGTTTGATAGTATTATATTATCACCAATTTCAAATGTATGATTTGCTGTGAATATTATTGTTAGAACACCATTTTGAGCAGCAGCACTAACAATTGGAAGTGATCCTGGTTCTGTAATCTTATAGTTATAGCATCCATCCCAGTTACCATCTTCACCTGCTCTTACTCCAATTTTTGCAAGACCATAGGCATCATATCCATTAGGATGGAAAGCACTACCAACAGGATCATTTAATGTACCACTAATATTATTGGCACTCCTATACTCACCAGTTGGATCAGAACCTGATACATTACTATCAGATGTCTGTTGTATTTCTATAGTTAAAGGTTGTTCAGCAGCATCACGATATAATACTGGGATTTCAATCTCTCTATTCTTCCATACTTGATAACTTGCATCATATGCACCATATCCAACACTATTATTGTTTATATTATATGTCTGAGCAGATTCCATCAATTCATACCATGTTGATGTTGGAGCACTACCAGCACCTGTAAATCTTATTCTAAGATTATCAGTAGTATCATTGCATCTCTCACCACCATTAATATCATTACCAGCAATTCCTAATGCAAAGAACTTACTATATCCTTCAACATTTAAAGTGAATGATGCATCTCTAGTTGCTTGATGAGTTGCGAACGTTGTACTACCTGGACTACCAAATCCTAAGTATTGTGATCCACTACCAGGACTCACAAATCCACCAACTTCTCCTACTCCATTACCCCAATTAAGTAATGAAGTACCATTTAATGTCCATACAAGCTCAGCATCAGTAACATCCCATGTCTTATCTGGTAATGCGTTTGTTTGTTCTTTCAATCCAATACCTTCTACATTACCAAATGTAGATGTCTTTGGACTTAATGGTCTATATCCTAACAATCCATGAGAGTGACCCAATGTTTCTCCACTAGGTAAATTAGGTATAAAGTTCTCAATATATCCTTTTACCTTACCATATCCTGTAGTAAATGTATCAACACCTTCTGCGTTAGATTCAGTAATTTCATCTGGTTCACTATGTAATAAGTTATGTAAGTGTGATGGTGGTCTTGCAAAGATATAATCTTGAATTGGTCCTACAGTATATTTCTTTTCACCAGTTAAATATGGTTGAACTAATGTAGTAACATTTGCATATCCTGTAGTAAGAACATCACTTATCTCATAGAATTCAACAGGATCTTCAATAGTATCTGTACCAATAAACCATTGTCCACCAACATCACCAACATTCATGGTGATTCTATCTCCTACCAAAGGAGTACCAGAACCATTAACACCTTGACCAAATCCAATTAACTTTCTATCTCTATAATCAGGTACTCTAAACTTACCAAGTACCTGTGGTAAATCTGAAATACTAAATGCTTTTCTTATTTTAATACGTGGTTCGTTAGTTAAGTCACCAATAATTACATCTAAACTTGTGTCTACAATACCAGAATTACCACCAGTAACATTAAAATTCTGTGTTAGCTGTGGACTTCTATTGTATAATGGTATTAATGATCCAGCACCAACAGTAAAATCTTGATATGTACAAATCTGTTGTGAATTATTTAATGTTGCTTGTACATGAAATCTATAGATATGCTTCTCACCTGTTGGTGGTTGTGGTCCTGAATAACCATTATTAACCCATTCAGGAGCAGAACCAATTGATGATTGTTCTACAGTATTTTGTTGCAATACAACACCAGCAGGCATTTGTTGGTTAACACTAAATCCTGTAAATGTATTTGGTATATTCTGAACATGCCAATTAGTTCTTACATCTGTAGATAAATCTTCAATTAATATTTCATAGGTATCTACAGTAACACCAACAGGTAAACCACTTAAGTTTGCCCATGAAAATGCTGGTGTATCATTGTTAGCATTAGCATATTGAGAATAACCTGTAGGATATCCTTGTCCAGTTAAAGGATCATATGTTCCTGGATCAAGAGCAGGTACAGTACCATAATTAGTCTCTGGTAATACAAGAGGATAATTTTGATCTGCTGTCTGTATTAATGTTATTGATGTTATGACCCAGTTAACAGTACCACCTGGACTGCCACCTGTATTATTATCAGGATCATAATTTATTAGTAACCTGAATACATGAGTATCAGCTTGTGATGCAAGTGATTGAAATGTTTCCGAATATTCTAAAAGATATTGTGTACCTTGTACTACTTGTCCATTAGCAGTAGGATAATCATTTAATAATTCAAATGTTAATTGAGCACCATTTGGAACTACTCTTGTATACTCAGTAGAGTTTGGTATTGGTTCTGAATGTATCTCAGCATATACATTACCATTATCTACAAATGTTCTATAAACTGTGCCTGGTGCACCACTTGCCTCTGATCTTATAGCATTATTTGATGTTGCTTCTGTTGTTAAATTATAATCATTACCTATCTTTTCATATAATAATGGATACTTCCTAATATCATACTGTTCACCATCACAATATAAAAAATTTCTATAATTATATGATGGATCTAAACCACCACTTCCTTCACCAGTTATTGACTGACCTACATCAGTAGAATAACTATCTACCAATGAAGGAACGATAGCACCTATGCTCATATAAGAGCCAGTTTTATCGCTATAAAAATTTGGGTAAGGAGACCTATATTGTACCATCAGATTTTAATTAGATATTCCGTGACGATGTATGGCTGAATGTATTTATCTGCCTTCTTAGAGTTGTTTTTATCAATAGTAATCTTAGAAACTAGTCCACTATCAGCTCTAGCAAAAGTAGCTCTTGTAATCATTTTATATGTGTGCTCTTCATCAGAATTAAAATCAATTCTGTGTCTATGAGAACCATCATTACCAGTCTCACCAACAATTGTTGTTATGTTTGCAACTCCAGTTGGTATTTGATTATAACTATCTGGATCACTACTAGAGAATGGCATATTTTTACAAGCAGCACCATATCCCCAACCACTTGGATAGTTATTATTGTCTCCGTAGTTTTCTAATTCAGATGAGTTAATACTTGAGTTTCCTTGACCATCCATGTCACAAAAGTCAGCACCAAATAGAACTAAACCACAGTTACATTCCTGATACAATGTTGGATCATAAGTAACATTACCAAACTGTACTGTTCCTGAGTTACCACCTTCATCACCCTGACTACAATCTCTATCATCCCCTTCATTTGCTAATCTATTATCCCATGCAACGTTAGACCATGTGTTAGAACTACTTGGTTCATCAGCACATAATGCTTGCTCTGGCCATAAACAATATCCACCACTACCGAAGTTAAGACATCCATTGAAACATGCACCATAATATGAATACCTTAAGTTACCAATAACAGTATTGGTTGCAAAGTACGTTGTTGATCCCTGCATCCTATTCTCCCACTCATGCCTACACAATGGTTGAGTAGTATTAGTAAACCATTGGCATATATTTAATGTACTCAATGTCTTTTCATAGTTCTTCTGTCTAGATCTAAAATAATTTTGTGAATTATCTTTCTGTCTGTGTCTAGTAGTTGTTGATCTATGTAAATGTGGTTGGAATGCAGTATGAGGAACTTCAGTTGTTGCAGTATATACACCAGTATCAACAGTGAATCTTGGTTCACCTCTTAATTCTATTGTTTGTGGTGGTATATAAAAATCTCCTGTATAACTTAATTGATATGGACTATCAATATTCTGAACAACATCTAATTGAATACCAGATTTAAACTGTGTTGTACCATTTTCATCAACAACAGTCAAATCATTATATAAACCAATGTTAGATGATGTTGTAGCTCTAATATGTTTATTCCTTAAGTCTGGAAGTTGAAACTGTTCATTAGTAATAACTTGACCATCTTTTAAATATTTTGTTTCTTGACCTACTCCTAAAACTGTTGCTAGTTCTGGATAAACAGAAGCAAATAAAATACTACCATCACATCTTAAATAACCAGCAGGTAATAAATTTCTATTAACAGGATCTTTAGGATCAGTTTCCGTAAGTTCTACTGGAAATGATATAATAGAACCAGTCATAGTTCCATGTTTTGCTTTCTCTTTTGTATAAAAACTTGCCATCTTAGAATGCCCTGATGATGTACATCATTGTTAACGAAGGTGTGTTTGGGTTTATTTGTACACTTAATGCAGTTGCTACAGATAATGGTGCTGTAGTTCCTGTAGCGATATCATTAACAAGAATGGTTGATGGTATGGATAGACTACCTCTAGACATACTAACTTCCATTGCATCATGAGTATGTGATTTTAAATCATTACTACCCCATCCTTCACCCAAATGATTTAAAGTTGTTGTATATGTATCAGTTACAGCTGTATTTATTGGTTGTAACTCACCTAATGAAGGATCATAGATGGTATCTTGAATATCTGTTAAGGGCATACTCTCCCCTCTTTGTTTCTCAGGGATATCTACTGATGCATAATAATTTCTTCTACCATTATAATATCCAGCAGGTGGGAATGCTCCTGTATGTGCTGACTTTTGAACAGCTTCTACTGATCTGTTATCATCATTATAACCAAAGTTGTCATCATAATGATAGAATCTCTGTGGTATTGCTCTAGCAGCTGCAGGTACAGCAGGTATCATCTCTAATTCAGGGTTAATATAAACTCTATTGATACCATCTGGTAAACTTATTCCACCATCAAATTCATCCCACCATGAAATATTCTTTTCACCTGGTTTCCACCTAAGTGCTTCTGTATCTGTTTTTTGACCAGCAGGAGCAACAGCACCATAATCTGGAGATTTATCCTTTTCTGCTGCACCTGGAACAAATTCTTGTACTCCATTACCAAATGCATAAGCACCCCAGAACTGATCAAACTCTGCAGTAGTAGCAGGTTTATGTGTATGCTCTGGTATATGATCTACACCCAATTTTCTAGGTACAACATAAGCAGTATCAAAATAGATAGGATCATCCATTGTAATACCAGTTATCCTACCAGCAAGCTGACTAGATGCTTCTATTGTAAATGTAATATCTACATCAGAACTAAGAAGTGTTGGTGGTTGTGTAGCATCAGGTCCGTTTTCACCAATATACTGACCCATTTCAATCTTATCTGCACCAGTAAGACTACTGCTGTTAGGTTGTTGTCTTTGTCCTTCAATATCAACTAACGCAAGTTGATTTAGATTAGGCAAACCAAACTTATCAACATGACCAAGAGATCCATCCTTATTATATGGAAAAGCATTAACTATACCATGATTAACACCATTAACAAATCCACTACCATCTTCTGGAAATGGACCGTATTCATTACCAAATGTAGCAGCAAGCAACGGATAATCTGCAGCATTAAGAACAGCATTAGTCATACTACATATAATCCAACCTGTTGGTATATTATCCAAAGTTTGTCCTATTTGAGAACTACCGCCCCAAGGCATTAGAGTGCCTATTGGAGCGAGTTTCCCTGATTTGATTCTATTATAGAATGCCATGTGTTAGACCTCTCTTAGCCACCATCCTTGTACAGAGGAAGAAACGATGGTGCCTTGTGAATCCGTTCCTCCTAGGTATACCAATGTGAATCCAGCGTTCGCTGTCTGTACTACAAGTTCACCTGAATTGTATGGTGTAGTACCACTCAATCCTATTGTAGTTCCAGTTGCATCTCCTTGTACTCTAGTATTTGGAGTCAATGCTCTAACAATCAACATTGTATCATAACCAAGGTTTCCACCAACTTCAACGATTCTAATTTCATCACCTGTAGTTGGTGTCTCAGGTAAGTAAACAATTAAGTTACTTTGATCTGTTACGTTAACAAAGTATGTTACATTTGCTTTTAGATTTAGATCAGTGACATCAGATCCAGTAGAAATGTAACGTGAGTGTCTACCACCAGTCTTAGTATAGAAGTTAGTTAATCCAAATGCATCAATAGATTGATCTCTATTAATTGTAAATGTATTTGCACCATTGATACCAAGATTAGTTAGGTTAAACTGTGGACTCTTAGCTGGTGATTCAGAAGCAGTTCCTCTAATTGTAAGAGAGTTACTTATCTCTGCATCACCATAAACATCAACAGCGAATGTAACTTGGTTTCCAAGTGTTAGAACTTCTTCAGGACCGAATGATGAGTAAAGTTTAATGTCACCTCTACCAATTACACCAGCATCAAAGTAGATAGAACCAGAGTGATCAGCATGACCATCATCATTAATTACCTTAACGATACTTGTCTGTCCTACAGAATCTAAGATGTTAACTCCACCACCATATGATGTGAGTTCACCATTAAGAGTTAAGTTACCTCTTCTAAATGGTATAGTTCCATCTTGACCCAATTCGTTCATGGTAGCTGTATGAACAGTACCAAAGAGTGCGAAATTAACTAAGAAGTATTCACTATTTTCTGTGGTCTTATCAAAAACACGTAACCAGTTAGTGTAATCTAGTTTAGTTTGTACGATAATACCATTATCAATGATAGCAGAGAGATAATCTACACCAGAACGTTGACGTAAATCAATATCTACAAGATTTGCAGACTTACCATGCTTAAGTATCCTTACTACATTAGTAGTTGCTTGAACATAGTTAGCAATATCATTAGCAGAAGTTCCTTCTTGTCCAGGAAGACATCTTAAAGTCTTACCTGCTACATCAACTGCAGCAATTTTCATTATCTCCCAAACACCAGTACCACCTGATGCTGTATTAACTCTAACTAAATCATTAACCTCAAATGCTCCAGTACCTTCACCAAGTGAATCAACCTGTAAGTAAACTGACCCTGGTACAGCACCTGTTGCTGCATTAGCTGATAAACTAGTATTAGGTCCGTTACCCTGTATTGATAGAGGATCTTCCCAGTAAGAGTAGATTCTAATATTATTCTCATTACCTTCATATCTTGCATATGATGTAGCAGTAGCTTCTGTATTTGGAAGTACCCTACTAATATCAAGTCTTCTATACTGGTTACCAATTTCCATGGTAGCAGCACATGTATCAAAGTAAAGAGTATTCTGATCATTACCATTCTTAATGGTAAACTCTTCATTAACTTCTGCTCTGAATACAACATTAGTTAAGTTCTGAGTGCTAAGAATGTTTCTAGAAACCTTAATCTTATCTGAATCAATCTCTGTAATTCTAGTATCAGGAATTAATAATGCACCACCAAAATTAGATTCAAACGAAAGAATATCATTAACACTTAACTTAGCAATGTCAACAGAACTAATGTTAGTGATGTAGAATGTAAATTCTTCACCAGCATTAAGTTCAAGATTACCTGTAAATGTTCCTCTATCAATGCTTCCACAACCACCAGATATATCAACGTTATTATTGATGACTAGATCACCACCAATATATGTGTCACCATTTACAGAATTAATTGTGAATACATCATTAGCAGCACCACCATCACATCCACTAGAAACAATTAAGCTCTTAGTTGTTTGTGAAAGTGTAGTCTTAACTTGGAATACCTCACCAATATCATATACAAGTGGTTCAACATCTGGAGCACTAGCAGCTCTACTAATGATAACATAGTCGTTAGTAGCAATCTCGCCTCCAAATTCTGCAAGGTAGACATCCTCTGTGTTACCAACATTATCAATTACATCAGTAGTCCATGTAGCATCAAACTGTACATTACACTTATAAATTGGTGTATTATCTGGATGGTCATTTCTTACACCTGTGAAAGTACCAAATGGTTCTCTCTCAGCAATAATATAATATGGAGCAGTTGATATTCTTGGAGTAGATACAACTCTTAAGAATTCAACGTGAGTTAAACCACCAGAGTTAGATGCACTAAAGTATCTTACATTTGTAATACCATAGTTATCTACACCAGTGTTACTTGGTTGATATAACTGGAAGGTTACATTTGCCTGTTGTGCAGCAACTGGAACATCTAATGTCCACTTCTCTACAACACCATTATGACTTGAATCTAGGATTGGAATTATTTGTCCAATCACTACCCATGTAGCAGATGCAATACCAACGTTATAAGCATCTAAACTATAACGTAGTTCTAAATGTTCTGCACTTGCAGGATCAGTAATATCTGGATATTCACCACCGTTATTGTTATTACCTACAATAGCATCTATTTCAAATCTAGAAATAGGACCAGCACCACCAAGATTAGATCCATCTACAGGAGAGAATGCAACTGATCTTTCAGATCCAGATGAACTACTACCAGCTCCACTTTCAGAGAACCAGATATAATTCTGTCCTGTATTAAATCCACCAGATGAACCAACAGGAGAAGCATTAGAAGAGTTGATTGATACATTACCAACAACACCAAGGAAGGTACCACCTGAAGTAATGGCACCTAGTGTTTCACTAGCCATTTGAAGTGTGGTATAATTTTCACCAACACCTTCAGGTGAATCAACTATAATATAATCATTTTCTTTAAACCATGGATCACCATTTTCATCAACTGGAGATTGACCTAATGGTAGATAAATCTGATTACCTGTTAGTTGAACAAGTTCCTGAGGTTCAATCTGTGGGTTACCACCAATATTAGTGATAGCATCTTGATATTGAATACCACCCCAGTTTCCAGTACCAGCTGTGTCAACAGTACAATACTTAGATGAACTTGTTGCTACTCTATCAACAGTAACAATATCAACATTGTTATTGAATAGATTGTTACCTAAGATACCAGTAGCATGATTAATCTTCTCAGAACCAGATCTTGCTCTGTCTGCAGTAAAGGAGAATGATGCAAATCCACCACACAATTTAACACTAGAGTTAAATCTTGCAGATGCATCAACAACTAGACTGTTTCTAACTCTAGTTGTTCCACCTTGACCAGCAATTGTAATGTCAGAAGCATTAGTAGCAAAGTTAAGTGTATTAGTATTACTACTACCACCAAAGAAGTTAACAGTTCCAGCAGTTGTTGTTAGATTTACTGTATCTTCTAGTTCTCTGGAAGTACCAAGTTGTACATCACCAGCAATTTTAAATGACTTAGTTCTTATCTGAGTATATGATAATGTTTCATTATTACCATATGCACCACCAATTTCTACTTTAGAAATATTAGTGATTGGTGTATTTGGTGTGGTACCTAGATTAATATTACTATGATAACTGTTGCGACCAATATTAATGAATTGATCACCAGTAACAGCATCAACTAGATTTAATGTAGCAACTTCAGTTCTCTGATTACCTATTGTAATCGTTGAAGCAAAGTCACCAATATTAAGTGTTCCTATAAATGTATTATCACTTACAGCATTGAATGTTCCAGATGTCTCAGAAGTTCTGATTTCAGCTGTGGTTCCATCACCATTGACTTCAATGTCACGCTCAAATCTAACATCTTCAGTGAATCTTGCATCACCCTTAACAACTAATGCTCTATCTAATTCAGCATCAGTTACATTAACACCAACCTTACCTTCATTATCTCCACGAGTAGCTTCAGTAATTACTGCAGTCTCAGTAGAAACACGTAATGTAGCGTAATCTGTAATAACCTTACTATCTCCACCAACAACTAATGCATCATTAATTCTTGCCTTAGTACGTGAAGCATATTGTGTATGTGTTAGGTAATCTGTTGTTCTACGTCCACTGATGTATACGTTACCAACAACATCTAAGTTAGCACGAGGATCAGTCTCCTCAGGTTCTACAAATGCATTCTTATATGCATCATGTGAAGATCTAACAATAGTGTTAATACCTAACTTATACTCACCAATTGTTTCAGTCTCAGTTCTTAATGCTTCAGCACCTAGAACACCAACTTCTTTGAAGTTAGCATTAGAGAATTCAATAGTAGGAGCAGTTTCGCCAGCAGGAACATTGTTAAGAATATCCACCCATGCTTGAATATCCTGTGGAATCTGATCAATAACTTGGAAGTGACAGTAGTTGTTTGTTGGTGAGAATGGATCACCAGGTTTAGCAGCATATACTGTCCAAGTTAAATTAAGTCTAGTATCATAGTAGAAGTTCTTAATTCTAATCTGTGATCCAGATGTAATACCAATCTCAGTGTTAGATTTAATAATACCACTATTGATATTTTTGAATGAAAGTTTAACAACGTTAGTACCATCAAACTCAATCGTAAAGATATCGTCATTATTAATAATTCCAAAGTAGTTTGCAAGTACCCATGAAATAGATCCATTCTTACCAACTTCAGATCCCTTAAAGAGAACGTCACCTGGTACTGGAAGAACTCCACCATAATTGATAGTTTGTTCTGCACCAATACTAGTTCCACCTTGAGCAATCAATGCAGTTTGATTAGGTGTAATGTTAGAAGCTACACCACTAACTGTATGTGTCTGGAACTTATAAGATTGTCCTTTACCTCTAGCATTGAATCCAAATACAGCAGATCTGATAGTATTCTTGCTGATTCTAATATCACCTTCAGTTGGTGGAGAGAATGCAGTTCTATCTAAACCTTCGTCTTGCTCAATTTGACCAAGATCATTTTCTGTACTATCTACATTTGAACGTATGATTAAGGAATCCTTCTGCTGTGTGAAGTCACCATCTTGTACAGAGATAACAACAGGAGATTCAAATGTATTAACTAGTTCTCCTTCTCCACCAATAACTGTAATATTCTGGTTGAATGTTACAGGAGTATCAAAGGTAGTAACTAGACCTCCAATTGTATCATCCTCGTCACCATCATCTGTAAGTTTTGCTTGATCAATGAATGTTTCTTCACCAGTGATAGCATTGATTCTCTTGTTACCAATGTATAGATCACCTTGTGAGTTAATACCAGTGTAGAATACAATACCACCATCTTGCTTCTTAGACTGAGAATAGAAGTCTTCTTCTGGTGTTAGAACTACTTCCTGTCTAGCTGGTAGACCAGTAGAGTAGTTACCTGGTCCGTAACCAAGATATTCAAATGTATGGTTACCAGCACGAGCAATAGATGGTCGTCTAAGTTCAACATAGTATCGTTGATCTGCTAACACTGTGCTGTCACCAGAGATAGGAATTAATCTATCTTCAGATCCAGAGGTTGCATTACCAGACTGTGCTTTGATCTCATTTCCAGATGTGAATGTATTCTCTACGAATGCAGGTTGACCAACAAAATCACCAATAAGTTCTCTAGTTAGAGAGTTCTTAAAGTCGTTAACTGTAACTAAACCTTGTGTATAGTTGTCAGCAGCAGAGAATGTAGCTGGTGGATCAATTAATCCAGCATAGTAATCTTTCTCTTCTTGTGTTGTACCAGAGTTCTTAAACCATAGAGGATCATTTCTAAAGTTTAAAGGATATAGTTTGCTAACTGGTTGAGAGAACTTGAAGTTCTTAAAGTTGTTAGTTACACCAGCACCTGTTGGGAATGGTGAAATGTTACCACGTAGTGCAGTTAGATAGTAGATACCATCTTGCTGTCCAGCAATACGTTTCTGTAATGTTTCATATCCAAAGATGTAGAATGTATCATCAATGATTCCTGTATCATTAACACTAGCAACATAGTATTCAACACCAGCATCATCCTGAATTCTATCACCAGGAGTAATGGTGTAAACATTAGCACCACCTTGCTTGTAATAATACTTGTTAAGACCCTTAGCAATGTGTGTCTTAAGAGGTAGTGACTTACCACTATCCTGATCCTCTAGCATGTCAGCAAAGACAGTACCTTGAGTGAATCTAGTATTAGTAAATTCACTATACTCTAGAGTACCACCACGAATATTTTTTATGATTAGGTAATGCTCACCACCAGTTGTGTAATAAGCATGAACATTAGCAAGACCTGATGAATTACCAGTAAATGATATTGCGTTATCATCACCTGCTTGATTATCAACCTTACTTACTACGAAGTTACCACCCTGAGGAGCATTGATCTTAATAGTTGTTAGGATCTCATTTCTCAATCCAGGGAAATTCTTAGTATCAATTGTGTGATCATTAAGAGTTAACTCAAGATACTTAATGCTAGGATCTAATTCATCTGCTACATAACGACCAGATTGAATAGTTGCTTGAACACCAGATGTAAATCTAGCAAACCCACGATATTCAATACCAGAACCAGTTAAATCCTTCTTATATGGATCATATGCTGCATCAAGATTTAGATTATTAGATAAGAAATCACTTGAATCATAACCAATATACTCACCAGCTTGTACTGGGTTCTCAAATCTAGCACCGTATACAGTACCAACAACTGGTTTCAATAATACCTTCTGAGGTACTAACTTACGTGTGTCATCAGTTCTAGTCTTAAGAACAAATCCATTGATAGGATCTCTAGTATTCTCAAGATACTTAGGTATAACATAACGAATCTTATATGTTCTATCATCTGCTCCACGAGTATCATCTAGACGCTCGTACCACATATCTGTAGACTTCTGTCTATCAGCATAATCTTGTTCACCAATTCTCCAGAAAATATTATTTTTCTTGACGTTTTCTGGTTGTCCACTTACCTCATTCTTACAAGAAATGTACCACTTACCTGTAGTAGTTACATTATCTGTAAAGGTAGGATCAAACCTCATTGGTGATCTACGCTTGTTCGCAAATACATCAAAGACTAAACCTGCCTGACCAGATGCAAATATAATTGGATTAGCACCATTTATTGAATCAGCATAAGTCTGGTGAATTGTAAATGTCTTATTGTTTGCATACCTTACAAAGAAAGCAATGTTAGGATTAATTCTACCAACATTAGCATCACTAGTATTAGTTACAGCAACGTTTGAATTACTTGCAAACTGAGTTCCAACTAATGGTAACTGTCCACCTTCAATGGCTCTAATGAATACCATTTGTGCTTCAGAACTACCAATAGATGAAGATGGTTTGTCAAAGATGTGTGCTACATCAGTTTCAATACCAGCAACAATAGATGTACTTAACTGTGACTTGTAGTTGTGTAAATCATAAGAATCATCAAGAACAAATTGGTATAGATCAATTTCAACATCAGCATCAATTGCATCAGTTTCAGATGCATAGATGTAGATACCAGCAGCTGCGTTCTCTTTAGAGGTTGCAAGCATCAATCTGGTTTGATCATTTCCATCAAAGAATGATGTAGAACCGTAGTTCTCTGGTTGTGTAACTCTACCTGGTGCAATTACATAGTATGTTCTGTTAGTTTCAAATCCATTAGGTAATCTAACAAGACGCTTATCAACATCAACATATTTCTTAGTTACAACATCAAAACGGGGTCTTGGAACCAATCTTACGGGAGTACCAGTCTCAAACTTATGTGGGTCGGATGGGTTACCACCTGTGTCAATTGTAAATACAGTTGCTCTAGATGCAAGAAGTGCAGTGTTAACTGTCTGTTCCTGTCTAGTAACTGTTCCTAAACCACTATTAATAATAGTAGTGATGTTACCAACAATTGTTTCAATAGCATCAGCTGTACCATTACACTGTCTGTAAGATGGTGAAGTTAATGTATCTTGAATAATATCAGGACCATCAATCTCAGGACCAGTAACTACAGTTGTTGGTGCTGTGTCTGCCCATATTCCACTTTCAAATACAAAGTATAAATCTGTAGTTGTGCTAGTCTGTAGAGCATTTACTGCACTACCTTCAGTTAATCTAGAACCTTGAACACCTAACTCAACTTGAGTATTACTTACAATTCTCTTAACATATGTTCCTTCTGGAATATTACTAAATGTAGCAACAGCACCGTCTTGAAGTAAACCATGAACGAATGCAGGTGTAGAAGGATTAATTTGGCCACGGGAATTTTCATACTCTTTAACACTCATACCAATGATTATGCCACGAGTATCATTAACATCAATGATTGCAGAACCAGAAGTTGTAGAACAATCAAATGCAAGAACATCAAAGTTTCTCATAGCAGCAGTTGCTACACTACCTGTATAGTTCCATGCATCTAAAACTTCAGTCTTCTCTCCATCAATATACTCTAAGTTGTTACCAACGTAGTATGCTTCACCAGCTTGTATACTATTAACGTTTCCACCTAATCTTAGGTCATTAACAATAGCATCAACTATGTAAGTAACATCACGGAAACACTTGGATGCTTCATTGTTAATTGTGAAGTCACCTGTATTAAGTGTTGGTAAGTTAGCAAGGGATCCAATTTCAATTGCCTCTGTGATAATATCATATAAGTTTTCAATTGAAGAACGTACGTTTGCACAATCCCATTCACCAGAACTAAGTGGTGGTAAGGAATTAAGATTTCCATCATTAAGAGAAGTGCAGATAATATCAACAAGAGCATTAACTGTTGCAAGAACATCAGAACAATTACTCTTAGCATAACCAGATGGTTGATACTTAGTAGCAGATCTTGGATATGCATGTGTAGTCTTATTCTGATCTTTGGTGCAACTAAAGACTAGAGACTCTTCCTTAAGTTTAACGCTAGTTCCAACTGTTAATGTATCTGCTGCTGAACCAATGGTTAAAGCAAGATCACCAGTAGCAGCATCATAAACTGCATTAGATACGTTATGATTAACTAGAGGAGATGCACCTACATCAATAGTAATTGAATGAGTAGTTACAGCAATAGGATTAACGTTTGCACCAGCAACAGAATCAGTACCAATACGAGGATATGTCTTAGTAGTCTTATATCCATCCATTCCACAAGAGAATGTCAAGGAGTTAGCATCAATAGATAATAGATCTGATATTGATACTCCATGTGGTGCACCAAAGTAGAATACTAGGTTACCATTAGAAGCATCATAAGTTGCATTATTTGGTGTTAACTGAGCTCCATTAACAACGTTGATTGCACCAGGAGTAGCACCCATGAATGTGTGGTCATAACCACCACCAGATGTAACAGCACCTGCTGCAGCAGATATAAATGTATGAACAAATTGATCTTTTGCAGCTGCGACACCAACGTTAACTGTAATTGAAGTTGCAGTCTTAGACTTAATGTTTAAAGCAGTATTCCATGCAGGATCTGAACCACCATAAGTTGTTCTTTGTATTCCATTTAGATTACCAACACCACCATCAGTTCCAACTGCTTGGATAATGATTCCCATTAGAGAATCTATTGCAGAAGCAACACTACCACACTTAGGTAACAACTCATCATCATCCCAATCAGTAGGGATAGTTCCATCAAACTTCTGAGTAAGAGTATTACCAGATGAAACAGAAACTGTCTCCTGTTTCATTACCTCAATAGCAATGTTCTTAACTTCAGTGAATACTTTTGCTACCTCATCTCTCTCAATATCTTGAAGAATTTGAGGATATACTGTTCCATTAAAGTTATTAGTGATATAACCCTTAGCAACATCATATGTCTTATAGTTACCACCAAACTTAACATCCCACATTACCTCATTTAAAACATCATATACATCATCCAAACAATCTTGCTCTGTATTACCAGCAGAAGGAGTGTATGAAGGATAAGCAACCTTCATTCTCTCATATGCTTCCTTAGCAATGAATTTCTTATTAGCAAGAACTATGTCATGAGCATCACATTCAATATTGGATACTATTGGTGGATCTCCACCAGCATCTAATGTGATACCAAGATCACGATCATAGTATGTGTTATTCAATGCACGCTGCATTAATTCTTCAGCACGTTTGAATGCAGTAATTGCAGGAGCAACTTCCTTAGTTGCATCTATACCATTTGCAAGTAACTGATTACCTTGGAAGTATTCCTTAGTAGCAGAGATAGTAAATTCATTACCACCAAACCAAAGGTCTTGTGCAACAGCATCAACAACGATACCTAGGTCTCTACGACACTTAGCTTCACCTGTAATAAAGGTTCCACTATTCACTGGAGAGTTCCAAATACCACCAGTAATATTACCAGCAGTGATGGCATCAGTAGCAATGGTTCCTAATGTATCAATAGCAGACTGAACATCAGCACAAGCACTCGTACTTGTTCTAGATTCAACTGTGTTTGATGTAGTTGTTACAGCATTAGTTAATGCCTTTATAAATGTGTGGTTATAATCACCACCAGTCTTAACAGCACCAGCAGATGCTGATACAAAGACATGATTATATGAACCACCAGACTGTACAGCATTAACAGATGTACCACCTGCCCAGTTGTGTGTGGTTGTGTCAGATGAAATACCAACGTTAACTGTAATTGTGGTAGAAGATGTACCGATAACAGTCATTGCTTGATCATATGCTCTGTCACGCTTAGCTTTAATACCATACTGACTACCAGATACAAATACATGAGTTGTTGTATTTGTTGGAGTTGTACCCTGAAGGATATTAACTTCAAATGTATTTGCAGTTACATTACTAATCTTAATCCACTCTCCACTTACAGGATCTGTTGTACGTGGATATGAGTGATCAGTCTGCTGACTATCTTCATCACAACGGAATGTTAATGAATTATCTTCAAACTTAATGAAGTCTCCATCTTGGAATCCATGATTGCTAATAGTAGTAATCTTAAGAAGACCAGTTGATGAATTATATTCTGTTCCTGTTGTTGCAGTAGCAGTATCAATTGTATTTCTAGGATAAGACTTAACAGTAGTATTACCATCACCATTATGATCACAAGTGAATGATAACTTACCATCGCCAATCTTAATTCTTGCGTTAGACTTAGTAATGCAGTCTGCAGCAGCAGAAATAAATGTATGTGTGTTACCTACGTTAGCTTCACCAACATTAACCTCAAAAGTTGTACCAGTTGCATTAACAATAGTTAACCACTTACCTCTTACTGGGTCAGTAGCACGTGGGTATGTTCCTTGGTTTCCTCCAGGAATATTAGCGTTAGCAATACCAACGTTAACTGTAATTGTAGTAGCAGTTACAGCAGTAATTGCTAATGCGTTTCCGAATGCAGGGTCAGTTGCTCTTGGATATGCATGATTACTTGCATTATTATCAGCATCACAAGTAAATGTGACAGCATTTTCTGCAATAGTAACTGTGTTTGAAGTTGTAAGAGTATGTGATCCAATCTCTAGTTCTAGAACACCAGTTGCAGGAGTATATGTTGTACCTACTACAGCAGTATGGTTACCACCTAAGTTATCAAGAATACCATTTGCAAGACCTTGTACAAATGCATGTGTACCCATAGGAGCATCACAAGCAAATGTCAATGAATCATCAGCAATCTTAATTTCATCTCCATTTACAAATGCACCCTCACCAGCAGTATGAGTAAATGTCAATACACCACTGATAGGATTATATGCAACATCAGTAGGAGTAAATGTTGTTGGAGCAGGAATACTATGAGAACCAACTGTTAATTCTAATTCACCTGTTTCAGGTGTGTATGCTGCGTTAGTTACGTCATGATTAACAATAGGTGTTGTACCAACATCAACGGTAATTGTAGTAGCTGTTACTTCAACAATTGGTAAAGCAGTATTGTATGCTGGATCAGAAGGACGTGGATATGTATGCTCTGTTGCATGACCATCCATGTCACAAGTAAATGTCAATGAAGCAGGTTCAAGGAAGATACTTTGTAAAGTAGTATAGTTATGAGCACCAATTGTTAGTTCCAGTGTGCCATCTGTACCAGAGTAAACAGCACCAGTTACATTCTTTGCTACAATAGGAGAAGCACCAACGTTAACATCAAACTGATCTCCAGACTTATTAGAAACTGTCAACCAAGTATTAGCTGCTGGATCAGTTTCACGAGGATATGTCTTCCATCCAGTTACTGAACCAACGTTAACTGTAATTGTTGTACCAGTTGCAGATAAAATTGGAAGAGTTGTTCCATCCGCAGGATCAGTTGCTCTTGGATATGTGTGAGTGGTTTGATTCTGATCTTTCTCACAAGTAAATGATAGAGAATTTGTTGCAATAGTAATTGTATCAGCAGATGTATAACTATGTGATCCAATTGTTAATTCTAAAACACCAGTTGTAGGTGTGTATGCTGCGTTAGTTACATCTTTCTGAACACTAGCATTAACTGTTACTGCATTAGATGCTGTTCCACCTACCCATGTATGTGGAGAACCAGTACCCATATCACAACTGAATGTTAATGAGTTAGGTACAATCTTAACTTTGTCGCCATTCTGTAAACTATTTCCAGGAATAGTTAATGTAATAGCACCACTTGAAGCAACATAATTTGCAGCAGTTGGAGTACCTACAGGACTACCACCACTAAAGATTGCTAGACCTTCAGTAACTGTGAGATCCTTATGGAATAACTGGTTAGTAACTGCTCTCTTCATCTCAGCGATGGCAGTATTATATGCAGTTACAGCTTCTGCAGTTTCACCAACTAATCCATTAGCAAGTGGAGTTGTAGAATTAGTAAAGTATTGAGAAGTAAATGCTCTTGTATGTTTGTTACCTTCACAGTACATATCAACAGTGATTGCATCAATGAAGTATCCAATATCACGAGCACACTTCATCTCACCTGGTCCCTTACCAGTACCATAATTAACTTCTATTGGCATAGAGTTAAGATCACCATCATTAAGTATTCCAGTAACGATACTTGTTAGAGAATCAACTGCAGATTGTACATCAGAACATAATGCATCTTGTGCATTAAATTGATTTTGTGTATTACCAGCAAATGTCAAACAATCTGGTGTAGCACGTACAAATGTGTGTGCAGATTGTGGACTATGTGAGATAGAACCTGCAACAGCACTTACAAATGTATGAGGAGAATTAGGTACAGATGCAATACCAACATTAACAGTAATTGTAGTAGCTGTTACTGCAGTAATAGGTGTGGATCTTCCTGAATATGGATCCTGACCTTGCTTAAGAATACCCTCAGAAAGTGCAGAAGCAAATGTATGTACAGATACGTTTGTTGTAGAACCAACGTCAACTGAGAATGTATTTGCATTAATGATAGTAACAGGTAACCAATCACCATATGTTGGATCAGTTGTTCTAGGATATGCACTGCTTGTAGGACCAGCAACACCAACATTAACTGTAATAGTTCCATTTTGACGTGTTAATCCATTAGCAACTGCAGATACAAATGTATGTGTATTAGTCTGAGCAACACCAGCATTACCTACATTAACCTCAAAAGTATTTCCTGAAACATTGCTTATAGTTAACCAAGTCTTGCTTGCAGGGTCTTGAGTACGTGGATATGAATCATTACCACCAGAACCATAATCACAATTAAGTGTTATTGACTCATCATCTATTAAAACTTTATCACCATTACTGAATGAATGACCAGCACCAATAGTGATACCCATCACACCTGTAGCAGCATTGTATGCAACATCAGTAATTGTATGTCTAGTTCCTACAGCACTAATTGAAAGTGCTTGACCATATGCAGGGTCTGTAGCACGAGGATATGTATGGTTAGATGCGTTGTTATCAGCAGCACAACTGAATGTTAATCCATTATTAGCAATAGTTACTGTGCTTGTGTTATTAAGATTGTCTAAACTTCCTGGTACTGTTAGAGTTAAATCACCAGTTGAAGGATTATAATCAGCAGCAGTTACATTGTATTGATTAGTGTTATTATCAGTAAGAACATTAGTTGCGGTACCACCTGCCCATGTGTGAGCAGTAGTAGCAGCATCACAGCTGAATGTTACTGCATTTTCAAGGAACTTAATGCTATCACCAGCACTTAATCCATGATTAGCAGTTGTTCTAACTGAAAGAATACCTGTTCCAGGTGTATATGTTGTACCTGAAGTTGCTGTTAGAGGAGAAGAAGATCTTGGATAAGAACTTTGTAATCCAGCAGATGCAGCAACACCAACATTAATAGTTACATCATTACCACTTACATTAGTAATTGCTAATGGTGTGTTGTATGCAGGGTCTGTTACACGTGGATATGCATGATTAGTTGCATTATTGTCAGCAGCACAACTAAAGGTAAAGCAACCTTCTGTTAATGTAATTGTGTGGCTGGTGGTCATTGTGTTACCAGCAACTGTGAAGGTTAAATCACCTGATGTAGGGTTGTAACTTGCAGCAGAAGGTGTACCAGTAAATCCATTACTACCAGTAATTCCAGTAGAACTTACAAATGTATGAGCAGTATTTGGAGCACCACATTCAAATGTTAATGCATTATCTGCAATAAGAATACCTTCACCAACCTGTCTATCATGTGATCCAATAGTTAATTCTAAAAGACCTGTTGCAGGGTTGTAAGTAGCATCACTAGGAGTATATGTTACATTAGCACCAGATGCACCACAATTAATTGTAAATGTATCGTTAGTTACTGAATCAATTCTTAGATACTTACCATCTTTTGTTAATTCAGTTGTTGCACTAGGAACAGTATGCTCTGCAGTGTTACCGTCCATTGTACATGTAAATGTAACGGATCCATCTTCTATAGCAACACGATCACCTATTTCTAAACCATGATTTGCAACATAGAATACAGTAACACCAGTTGCAGGATCATAAGTTACATTATGTGGTGTATATTTCTTCTCAACCTTACCAAATGCAGAACCAGGAGCATTATCAGCAGTTCTGAATAGATCCTTCTCATAAAGTTGGTTAGTAAGTGCTTTCTTTACATACTCAGCTGCTTTATTGATATTAGTTGTATATACAGCAGCATCATAACTGATTACAGGAGTTGTTGTATCAGTAAAGAATTCAGAAGCAAATCTATAACTGTAAACATTACTTTGTAAGAATAAGTCAAGTGCAAGAGAATCTACAAAGATACCAATATCTCTACGACATTTCTCTTCACCTGGTCCAGAAATGTAAGAAGTTTCGCCAGGTAGACTATTTAAGTTACCGTTAGAGACACAACTCGTAACTATATCTGTTAGTGTTGTAATAGCAGACTGAACATCGTCACATGCACCAGAATTATTGTTAGCAACGTCTCCACCACCACCATTATATTGAGCTGGACCTGGTGTAACTGTAAGATCTTGAACACCTAACTGGTTAGCAACAGCAAGTTTCATCTGATCTCTTGCTTGGTTAAATGCTTCAATACTTTGTGACTCTTCTCCTTGTAGTCCACCAGAGATCCAAGTTGTAGCACTTGAAAAATACTCAGAAATAAATTTACGAGTATACTTATTACCACCTACAAAAAGGTCAAGAGCAATAGCATTTACAAATATAGCTGTATCACGCTTACATTTCTCTTCATATTGTCCATGATTAGGATATGACACTAGCATATTTGACCATGCTGTGTTTACAATCTCAGTTCTATTGTTTACAATTAAACGATAACCATCAGCATATCTTGATCTTGAATCAGTTTCTTGGTCACCAGGAATAAAGTAATCAGGATGTCCAACAGTAGTCTCTGCAAGAGCAGTATCAACAATTTGATCTCTGTTAAGTTGAATCAAACGATATGCAGATGCATATCTTGATCCACTATCAGTTTGTTGATCTCCATCAATATAGAAATTAGGATGATTAAGAGCAATAGATGCTAATGCTTTATGCTTAATCTCTGTTGAGTTTCTTCTGATTAGACGGAATGCATCAGCAAGTCTTGACTGTGAGTTTGTTTGTGAATCAGCAGAGTGATAAAAATCTGGATGATATACTGTAACTTCAGCAAGTGCAGCATCAAGAATAAATTCTCTGTTAGCAACAATTCTGTTACGGGCATCTTTATAACGGGATGCTGGATCTACCTTTTGTGCTAGATCAATAGTAATACCATTAGTTGTATCACCATCTGTTTCTGCTTGAGAACCAGTCTTACCAACGTTTACACCATGTATTCCTAAATTACTATTAGAATCAGGATCATAAAGATCTGCCTTAACTGTTAGTAAGTTAGCAATAGCTTGCTTACAAAGATCTCTTGCTCTATTAAAAGCATAAATTGCTTCTCTTTCTTCACCAACTATACCATTAATAATTGGATTACCATCACCATCAAAATAAGTTCTTGATGCAGCAATAATGTTTGAGTTACCACCATCTCTTAAATCTTCTGCAACAGCATCAACAACATATCCAATATCTCTCTTACACTTAGTCTCGGAAGAAGCATGATTTGGGAATGTCATCGCAGTGTCATTCCAAGCTTGATCAACAATCTCTTGTCTGTTTGCTTGAATTAAATTACGAGCATCAAAGAATCTATTACCTGCAGGATTTAAACCTGGATTTACATAAGGAATATTTTGAAGTCTTGGATATTTTTCAAGGATGTATCCAAATACTTCCTCTTGCATCATGCGTCTGTTGCTTTCAATCAAATTAGCAGCATCAGCATATACACTATTAACTACACCACCAGTAGGATTAAGAATACTACCCTTAGCAACATACTTAACAAAACCAGTTGGTTCTAATGATACATCAAAGAATTCATCAGTACCAGGAGCTTTGTCTAATTTAACATATAATTTATCGTCAGTTTTAGCACCAAGTCTATATCCTGTAATTGTTGCTGCTGGACGATCTAATGGATCACCTAGATCATCACTACCCAAGAACAACTTAGTATAATTACCAGAAGTTTGTAATGTTCCTTGAATATCAACAGTGTAGTAATTAATCTTCTTAGTAGAAGCAGTATTATCAACTACAATCTTAGGAGGAACGATATCAGTAATATATCCACCCTTATCTTGGTTAAAGGAATATCCTTTATGTCCAATAGCATGTAGTGATGTATTACCAAAGTTGGAGTTAGAGTTGGTGATACTCATGTCACCACCACTTTCCATTAGGAAGTGATCAGCGAAACCAACAGCGAAGATACTAACACACTGAATGAATGCGTCTTCAGAAGCACGAACGTGGAAGTTTCTCCACTCATCCTTCCAATATGCGTCACCCTTCGTGTGATATGGAACAGTAGCAAATGCATCAGTTAGTGATGCTTGGTTCCATGTATTTGTATACTCATCATAACGAATGAATGATCTATCATCTTTCTGTAGAGATACACCAGTGTACTGTGCAATAACAACTGACTTAAATCCAGTTGCTTTTAGACCATTAGCCCAGATACCACAAATACCCCATGTTGAACGGATGGAGCAGTTAAAGACGTATGGAGAAGCAGATTCAACAGAGTCAACTTCAGCTAATGTTTGTGCGTTCTGTCCTAATGCAGGTGTGGTATCTACACTGATCGTTTGACCAGATACAATATTACTACCAATACCAGTTGTTACAAAAGGAACTTCATATTTAAACTTACGAGCATCATTCTGATCAATCTCTTTGATCTGGAAGATACCTTCTAATACATCATCAATCTCTGTATTAGCAATAGCAACAAATTGACCTTGGAAATAACCATGATCAACTTTAGTTGTTACTTCAATTTCTGTAGTAGATGCAGGAATACTTGGATCAGTTGTTGCATCTGTAAACTTAAGTGACTCAATAACTCTAGAGTCAGATAGAGGACCAACGATTCTGTTCTCTTGAACTCTTTGATCAAATTCGCCTGGATCATCAATTGTTGGTTGGAATGCAGAGAATGCCTTAGCAATCTTTCTATAGAAGATACCTAGCTCTTCATTATCTGCATATTCAAATACTGTTAGTTTATGGTGAGAATAATTAGGAGCAGCTTTCTTAGTGAAATCTGTAGGATCGTAATAAACTTCACCAGTACCTTTTGCTGGATTCCAAAGAGGAGATTCAGATGTTGTCTGACCATCTTTAAGAGTAAACTGCCAGAAGTAACAACCACCAGTTACATTGAACATGGCAGAACGAGGAATTTCTCTTTCTGTTACAGCAGGATCAGGAACGAATAGAGGTCTTACAACAGTTCTTCTTAAGTCATAACCAACAAGTGATGAACCACGAGGAATAATGGCACCACCTTCAGTGTTATTAAACTTGTAAAATATGTTATCAGGATTGGAAAGATCTAGAATACTATCATCTGTCCAAGCTTGAGTACCTTGGTCAAATCCAAATACATCAATACCACTAGTATCTGCAAAACCAGGTCTGTTATCAATATAATGGATGCCTGGCATCAACATTATAGTGAATTGGTCAAACCTATCATTTCCAAATCCTGGAAGGTATGAATACCTCGCAATCTCTAGAAATGCACGCTGAATACTCTTAAATGGCGTGACTGGTGAATTACCCCTGTTAGATAACGCATCCGTTGCGTTAAAATCATCAGGTGAAACATAAAGATACTTACCAGTCTTTGAACTAATAAGATTATCCAAACGTGTTAATGGCATGACCTACTAATATACTTTTATCCTCGGATTTATTTATACCAGTTAACTACTGAAAATACTGTGTGGTTCTAGGATTTCTTTATGTAAGGATTTGAACCCTATGGCATGACAATAAGTTCGGGTAGCTCTACATACCCATTCTGTAGTAATCTATTGCAGTTTGAACATATTGGAGCACACTTATCAATCTCTTCCTTTAATGTTTTGTAACTAGCGTACTGCAATAACTTTGATACACTATATTTTTGAGGTTCTGGATCCACATGAATGAGATCCATTACAACAGGATTAAAATCTTTATTGCATATGATACAAGGATGCTTCTTTGCATCCTCTACTATCTGCTTTCTTCTCTTATGACTAATTTGATTTGCTTTATAAGTCTTTGAATTCTTTCTAGCCCACTCACGCTGATATTTACGATTTTCTTCTTTATTTTTGTAAGGCATATCAATCTCTATTAAAAAAGGGGTCTTGCGACCCCTTGAATTATTATTTAACAATTTGTTTCGGATCTTCTTCACCAATAATTTGAGGAACAAATCCCTCTAGTGAAAACATCTTGAAACTTTCACCCTGCTTCAAACGTTTTTGGAACGCTTCTTCAAAAGCTTTGTTAGCAACATTAATTTGTTCATGTGCTTTTTCACGGAAGTAACCAACCTCCTCAGCTTCAATACCTTGAGTATAACCAAGGAAGGATAAATCTCCTCCTACGTATAGTGACTTTATTAAAGCACGATCAAAGTAAGTTCCTTTAACACCACCACCTTTTGCAGCAGAAACATTAAGAGGAATTGTGTTTAGAGGATCATCGCAGTGTTTTGCTGCAAAGCTATTTGTTTTTGCAGAGTCAAAAGCAACGACGCTTGCGGTACAACGATGTGACTTAAGGCATACATCAACCATGTCAATGACCTGCTTCTGAACAAATGAATGGGGAATGTTATTTACCCAATCAATGCAGTTACCAGTAGTAGGAAGAACATTGTTGTGAGACTTGTAAGAAGAAATGTATCCGTTTAGACGCTTCTTAAAGTCATTGATAGTTGCACTCTTAGAAGGTGGGTGATTGTTGGCACCTAGACCAATCTCATCACGCATATCCTGTTCAGTAAAACCTTCTTTCAACTCAAGTTCATTGAAGATTCCTTCTAACCATCCAAGGTCAACCATAGAACCAAAACGAGTAAACCCGTCATAAAGTTCATCTTTGAAAAGGTATCCAGGTTGTACGCTAACCAAGAGGCCATTTACTGCCATGTTGTTCTTGATTAGTTCTTGGTTAACATTGTCTGTTCCAACTGAACGAGCAACGTTAATTTCTAGTCCTTCAGAGTTAGTAGTGTTAACTAAGTCTAGAGAACGAACAACTCTCTTTTTAACCCGATAAGTTCTACCCTCAGGTAGTTCAAGTTCATCATACCAAGAAAGATCGGGTGATTGTCCTGGTATTATTTTTTTGTATATCAGCATTATGTATATGCATTTTGCAATTTCGGTTTTTAACGCTTTACGCCAACTCTTCCGATTGAGTTGTAGGGTGGGAGATTGGATTTCTGTATTACCAATAAAGAACGGGCATTACTACAGTAGTAAATTTTACGTCCTTGCCTGAGACCCGTCTGGTAAGACGATTCTGCTTTCGCAGCAGCACCACCTGTGTCTCATCACCTTATCCAGCTATATGCCAGAAAGATTATTCAGTCACTCCCTTTTGGAACCGTCGTTCCATGCCATCAGAGGGATTTGAACCCCCGACCTTGGCTTTACAAAAGCCCTGCACTACCACTGTGCTATGATGGCAACCTAACGAATTGAAAGGCACCCCATTCGGATCCCCATATTCGTTGGTGTGTTTTTTCATCTAATCCTTTATCAACTACATGATAATCTTTATCATTCAACGTCACTTCATTCTGTACGTAGGTCTTGGTACCATTCCAAGTAACCCAACATTGACAGGTAGAAGTTCCACCAAAGAATGAACTTTTACCTGTCCTCCTCATAATAATATCGCACCCCTCACGATATGTCAACAGGTCATCGGTAATTGTTTCAATTCCCTTACATTCTGCAAACTGAAGAGGATTATTAATCTCATAGTTTTTAAGACGATACTCATCACCTTCTATTTCCTCCACAACATCAATTACAAACTGACGATATGGACGATTTAAAAGATAATTGTAAGCTTGTTCCCCATATATACGATTTTCTCCAATCAAACGATGTTGAACACGTATATGGGCATAACGAGTAGGATGGGATTGTGCTTGTCTTTTATTATTAAACGTTCCCACCAATAATTCAAGAAATTGACTCATCTGGTAAAACTTCAGGATTAACTATATCTAAATCAAATATTACTGGATGACATTCTTCAGCGATCAAATAATCTGACCATCTAAAAATGTCTTGTAGTGTATACTCAGGATTAATTGCTGCTTCAGATAATATCCACTTATCTTGCTTTTGTTGAAGTGTCAGTTCATCCATAGCAAATGGTATTTCCTGTATGAAATACATCAAGACTGGTTGGTTATCAACAAACACGTGTCTCTTATCTACATGATACTTGAAACTCATTATCCTGTCAAGCTCTTTTCTCTATTTAATAGATTTAACTTTTTAATTAAAGCACTACGACGTGCTTTTGCTTGACGCAGTGCTTGTGGCTTTAGACTACGCTTCTTATCTTTATTAGAATGGTGTTGCCAGTTTGGGGTAGTCATTGCCCTAGTGTATAATTAAACTTATTATATACTATGATTTATCTTTTGGGCGATTTGGAGGGACAATTTTTAAATTGGACTGTGACTTGATCCAAGCAACAAGTTCTGGAGTCTCTTCCCATTCCCAGACTTGATTATGCTGAGGATTCTTTTTCTCAAGAGTGTATGTTCGCTTTGTCATATTGATCTCCCATATAATAGAATTGTAATGGACTATGAAAAATTTGTCAAGTGCCTTAAAGCTTCCTTTAAAGTACCTATGTGCTCTGATCCTATAGTAATCTGTGGAAAACTTGCATCTCCACCAAATTCCATTTCAAATTGAGTCTTGTCAAAATGAGTATCTAAAACGTATTCTCTAAAATCCACATCTTGACTTTTAAGTAATTGTTTGATACGATCACACTCCTGACATCCACTTTTGGTGTAAATTGCAGCTTGTTTAGTCACGTTGCCTCCAGTCATCCGACCTTTCTTGATGGAACCAGTCTACCACATCTTCTGGAGATCCGAAACCCCTTTTGTGATTACTTGAATCGGGGTCTCCTAAGTTCAAGTTATTCAGAAAAGAATCTGTAGGGTCTATACTCATTCTTCGTGCAGTCTTCAACATACCTCTTGCTGATGTGTTGGATTTGGAGAGTTTCTCTGCCCAAATCATGTCTTGTATTGATACGTCAGTGCCAGAAGCAATATCTTTGCATATCGCTTCAAGTCTCAATCTATATTGAGTGGAAAGCATATAATAGTTGTAACTAAAATATGTAGCATAAAAAAGGGGGTCGTTAGACCCCCTTGTTATTATTTCATAAAGAAATAAGATTTAGAACTTGAACTTAGCACCAACTTTAGCACCGTATCCGTTGTCTGTATCTCCTTCAGCAGTTAAGAATGAAATCTCACCGTAAAGATCAAGTGCTTCTGAAACAGGAGCACCAAGACCTGCCTTACCAGAGAACTGAGTCTTAGTTCCGTCTACGCCGTCAGTTGCAAGAACAACTGGACCACCTTGTACATAGTATCCAGCAGAACCTACGGTTCCTTCGTAACCGATATGAACGTCCGTAGCAGCACCTGTGTAGTCGCTACCTGTAAGTGATGCATTTGTTTCTACATTCACATAAGGACCAGCAAAAGCTGCACCAGCGAATAAGAATGGAGATGCTGCTACTGCAGCGATTGTTGATTTGATAGACATGTAAATTTTACCTATATGTTTACTTGCGGAGTGATTACCCGCAGATGTTGGATAAGTTTTCCTTATCGCATAATATAATTTATCACCACAATACATAAAAAGTCAAGGGGCTTGTGACAGTTTGCGATCAGTATTGCTTATGAATCAGTTAAGATAAATTAATGACCCAGTGACCTTAACGATTCCTGCTGCCTGAAGATCTAGTGTAGACTTAGAATCAATCGTTGCTTTAGCAGCATCTAGCTTGAAGTCAGCAGATTCAACATCCAATTGTGCTGTTTTCACAGTGGTTTTAGCAGATTCTAACCCTAAATCAGCACTTCTAATATCCATAGGACCTGGCGAATTAATTGCAACACCAGCAACACCAGAGTACATTGCATTTGTTGTTGTGGTTACTTTAAGACCATAAGTTCTATCTTTTATTAATAAACCAGCACCACCTATAGAACTTATGTGTATATTTCCTATCGCTCTTAAAGCATAATCACCAAGAACTTTATGGTTAATACAACCAGCTGAAACTATATTTGTGGAAGATCGTGGATCAAATTTGATATCAGAAGATTCTCCTGCACCAAAATTCATATCCTGTCCTATTGTAATTTCTTTCTTATTAATCTGTGCTTTAGTAAAAGATGCTGCTGCCATCTCTATATCACCTTGAGCTTGTATTTTAACAGACTGTCCATTAAGAACTAACTCTTCAGTTGCTTCAATTAAAACCTTTGCTGCTTTGAGATATCGTGTACCACCAATGGTTTCTTCTACAATATCTCCATAAGCAAGAACATTTAATGCTTGTCCTTCATTATCTGATCCACCAACATTATATTGAATATTAGATCTTTCATAATGTATTTGTTGTTGACCATATGTTTTGATACCCAACATACCAGTACCAGCAATATCAGTCTTCTCTCCTGTTATAATTCTAACGTTACCTTTATTGTTTAATACAATAGCAGAATCTGCTGGTCCATCAATCCTAAGTGCACATGTTAGATTGTCTGGTAACATTCTCTCATAGATCTCTGATCTAGTAAGACTTCCTTTCCAAACAGTCCTAAACTTCGGACCACTTGATAATTCCTGAGTTTCATCAGGGGTAGTCTGTTTAAACAGATCAGTTGGATATGTAGAAGCAGGGAATTCTAAAGTCATTATGGACAATCAATATACTGACCAGTACCAATCTTAGTAGCACCAACTGTTGCTAGTGCATTTGTATCTAGACATGCTAATGATGGTAATAGTTTAGCACCATAACCACCACCTCCTACAATATTAATTGTAGGGAATCTATCAAATGTTATTTCTCTGTTTAATATACGAGCACCAATAACAAAACCATCATCATTTATAACAGCTTCTGCAATACCTAATTCACCATTAACATATAAATCAGGTGCTGTAGTATATCCTATACCTGGTCTAAGAATAGTAAATGCATCTATTATACATCTTACACCTTTATCTTTTGCTAAATTCTTTCTATATCCAAATCCTGAGGATTGAACTCTTATCTCTGTTAAGAATCCATCTGAATCTAATAGACCAGTAGCAGTTGCACCACTACCTTCACCACCAATAAACACATAAGGTGGTTCTGCCCAAGGATCACCAGGACTATCAACAGGTATTTCTATAATACCACCACTATCATCTGTTATAACATCTCCTATATCAACAGTTGGTGGTCTAAAGTCTTGGAACACAGTCTCAGGAGAGTCACCTAGACCATCATCATAATCATCAATAGTTAGATCATCTGTAGTAATAAGAACATCAACAGATGCACCTTTACCTGTAATACTAAAGATTAAAGTCTCTTCATCTTCAATTGTACTATCATCTGCAATTCCAACAGTTACCTTGGAATTATTGTTATTAATAATAAAACTACCAGTTAACTGACCACCTATAATATCATTACTGGTTATATTTGTTCCTGATAGGTTATAGTATGCAAGAGATCCATCTTCAACATTAGTTGTGGTAATAGTATAAATTATAAATGCATCTTCAGGACAAGTAGTTCTATTAGCAACTACAGTATAAGTTGGTGTAGGATCTATACCAGTATCATCTCCACTACCATCATCACCTGGTGGATCATCTGGGAAATTATCTTCACTTGGGTCATCAATAGGTTCAAAAGGATCTACTGGATCTGCAATATATGGATCATATGGTTCTTTAAGATCTTTTTCAATGATCGTACCTTTACCAATGTTATTCGTAAACATCGTCATAATATCACTATCATCAACAGGAGAATTAGTTCTTAACCTTATAAAGAAAGTTTCTTCAAACTCTTGAATTGAATCAGTTATTGTTTGTACAGTAATAGTCTTCTCTGTTTCTCCTTTATTAAATCCAAGAATTCCATCCTCTTTCAAATAATCAACTCCAACAGTAGCTGTACCTTGTTTATCAAGAGTTTTATATGTAACTGAAGAAGATGCTTCTAGATAACCACTTCTAGTTACAGTAAATACAGCAGCATCACCTTCAGTAACTTCAATATTATTAATATTATAAACCACCTTCTTTTGAGCAGGTAGTTTAGGAACACCACCTGTAAATCCAACTGTAGTTACATCTAATGGTTTGCCAGTATATGCATCCTCACAAACATATTGTGTGTAATCTGCAGGTGTATCACCAAAAAGATTATCTAAACTTGATAATAAACCATCTAAGAAACCTTCTTCATCATCATCCTCCTTCTTCTCTCCAGTTGTGCATACTGTCTTCCACTTAGCACATGTTTGATCTGGACCTGAGCAAGAAATACCAAGAAGTTTTAAAACATAATTAATTGCATTACCAATAAGATTAAAGGGAGCTGCTATTGCTCCAAGAATATCGCTCAATGGACCTAAAATGCTATTAAGCAATTCAGTCAATAACTGTTGGATCTTAGAAATAATACCATTAACTAACTCATCAACCTGACATATTGCATTACGATATATCTGACTAAGATAACTCATCAATACATTGGTTAACCATGCTGCTAATCTATCTCCAAGATCTGCCATCTTACAACCAAGATCTTTAAGCATCTTGTTAAACCACTCTGTAACTGGAGTAAGAGCGTTTCCTTTTTCATCAGGACGTAATATTGCTTTAACTAATGCATCAACTGCCTTTTGTAGCATTGATGCAATATATCCTTTTATTCTTGCTAGAAATTCACGTACAATATAAGTTGCTTTATTTACTGAACTTCTAGCTTTACCTATACCATTAGTAAGTCCACCAGTATACTTGTTTACATAATAAGTTCCAATATTACCACCACTATCCTGAACATCTTTCAATAATTGACCTATAACTCCAGACATCTTAGATTTAAGATCTTGATCCTCACATTTCTTTGCCGTCTCTTGACACCATTCTTCTTGTTTAACAGACGCTTTCTTCTTTTCTGCTAAATCAACTCTTTGATTATCATTAGTATCTGTACTACCATCAGATAGTCCACCACCAGATGTATTTACTTTTCCATCATCCTTTTTCTCACAAAATGGATTTCCATCAGTTGTTGGATTTATTGCATTACTATCCGTCTTTAACGCAGTTACAAATCTGTTATCGTTACTAGGATCTTCCTCATTAATAACAGTTGTAGAACCTGGCACCTGACCAATAGAACCCATGATTATGGGTTTCTGTTTATCATTATCCAAATAAAAACCAATGACCCAACATCCTGGAATTAATTGTGGATGTGCTCCACCAGTATTTCCAGGAATGAAGGGTACATTGACAGGCATCATCACAGTTGCCCATGGCAAATTTTTAGTAGGCAGAAGGTTCTTATCCTGAGGATGATCCCCAACGATTGCTACTTTATAACGGTAACCACCTTTGTTGTTTTCCTCATCAGAGGCAGTACCTTCTATTTGCCCAACCCACCAATTGAATCCATCAGATCCAATCCGATTGGCTGGTATCAACTGTGATAATTTCTGATCCATTTAATCATCGTATACTAGGCATTCTGGTTCGTCTGGATGCATCTCACAGAATAGTTCAATAGCATTAGGATCATGATGATCTCCTGCTTCTATCTCTTCTTGGTGATGCTCTCTGTACACTTCTAACTCATGCAACTCTTCGTTGATGTGTCTACGTGCAGCAGGACTTGTTGTTGGGTCATCTAAAATGTCCCTATCTTTTTTTATGTGATCTTCTATAGTTTTCATAATAGGAGTACCTACTTATATGATTATTTAGTTCCATGTCCAGAATCTAAGTCCTTCATACCATAAGAGTCTCTCATAAGACGAAGGGTTGTAAGAAATCTTCCATTTGTACCGATAGTTCTGTCATATGTATGAGTTGCCTCTTGAATGAGGTATAATCCACTACTCTCTTTATCAAATGGTTGTTTCTTAGCTTCTTTATCTGGTAACTTGTTTACTAGTCTAACATCAATTTTGTCTCCTGCACATATTTCAGCATTCCCAGGTATTACGATACTACATTGTTGATTCTTTAACAATTGATACCTTGCAAGAGACTGAGCTGCATAAAATTTTTGCCAATCTGCAAATTCAGTTGGTTTATTTGCACCATCCTTAGTTTCTATAGAAGCAATATTTGGATCATTATACCAAGTTTCATGATCCAACATTATAGACATAACCCTTGAGTGTTGATCAGATAGTTCAGTTTGGTTCACAGGTATCAAAGATACACTTTCTTGTCCACCAAGATGTGCCATATTATCATAACTACTCTTAATTTTATAATTATACTCTTCATATTGACCAGTAGAATGATTAAAGAACACTACTTTACTAGCATACTTCCCTTTTCTTAAGGATGTCATTAAATCAATTTCAGAATCAAATATAGATTCATATATGGTAAATCTATCATCAGCACCATCATCCTGATTACCCACTTTTTCTACATATGGTCCCCATGATTCAGCTTCAAGTTTTGGAGCAGCGAATGTACCACCTTTCTCATCACATAAAGCATCAACAGAAAAGAAATTATATCCTCTTCTACTCTCCCAGAAGAAAAATCCACTAGATCCTCTAATCTCCTCTATACTTTCATCATTAGAGGTATTAGAATTATTTGTACTCTGATATGTTCCTTTAGTAGAAACAGCCTTAATTGCTAATGAAGATATAATATCAAAAGGTCTCCTTCTATTAGGAAGGAATTTAACCTGAAACTTAGATGGTTCAGAGAAAAATGTTTTTGATGAATTTAATGATTTTTGTACTAATTTTTCAACAATTTGCTCTGGATTACCTTCCTGACGAGTTAATACTCTTATACCTTCATTGACAAGAGCTTCTTCTGATATTAAACCTACAGTATATGCCTGTTGTTTCTGTCTTGCATAACGATTACCAATTTTCCAAATAACAAAACTATATTCAAACGCTTCATCTCTAATACTAGTATCAACTTGAATTAACACCTTTTCACCACCCTGAATAGGCATACCTTGTAATAATCCACCACTATCAACTACTTCCATTGTTGCAGAAATAAATGGAGAAGTAATATCTTCAACATAATTAACTGCAGCAACCAGTTGCTTAATTTCTATTGGTTTGTCTTTACCTTGAGGAAATATCCTTACAGACTTCAAACGAAAATCTGTATTAGACTGAAATTTTGACATTATGCTAATGACCTCAATCCCAATTCTTGAAATACAGCAGTTCCAGTATCAGAGGAACTAATACCAAAAGGCATAGATGGTGTAGCATTACCACCAGTATTTGATCCAGAACCCATTTCAGAACCAGTATAATAATTATTGATTATATTCACACCACCAACTGACTCCATAGAAGCTAATCCTAGTGCATTTGCATCACTATTTTCACCAGGTCCAAGAGAATTAAGCATTTGACCCTCTAAATCTTTAGTATTCTTACTCTGATTAAAAACTCCTCTTAGTGTGCTATTAGTCTTAGTTGGTTGACCATATTCATTTCCAGGGAAAGATGCCCATACTGGAGAAAGTTTATTAATAACATCATCACTTAAACCTTCTGATCTAAGAAGTTCAGGAGTTACTCCCTTTTCTCTAGCTAAGAACAATGCTAATTGATCTTGAAAATCTGGTGTAAACATCTGTGTAGAAGTATCAACTCCCATTCTTTGAGCATGTTCCTTAAGATGAGTAAATTGATATTTACCAACAGCAGCAGAATTTCCACCATCAAACTGACCAAGACCTGCTTTCAAAAATTCACCTTGTAAGTCATGCATCTGATCAATTGTTCTTCCAGATAAATCACCACCATAATTTTGATGACCAAACCATGTATTATATCCTGGATTTCCTTCAGCATATGATATGGTATTCAATAATGCTTTTTCCTTATTATTATTTTTACCAAAGAAACCACCTCCAGCAACTTTATTAGCATCAGGTCCACCAAATTGTCTATTAAGATCTAAAAAATGTTCTGCACCAAGTGCATCAACAGTAGGTTTATTAATAACAACTTCACCAGGAGTAAGTAATGAAGGAACACTGTCAACCTGACCACCATTACCATATCCTTTAACCAAACCACCTGTATTAAAAGGTGTCATTCCCATATCTCTACCAATCAATGCAGCATCAATTCCAACAGATGCAGCAGTTCCAAAACCTGGAACTGTTGATGCAGCACCAGATGCTAATTCCAGACCAGCACCTGTCCAATCACCTGCCATCGCTCTTTGAGCAGCAAATATAGCACCAAGACCTAATCCAAGTAAAGGAACTTTCTTTGCCAATGCTTTTCCTAAACCTTTTTTCAATATACCCTTTCCTGTTTGTTTAATTCCAAGTTTTGCAGTTTGTCTTACACCAAATTTTTTAATTGAATTTTGAGCAGTTTTACTAACAAATCGTTTTGCAAATTGTCTTCCACCAAGTCTTGCTGCTACTCTAGGTATTGCTCTTCCTAATCCTCTTCTACCAATAGTTTTAAGTGCTCTTGCACCACTTAAAATATTCATTCCAGTAGCGATTGCTCCACCACCACCACCCATTCTACCACCAGAACCTCCACCACCACGTCCACCTACTGGATCATAAGGAGTATTCCAAGAATTATCATATCCTTGCTCAATCTGATTTTCTTCTGCTTTAGATAATGCTCTACTTGCTAATTTTTCTGCTTGTTCATGTTGTCTTAAAGCAATTGACTCTTGTGTACTTGTTTGGTCTTTTGTAGCTTGAACCAAACTTAAAGTAACAAATGTTAGTCTATCAACTGCTTGAACTATATCACTAGATTCACTACCTGCAAATGATGCTGATTTAGCAAACATATCATCATCAACTGATGACGATGTTGGTGTTATATTAATAAGTGCATCAGAAGCACGAGGTTCTGCTCTTAATTTACCTGCACCAAAATTAACAATATTTTTAGCAAGAGATCCACCCATTACTTCAGGATTAATCCCTCTATCACCAGCAATAGATTTTTGTACACCTTCACCAAGATTAGCAAATGTAGAACCCCCTAAAATAGCTTTAGGATCTTTCGCTCCTTCTAACAATGCTACTTCTTTAGCTAAACTAGGGGCAGTTTCCTTTTTTGCGTCTCTATTGTTCAAATAGTCACGTATAGCACTGACCATATTTCCCCAATTGGGTCTATGTCGGTCTGAACCTCTCGTGTCTTTATATGATAGAAATCCGTGTGCCATTATCTTTTCTTTGCTGCTTCTTGTTGTTGCTTGAGTTGATCCAAGTGTTGCATTAGAAGACTAGTGTATACTTGTCTCTCCCATGGCATCATATTTTCAATTTCACTCAAGCTATATTTATGGTGTTGCATCAAAGCAAAGTTAGTTTTGTAGTATCCCTCTAGCGTTTGGTGGAAGAGGGCTATCCGAAAAAATTGGCTAACCCCATAATAATAAATTCAGAGTCAACTCCAGTATTTGGATTCTTTACCGTAAACTTATGTTCCATACGTGGTGATGATGCAAAGAATTCCTGTAATTTCTCAAATTGACTGTTTGTGAGACCTTCTATAAATTCATTAAATTCCTTCTTACTAGTAGTAGAAGAATCATATACATCCTCTTTATCAAATATCTGATCTACACATCCAGCAACTAATTCCACAATTCCATCTGCAGTAGGTGCAGATCCCATAACGGAACCAACAATAAATTCATTCCAACCAGCATGTTTCATAATTACACCCATATCATCACTAAGCATAATCTTAGGATCATATTTTGGTGGTTTTGTTACTTTTACTTCAGTTAAATTTAGATTATATGGAACTTCTGTTGTATTATCATCTTTACAAACAACTTTCATTTCAACAATATCTCCAACAGATACTGCACGAATATTTAAGAAAATATACTCTAGATCAAAAATTGGTAAATCTTCTAATTTTATTCTACTAGTAATACAACCCTTTAATAATATCTTAACTGCCTTTTCTATTTCTTTTTCGTCATTTGTCTCTAATGCCAACAAAAGGAGTTTTTCTTCCTTTACAACAAATGGACGATATTTAATTTTCTTCCCATTTGAAGGAAGCTCCAACTCATATGTTGGTAAAACTACTTTTGGTAATGCCATTAAAATGATTTCAAGTCGTATATTTATATATGCGACTTTTTTGACCAAAAATATGCCGAGTAATTTTTTCGGGTTTTATGGAATTAGAAAATCGTTTTTGCTGAGGCTCCTGTGAATGAAGGTAAAATTGATACCTTATTAAGGGGTGACACATCACCTCTAACCCCTTTAATATTCCTCTGAATGGTGTAATGTCTTTGATATTTAAACTGTGCTGTTACTTTTGTTATCTGACTAGAACCAAACTGTAAAGGAACCGCATCAATAGCATATGGAAATGCTTTTTCTAAAACATATGTTATTGGTTGCCTTTCTATCGTAGATTGTGGACCTGTTTCTGTTTTTGTTATCTTTATAGTTGCTGCATACTCATCTTTGTATGCTACCCTTGTTGTTCTATTTTCTGTCAAATTTCCATCACCAGATAAAATTTCAGGTTCTATAATTTGTTGTTCAAGATCACTTTGACCAAATATTGATCCATACCAAAAATTTAAAAACTTTAACACTTGTAAATTTGCATCTAAAGCAAATCCTAATTGTAGTTCTGTAAATATTCTTGTATGAGGATAATCAACAGATCCTAAACCTGTGTAAAGACCATTTTGCGTACCAGTTGCAGTGTTAATATTCGGTAATTGTGCTTCATCACAGAACATGTGTAGATAGTCAGATTCCAAGCTACCATTGAGAACTTCAGGAAGATCTTCAATCTCAACAATAAAGTTATTAGCAAAGGACATTCCCCCTTGCTTTGCTATAGTCTGTAAAAACTTCGGTATGGTCACACTAAATACCTATATTGGTACAATTATATTTATGGCATACTCTGGGAAATATAGACCTATTAATCCCAAAAAGTATCGTGGAAATCCAACTAGAGTTATCTACAGATCACTATGGGAACGCAAGTTCATGGTATTCTGTGATAATAATCCCTCCATTATGGAGTGGGGTTCTGAAGAAATAATAATACCATACAGAGCACCTGATGGTAAGGTGAGAAGATATTTTCCAGACTTTTACATAAAGGTTCGTGAGAAGTCAGGACAAATAGCAAAATATGTTATTGAAGTTAAACCCAAGAAACAAACTAAACCACCCTATGATAAGGATAAAAGAACTGCTGCCTATAGACGGGCTGCCCTGACGTTCGCTAAGAACCGTGCCAAATGGGACGCTGCTCAGGACTTCTGTGAAGATAGGCAGATGAAATTTTTAATACTAACAGAAGATCATTTAGCGGTATGAAAAAATGGCAACTGGATTTGCATCTATCCAGAGAAACACAGTCAATAAGACTCCTGGATATAAAACCCTGTTTGAGCGAGTAACAGCAAGAACAGGTGGAGAGAAGAAATCACTCTCTTGGTATAGATCTGCTGTAAAAGCAGAAGCTAGTGTGTATAAGAAAAATTTTGGAAAATATATTTTAGATGAGAGACGGGATAATATAGGATCCGTAAAAGCACAAGATCAAAACGAATTACGACAATATACTGTACAAGGACATCTTTATATGTTTGAGTACAAAGCAAAGATGAAATGGTTGCCCTATTATGATAGGTTTCCATTAGTTTATGTTATTAAATCATTAAGGAATGAATTTTGGGGTGCTAACCTCCATTACCTACCTATAAAAAAGAGATTGCAAGCTACTAGGAAACTAATGCAAGGTAGAGTTGACCTACCTAAGGCATGTTTCCATAAATACTTACAACCTCATGTTGAAGGTCTGTTAATAGATCTTGCTGAAGATGAGTGGGATACTGCTATCCTTCTCCCTACAGAAGATTTTGTGAAATATACTCATGGTGTCATGTTCCCAATAGATAAACAAATTGTCTGGGATGAAGTTAATGACACATACTATGACAAACTAAAGGGAGTTAGGATAGTAAAAAGTTATTAATTATGCAACCAAGAACCGCTATGGGTCCAGTAGGTCCAGTCAACGTTGGAGTTGATACTGATGGAACTATACAAGAAGTTAAAAATATCAACAAGGTAACGAAGAAAGATTTTAAAAGTTCACTAAAAGATACTAAAATCATTCTTGGATCTTATGGTACACCAAAACCTTATGGTGGTGCATCTTCTTTACGATACCCATCAGGTGGAGATATTGGACCTAACAGTGACTATGTTTTATTTGAATTTAAGAAATACAAACCACCTTTTCAAAATCAAGATAGAATAACAGACAAGGGTGATGGAACTGCAGAAAAAGAACATCATGGTCAGTATGATTATAATAGAGCAGGTGAATATGAAGATGCTGAACCAGAATATAAAAATATTATAATGTACATGCCAGAAGATGTATCTACTGGTTTTAAAGGTAATTGGGGTGGTAAAGCATTCAGTACAACGGGAGCTAACACATTAAGAGCAATGGGTCAAGCTGGTGTTGATCAAAAATTCACTTCAGTATTAAAAACTGGTGGTGATGTGATAAAGAAAGCCGTTCAACTTAGTGGTGCACAACTTATTAGAGATACAATAGAATCTATAACAGGAGATAAAATATCTAACGATGATGTATTTGGTGCTATATCTGGAGCAATATTAAATCCTAATACAGAATTGTTATTCAGTGCAGTTGATATGAGAAACTTCCAATTGCAATTTACATTAGTTCCTAGAAATACAGGAGAAAGAGATACTGTTAATGAGATAGCAAAAATATTTAAGATGTGCACTCTACCAAAAAGAGATCCTGGAAAAGTATTTGGTGGAAAGAATGATGCGATTGATGCAGGTTTTATTGGCGTACCAAATCTTTGTAGAGTTTCTTTCATGCGTGGAGCACAAGAACACGATGTTCTACCAAGATATAAAATGTGTGCTGTAACTGCTACTGATGTAAACTACACACCTGATGGTACCTATGCTACATACCGTGATGGACAACCAGTTGCAATGCAATTAAAAATAAATTTCCAAGAGACTAAAATTGTCTTTGCTGATGAAATTAAAAACGATACTATAAGGTAATGTATTTTTCAATTATTCCTAACATCTCATACGATGAGAAACCAATCAGTTATCCATTCTCTGAATCAGACTTTGTAACTGCTAAGAATTTCTTTCGTAGATATAAAATTAATGATGATGTATTCTCTAATGCAGTATACTTTAAAAAATATACTATAGTAGATGGAGAACGTCCAGACTCATTAGCTGATAAATTATATGGTGATCCTTTTTATGACTGGATTATATTATTGACAAACAATATGGTTAACGCACAATATGATTGGCCAAAGAGTAACTACGAAGTATATAAAATTGTAGAGAGTGAGTATGATGATCCATACTCAGAGATTAGTTACTATGAAACGTCTGCCATTGGACAATTCACTGCTGGTCTACATGTAGATGAGACTTTTTACAACGGTACTCATAAAGTATACATTGATGGTGCTACAACAACAAAGAACGGTAATGAAATTTGTAGTCCTGTTACTGTAGCAGAAGACTTTCAAAGAGAAAATGAGAAGAAGAGAGAAATATATATCCTAAAACCACGTTATGTACAATCATTTGTGGATGATTTTAGGAAGCAAAATAAGTACAAGAAGTCAACTAGCTATATAAGTCAGCGTCTTAAAAAAACATTATGATATTTTGGATTGGATTTGTTGTTATGTTCTTCAATGAAGGATTTGTTATGATGAGACACGTGTCACCATGGTTTAGTAGACAGCGTGATAATATTATGAAGAGATTAGGTGACAAGATGTGGTGGAGACTGCATGGTACCCTAGATTATACTTGGATGGGTCTCGTCACACTAGGATTAATAGTAAACTCTAATAGAGTATCACATCTAATAGCTTTAGGTATCTTTTGGGGTGTATCGTTTTTAATATTTTATTTCCCAAGATATACAAAAAGATTTTTGGCAAAAAAATACCCCGAAAAATTTTCGGGGTTTTAAGGAATTCAATTAACAATTTTCGTTCAGACCTTCTGCCATCTGTCCACCAATGTCTGCACCTTGATTGCCACCAAACATTGCTACCCATCCTGCTGCTACCCATCCTACGAATGGTATAGATGAAAGAGTAGGAGCAGCTGCAGCACCAACGCTAGTTCCAACTAGTCTACCAGTTCCTTTTGCTGCACCGACTGCTTCTATACAGGCGACAGTCTTATCAGATACTTCACCGCCACCACCTTTTACTATTGTAGATGGATCTTGCCATGATCTCTTGTTGGATACAGGTCCGCCTTGATTGGTCTTACCATCCATGACATACTCTTCAACAACTTGAGTTGTATTGTTTGCTAGTCCTAAGAAACCACCCTTCTGCTTGATGTCCTTAGTGATCATCATCGTCTTGGGATCGTTTGCTTTGTAACTAATATCATATCCATTCTCATTTGCTGAGATACGATAAGATGTATAATCCCCTACTGGGGGATTGAAAGAAGGTACATTACTTGATTTCCTAGTTGCTAGTAACCCTATCATACCTATGTGGCACACTCCAAAGACTGCACCCAAACTAATTCCTAACCATTTTTGCATTGTCATCTATCCATAACAAATTGTTCTTTATTTATATATCTTAGTAATCATCATCATTAATATTACTTTCTACCCACTCAGCATTGTTTCTACAGTATGCATCAGCATCTATTTCCATACGCCAGTGGGTGAGGGTATGAAGAGTTTGTATCATTACTACCATAAACATAAGCATCACTGGTCCTATCCATAATGGATGCATTACTATGTCTTCTGTTTTTTTCATATTAATAAAAAACCCCCCACATATGTGGAGGGTATTGTTTTATACTTATTAATCATCATTAGCTAATGATGCAAAGTATGATAATGCATCATCGTCATCCACTACTGCTTCTTTTTTAACTGGAGTAGGTGCTCCAACAGAAACAGGTTGTCTAGTAGGAGGTACAACAGGTTCAAACTCCTCACTGTCCACACTAGGACGAGTAACAGGTCGTTGACCTATACCTAGAACAAGATTCAATCTATTTTCAAGTTCTTCGTAAGACTTGAACTGATCCTTAGAAGTAAATGCTTCTAACGAATATTCTTTCTTCCAGACTGCTTCCAATTCAGAATCATCTGTAGAAACAGCACTAACGTTATCAAACTCACTACTGTCATAGTTCCAGAATCCTGCGACTTGTTTGATCTTCAACTTAAAGTTTGCACCTTCCCAAAGATCAAATACATTTACTGGTTCTTCATCTTGGAACTCAGGTTGCATAGCAGCGAGGATCTTATCATGGATCTTCTTACCATACTTGTACAAGAATGTCTTGCCTTCGTTCTCAGGATGCTTAGGATCCTTAACAACTAAGATATTACTGTAGTAAGAAAGCTTACGCTTCTGCTTACGAGCAGTATCTTTATCAGCATCATCGCCACTGTTCCAAAGACGACGGTTGACTTCACCAACTGGATCCTTTTCGTTGATAGTAGTCAAAGAGTTTTCAATATACCATCCACCAATACCTTGGAAGGCATGTGAATATAGTTTTGCCCATGGAATAGTTTCTCCTTCAGGGGCAGGAAGGAATCTGATAACAGCATACCCGTTACCAGTTGCATCAACTTCTGGTTTCCAGAAACGTTCATCAACTTGCTTTCCACTAGATGATTTCTCTAATTCTTTTTGTAAGAAATCAAAGTTGTTTCTAGATTTACGCTTAAGATCTGCAAAGGACATAGATTACCTCGGATTATTTTAGATTTGGTTTTAGTCTGGTTCCTATCGCCGCTTACCCTAAACCAGAAAGGGGGTAACCGCAGTCAGAATTGCTCCTGACATACTATTTATAGCACGTCTGAGAGGGTTTGTCAAGCCTCAGACTCTAGTTGTGTCTTCATTTTCTGAACTTTCGTTAGCAGTTCATCAAACATAGATTCTATGGTTGTATTGGGTGTAGCACCTAGCATAACAATGCCTTGCTTCATAGATTCTATAACAGATTTTGCTTCAGGATCATCACTCAACTGAAGACGGCCATGAAATATCTTTTGCTTTTCTATTAACTTTTCAAGTGCTTCAAAGTATTCTATCTTTCTCTCTGGATCTAATAGAATAAAATTCATAGCAGATCTGAAACAGAACTGCTGAAGCTCCATCATTTCTTGAATGTCACCACGGACAATCTCTGATTGAAAAAATTTACTGGTCATACTAGCATTAACTTTGCTCTAGATGTTTTCTTCATAAAATTAAGTTGCTGTGCCTCGTAACGAAGTTTCTCTTTAAGAGGTTTACTAATTAATTTGTTAACACTATCTAGTTCAATCTCATTTTCTTCACAGTAGTGGATGACCGAATCAATGTAGTTCATGCCTTGATTGTGTAGTGCAATCTTTTCCACCTCCTGCGAGAATTTCGCAGCAGTCATAAATCTATCCTCAAGTAATTGTTTTTTATCCATATCGTTGTTGGTACTCGTCTATGTAACTCATTAATTTAATGAAAAATTCTTTCTTAGGAGGAAGTATTTTTACCTGAGTTTCACCATTTTCACAAGCAACGATAGTCACTAGTTGTTTAACAGTTAAATCATACTGTTCTTGCAGCATACATGCATACGCTGTCTCCTGTACGAAATAATCATACAAGTATGCTTCTCTCTTAGGTTCAGCTGCTGTCTTGAAATCAATTATAGACAACACGCCATCAAACTCAGCAATACAGTCAACCCTACCTGCCAATTCTAAATGTCTACTATAAAGGGCTGCTTCCTGTAGATACACATTATTTATGCGTTCTAGTACAGGTTTACTATGCTGAAACATGAGTACAGGAAGTGGATGCTTACTGTACTTTTTAAGATCTAAGTTATTATTGATACAATCTTCTACGATAGAATGATACTTGGTTCCTCTATTAGTAGAACGAGAAGTGATTGCATCAGCTTTCTCTGCACCGACTCGCTTACGCCACCTAGCGATGCCAGCTTTCTTAGCAGAGTTATTACTAATCACTGTAGTAACTGATGGAAAATTATCTCCTTCTGGTGTCAGGTACAAACGTTTACCGTCCACCATTTTAGCAGACAATTCTATAGGATCAAGTCCTACATGATTATATAATTTCATAAACCCATATTGATTTTACTAATCAGATAAGATTTGACAAGACCAGACCTAACGATATCATCTATACCAAACTCAATTAAAGAGAACTCATCCATGTTCTGAATGATACGTTGGAAGTCCATGATACCTGTACGTTCATTTACTCGTTGTAAATCAGTTTGTGCAGCATCACCACAGAATATAATCTTACTGTCTTGACCAACACGTGTGATAATACTATCAAGTTCATGGAAGTTCAGGTTCTGACACTCATCAATGATAACGATAGCATTGTCAAGTGTTGTACCTCTTATGAAAGAGGTAGACCAGAATGAAATAGTTTCCTGTGCCTTCAGATTATCATACAACATTTCATATGAATTGTCATCTGGCATCTCAAACATTGCCTGAACCATATTCTTATATGGTATCTGATAGAGAGAAGACTTATCTTCATGATCACCAGGCAAGAAACCAATCTCTCTAGTAGCTACTAGAGATCTAACAATGTATATCTTATCGTATGGTGTATACTCATCAAGTACATCCTTCAATGCTTTATACAATGCAATGAATGTTTTACCTGTACCTGCTACACCATAAGCATATAACATCTGCCCTTTGTCCCACTCATCAAAGAAAACCTTTTGGTTATCAGTGATAGGTTCAATAGGAAGCATATGCTCACCACCTATAGGTTTGCGTCTCTTCTTTTGTTTAGCGGTCATACCTTGACCAGGTGACTTAGTTGTCTTCGCTTTTCTAGGCATGTTAGTATCTGTATTTGTCAGTAATGGTTTTATTATTTACATATTCTGCTTTGGGAAGAACTTTATTCTTCATAACATCTACCCAACCAGGATGTGTTGATGCCATCTTGTCTCGCCACTCTCCTACCTCACCAGCAGAAGCACAACCTGCTTGCCAATCTTTATCCCAATCGGGATTGTCTTTTCTCCATTGTTCATATTCTTTCATGGTCATGGAGAGTTCTTTAGTCTCTTCAGTTTTTAAATTTTTTACAGGATATGTTGGCATTATTTTTTCCTCATTGGTACTTGAATTGTCCATGCTGGTGATACTAGATCAACCATCTTAAACTCTTTCTTATTCTTTTCAATCTGATTTAGATATGCTTCACGTCCAGGTTCAGGTTGTATCTCACCATAATGATTATGTTTTATACCCAAGTAATCCAAGACAGCATCATCAACCATAGTATAAAGAGCATCCCAAGTCAATGTATCTCTTAACTTAGATGATATACGATCAATATCATTCCCGTCAAGATACTCACCCTTACATATCTCTCTAGAGTAATCTCCATATTGACTTTGGAGTTTTGCTCTAGCCTCTACCAACTTGTTAAGGTTGATAGAGATCTTAATATCATCATCAATCATTAGTTCCCTCGTCTTATAAAACCTAGAAGAATTTTCCACAATGATTTAGTGGCACTACCTTCTACTTCATCAAACAAATACATGTTCAATCTAAATGCATAGTTTGCTTCTTCTATTAAAGCATCTTTCTTAGCATCATCTAATGGTAATGTATCCAATACTTCTCTGTACTTTGTCTTCCACTCCTTAGCATCTTCTATACGAGGGAAGTCATAGAAGTGTAGACCCTCACCATTAGGTGGTTGTAATGCTTTCTCTGCTATACCTCTAAGGATCTGACCACCAGATAAATCACCAATGTATCTAGTATAATGATGTGCAATTAAAAGGTAGGGATCTTTCTCTGCTATTTCATTAATTCTATTACAGTATGCAGTACATGCTTCAGAAGGTTCTAATTTATCCCTCCATATAGGACCAAAATAATATCTAAGATCTCGTTCTAATGTTGCCGTACGATTTAAGTCTGCTGACCATGATTGTAATACTTCAGCTAAAGGATCTTTAGTCTCATCAATCCTCTGTTCCATAGTGTCATAAACATAATAGAAATTAGCAATTAGTTTACTATATTTCTCAGGATCTACAACACCTCTAAGAAAACCAGCAACAAACTTAGTGTTCTCTGCTGCTGAATGTGACTTCTTAGTTCCTTCTTTAATTTGTTTTGAAAAAGTTACCATGACAATGCCTCTGATACTATAGGAAATTCTTCTTTGAAAATAGTTCTACAATCTTCTACGATATCCATGTGTTCTTTCTGAGTACCATGTGCAGAACGTAAATCTATGTAGTGTATCCATGAACGAACACTACCAGTCATATAAATTCTGGTTGGTGCTGCTAATGGGAGAACAAATCTCGCACACTCCTTCGCAATACCTGAAGCGAGGAGTTCGTTGTATAGATCCATTGCTTCAACAAAATGTTCAGCAATCTTGTATTGGAGATCTGCTTTCTTGTTCTTTGGTACATCATCTGTACTATTCTGTCTATTCTTAGTGTCTTGATGCCTAAGATCAAACATAGGAATCTCATCTGCTAACAGATTAGTGTCAGCATATCTCTGTGAGAATTCTTGGAATGTAAAAGATCTATGTCTTAAGATTTGTGCTGCAAGACCACGAGTAGTTTCAATCTCAACAGTCATGTAAGCCTGTTCAAAGACCGACCAATGACCGTGCTTGATGCAATAGCTTAGCAAACCACTGACGTTTGGATTGTCTTGGTTCTTTGGATTGCTCACTCGTGCCACGTAACCCATGTGCGTCTCCGCTTTGGGGGTTACTGTTATTAATTTCACGTTCATTATATTTTTTATCAAGTTTAAGTTGTTTCTTAATCATTTTAGCATAGAAAATATCTTTCTTGCTATACCAATCAGGATGTTCTTTTGCTATCTTAAGTAATTTCTTTGCTGCTTTCTTGTCGTTCATACTTACCATAGTATGCATTAAAGTACGATACGATACCATTACTGGTGACTTGTTTATTACACCACTCGTTTGCACATTCATATATGTGACGGTTTGGTGTGTTAGGAAAGTTGCTCATCAATATTTTTAGAACGTTCTCTCTGAGTTTAAGTAACTCAATCCCTTCTAATTGTGGCATCGTAAATAAGTATTTATACTAGGTTAATCAGTGTATCCATCGTCATCATCGGACGGTCCTACTTGTGGACCATCTCCTGTATGTCTATACCATGGATGTATATATGCATCTGTATTAGACCATACTTCTGATTCTATTTCACTAACAACTTGTTTCAGTTGCCTAACCATTTCCTTTAATCGTTTGCGTTCCATATAACAAGCGTCTTACCAATGAATTATAGCATAAAAAAAGAGGGGCGTAAACCCCTCCTTCTAAAATTTACATGTCATTAAACTAACTTAAAAGATTTCTACATATTCTCTTGTCCGTATGGTATCGTTCTGATTCAATCATGCAGTTATAATAGTCGTTAATCTGATCAAGCTTATTGCTTGCGTCTTGGTTGGCAGGGTGTGTCCACTCTGCAAGTTGATTACTACTGATTGCGTTGTGCATACCATTCTCCTTGTTGATTTGAGTCCATAATATGGGAACTTTTAATGCATCTTGTTGCCTCGTGTGTAGCATTTGCTGACTACATTATATAGAATATTTTAAATGCTTATATGCTGACATGTTCACAAAAATAAATGCCTATAAGAAAGACTTATGGCACAAAAAAATCTGGGAAAAAAATTTCCCAGATTTATGCAAACCAAAAGTGAATTTTGATTTATGCAGCAACTAATTTGCTGCTGTGCTTAACACCTCTGTAAGTCAGGTCTGACTTAGAAGATGGTGTTGCTTTACGTGAATCAGTGTCGTACTTGACACCACGGTAAGTGACTTGTGCCATTGGCTTGTCCTCGGATAGGGTGGATGACCCCGTTCCTTCAGTCGGCATTTGCGTCTCCCTAAAGAGATGAACGAATCCGTTCCGTGTCGGCTTACTTGCGACCCTTCTGGGTTGAACGATTGTGTTAATATTAACACACGTATATTATATAGTCAAGTAAAAATGTGTAATCAGATACAATTAATTTCCTGAAAGATAAAATGCTTCTCCTCTTGCCTTACATACTCTCTTAACACTAGCATCATACACAGGTTGATCCATACCACCACCTGTAATTAAATTTTTACAAAACTCAAACGCTTCTTTCCATCTATTAAACTTATACACTTGATCGTATGTCTTAGCAGACACAAGTACACCATCACTCCTCCAGTACCTCATGGTATGCCATACCTGAGGATCATCTAGTCTACGATAATGTATTGCCCATTCTCCTTTCATTGCTTTTGTCCTTGCTTAGGTGGTGCTTGCTTAGGTGGTCTAGGTTTCTTTGCTTTAGTAGGTGCGTTCCATAATTTAGGATTGATTCTACCATTAGATTGAATCATACTCATAACATTTTTATATTTGTCATAGTAATAATCAAATATTTCAACCTTTGAATCACCAATAGTAAGATCATATTTAACTACTTCTTTATCTGCATACTGTATAAGGTATGCAGTATAAGGTAGCTTAGGATCCTCTGCTAATTTAGGATCACAATTTTCATTAAGAACTTTCATTAAGAACGATTTCCCCACTGAATTTCAGGAAAAGCTTCTTCAACACATTGTCTTGTGATTTTCCAACGCTTACCAATCTTTTTATCTTTCATGAGACTTAAAACTTCTGCTTCTTTTTTATGAAGTCCTTCTAACAACTGTATGAAGAGAGTCTCCCTACGAGTTTGTGATATAGATGCTCCACCCTTAAAGAATAGATATAGTTTACGATATTCATGAGCAAGTTTGGTATGCTCTGTATCTTCTGGTGCTTCGTTAGCTTTGTATGGTACTTCACCATCAGGTAGCATAGAGATAACACTCTCATCAAAATTAGCAATCAAAATAGATCTAAGTGCAGGAGAATTTAACTGTTGTAACAGTTTAATCTTCTGTGCTTTAGTCTTAGCGTTGCTCACCTTTTGAAGCACTTCATTAAGTAGTAATTGCATAATTATTCTTTTGCGTATAGTATTTATTCTTCTTCAAATTCCTCAGGTTCAGGATTTTGAAATCGTACAGTCATTAGTTCTTCATTGATCCAATGTCCATTCTCATCAAGCATTTCTGGGTGGATATAATCAACTTCTTCATCTGCTTGTGCATATAAAAATTGATTGGTCTTATCATTCCAAATCCATCCAATCACACCTCCAACTAATAAAAATATTACAGACACTGCTGCAGAAAAGTAAATCAGGATAGAAGATTCCATTTCAACCTCGTTATGTTTTAGTTTTCTCCCACCTAATGTCAAAGTTGAAGTAGACTTTTCTTTTCAGGAGGGTTATTGTTTTTTTAATTCCAAACCCTTTAAGTTTGGGTTGTTCCTTCTTTATTGGCCTCCTGAGCATGAGCTCTATGCCTCTATTTATTTTAAGATCCTTCATTTTTTCTTAGAAGATACCAAACCTTTCTTTAAAAATAATTTAGCAAGTTCTACAACACCAATAAATTGTATGTCTTCTTCTCCTTCTTGTTTAATAATAACATAAGGAAACCCTCTGACATCAGGGAATTGTGTTTGAAATTCTGACTTAGAAATTTCACCTGGTGCACCAGGTTCTATCGCAGTGAACTCAACCTTAGCTCTGTTACAAAGTTGTTTTGCAGCAATACAAGAAGAACATCCTCTAGTAGTATACAAAGTTATATCCATAATCACCTTACAGTTTTCACATTATAATGTATTTAATATAAAAGGTCAAGTCCATTTAAAACCTTTACGTTTTTTCCAGTCGTTGTACATCTGACCAAAGACCATACCTTCATAGGACTTTAGATCAGAACCATCAAGGATTTCTATTTGTCTCTTGGATAATTTTCCTTTCATCATCTCTTTGTATTCAGTTGGAAAATCTTTAAGGTGTCTAGCTATATCCATAGGTACTTGAATATCGTTGTGCGTTTCCCAGTCTGACATATGTCCATGCATAAAAATAGGGGGTAACATACCCCCTATCTTAAGACATTATAAAGTTTTTGTCAAACTATCCTACTGAAGGAGCAACAAGTGCAACTTCAGATGTCTCAGCAGATGCTAAGTCTAGTGGGAAGTTGTGAGCATTACGCTCATGCATTACTTCCATACCTAGGTTTGCTCTGTTAAGAACGTCACCCCATGTAGGGACAACCTTACCAGATGCATCAACAACCGACTGGTTGAAGTTGAATCCGTTCAAGTTGAATGCCATAGTACAGATACCCATAGAGGTTAACCATACACAGACTACTGGGAATGTAGCGAGGAAGAAGTGAAGAGATCTGCTGTTGTTAAAAGACGCATATTGGAAGATAAGTCTACCGAAATATCCGTGAGCAGCAACGATGTTGTATGTCTCTTCTTCTTGTCCAAACTTATACCCATAATTTTGAGAATCAAGTCCTGTTGTCTCCCTTATAAGTGATGATGTGACAAGTGAACCATGCATAGCACTAAAGAGTGCTCCTCCAAACATACCTGCTACACCTGCCATATGGAAGGGGTGCATTAATATGTTGTGCTCTGCTTGGAAGACAAACATAAAGTTGAATGTCCCTGATATACCTAGAGGCATACCATCAGAGAAGGATCCTTGTCCGAAAGGATACACTAAGAATACTG
>VTLG01015674.1_pt1 | contig 57188 bp, 83 predicted proteins | sample 4694571 | NCBI WGS metagenome assembly VTLG01 (sample SAMN12604809, study PRJNA352737) | marine metagenome | biome: ENVO:00000447; feature: ENVO:00000209|ENVO:00000569|ENVO:01000036; material: ENVO:00002151; isolation source: viral sequences binned using virsorter ... | reverse complement strand
ATGTAGTAGGCGGAAACGGTTCTGCTGCAAATATCATAGGTGTTTTGAACGGAATATTCTTTAATGCGGCTGATACTTTGAAGCCGACATTTTCGAACTTCTACAAAGCAACTATTACACCAGCTAATAGTGAAGACACAACAGCCTTTGTAATAGACGACCCTTTCCAGCAATACGTGGTTGCAGCGGATACGGCAACTGGAGTAACAACATTCTTAGAAACGTATGACATGAACTCATCAGCAGGTAGCGATACTACTGGTAAGTCAAGTTCTACATTAGCGATTGGAACTACTTCAGCGGACGGTAAACAATTTAGAATGTTAAGATCAGCAGAGGATCCTGAAAATGAAGATGCTACTGCAGTTAGACATTCTGTAATAGTTGTATCGAACCTAAATTCGTTCAACGGCCACAATTAATAGGAGTATATAGACTATGGCAATATCACGATCACAACTAGTCAAAGAACTAGAGCCAGGCCTAAATGCACTATTTGGGCTGGAATATAAAAGGTATGAAAATCAGCATGCTGAGATTTATACTAACGAAAACAGTGACAGAGCTTTTGAAGAAGAAGTTATGTTATCTGGTTTTGCAAACGCACAAGTAAAAGGTGAAGGTTCAGGTGTATCATTTGATGAAGCACAAGAAACTTTCACAGCTCGTTACACTCACGAGACCGTAGCTTTAGCGTTCGCGATTACTGAAGAAGCAATCGAGGACAACTTGTATGATAGACTTGCGTCTAGATATACAAAAGCTTTAGCTAGATCTATGAGCAATGCTAAACAAGTAAAAGCAGTTGAGCCTTTAATAAATGGTTTGCCTTCAACAGCAACATTTAAATCAGGCGATGCAGTTGCTTTATTCAGCACAGCTCACCCTACAGTAGCAGGTACTTTTAAAAATACTTTGACTACTCAGGCGGATCTTAACGAAACATCGTTAGAGCAATCGATGATTGACATCGCTGCTATGACTGATGAAAGAGGTCTTAGAATTGCAGCAAGAGGAGTAAAAATGATTATTCCTTCTGAGCTTCAGTTTACAGCTGAGAGACTTATGAAGTCTCAAGGTAGAACTGGAACAGCTGACAATGATATAAACGCAATCGTATCTATGGGTATGATTCCGCAAGGATACAGAGTCAATAATTATTTAACTGACACTGATGCGTTCTACATCATTACAGACGTACCTAACGGTATGAAAATGTTCACAAGAGCTCCATTAGCTACTGCAATGGAAGGTGATTTCGACACTGGCAATGTAAGATACAAAGCTAGAGAAAGATACTCATTTGGTGTATCTGACCCTAGAGGTATCTTTGGCGTTGAAGGTGCGTAATCAATAAATTTTATGGGGCCGCCTTAAAACGGCCCCATTTAGAAAATCAAATGGTGAGAGTATGAAAAAATTTAGAGTCCAAATATTTGCATATCAAAGACGCGCAGATTTTATTATCGAATCTTTAGACGGTCCCATAGACATAGAAAATGCTATCATTGACAAGTTGGGAAAAAATGATATAAAATGGGAACATCTTGGAGAAATGCATGATCCAAGAGTAAACAGAATAACCTATGAGGAGGTTATAGATGGAGGCGATAATGCAACAACTGGAGACCCTTTACACAAAGAAGAAGGGACTAGATCTTCAATGGGAGCAGGAGCATCTGAAAGAGGGTAGATATACTCTCGATATGGTTAAGATTGACAGAAAAGTCAGAGAAGTAATTAGCCAGATCAAACTTGCAGAAGCAGAAAAAGCTAATGCACAAAATAAAATAGATGATGCGGCTCCTCAAGTTTCTGTAGCTACTTAATAAAAAGCTACATCGTTGAATAAATTCAATTCACACTACAGGCTCTCTTGCACTCTACTAAAATCTAGTATATACATTATCTAAATAAATTGGTTATCGTAAAAAATAACTGGCGTTAAAGGAGGCGCTGATATTATGACAACACACTTTACTTCAGGAGTCACAAACGTAGCTACTGGTGGAACTGGTGAAAAATTAAAATTACCTGATCCTATTAAGTATCACGTTTATCATGAGGACTTCGACAAATACACAGCTAGTGACTGGGTTATCACTACAACTGAAGGCGGTAGCGGAGACGCAACTGAAGCTTTAGGAGATGGTGATGGTGGTTTATTAGTTGTAACAAACGACGATGCAGATAATGATTCTGATGAATTTCAATGGGCCGGCGGTTCAGGCGGCGTAATTGAATCTTTCAAATACGAAGCTGCAAAAGGTTTGTATTTTAAAACTAGGTTCAAAGTTAATGATGCAACACAATCTGATTTTGCTGTTGGTTTAATTATAACTGATACAACAATTATTGATGGTGTAACTGACGGTATCTATTTTAGAAAAGCTGATGGTGCTACTTCAATTGAATTAGTAATCGAAAAAGACAGCACAGAAACAACTGTTTCTTGTGGTGATGCAGCTGATGATACTTTTATGACTTTAGGATATTATTATGATCCAAAAGACAGAAAGTTTCACGTATACAAAGATAACGTTAAAGTTGGAACTGGTTTGACTACAAATGTTCCAGACGACGAGGAGTTGGCTGTTTCATTTGCAATTCAAAACGGTGCCGCTGCTGCAAAAGTAATGACTTTAGATTACATTTCAGCAGGTAAAGAGAGAACAGCTAATACTGAACTTTAATAATTAATTAGTGTGGGCTTCGGCCCACACGAATTTTAAGGAGAACAATTATGGGATACATGGGTGATGTAAAAACTAAAACTTTCATCGATGACAATGCGTCTTCCGCTACATTTGTTGCGTCTGCAGCTAGACCCACTTCTACATTTACACTTGCTGCCTCTTCTTTTGGTACAAACACTGGAAGAAAAATTACAGCTACAACTGCTGGAACGGGTGATAATGCTAAAACAGTTACTATCGTTGGAACGGATGTAAATGGTGATGCTTTAACTGAGGTCATAACTTTGACAGGATCTGCAGAAACTTCATCTGGAACTACAAATTTTTTTCAGACAATTACATCTGCAACTGTAAGTGCACAACCAGCAGCTAACGTATCTTTGGGTATAACAGCTGATGTAGCTGGTGGAGTTTTCGCTGGAAGAACAAGAGTTAGACAAGCTAACGTTGGTTCTGGTGGAGCAATCGGAAATGTTGATTTTAGAAATTCAAGCACTTCAGGAACTTCTTTATTAACTTTAAGAACTCAATCAACAGCAGGTGATATTAGCACAGTTAACATTCCACAAGATGGAGTTTTATTTGATAGTGGTGCTTTTATAACTTTTACTGAAACAAGTTGTAACGCGGTAACTGTATATTTTGACGGCTAGGAGGTTAAATGGCTAACACTACCTCTGGAACAGCAACGTTTGATAAAACTTTTTCTATAGATGATATCATAGAAGAATCATTCGAACGTATTGGTTTAAATTCTGTGGCTGGTTATCAAATGAAATCAGCTAGAAGATCTTTAAATATATTGCTTCAAGAATGGGGCAATAGAGGTATTCACTATTGGGAAATAGATGAACTTAATATGGATTTAATTGAGGGTCAATCAGACTACGATTTTTTTAGATCCAGTGCTGACGGCACAAGTGCTGTATCCACACCAGCAAGTGTATTTGGAATGTCAGATGTCCTTGAGGCACAATTAAGATCTAATAGAACTCAAACTACACAATCAGATTCACCAATGACAAAAGTAGATAGATCTACTTATGCAGGGTTTTCTAATAAATTATCTAAAGGAACACCTAATCAATATTGGGTAGAAAGATTTATAGATAAAGTTAGAATACATATTTATCCAACACCAGATTCAACTAATGCATCTAAAGATATGCATTTTTATTATATAAAAAGAATTCAAGATATTGGTGATTATACAAATGCAACTGATGTGCCATTTAGATTTGTGCCTTGTATGGTATCAGGACTTGCATATTATCTGTCACAAAAATATCAACCAAATTTAATTCAACCTATGAAACTTGCTTATGAAGATGAATTTGCAAGAGCGTTAGCAGAAGATGGTTCTGCTGCTAGCACACATATAACACCAAAAGCATATTACCCAGGAACATAATGTCTAAATACGCAACAGGTAAATACGCAAAAGCAATATCAGATAGATCAGGTGTGGAGTTTCCATATAGAGAAATGTTAAAAGAGTGGAATGGATCACTGGTTCATGTTTCAGAATACGAGGCTAAGCAACCACAGTTAGAACCTAAACCACATGGTGCAGATGGTATAGCTTTAAGAAATGTTAGAACAGATAGAGTAGAACCAGTTGTTGCTGTTCTATTAGGTAATAATCCTTTTTCTACTACGGCATCATCAACAACAATAACTGTAACAGAAAATAATCATGGAAGAACTTCAGGAGATACAGTTAGATTTAGAAATGTGCAAGGAAGTCCTGGAGGAGTAGCTTTTACAGCCTACGAAAACTCTTCAGGTTTTAGTATAACAGTGACTACAACAAATAAATATACATTTACACTAGGTTCAACTCCTAGTATAACAGAAGAAGCAGGAGGACCAACTGTGTCTGCAGGACCAGTTACAATAACGCCATGATAAATAAAATTTGGAATTGGATTAAAAATTTATTTGTACCAGAAAAACAAGATCCACATATTGTTTTGTATGAAGAAGTGGAAGAAAAAAAACTATATGTAGAAGAATATACAGATAAAGATGGAAAGTCTATAAAATGTGGCACACACAATAGATATAAAAAAAGTTGTCCTGTTTGTAGAGAAGTTGCGGGAGTAGCATAATGGCTGGTTTAAGTGCATCAGGATTAAAAACACAAATTAGAAGTTATACAGAAGTAGACTCAACTGTCTTATCAGATAGTGTTTTAGAAAATATTATTTTAAATGCACAATATAGAATTTTTAGAGATGTACCAATAGATGCAGATAGAAAACAACAAACAGGAAATTTAGTGGTTGGTCAAGAAACAATTAACGCTCCAGCAGGAGCAGTTTTTATTAGAGCTTTACAAGTTTATGATTCTACTTCTGCCACTACAGGAGCAAACATATTTTTACAGAAAAAAGACATTTCATATTTACAAGAATATATTCCATCAACTGAATCAGCTAAAAGAGGGCAACCTAAATATTATGCTATGTTTGGTGGCGCTACAGGAGAGTCTGATACTACTTCTGGAAGAATAATGTTCGCTCCAGTTCCTGATGCTACTTATTCATTTAGAGTTCATTATAATGCAGCTCCTGCATTATTAGAAAATGATGATACTAATTATATTAGTCTTAATTTTCCAAATGGATTGTTATACTGCTGTTTATCAGAGGCATATAGTTTTTTAAAAGGCCCGATAGACATGTTGACTTTATATGAAAATAAATATAAACAGGAAGTACAGAAGTTTGCTAACGAGCAAGTTGGTAGAAGACGAAGAGATGACTATACTGATGGCGCTGTTCGTATTCCAGTAACTTCAGCAAACCCGTAGGAGAAAAATTATGGCTATATCATCAGCAATTTGTACAAGTTTCAAACAAGAAATTTTAGTTGGAACTCACAATTTTACTGCATCTAGTGGTAATACTTTTAAAATAGCTTTATATACAAGTGATGCATCTTTAGGTGCTGCAACAACTGCTTTCTCAACATCAAATGAAATTTCAAATACATCAGGATCTGCATATAGTTCAGGTGGTGCAACTTTAACAAGTGTTACACCTACTACATCTGGAACAACTGCATTCTGTGATTTTGCGGATGTAAGTTTTACTTCAGCGTCTTTCACAGCAAATGGTGCATTAATTTATAATTCTTCTCAGTCTAACAAAGCTGTTGCTGTAATCGCTTTTGGTGGTGACAAAACAGTTTCTAGCGGAACATTTACAATTCAATTTCCAACAGCAGACGCAAGTAACGCAATCATTCGTATAGCGTAAGGAGGAACTCCTTATGGCATCTACCTGGGGTAATAACACTTGGGGATCAAACGAGTGGCAAGATGACGTTATATTAATAACTCCAACAGGATTTTCAACAACAGCATCAGTAGGAACCGTTGAAGCCTTTAATACTAAAGGTTGGGGTAGAGATGATTTCGGTAATGGTGCATGGAGTGTTGAATATTCTGTAGCATTATCTGGTCAACAAGCGGATACTACTTTAGGAACAGTTGTTCAAGGTATTGGTGTTCCTTTGGAGATGATTCCAAATCCACCAACAGGAGATCAACTTCTCAAAATAATGAGGGGTCAAGTTGGTGAAATTTCGATAGGTATAGGTGCAGAGTTAACTGGAGTACAATCAGACTTTGCAACACCAACTTTATCTTACGCAGGAACCTTAGTTGGTTGGGGTAGAGATGGTTGGAACGATAATTCTTGGGGTGAGTCTCCTGATCAAGTCATACCTGCAGTAGGTTTAGCTGCAACTGCAAGTGTTGGTGATATAACTCCAGCAGATGTAGTTGGTGTATCAGGGCAAGAATCAACTACAGCTCTAGGAAGTGCAACTTTACAAATTGATTCAACACCAGATATTACAGGTCAAGCAGCTACATCAAATTTAGGCACACTAGGTTTAGAGTTTGGTCCAGCAGCCATATCAGGAGTATCAGCTTCATTTAACGTAGGCACATTAGGTTTAGAGTTTGGCCCAGCAGATATTACAGGTATCTTATCGACAGCTAGTGTAGGTGAATTAACAATTGATGATGCACAAATAATTGATGTAACAGGTGTATCAGCTACATCTGCTATTGGTTCTGTAACTGTAGATGACATGTCAGTTGGTTTATCTGGTCAAGCTGGAACATCAGCTGTGGGATCTCCTGATATTGATGACATAAGTATAGGATTAATTTTAGATGAACTTACTTCAAACTTAGGAATATTAGGAATACAACATTATGCTAATATTGACAGCGGCTCAAATACATCATATAGTGATAGAACAACAGGCTCGAATACGTCGTATTCTGATGAAGCTACAGGATCAAATACGTCATACTCTAATAAGACTACGGGCTCAAACGGTTCGTATTCAAATGTTGCAACTGGATCAAATACAAGTTATACTGACGCTGCATAGGAGAAAAATTTATGGCATCAACTTTTACACCTTTAGGTATTGAGCTTCAAGCGACTGGTGAAAACGCCGGTACATGGGGAACAAAAACTAATACCAATTTAGAACTTATTGAACAAATATCTGGTGGGTTTACTCAACAAAGTATTGCTGGTGGAGCACAAACAACTGCATTATCAGTTTCTGATGGATCAACTGGTGCTGTCATGGCTCACAGAATGATTGAGTTTACAGGAACTATTTCTGGAAATCAAATTGTAACAATTCCAAATGATGCACAAAATTTTTATATTTTAAGAAATTCAACTTCAGGTTCTCATACTGTACAATTTAAATATGCAACTGGTTCAGGATCTACATTTACTTTTTCTGCAACAGACAAAGGAGATAAAATAGTTTTTGCCGCAGCTAATGATAGTACAAATCCAGATATTAAAACTCTTGCGATTGGAACTGGTATATCAGATGTGGTTGATGATACTTCACCACAACTAGGTGGAAACTTAGACACTAATTCACATAATATTTTAATCGATGATGCACATTTTATTGCTGATGAAAACAGTAATGAACAAATAATTTTTCAAACAACTTCATCTGCTGTAAATCAATTTGATGTTACAAATGCTGCAACAGGTAATGCACCTAGCATATCAGCGACTGGAGATGATTCTAATATTGATATTGCTTTAATTCCAAAAGGGACTGGTGAAACAAAAGTTGGAACAGGTTCAGCAGATGCAACAATAACTTCTAGTGGGGCTCACAACCTTATTTTAGATACTAATTCAGGGACAAATTCAGGTGTAATTACTATCGTAGATGGTGCAAATGGTAACATTACTATTACACCAAATGGATCAGGAAATATTGTTCTTGATGGACTTACATTTCCAAATGCTGATGGGTCAGCAAATCAGGCTCTAATTACAAACGGTTCTGGAACTTTAAGTTTTGGATCAGCAGGAATAACAACAGGAAAAGCTATTGCAATGGCAATTGTTTTCGGCTAAAAGGAGTAAATTATGGCAAACCCAAATATAGTATCAGTAACTAGTATTAAAGGTGAATCGGTTGGATTCGCATTATCTGCTACTACAACTACAAGTTTAATGACAGTTGCTTCAGATAAAATTGTAAAAATAAATAGAATTACATGTGCAAACGTTGATGGAACGAATGCAGCAGACTTAACTTTATTTGTTGCGAAAGCAAACTTTACTCCAGATGGTGTTTCAAATTTTGATACTTCTGGAGATTTTCACTTAGCAAAAACAGTATCAGTGCCAGCTGACGCAACGTTAGTTATACTTGATACTCCAATCTATTTAATGGAAGGCGATGTTCTAAAAGGTGGTGCAGGTGCTGCATCAGACTTAGAACTTTTCGTATCGTATGAATCGATAGACGACGCGTAGGAGGTTTAAATTATGGCTGGTAATGGCGGAATAATTGGACCAAATAAAGTTGTTAATACTCCAAAAACAAGAACAGAAAGTTTTACTTCATCAGGAACTTTTCAAAAAACAAACTGTACATCAACGATACCAGAAATAATGGTTGTTGCTGGTGGTGGAGCTGGAGGTGGAGACGCTTCTGGTAATTGTGCTTCATCTGGTGGTGGAGGAGCAGGTGGTTACAGAACTGGCACTTGTGTTGCAATGCCAAATGGATCAGTAACAGTAACTGTTGGGGCAGGAGGAGCACAAGGTGCTAATCCAGGAACAGGAAATCCAGTAGGTGCAAGTGGTAGTGATTCAGTTATTTGTGGTGTTATGACATCAACAGGTGGTGGAGGTGGTGCTTTTTTTCCTGGGGCTGGTGCAACTGGTGGTTCTGGTGGTGGAGGATCAAATCAATCACCTCAAACAGGAGGGTCAGGAAATACACCTCCTACAAGTCCCTCACAAGGAAACGCTGGCGGAAATGGATTTACTTCTGGTACAAATGATAGTGGTGGTGGAGGAGGTGGTTCTGGTGCTACGGGAGGAAATGCAGCTGCACCCAAAGCAGGAAACGGTGGAGCAGGAACAACAAACGATATTACAGGAAGTTGTGTAACTTACGCAGGTGGTGGCGGAGGTGCAGCAAGAACTGCAACAAAAGGTTGTGGAGGATCTGGTGGTGGAGGAGCTGGAGGTGGTCCAGGATCAACTGCAGCAACAGCAGGATCAGCTAACACTGGTGGTGGTGGCGGTGGTGGAAATAGAGCTTGTGCTGTTGGAGCAGCAGGTGGTTCAGGAATCGTAGTTATAAAAGAGACAACACCTAAATGCGCATCAGGTGTTTGGGATATGAATACAGTATTAGATGAAGTTAACGCTGGTAATTGGATTTCAAGATCAGTGTCAGTAAATTACATGGTAGTTGCTGGTGGTGGAGCAGGTGGATTTAATTCAGGAACAAGTGGTTGTACTGCTGGTGGAGGTGGTGCAGGAGGTTATCGTGCATCAGGATTTGGACCAAGTCCATTACAAGGTTCAGCATTAGGTTTAGGTTTAGGAAGTTATACAATAACAGTAGGAGCTGGTGGAGCTGGAAGTCCAACAGCGGCCCCTGGAAATAATTCATCTTTTTCAACAATAACATCAACAGGTGGTGGAGGTGGTGGGGGTTATCCTACAACTTCACCGTCAGCTGCGGGTAGACCAGGTGGTTCTGGAGGTGGAGCAACTAGATGTACTTCTTTTTCAGGTGGTACTGGTAACGCTGGTGGTTTTGATCCATCCGAAGGTAATGCAGGTGGTAAAGGAGCTAATGTTTCTCCTGATAATAATGATTTTGGTGGATCAGGTGGTGGAGCAACTGCTGCAGCATCTGATGGTGGTAACGGTGGAGCTGGGGCACCTAATACAATTACAGGAACAGACACAACGTATGCTGGTGGTGGAGGAGGTTCGGCAAGACAAAGTAATTCGGGAAAATCAGGTGGAGCTGGTGGTGGTGGAGCTGGTGCAGGACAATCATCAACCGACGCAGTTGCTGGAACAGCTAACACTGGTGGTGGCGGTGGTGGAGCTGGAGGTCCAGGAACACCAAATAATTCAGGAGCAGGTGGTTCAGGTATCGTGGTCGCAAGATCATCTCAGTCTGGTATTACATTTTCAGCAAGTCCTGGATGTAATTCAGTTTCATTAATACCTAATCCATCTTCAGCTTTAGGTTTTGATCAAGTTGCAACATTTAATACATCAGGAACATTAACCATTGCAGATGGTAGTTTAACAACTACTTCAATTAATTATTTAGTAGTAGCAGGTGGAGGTTCTGGTGGAGCTGGAAAAGCTGGTGGGGGTGGAGCTGGAGGTTACAGAGCATCTGGTTTTGGACCTTCTCCTTTGCAAGGAAGTTCATTATTTTTAACTCCAGGACCACATTCAATTACAGTAGGAGCTGGAGGAACAGCAAGATCAACACCTCCTGCTGGACCTGGTAATGATGGAAATGATTCAGTATTTTCAACTATAACGTCTGCTGGTGGTGGAGGTGGTGGAGCAGGTTCAGATCCAGGCATAGCTGCTAGAACTGGAGGATCTGGTGGTGGTGGAGGTGGTACTGGTTGTTCTGGTGCTGGTGCTGCTGGTAATACTCCTCCTACTGATCCACCTCAAGGTAATTCAGGTGGTAATGGAAATGGTGGTGGAGCTGCTGGTGGTGGAGGTGGTGGTGGAGCTACTGCTGCTGGTGGTAATGCTGGCCCTAACGCTGGTAACGGAGGTGCTGGTGCACCTAATACAATTACTAATTCTGATGTAACTTATGCTGGTGGTGGAGGTGGTGGTCATGAAAGTGGGTCACAAGGTTCAGGTGGAGCTGGAGGTGGTGGAGCTGGTGTAGGTGGTTCAGCAACTGCTACAAGTGGTACGGCTAATACTGGTGGTGGAGGTGGTGGTAATGGTACAGCAAGCGGACCAGGAACTTCAGGTGCTGGAGGTTCAGGTGTTGTTGTTCTTAGAATGCCAGGATCTACATGCGCAGCTGTAGCACCAGGAACTAATACTTTATCAACATTACCAAGTCCTGCAGGAGGATGTAAAGTAGCTAGATTTACTGTATCTGGAACGTTGACTATAAGTTAAAATTAAATTATAAATATAACATTTAAGGAGTAAAAAAATGGCACATTTCGCAGAATTAAAAACAAAAGTAGATCCAACAGGTTTTACATCAGATACACATCAAGTCGTAGAAAGAGTTGTTGTTGTAGGTAATGATGTAGATACAGCAGCAGGACCATTAGGAGAAAATGATATGCATGTTGATGGAGAAACATGGTGTATTAATTTTTTTAAAAGTGGAATCTGGAAACAAACTTCTTATAATAATAATTTTAGAAAACAATATGCAGGTATCGGAATGATTTATGATCCTGTAAAAGATAAATTTTTATCACAACAACCTTATGCTTCATGGTCATTAGATGATAATGACGATTGGCAGGCACCAATAACTTATCCATCTATCACAGATGATGGTCAGGCAGAACCTGAGTGGTCTTATATAATTTCTTGGAAAGAAGATAAATATAATGCTGACAACACAACAGGTTGGGAAGCAACAAAATCAAACGACGAATCGGAAACACCTACCAAATACAATTGGAATGGCACAGCTTGGGTGTCCGAATAGGAGGACACTTAAATGCCAAGAAATAAATCTGGCTCAGCAAACGGTGGATTAATTGGAAAAAGAAATTTATCTTCTTTTGGAAAATGTACACAAACCGCTAAAACATCATCAGGTGATGTAACTACACAACCAGGAACAAGAGTTGTACAAACTTTAATTGTTGCAGGTGGTGGAGGTGGTGCTAGATCATCAGGTGGTGGAGGTGGAGCTGGTGGTTTAAGAAATATTGAAGTGCCTGTATCTGGAAATACAGCTGTTCCAGTAACCATTGGTGCTGGTGGTTCAGGTGGTTGTCAACCAAGTGGTTCAGCTAGTCATGGTAATGATTCAAATATAGTAGGAAATGACACGACTCATACTTCTGAGGGTGGAGGTAGAGGATCAACATTTTGTGAAGCAGGAGATCCAGGTGGATCTGGAGGTGGAGGAGCTTATGCATCTCCAGGAGGAACAATACCTGGAGGAACAGGTAATGAACCCCCAGTTACTCCTCCTCAAGGTAATCCAGGTGGTTCAGCTGTTCCAGGAACTTCGGGATCACGTCCACAAGCTGGTGGTGGTGGAGCAGGTGGTGCTGGTTCTAATTCAGTTGCACCTGATGCAGCAGGTAATTCTGGTGGACCTGGTGGTGCTGGTTTAGATGTAAGTCCAGATTTTGGAACAGGTAGTGGCGTATGTGGAGTTTTTGCAGGTGGTGGTGGAGGTAGTATCGCTAGAGGTACTCCAACTTTTAACCCAAACGTAAAATCAAATGGAGGATCTGGTGGTGGAGGGGCAGGTGGCGCTGGCGCTAGTAGAGGTTGTGCTGGAACTGCTAATACTGGTGGAGGTGGTGGAGCAGGCGGTGGTGGTACTCCAGGCGGTTCATGTGTTCAAAGTGGACAAGCAGGTGGATCAGGAATAGTCATAGTAAAAGAATTATCTAAAGCAAGTGGTATATGGTCAATGCAAAGTCAATTTGCAGCAATAACTGCAGGTGCATGTGGAGCTTCTACATGGCCAAGAAAATTAGAAAGTTACTCATTAAATTATTTAGTAGTTGCAGGTGGTGGCGGTGGTGGAGGTGTTTGTAGCGGCCCAACCACAGGTGGTGGAGGAGGCGGTGGCGGAGGCTACCGTACAGCAGGTTTTGGACCAAGTCCTTTACAAGCTCCTGCTTTAACTATAGAAGAAGGAAGTTATTCAATCACTGTTGGTGCAGGTGGAGCAGCTGTAAACTCAACTCATGGTAATCCAGGTAGTAATTCTGAATTTTCAACAATAACATCAGCTGGTGGTGGAGGTGGTGGTGGATCTGGTAGTTCTGCTGGTAAACCTGGTGGATCAGGTGGTGGTTCTGCAGGAACACCAGAACCAGGGTCGACTTTTGCAGGAGGCTCAGGTAACACTCCTCCAGTCAGTCCACCACAAGGAAATAATGGAGGAGGAGCACCAGGACCGTCAACTGCTAGAGGTGGAGCTGGAGGTGGAGGTGCTGGAGGCACTGGAAGTAATGCTTCTAATCCTGGTGGATCAGGTGGATCTGGAGTACCAAATGATATTAGAGGACCTAGTACTACTTATTCAAGCGGTGCTGCAGGAGCACCAGGACCAAGTCCTCACCCAGGACCATCTGGTAGTGCTAATACTGGTAATGCAGGTGAGGGTGGTAAAGGAGGAGGTGTTCCTAGTGGATCAGGTGGATCAGGTCGTGTTGTTATACGAGGGCCGAGTGCAGTTACATTTGCAGTATCACCAGGAACAAATTCAACATCTACACACCCTGGTGGAGATAAAATTGCTGATTTTACAGTTTCAGGAACATTGACAGTATCATAAGAAATGTTATATTAAGTTTATAAAGATATATGAACTTAACAAATTATTATTGGTATTTTCAATCAGCAATTCCTCCTAGGATTTGTGATGAAATAGTAAAATACGGAAAATCTATTTCTGATCAAATGGCAGTAACAGGTGGTATGGGTAATAAAAAATTAAATCAAAAACAAATAAAAGATTTAAAACAAAAAAGAGATTCTAATATTGTTTGGATGAGTGATAGATGGATATATAAAGAGATACAACCTTATGTTCATCAAGCAAATACAAGTGCAGGTTGGAATTTTCAATGGGACCATTCTGAAGCCTGTCAGTTTACAAAATATGAAAAAGGTCAATTTTATGATTGGCATTGTGATGGTTGGGATAGACCATATAATCAACCTAATACACCTTCTCACGGCAAGATAAGAAAATTATCTGTAACGGTTAGTTTATCAGATCCAAAAAATTATAAAGGTGGTGAGTTAGAATTTGATTTTAGAAATTTAGATCCAGATAAAAAACCTAATATTAGAAAATGCACAGAGATATTACCTAAAGGATCTTTAGTTGTATTTCCTGGTTTTGTTTGGCATAGAGTATGTCCAGTTAAAAAAGGATCAAGATATAGTTTAGTTATATGGAATTTAGGATGGCCTTATAAATGAGCATGACTTTTCCACAAAAACTAAATATAGAACAATATTTTTCATGTCCAATATGGTGGGCTGATCAACCTAAATTTGTTAATAAATTAAATAAAGCCTCTGATAAATATATAAAAGAATCACAAAAAAATTTAAAAAAAACAATAGATGAAAGAAATAAAAAGTTTGGTGACAAAGGAGATATGGGTCATGTATTTCATTCAACATCATTAATTAATGATCCTAAATTTAAAGATTTACAAGATTATGTTGGTGCGACTTCACATAATTTATTAGGTGAGATGGGTTTTGATCTAACTAATTATCAAGTATTTACAACAGAGATGTGGGTTCAAGAGTTTGCTAAAAAAGGTGGAGGACACCACACTTTACACACACATTGGAATGGACACATATCTGGTTTTTATTTTTTAAAAGCAAGTGAAAAAACATCTATGCCATTATTTGAAGATCCAAGACCAGGTAATGTTATGAATCTTTTACCAGAAAAAGATAGATCAAAAGTAACTTTAGCTAGTTCACAAATAAATTATAAAGTTAAACCAGGTCGTATGATATTTTTTCCATCGTATCTACCTCATCAATACATTGTCGATATGGGTTACGAACCATTTAGATTTATACATTGGAATTGTCAGGCCATACCAAAAGGAGTATTAAATGTCGTTTAAAAAAAATAAATATAGTGTTTTAAAAGGAGCTATCTCAAAAGAGTTAGCTGATTTTATATACAAATATTTTCAAAACAAAAGAAGTGTTGCAAGAGTATTATTTGATTCAAAATACATATCACCGTTTACAGACTATTGGGGTATATGGACTGATGAACAAGTTCCAAATACATACTCACATTATGCAGATATGGCTATGGAAACTTTATTACAACAAGTAAAACCTGTTATGGAAAAACACACAGGATTAAAATTATCCGAAACTTATTCTTACGCAAGAATATATAAAAATGGAGATGTCTTAGCTCGTCACAAAGATAGATATTCTTGTGAAATATCTACAACATTAAATTTAGGTGGTGACCCATGGCCTATCTATCTTGATCCCACAGGTAAAACAGGTCAAGCAGGTATTAAAATAAATTTAAAACCAGGTGATATGTTAATATATTCTGGTTGTGATTTAGAACATTGGAGAGAAGAATTTATGGGTAAAGACTGTGGTCAAGTATTTTTACATTATAACAAAGCCAACTCTAAAATGGCTAAAGAAAACACATTAGATAAAAGACCTTTACTAGGTTTACCGGCTTGGTTTAAAGGCACAAAGTTGACTAATTCTACAAAATAGTCTATACAATAGACTGGTAGGGAGAGACACCACCACACCCTCTCCCTGCTTTTAATCTATTAATTAACTGCAAAATAGGTATAATGGATTATTATGCTACAAAAGATAGGTTTTCAGCCAGGTATAAACAAACAAATCACAGCCACAACCGCTGAGGGACAATGGATAGATTGTGATAATGTTCGTTTTAGGTATGGCACACCTGAAAAAATAGGTGGTTGGTCACAATTAGGATCAGACAATCTCACTGGGGCAGGACGTGGACTACATCACTTTGTAAATAGTTCTGCTAGAAAATATGCAATCATTGGTACAAACAGAATTTTATATGCATACTCTGGTGGTGCGTTTTATGATATACACCCAATTAAAGCTACAACTACGCTTACAAGTGCGTTTAGCACGACCAATGGATCAGCAGTTGTTACAATAACATTTAGTTCAGATCATAATATATCTGCGTCTGATATTATTTTATTAGATAATTTTTCATCTATTACTAATTCTGATTTTAGTGCATCTGATTTTAATGATAAAAAATTTATGGTAACAAGTGTACCAACATCTACAACTATAACAATCACTATGCCATCTAATGAAACAGGATCTGGTGCAACAACATCAGGTGGTATTAGAGTACAACACTATTATCCTGTAGGACCAGCTGTACAAGCAAAAGGTTTTGGTTGGTCTCTTGGATCATGGGGTGGTGAAGATGTGGGAGCTGCAACAACCACTTTGTCTGCAGGTATTAATGGTTCACAAACTACAGGTATTATATTAGTTAATGATGCTTTGTTTCCAACAGCAGGTACAAGTTTTGTAAAAATAGGCACTGAAGAAATATCTTATACAGGTATTAGTGCATCAAAAGAATTAACGGGAGTTACAAGAGAGGTAAGAGGCACAACAGCTGCAACACACAGCTCTGGTGCAACAGTTACAAACACAACGGATTTTGTAGCTTGGGGTGAAGCTGCATCAGGAGACTTAGTTATTGAACCAGGTATGTGGTCATTAGATAATTTTGGTGATAAAGCGATTTGTTTAATTCACGACAGTGCTGTATTTGAATGGAACTCTGCGGCAGCAGATGCAACAAACACAAGAGCCGTAATTATAACAGGTGCACCTACAGCATCAAGACATATGTTAGTATCCACACCGGATAGGCACTTAGTATTTTTTGGAACAGAAACAACCATTGGAGATCCAACAACTCAAGATGATATGTTTGTAAGATTTTCTGATCAAGAAGATATAAATACCTACACACCTACAGCAACTAATACAGCTGGCACACAAAGACTAGCCGACGGATCACAGATTAGAGGAGCAATTAGAGGTAGAGATGCAATTTATGTTTGGACTGATACTGCATTATTTACACAACGTTTTGTTGGTCAACCGTTTACATTTGCGTTCGCACAAGTTGGAACTAACTGTGGACTTGTTGGACAAAACGCGTGTGTTGAAGTTGATGGTTCTGCATATTGGATGTCAGAAAATGGTTTTTTTAGATACGCTGGTAAATTAGAATCATTACCTTGTTTAGTAGAAGATCACGTTTATGATGATATAAATTTAGAATCAGGTAATCAAATGGTGTCTGCAGGATTAAATAATTTGTTTGGTGAAGTTATATGGTTTTATCCAACATCTTCATCATCAGTTGTAAATAGAATGGTTGCATACAATTATTTTGATTCATCACCACAAAGACCTGTGTGGACTGTAGGAACACTTGCTAGAACAATGTGGCGTGATTCTGCTGTCTTTGGATTACCACATGCATTAGAATACGATGCAGGCACAGACACATCTTTTGATGTTGTAGGTAACACAGAAGGTAGAACAACATACTATGAACACGAAACAGGAACTGATCAAGTAAAAGGTGGAACTGTGACTGCTATTACCGCTAATATTTTATCAGGAGATTTTGATATTACACAACAAAGATCATCTACAGGACGGTCAACAGGTATTGCAACATTTAGAGGAGATGGTGAATTTTTAATGAAGATACGAAGATTTTTACCAGATTTTATATCACAAACTGGTAACACAAGAGTTACATTAAATTTAAGAAATTTTCCAAACGATACAGCTGCAAGCTCATCTCTTGGTCCTTTTGATATTACATCATCAACACAAAAAGTAGATACACGTGCAAGAGCTAGAGCAATTGCATTAAAAGTAGAAAATACATCAACAAGTCAGAGTTGGAAGTTAGGAACTTTTAGACTAGACACACAACCGGATGGACGTAGATAATGGCAAAGATAGTACAAGTATTAACAAGACCTGCATCAGAATATGATTTAGGTACGGCAGAGGCACAAGTAAGAGATCTTGATGCAATTGTAGAAAAATTAAATACAACATTTCAAGAAGAATTAAAACAAGAGGTAGAAGCACAAAACTTCTTTTTAAATTAATGGCTAATAGTTTTTTAAATAAAAAAGTAGATTTAACTACAACAGATAATACAACATTGTATACAGTGCCAGATGCAAATACAGCTGTTATAAAATCACTATTAGTATCAGAGGACGCTGGATCAGGGACCACAATAACAGTAACTTTAACAGACTCCAGTTCTAATGTATTTAGTTTGTTTAAAACAAAAACCATATCTGGTAATGCAACAACAGAATTATTAACTCACCCATTAGTTATGGAAGAAAAAGAAATATTGAAAGTTCAAGCTGGAGATGCTAACGAGCTACATGTTATAGCTTCCATATTACAAATACAACCAAGAGAGGTAACAACATAATGCAAGTATTAGAACCAACAAAAGTAGAAACAATTTATAGACACAAAAAAACTGGAGAACTTTTTAAGGAAAGAAAAGATTGGGAAGCTAAAGGCTATAAACAAGAAGATATGGCTCAAGACGTAAATGTTATTATGCCAAGCCTTGATTTATTAGGAAAAACAAAATAGGATAGATAAATGGCCATAACAAGAGCACAACAAGCAAGACAGATGTATAGATCCGCAGGAGCTGTTCAAGCAGCGTACGGTAAATCTGCAGCCGAAGCAGGGCCTGTAGATGATAGAGGCACACCTGATCAAAACTTTTCTCAATTTTTAGCTACTGAAGGTTTTACACCAAAACAAATAAGAAGAGCCGTGATTGGTCCGAATCTATTAGATAGAGTAAAAGAAAGTCGTTTAAATAATCCTTTAACAAGAGGAATTTTTAGAGCTGGTTTAATGACACTTAATCCAACTTTAATTGGAAGTCTTGATGCTAGAAGAGCAATGCAATTAAAAGATTTATATGATACAACAAAAGAAAATTTAGATGCAGATGAAGAAGATTTAACATTAGCAGATGGTGGTAGAATAGAAGCACAAGAAGGTGGTATCATGCCTAGATTAAATCAACTAGGTAGCGGTGTATCTTCTGCAGAACAAACATTACAAGAAATAAATCAAAGATTAAAGACAGCTGAATCTAGTTTAGGTTCAGGTGGAGGTATGCAATCACCTTTTACAGACCAAGGTTCAATAGTTCCCCAAGGTGGAAGTATTGGTGGTTTAACAAGACCAATTAATGCTGACTTACCAGATAAATTAATACCCGCTTTAAATACTCCTTTAGTTGATAATATGGGATTTAATTTTCGTCAACCAGGAGACATGGGAAAATACGTTGCGGATAATGATCCGGGTGGGATAATGGCAGGATATTCAAGTTATCAAGATTATTTAAACGCTGGAAATGATCCGATATCAAGACCACAAGGACCACAACCATTACTTGCTCAAGGGCAAGTAAGCGCATTATCTGCTCAAGGAGGATTAAGCGGCATACCAGCAGCAGATTACGCAGATGGTGGTAATGTTGTAGGTGGTGAGTTTGATTTTGAATCTGCAAGACAGATGTATGGTTTAGGTAAACTTGTTAAAAAAGTTACAAGAACAGTTAAGAAGATTGCAAAGTCACCGATAGGTAAAGCTGCATTATTATATACAGGTGTAGGTGGTTTAGGAAGCATTGCTAAAGGAGGAACTTTTTTTAGTAATTTTTTAAATCCAGTACAACAATTTAAAAGTGTAGGATCTATATTTAGTCAAGGCGGCTTACGAAACATAGGTCAAGCTCTTAAATTAGGTGAAATAAAAGCAGTTCGTCCTGATAAAGATATTTTTGAAAAAAACTTTTTAGGTAAAACTTTATTGAGTCCTACAGCATTGATAACAGGAGCATCAGCAATAGCAGGATTACTAACGCCAGAACAAGAAGAGGAGGCACAAGAATTAGCAAGAGACGAGGGTATAGATATAGAAGCAGCTAGACAATCTATTTTAAACCCTGGAACTTCACAAGATTTTAGAGCTTTAGCATTTAGAGCTGAAGGTGGACCTGCAGAAGGTAAAGAACCTGTAGCCAAAAAAACTATGCCACTATTAGATATGGGTGGACAAGAGATGGATTTAAGAGCTGAGGGTGGATTTGTGCCAATAGGTAGAATGGAAAAAGCAGATGATGTTCCTGCAAGATTATCTAAGAATGAATTTGTATTTACAGCAGATGCAGTCAGAAATGCAGGTGACGGAAATGTGGACAAAGGCGCAGAAGTTATGTATAACATGATGAAGAACCTCGAAGCCGGAGGTGACGTATCTGAAGAATCGCAAGGCTTAAAAGGCGCACGTAAAATGTTTCAAACATCACAAAGATTAAAGGAAGTATTATAATGGCTGTACAAACTACAAGAACCCTACCTGCACAATTTGTTGAAGATTTAGGAAAAGACCTAGCAAAACAAGTAGTAGCACAATCAGGTGTTCCTGTTGTTGCAACAGGTTTAGCTGGTATATCACAACAGGCAGGTGAATCAGCTGAAGATTTTGCAGCAAGACAACAGGCAGCTAGAGAATTTACAACCAGACAACAAAGTTTAGCAGGACTTGCACCAACAGTTGCACAACAAGATGCATTACAAACACAAGCACAAACATTAGCACAACAAGGTGTAGGATCATTTGCACCATTTTTACAACAAGCACAGACTCAAGCACAAGTTGCTGCCGGATTAGGAACACAGGCTCTTGGACAATTAGGAACAGCAGGAGCAACTTTAGGTGGTGTGCCATTAGGAGCAACAGCTTTTCAACAGGACGTACAAGATTTTATGTCCCCATATCAATCACAAGTAATTGACGCTACATTAGCAGAGTTTGATCGTAATAAAGCTATACAAGAACAAAGTATACGAGATCAACAAGCAGCTTTGGGTGCGCTTGGCAGTGGTCGAGCGGGAGTGCAACTCGCAGAGTTTGGCACAGGGGCTGCAAGAGAACGAGCATTATTACAAGCCGGTCTCTTGCAACAAGGTTTTGGTCAAGCAGCAGCACAAAGACAACAGGATATTGCTAACAGATTTGGTTTAGGTGCAGCACAACAAGGAATCGCTGGAGCAACACAAGGTCTTGGTGCATTTCAATCAGGACTAGCTGGACAACAAGCACAACTAGGACAAGCAACACAAGCATTACAAGGCACAGATATTTCACGTTTAGGTCAGTTGGGCGCACTGAACCAAGCGCAAGCACAAGCTCAACTTGATGCACAAAGAGAAGCGGCAAGACAAGCAGCATTCTTACCACAAGAACAACTAGATAGATTTGCTGGACAAGTAACTGGAATTATGGGTGGATATCCCGCACAATTCCAATCAACAATAACACCTAATCCTACACCGTTACAAACTGCATTAGGTGTTGGTACAACACTTGCTGGTATATATGGTGCAACAAGACCAGGTGCTAACTTTACATTTAGAGGTTAATTATGAACAGAACTTTAAAAAGACCGATGTTTAGAATAGGTGGATCAGCAGGCACTGGTATTACATCAGGACTAGATCAACCACAAAAAATGGCTAAAGGTGGTAGAATAGAGTATCGACAAGGATCAACACCTAACTTTCAATTTGCTGGTATGCCAGGATTCTTAACTGGATTTGGTTTAAATCTTTTAGCAACACCACCACAAGGTAATATATTTCAAACATCTGCAGTAGCTGCAAGAGAGCCTTTTAATCAATTAATGGCAAGTCAGACAGCAGCTGGTAAGACAGCAGCAGAAAGAGAATTTTTAAGAAGTGAAAGAGAAGCTAGTGATGAAGCTGCTATGGACAGATTAAAAATAAAATTACAATCAGATAAAGATATTGCAGCTATGTCTAAAGGCAATGCTTTGTATCAGGTAAGTTTAGAGAGTTATCTTGAAGATGGCTTACCACCATTAGCAGCAGAAAGAGCTGCAAATTTTGCAACAACAAAAGCTGATGAATTAAGAAACGCCATTGGTGGAACTAAATATGGTGGTGTTTTAAATTTTGATATTAGAGATCCAAACAATCAAAAACAAATACGTAAAAATTTAGCTGGTAAGGTTGTTTATGATCCTATTGAAGACAACTACAAATACATAGTTGTTAGAGATGGTGAAGTATTTTTTGACGAGTTTGATTCAATAGAAGATATTAAATTTCCAGATCTAACAATTGCAACACCAAAACAAAAGACAGATAGATCAAATACAATGTTTGGTCTAGATATGGATGATCCACAACCATAGGAGCGTAAATGGCATTAGAACCGCTCATTCCAGCCGAACAGAATAACGAGGCATCATGGTATACATCTGGACTAGCAGGTATTGTATCTGGTGGTATCAAAGTAGTTGAAGGAGCTTTTTCACTAGGTGCAGAATTAATTGATTTAGGTTTAGATACGAATACAGCCGCACAGGTCGAGATGTTTTTTGATAAACTTAATCCATTAGAAGAAATAGCAGAACAGACTGGTGTTGGTAAGCTAACACAGGCTCTGGTGCAGATAGGTGTACCAGGAACAGCAGGTTTTAAACTAGGTACAAAATTATATAATAAATATTTTGAGGCAAAAAAAGCTGGCAAACTTGTAAGTGCTGGTTCTAAAAATCTAGCAAAACAAAAAGAGATAGCAGATAAATTAAATGAAGCAGCGAGAGTGCCAAGATTTACTGTTGCAGCTGTGGGTGGTGCAGCAGGAGAAGCATTTGTTGCTGATGTTGAAGAGATAGGTAGTTTTGGAGATTTATTTGATAGAGGTCCAACTCAATTAGATGTGTTTGCATTAGATGGTGGTAGACAGGACGCTACTAGAAAACTCATGAACAGATTAAAATTTGGTAGTGAGGCTGTATTATTAACACCTTTTGCTGCTGGTATTGGTAAAGGTGCAAAAGCTCTTGCAACACGAGGCAAAGAACTCGCATACAGTAACTCTAGAGTAGATAGATTTTTAAATAAAGTTGCGGAAGCGTTCACGCCTGAAGGACCACTGACCAAGGCTGTATTTGGGTCACAAAAAGTTATGGAAGGTTTTAGATCTGCAGATTTAAACAGAGCAACTGAACTTGTAAAAAATTTAGACAAAGCAATAACTAGGTCTTTTCCGTATATGCAAGATGGATTAGATAGAGCATTAACACAAAAAGATAAAGATGCATTTTACAAAGAAATAACAGATCTTATGTTAGATGGAGATTTAACTAAAATATCTGATCCTGGTAAAACAGAAGCATTTGTTAAATCGTTACAGAAAAAAAATGTAGATAAAAAAGTTATTGATGAAATAACAACTACCGTTGATGAGGCTAGATCAACGATAGGTAATCTTATTGAAACAACAAATAATTATAATTCACCAGAATTAAAAGATATATTACAAGATAGAATAAAAGGATTAGTGCAAAATACATACAAGATATTTGAAACTAAACCACTACTAGGAATGTTAGGAAGATACAAACCAACAGATGAAGCTATGCAAGGTGCCATAGCATTTTTTAGAAAACAAATTTCGGAAGCAAACAAAGATGCAACGTACGATCCAAACAGTATAAAATACTATGAGGATGCAAAAGAGATTGTGGATAGAATTGTAGAGGATGGTATCAAAGCTGGTAAATCTAAAAAAGGTTTAGCGGATCCAAATTATGTTGCAAAAACATTAGAAGACTTACCTGGAGAAAAATTTGTAAAACAAGTTATAGAAGATACAGGTGCACCACCAGATGTTATAAGAAGATTAATGGGTGAGATGCAGGACCCAAGGTATTCTATGTTTAACGCTATCACAGAATTATCAGGTATGGCTAGAGTTAGTGCTATGTATAAAGAAATGTTTGATACTAACGCTGCTATACAATCTCAAGGTGGCAAAGGATCGTTTTGGAATTCAAGACAAGAGGCTAGAGACGCAACAAATAATACTGTTAAGATTGTTAAACTAAATAATAAATTATCAGGACTTGCAGATTTTAGAGCAGGTAGGATTAGTAATCCTCTTGGTCAAAAATACACAACAGAGGCAATTGCAGAAGGTCTTGCAAAAGCAAATGGATTAACAGAGGGATATTTTGTAAGAGCAGTTAGAGGTAGAGAGGGTGCAACTGCAGCAGAAAGAGGAGCTTCTTTTCTTTATAGAAATCTTTTATTGTTTCCAAAAGCAACAGCACAATTAGCAAAAACAGTTTTATCTATACCAACACACTTACGTAATTTAATAAGTGCGGGTGCGTTTGCTGCAGCTAATGGTGTATTGTTTGAAGGTTTCTTAAATCCAAGATTATTAGGAGAGTCTTTTAGAAGAGGCTGGCAAATATCTGGTGTAGCTAATTTAAAAAATACAAGATTTAAAGATGCTGATTTTGAAAAAGCTTATAGAGAATTATTAGAATTAGGTGTTGTAAATTCACAGGTGCAGATAGGAGATTTACGAAATCTTTTAAGAGATGTAAACTTTGGTGATAGCATACTAGATCTAGATAAGGTTGTTAATCCTATGTTATCTAAACTTAAAAAGATACCAGAATATCTACAGGGTAAGTATGTTGCAGAGGACGATTTTTGGAAGATTACAAATTACTTTGTAGAATTAAATAGAAGAGACGCAGCTTACAGAACAGCAGGCATAAAAAAACCTATTGATGAATTAAAAAAAGAGGCAGCAGATATAGTTAAAAACACAGTGCCAAACTACAATTTTGTTGGAGATGTTGTAAGAACAGCCCGAGTATTACCAGTTGGTAACTTTATGTCGTTTCCATCTGAAATGATTAGAACTACTACTAATATTGCGGAACAAGCTATGAAAGAAATGAGACACGTGCCAGCACCAGGTGAAGTGATTAGAGGGACTGACATAGCACCTTACGTTTTTATAGAGGGTAAAGGTCTTGTTAAAAATAATAATCCCATGTACAGAATAGGTGCAACTAGAGCAACAGGTATGGCATTTACTCTAACAGCTGTGCCTACAATGTTTGTTGAAGGAGCAAAAGCATTGTATGACGTTACAGAGGACGAGATACAAGCTTTACGTAGATTTGTACCTGACTGGTCGAGAAACTCTACGATTGTGCCCGTTAGAGATGAAAAAACAGGTGAATTAAAATACATAGATTTTAGTCACAGTAATGCATATGACGTAATCGCTAGACCGTTTAGAACAATGGCTAACGAAATCATGGCATCTACAAAAGATGGTGATACAATATTAAGAGGATTTACACAAGGTGTAGAGGAAGCGATGACAGAAATAGCTGCACCATTTATCGATGAATCTATCTGGACAGAGGCAGCTGCGGACATAGATCTCTATCCACTATTACCAGGTAGAGGCGGTAGAACTAGAGATGGTAGAGTTTTATATACAGATCAAACATCTGTCGGTGATAGAGCATACATAAAATTTAGACATTTAATGGAAGCGTTATTACCATCTTACAAACAGGCCGTAAGAATTGGTTTGGCTGCTATGGAGAAACCAAACAAGTCTGGTAAAATTTTAGAATTAAATGATCAATTATTAGGTTTTGTTGGCTTTAGACCAATCAAAGTAGAACCATTAGATGCAATGGGATTTAAAATTGCAGAATATCAACGAGGTATTAGAAATGCACGAAGAGAATTTACAGGAGGTTTCTTTGGATTATTAAGAGGTGGTCCTATTAATCCTGATGATGTAATTTCTAGATATTACGAATCAAACAGAGCAAGATTTAACGTCATGAAAGAAATGTATAAAAATATTGAAGCAGCACAAATATTAGGAACAGGTGCTAGTTCATTGAGAAAAGAATTTCAAGATAGACAACTATCAACACAAACATTTAATAATTTAAGATTTGGTAAATACGAACCTTATTTTCCATCTAAAGATATACAAGATAGATTTAGAGAAATAGCTAGAAATATAGGATCGCCTGATGCATTTAGAATAGCATTACCTACTTTAAGAGCTATGAGATCACAGATGAGATTTTTAACTTTAGATGATATCTTTGATATAGATTTACGTGATTTTTCTTTTGGTGATATAAAGACTCCACCATTACCAACAACACCTCAACCTGTTGTAAATACACAAGCAAACTTGCAACAAATTAATCCAACAACTAACTTGACACGTACAGAGCAAGCTTTATTATCACCAGAGGAACAAGTTATCCGGGAGAGGTTAAGGAGAACATAATGGCGAGAAAATCGGCACTACAAAAAATAGAATCTCATGAAAAGCTTTGCAGAATAATGCAAAAGCAAACGTTTGAACAAATTAAAGAAATGCAAGATCGAATTAAAAGATTAGAATATTGGATCGTTGGCGGCATGGGAGCCGTATTATTGATTTTATTAACAGATATAGCATGAATCTTACACGGAATTTTACTTTATTAGAGCTTACTAAAAGCGACACTGCTATCAGGAAGGGCATTGACAATAATCCTAACGCTGATCAGATAGAAAAATTAAAAGCATTGTGTGAAAATATTTTACAACCGGTACGTGACCATTTTGGCAGGGTTAAGGTGACTAGCGGTTTCCGTAGCCCTATTTTGTGTCAGGCCATTGGTAGCTCTGCAAATTCACAACACGCTAAAGCCGAGGCCGCAGACTTCGAATGTCCAGGTGTAGATAATGTTGAACTTTTTGATTGGATTAAATCTAATCTTTCTCCAGATCAGTTAATCCTTGAATTCTACACTCCAGGTGAACCTAATAGTGGATGGATTCATGCAAGTTGGATTGAAGGCACACCAAGAGCATCATTCTTACATGCGTTCAGAGAAGATGGCAAAACAAAATACAAACCTATATTAGGAAAAGCAAAAGATATATTTATTTAAATCCAAGCCTTTAATTCTTCACCCATAACTTCAGATGCAATATTTATTTTATCTCTTAAAGCCTTCACAATCTTCTCGTCAACAGTGTCTTCACAAATCAAATCGACATATGTCACTGTTTTCTTTTGTCCTATTCTGTGTGCTCTGTCTTCTGATTGCAATCTCTTCTCTAGGTCATAACCATTAGAATAATAAATAACAGTATTAGCTTGTGTGAGTGTTATACCATAACCACCTGTTTGTGGTGTGCCTATTAAAAATCTACATTTTGGATCGTTTTGAAATTTACGAATAAAATCTTGTCTATCTTCTTGTGATGTTAAACCATAGTAATGAACATAAGAATCTTCACCATATTCTTTAGTTATTCTTTTTATAATCTCACTCACACTTAACTGATAGTTAGCCCATATAATGGCTTTGCCTTCTGTTTCTTCTAACACAGACATAAGTTCATTAAGTCTATTACTTTCAACTGATTGTGTAGACCCATCATCAGCAGTAAAATGACCACAAGTTATTTGATGTAATCTCATTAGCTGTGTAAGCACAGTCATGGTGGATGTAACTTTGCCATTTAATGTAGCGATAGCTTCTTTTTTCATTTGTTGATAAACTTTCTTTTGATCTGGTGTTAATGTAACATGACGTTTAATAAAGTTTTTAGGTGGTAAATCTAAACAATCCTCTTTTAACACTCTGTAAGAAAAACCTTTTACTTTATCTGATAATTCAGCAAGATTTTGAAAAGCATGCACAACCTGTATTGACCTGCCTCTAATGTGCATTGTTTTCATTTCTGCATATCTATTACGAAAAGAATAATACGATGCATGATTTAATAAATACGGATCAAGAAACTCACATTGTGTATACAAATCTAATGGATTTTTTGTAATAGGAGAACCAGTCATTATTCTTCTATATTTTGCATACTTACCAAGACCTATAATATTTTTAGTTCGTTTAGCTGTGGGTGTTTTAATAGTGGTAGATTCATCAATAGCCATTAAAACTTTATGAGAGTTTAAAAACCTTGATGCAAATTTTATACCTTTGTCTGTGCTAAAAGCTTCAACATTCATAACTAAAATATGTAAAGCAGTTTCTAGTTCAAACAAAGACTCTAATTTTTCTTGTTGTTTTTTTGTAATATTTGGTTGCCATAATACTGACACATTCTCTACATGGTTTGGTAAGTGTGTAGGAAGTTCTTGTTCATACCAAGTTTTTACAACACCTTTAGGAGCTACTATTAATGCACCATCTATTTTACCTTTATCATAAAGCATAGACATGTTGTCAATTAACACTTTTGTTTTACCAGTACCCATCTCCATAAAATATGCATACGTTTCTTTGTTCCACGACTTTTCTAAAGCAGTTAATTGATGCTTGTAAGGTTTTGTTTTAAATTTATAATTCATAACTTTCTAACTTGACATATAATATAGGATCGTTATATTGTCAAGCATGTCAGAAAGAATAGTGTATGTAATACAAGAAGTTGCTGGAACGCAAGCAGGTAATCCTAAAATAAATATTATGGGTGCATCTAATTATGGTAAATTTAAATTTTTGCTACCAGAATTTTCACAAATAATTTTTTCACCTGGACCACTAGTGTTTAAGTTGAGAAAAGGTTTGAGAGATTTTACAAAAGAAGATTATTTACTACTTACGGGCGATCCTGCAATAATAGGTGTTGCGTGTTCTATTGTATCTGATATTACAAACGGAAAATTTAATTTGTTAAAGTGGGATAAACAAGAAAGAAAATATTATCCTATTGAAATTAATCTATATGAGAAAGGAGAAATAGATGACAATTGATTTTGAAAAAGACCAACAAGATGCAATGAAAAATACTGGTGGTATCCAGTCTCTTGCAGATCAAGTTGAAAGATTAGAGTTATGTGATGATCGTATTGCAGATATAGAAAACGATCTGAAGATGATGAAAAAGAAAAGAGACCACATATCAGGTGAGGTTATACCAACCATGATGAGTGAAATGGGTCTAGCAGAATTAAAACTGCATGATGGATCACATTTAAAAGTTTCAACGTCGTATCGTGCCACTATCACAGAGGCAAACAAAGAAGCGGCGTTTAACTGGCTTCGTGAAAATGGCTTAGGCGATATAATCAAAAACGAGATATCCGTATCGTTTGGTCGTAACGAAGATAACAAGGCGGCTGATTATGCCGAACTTGCGAAGGGTCAAGGGTTTCAACCGACACAAAAGATGAAGGTTGAACCCATGACTCTGAAAGCGCTAGTCCGTGAGCGTATTGAGGCAGGAAAAGAAATGCCAACGGAAATCTTCGGGGTGTTCTCGGAGAATAAAACTACAATAAAAAGGAACAAGTAACATGAACCAAGTAGCAACAAAAAAAGAAGGAGCATTAGCAACATTTGATATGGAAGCTGATGCAAACAAAGGTGCTCAAAATATATCGCAAGAAGATCTTGCGTTGCCTTTCTTAAAAATTTTGGGCCAACTATCTCCAGAGGTAAACAAAAGAGATGGTAAATATGTCGAGGGCGCAGAGCCAGGCAAAATAATTAACACTGTAACCAATCAGTTATATGACTCTTTAGAAGTCGTACCAGTCTTTTACAAAAGACAATACATTGAATGGCAAGACAGAGGCACATCAACAGGTGCACCTGTTGCAATTCACGAGGCAGACAGTGATATCATTAGTCAAACCACTAGAGGCAAAGACTATAAAGATAGATTAGCAAACGGTAACTATCTTGAAAATACTGCAAGTCACTTTGTATTAACTGTTGGTGATAATCCATCTACAGCTTTGATTTCTATGAAATCTACACAACTTAAAGTTAGTAGAAAATGGAACTCAATGATGATGGGTATTAAAATGCAGGGTAAAAATGGTTTGTTTACTCCGCCAACTTACAGCCACATTTATAAACTATCTACTGTTCAGATGTCTAACGACAAAGGAACATGGTTTGGTTGGGATGTAGCAAAAGTAGGGCCAGTCACAGATAAATCTATCTATGATTCGGCAAAAGCTTTTGCAGAATCTGTAGGTAAGGGTGAGATCCAAGCTAAACACGGTACAGAAGAGACAACAAAGTCTAATTCAAATTACTAGAATCCTAGGTAGTGGGCGTCGATGCGAGAGTGGAAACGCCCACTTATAAAATATGATTGAGAAGTTTAAAAACATATTTCAAGGATTAGACCGTGCTCATGGTGTCACAATCGTAGGTGAATCAAATGGTAATGGTACAAAAGTAAAAGGTAAATCTTTTGTAAAAAGAGAACCTATCACTAATGAACTATGGCAAAAACATTTAGATGGCACAGATAGTTTAGGTGTAATACCAATTAACGATGATAACAAATGTAAGTGGGGTTGTATAGATATTGACTCGTACGCAGGGTTTGACCATCAAAAACTTATAAACAAAATTAAACAATTTAAATTACCACTAGTGGTATGTAGATCAAAGTCTGGTGGTGCACACGTATTTTTATTTACAAAAGATTATGTATCAGCAAGTTTGATGCAAGATAAATTAAATGAGATTAGATCAGTGTTAGGTTATGGTGGATCAGAAGTTTTTCCAAAACAAAGAGAATTAAAATCGAAAGATGATACAGGAAATTTTCTTAACTTACCATACTTTAATTGTAGTAATACAACAAGATATGCCTTTCTCGAAAATGGCGAAGCTGCTAAACTAGAAAGTTTTTTTGAATTAGTAGAAAGATATAAACAAGAAGACATCAGCACAATAGAAGTCAAAAGACCAGAGACACCATACTCTGATGGTCCACCATGTGTAGAACTTATGGTGCAAAACAAAGTTACAGAAGGTGGTAGAAACAATGCGTTGTTTCATTATGGTGTATATGCAAAATCTAAATGGCCAGAAAATTGGAAAACAAAATTAATTTTATTTAACGAATCAGCAATGGCACAACCATTGTCAGATACAGAAGTAAATATAATAACAAAACAACATGAGAAAAAAGATTGGGGCTACAAATGTAATGATCAACCAATGTGTAGTTTGTGTGATAAAAAATTATGTAAGACAAGAAAGTTTGGTATAGGTCAAGAAATAACTTTTCCTAATCTTACAGATTTACAAGTCGTGGCTTTAGAAGAACCATACTATTATATGAACGTAGATGGTGACAGATTGTATCTTGACTCTGCAAAACATTTAACAAACCAAAGTTTATTTCAAGAGGAGTGTGTAAAACAATTACGATTTAATCCACCAACATTAAAAACAAACGATTGGAAAAAACTTACAAACATACTATTAGAGAATGCAGAAGTGACAGAACCTGCAGAAGGCACAGGCACAAAAGATATATTACGAAACTATCTTGAAGACTATTGTGTAAACAGAATACAAAAAGACGATTACGAAGATTTAAAAAATGGTGGTACATATACTAAAGAAGGTTATCATCACTTTGTGTTTGACAACTTCTTTCACAACTATCTATCAAGAAAACATTGGAAAGTGCCATATCAAAGAACATCACAGATGTTAAAAGATAATCTAAACTGCACAACTAAACGTGTGGGTAAACATAAACTATCTGTATTTGTTGTAGCTAGGTTTGATAAAAAACCAGAAACATATACACCAAAACCATTTAAGAAAGATAATTACTAATGATTGGTCCATTAACAAAAAAACAAATAACTAAACAAAAATGGAATATTAAAAACAGACAAAAGAAAATAGATTGGGATAGGAAAAAAAGACCATGGAAGTATAAAGATATTATGTTGGAAATTAAGGCAACTAATTTAAAACTTTGGGAAGAGTATTTAATGAAAAGAAGAGGGATTGATAAAAAATATAAAACAACAAAAGAAAAAAATAGTTTATATTGTAAAAGATATAGAGAAAAATGTAAAGCAGAGGGAAAATCTATAAGAGGCGGAAAGAGTTCTTATAATCCTGTGTTAGAAAAAATAAGAAGAGATAAACACAAACGTGAAAAAACAAGTTATTGGCATGCCAATAATCTTAGAAAATTAATTCATGGTGTTTTTAGAAGAAGAAGCAGCATAGATTTTAAACAATTAAAATCACAAGAACTTTTAGGATGTAGTTTTGAAACAGCTCGTGCACATATTGAATCTTTATTTCAACAAGGAATGTCTTGGAATAATTATGGTGAATGGCATATGGATCATATAATACCATGTGCTTCTTTTGATTTACGATGCCCAGTTCAACAATTAGCGTGTTGTTATTATAAAAACTTACAACCATTGTGGGCTTTTGATAACATGAGTAAAGGTAGTCAAATTTTATGAGAACAATAATATATGGACCACCAGGCACAGGTAAAACACATACTTTGTTAGAACACATAGAAAAATTTTTAGAGACAACAGATCCAGATAAGATTGGGTATTTTACATTTAGTAAGAATGCTGCAGTAGAAGGTAAAGAAAGAGCTGCACTTAAATTTAAATTATCTATGTTAGATGATCTTCCATACTTTCAAACACTGCACTCATTTTGTTTTAATCAACTTAGTTTAAGTAAAGATCAAGTTATGAAAGAAAAACATTACAAAGAACTAGGAGAAAAAATGGGATTAGAAATAGAAGGCACACAACAAGATGAAGATCATGATAGTGTGTTCTATTCAAAAAACCCATACATACAATTAATAAACATAGCACGATCAAAAGAAATAGATCCTGTTAAATATTATCATCTTACAGATAACCCACAAGTATCATTAAACAAATTAAAAATTATATCAGAAGAATTACAAAGATATAAAACAGAACATGGTTTAGTTGACTTTCCTGACATGATAGAAAAATTTTTAAGTGGTGGTGATACACCAAAGTTAAGAGTTATGTTTGTAGACGAAGCACAAGATTTAAGTTTAATACAATGGAAGTTAGTAAGAAGAATAGAAGAGTCAGCAACAGATTCTTTTATTGCAGGAGATGACGATCAGGGTATTTACAAATGGAATGGTGCACACGTAAATACATTTATAAACTTGGAGGGCATACGAGAAATATTAGAACAATCACATAGAGTGCCACAAAAACCTTTTGAACTTGCAAACAAAATTATTAACAAAGTTAAAAACAGAGTGGACAAAAAATATTATCCAAAAGAAAAAGAGGGATCCGTAAGACGTTGTCAAAGTTTACATGAAGTAGATTTTACAAAAGGTAAATGGTTAGTATTAGCTACAGCAAACTATATGTTAAGTGACATAGGTGATGTATTAGATGAGAAAGGATTATACTGGCAAAGAAGAAAAGCAACACCAAGAGTTAAAAATATATATGAAATTATACAGAAGTGGGATGAATTAAAGACAGGTGTGCCTATGCATTTTAATGATTGTAAAAAAATATTTAACAAGATGAATAAAAACTGGGACAAAAAATTATTTAAAGCTATGGTTAAAGATCAATTTTATGGCATAGATGATTTAAAGAGTAAATATGGTTTACAAACAGAGGCAGACTGGCAAGAAGCATTAGATGAACTAGGTAATGAAGATATAAGAAAAATAACAAAACTTATAAAAGCAGGAGAAGATTTATCTAGCACACCAAGAATAAGTATTTCTACAATACATGGAGTGAAAGGAAATGAAAGAGAGAATGTAGTAATCAACACTGAATTATCTGGAGCAGCGTACGATGAATATCAAAAGAATCCAGATGATACACACAGATTGTTTTATGTTGCATGCACAAGAACAGAAAACAATTTATTTATAATTGAACCACAAAGGAAAAAAGCATATGACATCTAAAGTATGGGATAAGCAACACGGAGGATCACACTATCAAAAATATAAAATTCAACCTAGCAAGTTTGTTGTTGAGAATGAGTTGTTATATCCGGAGGGGTGTGCTATAAAATATATAATAAGGCACAGAGATAAAGGGAAAAAACAAGATTTATTGAAAGCAATACATTTTATAGAAATGATAATAGAGAGGGATTATGAAACCGATATTTAAACCACAAACAGAGTGGCTACCACCAGAGTCTTTTCCCGACCTATCTAATTATAGTGAAATATCAATTGACCTAGAAACAAAAGATCCAGAATTAAAAACTATGGGCTCTGGTTCTGTAACTGGCAGAAGTAATATTGTTGGCGTAGCTGTAGCTGTTCAAGACTGGAAAGGTTATTATCCAATAGCACATGAGGGTGGTGGCAACATGGATAAGAACATGGTCCTAAAATGGTTTCAAGATGTATTAAATACAGACGCTATCAAGATATTTCATAATGCTATGTATGATGTATGTTTTATTAAGGCTGCAGGACTTAAAATTAATGGCACTATCGTAGATACCATGATTGCTGGCTCTCTCGTGGACGAGAATCGCTTTCGATACGATTTAGGCTCTATGGGTCGAGATTACCTTGGAATAGGTAAAAATGAGGCTGTATTGAAGGAAACTGCAGATCTTTGGGGTGTAGATGCTAAGTCAGAAATGTATAAACTACCTGCAATGTATGTGGGTGAGTATGCAGAACAAGATGCAGAATTAACATACAAACTATGGCAAGAGATGAAAAAACAAATGTATCACGAAGATGTTGAAGATATATTTAATTTAGAGACTGAACTTTTTCCTTGCCTCGTTGATATGCGTTTTTTAGGAGTACGTGTAGATACTGAAGCAGCATATAAATTAAAACAAAAATTACTTGGAGAAGAAAAAGAATGCCTACACAAAGTAAAAAAAGAAACATCAATAGATGTTCAAATATGGGCTGCACGTTCAATTGAGAAAGTTTTTCAAAAACTAAACCTACCATATGACTTAACTGCAAAAACAAATTCTCCATCATTTACAAAAAACTTTCTGCAGAACCATCCTAATCCAATTGTAAAACTGATAGCTCGTGCTAGAGAGATAAATAAATCTCATACTACATTTATTGATACCATATTAAAACATGAACATAAAGGACGAATACATGCAGAAATAAACCAGATCAGATCAGATAGTGGTGGTACAGTAACCGGTAGATTTAGTTATAATAATCCAAACCTACAGCAGATACCAGCACGGAACAAGGAACTTGGACCATTGATCAGATCATTGTTTATACCAGAAGAAGGCATGAAGTGGGGATGTTTTGATTACTCACAACAAGAGCCACGTCTTGTTACACACTATGCGAGTCTTGATGGATTGTATGGTGTAGACGAAGTATTAGATGCATACAACGAAGGTGAAGCAGACTTTCACCAGATTGTATCTGATATGGCTAACATACCAAGGTCACAAGCAAAGACAATTAATCTTGGTTTGTTTTATGGTATGGGTAAAAATAAATTACAAGCAGAGTTGGGTGTATCAAAAGAAGATGCAGAAGATTTGTTTAGAACTTATCATGACAAGGTGCCATTTGTAAAAATGTTAATGGAAAGTGTGATGCGTAGAGCTCAGGACAAAGGTCGTGTAAGAACTTTACTAGGTCGTAGGTGTAGATTTAATTTATGGGAACCAAATCAATTTGGTATACACAAAGCATTGCCTCACGAAGAGGCACTCGCGGAACACGGACCAGGGATCAAGAGAGCGTTTACATACAAAGCATTAAATAAATTAATACAAGGATCAGCTGCTGACATGACTAAAAAAGCTATGGTTGACCTATACAAAGAGGGTATCATACCACATATACAAGTGCATGATGAACTTGATATATCTGTTGATGGTAATTCAGATAAAATAAAAAATATTATGGAATCTGCAGTAGAATTAGAAGTGCCTAACAAAGTGGACTATGAATCTGGACCAAATTGGGGTACAATAAAGTGAGGATAAACTATGGCTTATTTAAATGCGAATATACCTGTAGAGTATGCACAGATCAGGAGAGAATATCTTTATGATCTTAAAAAGCATCACGGAGAAGTTGAAGACTGTATTATCTTTGGTGTTACTTGTATTACAGGCCGTGCATTATTATTTCATGCGATTATGGAAAATGGTGCAATCTTTTATCGATTACCTATTACAGCATTTATACAACGCGGATTTAAAATTACGGATGTACCTAAACGTAGACTTGATGAGCTTCAGCTTTGGAATTCTTTTAGTTACTATCCTGCTGTTACTAGTTGGGACATCTTAGAAGCACAATCAGGTAAATACATAGGTAAAGATAAAAAATGGTATTGGGGTCGTTATTTATTTACTGTTGACTTTGCACATCCAGAGCCTAATATACTTGACACTGATCATTCAGAAATACCGCACGAACATAAGTGCGCTCACGTACTTGCATTAAACGATGGCAATTACGCAGCACAGCCTAACAACAGATTAATATGGGATATACCGTCATTTACGGTAAAAGACAAAACACCTGATTGGAAGGTACAAACTAATTACTGGAACGTAGAAGATACACAGCAGTGGCGAACAGAAGACACTGACAATTTCTTTTACGAAATGGAGGAAAAGAAAAATGATTAAAAAATTATGGAAAAAAATCAAAAGTTGGTTTTGGACTAAAGACTAATGGATTTAGCAGCATTACTTAAAAAAAATTTTGTATTAGTTCCGGTCGTGGCTTCGGTCTTGGTCGGAACTTTTACCGGTGTTAAGTATGTTGTAAATCTAACAGATACAATCAACGAAAATAAAGCAGAGATAGAAAAGCTACAAACTATGAGCATAGAAAATATTAATAGAGATATGTCTGTGCTAACTGATAATGTAAATACTATTATTGCAAAATTAGAGAGAGCTGAAGGTACATGGGAAATGGCTGAAAATTTATACGAAGTCTTGGCAGATAAAGTTAGACAGATGGAGTATGATATAAAAGATTTAAACAGAGAAATAAACTATTAGGATGAACTATGGAGACTGCCAGGATGAATTATTATTTTACAGGTATCATTATTCTCATGTTAACAGCTCTGGCTTTTTGTGCAACTCCAGCATATCCTAGAAACGAATATCTTAACGATGGTAACACTAGATGTGGTGAGGTAGATTTGTCTGTATCCAATCGTGATTACGATTATGATAATTATGATAATAGTTGGAACGAAAGCAACTCTCAAGAATTAAGACTTACATTTAGAAAATATTTAGGCACAGATTGTAAAACATCAAAAGAAAACGCACAATTGAAACAACAACTTGAGTTGATGAAAATGTGTAATAAAGTAAATAGAAATCCAAGTCTTGCACAAAATAAAAACTTTGCATTGTTAGTATCAAAATGCAGAGGAGTAGTTCCAGAAGTAGATGAGGTAGAAGCCATGCCTACAGGCAGTCTTTGGGATGAGTTAAAAGAGGACTATATTAAGGAAAATCCTCAGTCAAAAACTATGGATAATAATCCCACGTTGAAAATTCCACCAAAAGATTATATACTTCCACCACCAAAACCAAAACATGAGTAAAAAACCTTTAAATATATCTGAAGAGGCTGCCGTGCAAATGCCAATGAAGACGGTTGCTAGTTTGATTGCAATGATCGCGGTCGGCACCTGGGCTTATTTTGGTATTCACGAAAAACTAAATCAACACTCAACGGCGATAGAGTTGATGACAAAAGATTTAGAACAAAACTCAGAGTTTAGAATTAAATATCCACGTGGAGAACTTGGTCAATCAAGTGGTGAGGCAGAGCTTTTTATGTTGGTGGAACACTTAGCAGGTGTTTTAGAAGAGGTAGATGAAGAAGTTAAAAGTATGAGAAACAATGCAGTTAATATAGAATTTTTAAAAGATAGAACAAAAAAACTTACGGAAGACGTAGAGAAATTAATTAGAAATGGGTCAGGATCACACTAATGGTTGAATTAGTTTTTGCATTGTTACTCATACAAGATCATAAAATTATTGAACATCGTTATCACGAGTCATTATCTCAATGTATGAAGGCCAAGCGTTATGCTATGAAGGACAAAAGCTCTAAAGATAGAGTAGTCTATAAATGCATAAAATCTAAGGCAAACGTAGAGGTGTACATGGGGGAGAAGAAAATTCTTTCATTAATCCTTGACTAAAAAAAAGAATCCGATGGCTAAATATCTAAAAGATAGACGCTACCGTCAGATTGTGATAAAGAATAAGAAAGCTTATGACCGGAAAAAATTTCAAAATAACAGCAGAGATAGTTAACGGTGTTTGTCCAACATGTGAAGAGTACACACCGTTGGTAGGAATTACCAAACAATTTTTTAGATGCCTAACGTGTGGTTCAGATCTAGAACAAAAAGTAAATGGTGTTATAAGTTACATACCACATCTAACTAAAAACACATTACAATCAAAAGTAGATCAATATTTCGATGGCGAAGCGTAAATTTACAAACTTTGTACCACGTCCAAAACCTAAAAAACGTCCAGGTAGACATACAAAAAGCCTAAATAAATCAAAGAAAAGATCGTATAAAAAATACAATCGACAAGGCCGTTGACAAATATTTTTAAATAACTATCCTATAGTTATGAAAGAAAAAACTATAACAATAAAAACAAACCAAATATCTCAACGACAATATTCAACATTGTTGTTAGAGTTAAATATAATGAAAAGACAATGGAAGTCTTACGGTGTAGATATACAGCTGTCAGCTCCTAGTTTAAAAAAAATAATAGCTTTAGGTACAAGTAATGGATCTGATACTACTAAACGACGGACTATATAGTCTTATTCCAGTCACAAAACAGATGATGGATGGAATAGTTTTGACAAACGATGTTAGTTGTCTTGATCTGTGTGATATACTTAGATTAAAACTAACTGGATATGTTGATACATTAAACTTGCACATCATGAAAGATGGTAGTGCACTCATAGGTTGTATGTGTAGATAATACACCTACCCTAAAGAGGGAAAAATAAGGGTAGGTAATGGTGAGAAGATTCTTGCCATTACCACACTTTAGCCACATTGTCAAATACTGGGGTCGACTTTACAAGTAAACTTAATATACATACCATATTTATTTATATCTTCACGGCCTATCTCTTCTAATTTTCTTTTAGATTCTTCATACCCAAAGTGTAGGCAATCGTATTGTGTTCGAAATGTGTCAGGCCATGGATAAGGAGGCATGCACTCATTCGCAATACTTGAACAAATTATTAAACTCATTAATATTTTCATTGACAATCCTATAAAATCACCTATATATGGGTTATTAATATGAAAGGAAACACGCATGACAGACATGAGTAAATACAAAAATGTTTCACTAACAAAAGAAACATATGCTATTTTAGATAAGTTATCAAAGGTATTATTGCCCGATGCAAAATTGTCGGTTGCAAAAACTATTGAGTCGTTAGCAAACGAGAAAGCGAGAAAACTAAATGGCAAAATTAAAAAAAGGTAGAGTCAAAGTTCACATTTGTGAGACATGCCACGGCAATGGGTATATTAGAGTTGCAAAATTAGATGGTGACCCAAGTGCAGATTTTAGAGATAGAAGCGAAGTCCACCAGTGTTGGGACTGCGATTCGGAAGGAGAATTTTATGAGACGGTTGATGATAATCTTATCGATGACGGTCCTTCTAACAGGCTGCATTAAAGATATAAATGATGGTTTTGATCCTGCAACAACAACTTTGAGATGGATGTTTACACATGATGCTAAATAAAATTTTACAGTATAGAAAAGGACGAGCTCCAGGTGACCAAAAATGCTTCGCGCTAAACACCTCTGGAGGTTACATATCGGGATTCGTAAAACATACCCTGAGTATTCGAGCCTTTGGCGACCCGTTAGTACGTGCACGGAAAGCGGGCGTTTGAAATGATTCCAGAAACAGACAGAGCATACATCGCAGGACTCTTTGATGGTGAAGGCTCAATACATTTCAAACGTGGCGTTGAGAAGAAAAAGAAACACAAAGGTAAAGGTTATCGTACATCGAATAGTCTACGATTATCTATGGAAATAACCATGACGGACGAATCTGTATTGACATGGGTGCATGAGGTATTGGGTGTTGGAACATTGACCAAGAAACCAAGAAAGGGTAAAAGAAAAGACGGCACACCATATTTAATGCAATATAGATGGCGATGTACATTTAGAGATGCATACTATGTTTGTTGTTTGATTTGGCCTTGGGCGCATACTAAACTACCTAAGATTACTCAGGTCATGGAACATTATAATGAACATAAAATCATGGGTGGTAAAGTAATAAATTTAGAAGAATATAAAAAGGTAATGAGTTTAGAATGAAATTAAAAATATATTTATGGATAATGGATTGGTCCGGTAAAATTAATAGTTGGGCTTGGCGTAAACAGGCTGCTATTGTTAGAGAGAAGAATCGAAAAGAGGAAGAGGACTATTTAAAGGAGTTGAAGAAAAAACTATGACACCAGAACAAGGATTAGGTATGTTATTTGTAGGAGTTGTGGCTCTATCAATTGGAGGAGGAATAGCTTTTATAATATTAAAAAAAGTATATCGAAGTATACATAAGTCTAAAAGAAGGTTCGATGATTTAGAATGATGAGTGATAAAGATATTCAAGAATACCATAATATTGGTCGAGCGATCAAGCACAATGATAAATATACCTATGTTGATGCATCAAGGATCGAGGAACATGGATCACGGCTCTATGATGTAAATGGTGCTAGACTTCCAAGTGTTACTACGATATTAGGCAAAACCAAAAATCAACAATTTTTAAAAGATTGGATAGCGAAAAAAGGTGAAGCCGAAGCAGAACGAATCAAAAACTTATCTAGTAATCGGGGGACAGCTATGCACAAATTCCTGGAGCACTATATACTCGGAACTGGCTACGACGATCTTACAGCACTCGGACAGGAGGCGAAAGCCATGGCCGAAAAAGTTATTGATGTGGGTCTTACACCTGTGGAAGAGTGGTATGGCTCCGAAGTTACGTTATATTATCCGGGTCTATACGCAGGTTCAACAGACCTTGTCTGTTTACATAATGGTCGTGAGACTGTTGTTGACTTCAAGCAAGCTAACCGTCCAAAGAAGAAAGAATGGATCGAAGATTATTATCTGCAAATCGCAGCGTACGCCATGGCACACGATTACGTCCATCGATCAAACATCGAGCAAGGAGTTATCATGGTATGTACGCCTGACCTATATTATCAAGAATTTGTCGTAACCGGGGCAGAATTAAGGCGCTATAAACATGAGTTTTTGAAAAGATTGGACATGTATCATGACCTAATTTTTGATGAAAAAGAGAAAGCAAATGTAAAAATAAACCCAGAGGATTTTTTTAATGGAGCGTGAGATAATAGGATACTACTACGATGGTAAGAAATTTTGGGTATTGTACCAAGATGAAGATGGAAATCAAACAAAGGAGGAGTGGAAAGATGAACAACAAACTTAGAATGGTTCTAAAGAAGAGATACGAAGCAGATATTGAGGATGCTAAGTATAAGATTAAATGCTTTAGTGATCAGGAGATTATAATACCTGAGCACCCTGATATTACTTTAGAGATAGACAAACTGTTAATGAAGATGGCTGAAGCAGAGGATAAGTTGGCAGTAATGAGTCTACATTATGGCGATAATGTGGCAGATAAAACTGTACTATAAGATTCTGTGACAGATTACAAAAAAATATTTTTTTGCTCTGAAAAAAAGTGTCCAAGTGTACTTTTGACTGTTTTTTAGCATAAAATAAGGCTGAAAGTGGTACACTTTTTAGTACACTTTTTATTTTTGGTACACTTTTTAATGTACCATCAAATTTCGGTTCACGCGCGCGAATGCATATTTTAAATAAAAAAATCTGTGATATAAACTTATATGCCTAGGAAAAGACGTAAAAGAATCGCAACTGATGTATCTCCCGATATACCTTATCCGAGAGTTAGAGTGGAGTGGATTGACTGTGTCAGTGACTCTGGCTGGGCTACTGATAAAGAGTTTGATAAAATGAAACTAGCAAGACCTGTTAATGAAGGTTGGCTGTATTCTAAAGATGACAAGTCTGTAAAACTATTTGCGTCTTATGATAAAGATGATGATGGCATTACTTTTGGGGATCGGACGATGATTCCTCGGGCTTGGGTAAAGAAGATTCAGAAACTTTAGATGGAGTCACATCAATTATTTGACCGTAGTCGGTTAAAAGTTGTTTCATTTTTGCTTCTAATTCTTGTTCTGACATATCTTCTAGTTTCCCAGTTTTTATTATTTTTCTGTCTATGTATAGTCCTGCTGCCTTGCCTCGATTTGCTTCAGCATTTACAGCAGAAGAGAAAGATCCTTTCTTCAAAGCGGCCTCACGAAGTCTAGCAAGTTCTGCCACGTGCCCTTCGTAAGTGACCTCATGTTTTCTGAGTCTCTCCTCTTTCAGTTCACCAATGTATTTAACAACAAGTGGTGATAGTCTAGGATTACATAATTCTGATCCTTCTTGTCTTGCACGTTTAGGTGAATACCCTGCCGCTAGTGCAGCTTCGGTTTGAGTCATTGGTCCTTCCGGTCCACCGAATACTAGAAACTCAGCGAATCTTTGTTGCATCTCTGTAAGTCTTTTTGGTACACCCATAGTTGACAATTTAAGGTAACATAGGTATAAAGTCAATAATGAAAGAAGATGAAGGATATAAACAACTCATTAAAATTTTGCGAGAAGAAATACAAGAATTAAAACAATACAAATCAAAATGTATTAAATTAGAAAATCTATTGCAAGGTTATAAAAAAGTGATAGAGGAATTAAGTAGTCAGGTGGTTAAAAAATAATGTACGTTAGACACCTGCAAGAGTATTTAGATAAGTTTACTGAAGGACAGCAAGGTCGTAGAGGTAATGCAGTTAGTGATGCTAAGATTTACATCATGACTAGCAAAGGTTACTTGGAGGAGATCAGACGGATTGAAGTTCACCAAAGTAATAATCCAATGGATACCTCCTTGCGTGTTGTGTTGAAACCAAACCGAGAAGAAAAATTAATTTTACCTCCTGGTTATATTAAAGATTATTAAATTTTGAACACAGGAGTTACCTTGAAAAATGCATGGGACCAGAGCGTAAATTATATCAAAAACTTAAAAAGAATATCACCTCAATTAGCTGGATCAGACTTGAAAACCTTAGCTCTTCCGGTACTCCTGATCTATTGGGCTATAATACTTCTGGCACCTTTTTCACAATAGAATTAAAAGTCACGAAGAGTAACAAGATTCGTTTCTCACCACATCAAATTGCTTTTCATGTGAAGCATCCTAACAATTCATTTATCTTAGTAGAGAGCCTTGATCAAAGGTGCTTGAAACTTTTCCGTGGCTCACGTATCAAGGAGCTTGTTGCTTGTGGCTTTAAGCTTGACGCTTGCTGCTTGGGGCTTGATGCTTGTCGCTTGTGGCTTGAGGCTCTCTGAGCTTGTTGCTTGAAGCTTGACGCTTGGGGCCCTGATCAGGCGCACGCCGTCCAGCTACCGGCTTGGCTAATGGGCTAATGGCCTGATCAGATTTATTACGTAGCTTTCGTAATTCTTTATAATATTTTGGGTGTCTCCACATGTCAATGAGCCTTATAAGATATATTTTTTATTTCAGGATTCCAACACTGTCGACAATCTAAACATTGATTGCCCTGTTCTGAGCTGGGACAAACAACTGACGTTGCACCAAACCACGGGTGATCCCTGGTGATAACGCTCGAGCTGTTAGGCCACGACTTAGGCGCCAACTGGTCCATCATTGGCGCACTGAATCGTATGACTAAATTGTTTGGCTTGCTGGACAGGTGGTCCTTTATCCATGCCTCACGGGTTGGCATCCAGTGACGCTTACTGGGAGTGAGCTCGCATACTTCGAAGATCTTCATCAAGTGGTCCAGGTCCTGTACATCGCCGCTGTCGTGCCATCTAAACACGTCCGGCTTCTTGCTGTTGATCAGGTGAGCCATAGCATCAACCCATCGTGGGTCCTGTATAGCTGCCAGCCGCCTGTATTGCGCATCCTGCACAACTTTAAAAACATAACAACCTTTCAGGGCATAGCAATCATAACATACTGAGCCCTTAACCTTCTGGAGCTTGCCGCCTGTCTTGCATTCCTTGGCAGGTAAACCTATCGACCAGCCCGGCATCTTGCTCGGCTTAGACAGGCTGCCGCCTATAATTTTTAATGCTTCACTTGTTTTCATATGTCCTATATAATCCTATAATCCTTTCTTGTCAAGCTTGACGCTTGCGGCTTGCTGCTTGAAGCTTGCGGCCTGAAGCTCGCAGAGATTGGACACTGCCAATTAATACGCAGCATAACACCAGCTGGATGCTTAGTCCAAGATGCGAGCGATCAGCTGTCGCGCAACGTATCATTCTCAATTACTGCTTCTGCTTATTGATACGCCAGTAATCACATTTAAGCGGTTCGTTCGCACTGATCCCAGGTCCCTGAGATTTACACTATTCGGTGCTTTCTTCTCAGAGGACCAGGGATCAGTAGGGCTGTCCGGAATTAGATCACCCTCCTACTGATCCCAGGTCCATCACGCCAGCAACGTACGATTTGCACTTGCAATGGACCAGGGATCAGTTCTAGCTGTGCGTGTGTTTGGATCTCTTTCAATCTACTTTACACCACAACCAGAAGTTGTCCCAATAAATTAGAACGAATGGGAGAGATAATCCCAAAACTAATTTATTAAATCCAATATAATACTTGACTATCCTATTGTCAAGTGTTAAAAAACATTTATGCAAAAAAATAATACAGAAAGAGGTAGCATGACTAAAGAGAAGAAAATAACACTTAACGCAGAAAAGCGAAAAGTGATTGCAGATCAATTTCAATCTTTTTACGAAGATAAAGTAAAAGACAAATTGGTTCAAGCAAAAGAACAGTACGACATTATGCGTGAGAAAGCAAAAGAGATGATGAATAAAGTTGTGAGATTTCATCAACCTCAATATGATGTTGATACAATCAGATCAATGATTAAAAAATACAATAGAGCAGGTGGCGAATTGTATGAAGATAATTGTTTTTATATTCAAAACCCTACTACAAAAGTTGATGATGAGGGCAGAGAATATACTGACAATCAAGAAATCAATGTTAGATTTGATATGGGTAAAAACTTTGCAAGAGCATATTATCGAGATGAGATGAAAGCAAAAGGGTTAAATCCTGACTTTCAATTATCAATCAATGATGACTACTCAAAAAGAAATCCAAAGTATTACAATGATGAAAGTGCATGTAATAAATATTTGGGTTTTAGTACATCTTCAAATGATGACAAGTCTATAATTACACACGTTTCAAAGTGGGAAAATGATTTTAAACTTTGGACAATCGGTACTTCTTATTGTCATTCAAGACAATTCAAAGTTGATGACAAGGCTATGGAGTTTTTTAAAATGTATGTTCAAAGTGCTGACAATGTAATCAAAGAACATCAAAACTTATATAGTTATGTTGAGGGCAAAATGCAGAAAGTAAGATTAGGTTTAAAATCTTATAGAACATTTGACCAAGCAAAACAATTAGCCGACAAAGTTGGCGTTGTTTTAAATGAAACAATGTTAAATGAAAGTTCTAGTTTAGCACTTTCAATTTACTCCCCTGATAATCTTGCAAGTTTATTAGAGGATAAAGAGGTCTTAACTAGAGATCAAAAGATCGCTATTGCAAGACAACAAATGGCACAAAATAGTTTAAATTAACTATTGACTTCCTATCCTACTTATTGTAGGATAGGAACAGAAAGAGAGAAAGAAAAATGACTAAAACTTTTTATATAACTTATTGGGCTAGTAAGCATAAGAAACATATTACTAGACAAGGCAAACATGACGACAAAAGCAGATATGGTGTTGCAAAGAATGGGACACCTTATTATGTTTATTATGATTTAGACGCACATGGATATAGGACTGCGACTACATCTTGGAAAGTGAGGCACTAATGAGCGACTACCAATGGTGCCATGGTCCGAAATGCCACGAACGTAAAACAACTACAAGAGTTCGTGGTGTCAAAGGCTCTAAAGTTTTAAGAACTGTTAAGATCGCGTTGAATAGTTATAGAGCCAGATCAATTTACAAATACTTTTGCGACCAGACTTGCATGCATGATTTTATTTATAAACATATCGAACAATTTGCTCAACTACACCCAAGACCAGATGCTCTTGAAACACCAATTGAGGACCCTGTAAAAGAAACAATCCAAAGTAATTGGGGCAATTATTCATGGACAAAAACAAGAATAAAAGAGGTTGACAATAACTCTAATCCATGAGAATATAGGATATGACTAAACAAACAAAAACAGAAGAAAGAACAGAAGAAAGACGTAATAGATTTAATGGTGAGTCTGTTATGCTAACCAAAGAAGAGGCTATCAAACATGATCAAATATTTATGGCTGAAATGATAGCAACAATCGAAGACAGAACATTGGGTCAAGGCATGTCTAAGCATTGGGAAACAATGCGTAAAAACTTAGACTGGTTTATGAAACACAATGCTAAAGCTTACATGGTCTTATTAGATTAACTCCTTGCCCCTGGCCCTACGGGCCAGGGGTCCCAGACCAAATCCAAAAATCCAAATAATTTTTGACCCTATCCCCCCTTTTTGCAAAAAGGGGTCCCACTACTCTAGGTTGTATTGCATGTTTTACACATTCGTGTATACTGAAAACATATTGGTACCATGGACTTGAATAAGGTAAATATTGAAAAATTACCTGCAGATGTTCGTAAGACCTTCAAGCAGATGCAACTTCTGCTTGCTGAAAAAAAGATACAGAACAAAGCTAAAAATGACTTCTTGTCTTTTGTCAAATGTATGTGGCCCGACTTTATAGAGGGGTCCCATCACAGGCACATCTCAGAAAAATTTAATAAATTAGCATCGGGTGAAATAAACCGATTGATCATTAACATGCCTCCTAGGCATACAAAATCTGAATTTGCCTCATACTTGCTACCAGCATGGATGGTGGGCCGTGATCCAAAGCTCAAGATTATTCAAGCAACGCACACTGGCGAACTTGCTGTGAGGTTTGGTCGTAAAGCAAAAAATTTAATTGATAGTGAAGACTACGGTAAGATTTTTCAAACAAGATTACAAGAAGATAGTAAGGCAGCAGGACGATGGGAAACTGCACAAGGAGGTGAATACTTCGCTGCTGGTGTAGGTGGTGCGATTACTGGACGTGGTGCAGATTTATTAATTATAGATGACCCACATTCAGAGCAAGATGCACTAAGTCCCTCGGCTCTTGAATCAGCTTACGAGTGGTATACTTCAGGACCACGTCAACGTTTACAACCAGGCGGTAAGATCGTTTTAGTTATGACGCGTTGGTCTAATAAAGATCTAACTGGTAAGTTGATACAGAATCAAAAAGAACCTAAAGCTGATCAGTGGCACGTGGTCGAGTTTCCAGCAATCATGGACCACGGATCAAAGAACCAAAAACCTGTGTGGCCGGAGTATTGGCAGTTGGACGAGTTAGAAAAGGTCCAAGCAACACTACCCACGGGTAAATGGAATGCACAGTGGATGCAAAATCCAACATCAGAAGAAGGAGCAATATTAAAACGAGAGTGGTGGATGAAATATACCGACGAGGAGATACCACAACTACATCACGTCATACAAAGTTATGACACAGCATTTTTAAAAAAAGAAACAGCTGATTACAGTGCTATCACTACTTGGGGCATATTCTATCCATCAGAAGATAGTGGAGCCTGTCTAATACTACTTGATGCTATCAAAGGCAGATATGAGTTTCCAGAACTACGTAGATTAGCATTAGAGCAATATAAATATTGGCAACCCGAAACAGTCATCGTCGAAGCCAAAGCATCAGGATTGCCTCTGACATACGAGCTGAGAAAGATGGATATACCGGTTGTAAACTTCTCACCTTCTAAAGGAAACGATAAACACGCTCGTGTAAATGCTGTTGCACCTTTGTTTGAATCTGGTATGATATATGCTCCTGAGCAGAAATTCGCAGACGACGTTATTGAAGAGTGCGCTGCGTTTCCGTACGGGGATCATGACGATCTTGTGGACTCAACCACACAAGCGATCATGCGATTCAGACAGGGCGGTCTGATCGGACACCCTGAAGATTATATCGATGATAAAGTCGAGCAACGTAAAAGGAATTATTATTAATGAAGGCAGTTCTACAATGGGTATTACGAACAATGATGAAGGATCAGACCGGAATCGTTCAGACAATGCCAAAAAAAGATATCGTTGATTTTAACGTGGCAATGACGATGGAGAGATTGATGCGTAACGGTATTGATCCAAACTCACTAAAAAATGCCAATCAGGTTGAGAACGCTCTTAACATGATAGATAATAGACCAAAGATTCAAGAAGGAATCACATCTACAAAATCTGCAAAGATCATGGACCTAGAGGGTAAAGAGATAGATCCACGATCCAAGATCATGGGAGGTAAGCAGGCAGAGACCGAGGCAGAGATCGCAGAAAGATTGAGCAGAGAAAACAAAGAGACTGTTGGTAAAATAAAAAATAGACAAAAGATGTTAGATGACGCGATCGACGATGCATCACCAGGATTCTCTGGTGACAGAAAAGTTGATGCAGAACTAGTTGCAGAGAATCTAGCAGAGAGAATGGGGAAAGTTTATGATGATCTTCCAACAAAAGAAAGATTAGATTTGTACGAACAAGCATTTCAGGGTTTGACCAAAAAAAGATTTGATCCAGACGGTATGGCAACAGGTGGACGTGCAGGTTTTAAAGATGGACCTGATCAACCAGGCAGAAGAAAGTTTATGAAAATTATGGGAGGTCTTGCAACACTACCTATTCTTGGTAAATTTGTAAAACCAGCGATGCCCCTAATTAAAAAAGGTGCAGAGCTTTCGGCTCCAGCATTAGATAAGATCATAGAAGTAGTTATGTCTGCAGGAAAACTTGTTTCACAAAGTGGTAGAAGATTAAAAGAATTAACAACTAAGAAAAAATTAAAAGACATCGAGGTTGAAGAAGATATGATGGACGGACCTAGTTACACTATCAAAACAAAAGATAAAACTATTTACTATAGACCTGGAAGACAAGATGAGGGTGGTCTTGAAGATGACATTATAGAAGTTATTGAAGATACAGTTACTAAAAAAGCAGGTGGTGGTATCGCTAGAATGTTAGGAGAGTAATGACTCCAAAAGAATACAAACAGATGATGGACTACCTGACTCGATCAGGTATCAGAAAACAAGTCAAGTTTGCATCGGATATTGCAAGACCAGATCCAAAACCAGAGATAAAAGAAATAGAGGCGATTAATGCATTTATGAAACGTAATCCACGAGCTGATGGTGGACGGATTGGATTTCAAAGACCTTTAACTACAGTTGGAAAAACAGCAGATATAGTAAACTATTTAAAAGATTTACCTAATGGTTCTTCTTTTTATAAACCTGATGTTGCTAAACTTTTAAATCTTGGAACTGCTAAAGATGGATCGATTGATACATCTTTATTAACAAAAGTAATTAATAGTAGGCCAGAACTAAAAAATAAAAAATTTAAATTTCTTACGAAAACAGATGTTACTGTAAATAAGATAAATAATTTTGTACAGAACTATGTTAATGAAAATAAGGGTAAACTTCCAAGTCAAGGTGAGATACAAAAAGGTGCAAAAGTAGATCCAACAAGATTAAGAAATTATATAACGGAGGGGTTAATTAAAAATGTAGCTGATACGGTATTTGATAAAAATACAAAAGTTGCTAATTACATATTAGAAAGTAAAAATCCAACAATAAAAGACATAGAAAAAATTGTTGGTAAAGGTAATGCAAATAAAATTTTGACTAGAGTTTATATCAACTCATTAAGATCAACTAAAGATAAATTAAATAAAATAGATGAAGGTAGATCTGTTTATAAAAATTTTAATTTAGAACAAGTCGATTTAATTAAAAATAAACTTAGAAAGATACCTGGTTTTGAGTCTATATATGAAAGAGAGATTACGGATTTGGTAGCAGATGCTTATCCAGGCAAAAAAAATTTAAAAAAGAAAAAAGCTGCTTTAAAAAAAATAGCAAAATTTAAAGAATTAAATAAAACTTTAAAAAACAAATTTGGTATTAATCAGGTTTTGGATCACCCTTTAGATTACGATTTTATTACTAAAACAACCGCTGGCTCTGATCCAACAGAATTAATAAGAGTTAGGCCTTTACCAGAAAGAGTAAATACTTTTAAAAGTTTGTTAACAAAAGATTTTACTGAAATATCTGAAACTTTAAAAAAAGGTTATAACCAGGCAGCGTATGATAAATATTTAGACGCTAAATCTATAGCTGATGATCTTGGAATAGCTTTTCCAAAAATGGCAAAGACTGGAACAATTACATCTCCGGCTGCCGCAAAAATAGGAGACAAACCAATAATAGGTGATATTAAACAATCTGCAGTAATACAAAATAAGTTTAGAGAGTTTGTACAAAATATTTCTAACGATCCAAGAATACAAAGGTTAGGGATTAATATAAAAGAATTAAAAGACTTAGCTAAATTACCAAAAGTAAATGTTGCCAAGTATGATGCAGCCATAAATAAATTTATACAAAAATCTGGAAAATTTGGACTACCTTTTGCAGCAGGATATTTTGGTGTAAGAGAACTTTCTACTCCGGCGCAAGCTGGTGGTGGAGGAGAGGCAGCAGAATTTACAACAGGAGAAAAATTAGCTGGTGCTGGGACAGCTGCCGGTGCGTATAAATTTAGAAAACCAATTATAAAAGGTGCTAAAGCTGTTGGTAGAGGAGCATTAAAGTTATTAGGTCCTTTAGCTGTTCCTTTAGAAGCTGGTTTTGTTTTAAGTGATTTAAAATCTGGTTCAACTGTTCCAGAGGCTTTAGCTGATGTTGTTATGGCTGGTGGTATTTTTAGGGAAAAAGATAAAAGAAAATTTATAGAAGATAAATATGGCACGGAAACTTTAAACAGATACGTTGCTGCAAAGACTCCTGGTATTACAGATGTCATGGATATGCCTACTGCAGTACCAGCACTATCTCAAGAATTACAGGCGATTGATGCTGAGGCTGATGCTTATCTTCAAACATTAAGAAATCAAAGAGCTCAAGAATTTGAAAGAAAATCAAATTTACCAAGACCAGAAATAAATCCTTTCCAAGCTGCAGGCGGCGGTATTGCTAAAATGGCTGGTGTATCATCAGGCCCACCACCAGAATCAGGACCAAACTCACAAGGGTTGCAAGGTCTAATGAAACGTGTTAAGAAACTATAGGAGTATTAAATGGCAGAAATAGACAAAGGACTCCCGAACACTAGAAACCAAGAGAAGATTCCCTCACAAGAGGAGATCCAAGACGTTGCTGTTCAGGAACCAGTAGAGGAAAAAGGACCGATCGAGGTCATTCCAGAAGAAGATGGGGGTGTAACATTAGACTACGAGCCAGGTGCAATCAATGTACCAGGAACAGAGTCACACTTTGATAATCTAGCAGAACTTTTACCAGACGATGTATTAGAGCCAATCGGCAACGAGATGACTCAAAACTATATGGACTACAAAGCTTCAAGAAAAGATTGGGAGCAGTCTTATACTCAAGGTTTAGATCTTTTAGGATTTAAATATGAAAACAGAACAGAGCCTTTTCAAGGAGCATCAGGTGCAACACACCCTGTAATGGCAGAAGCTGTTACACAGTTTCAAGCACAAGCATACAAAGAATTATTACCAAGTGATGGACCAGTAAGAACACAAATCATTGGCACAAAAAATCCTGCAACAGAACAGCAGGCAACACGTGTTAAAGATTTTATGAATTATTTAATTATGGATCAAATGAAAGAATATGAAGCAGAGTTTGATTCTATGTTGTTTCACTTACCATTAGCTGGATCAACATTTAAAAAAGTTTACTATGATGTAAACATGGGACGAGCTGTATCTAAGTTTGTTCCAGCAGATGAATTAATCGTTCCGTATACAGCTACCTCATTAGATGATGCGGAAGCGATTATTCATAAAATTAAAATATCTGAAAACGAATTAAGAAAACAACAAGTTAATGGTTTTTACAGAGATGTAGAATTAGGACCTCCAGGTTCTGATACAAATGATGAGCTTACAAAAAAAGAACATGAATTAGATGGCACAAAAAAAACTGGAAAAAACGAACCAGTTTATACTTTATTAGAGTGTCATGTAAATTTAGACTTAGAAGGTTTTGAGGAGGTTGATGGACAAGGTCAACCGACTGGAATAAAATTGCCTTACATCGTAACTGTTGAAGAAGGTAATAGAAAAGTTCTTTCTATCAGAAGGAACTTCGCGCCCAATGATCTAAAGAAAAATAAGATCCAATATTTTGTCCACTTCAAGTTTCTGCCAGGACTAGGATTTTATGGCTTTGGACTCATTCACATGATTGGCGGATTGAGTCGTACGGCAACGGCGGCTCTCCGTCAATTATTAGACGCAGGTACCCTATCAAACTTACCAGCAGGATTTAAACAAAGAGGTGTAAGAGTTAGAGATGAAGCATCACCAATACAACCAGGTGAATTTAAAGACGTAGATGCACCAGGTGGATCATTAAGAGATGCATTCTTTCCACTACCATACAAAGAGCCATCTCAAACATTATTAAACTTATTAGGTATTGTTGTTAACGCAGGACAAAGATTTGCAGCAATTGCTGATATGCAAGTTGGTGATGGTAATCAACAAGCTGCAGTTGGGACAACAATCGCTCTTCTTGAAAGAGGCTCCCGTGTCATGTCTGCTATACACAAGAGATGTTATGCAGCGATGAAAAAAGAATTTAAATTACTTGCAAAAGTTGTGTCACAATATTTACCACCAGAGTACCCTTATGATGTTGTGGGTGGTGCAAGAAATATTAAACAAGCTGACTTTGATGATAGAGTAGATGTCATACCAGTTGCAGATCCAAATATATTTTCAATGAGTCAAAGAATTACTTTAGCACAAACACAATTACAAATTGCTAGTGCAAATCCACAAGCACACAACATGTATCAAGTGTATCGAACAATGTACGAAGCGATTGGTGTAAAAAATATTGATGCAGTGTTACCACCACCAGCGCCAATGGCACCAATGGACCCAAGCATGGAGCATATAAATGCACTAGCTGGTAAACCTTTTCAAGCTTTTCCTGGTCAAGATCACAGAGCACACATAACTGCACACTTAAATTTTATGTCAACGAATATTGTTAGAAATAATCCCGCTGTTATGGCTGCAATACAAAAAAATATTTTAGAACATATTAGTTTAATGGCTCAAGAACAAGTTCAATTAGAGTTTAGAGAGCAACTACAGCAAATAATGATGATGCAACAACAGGCAGCAATGAATCCACAGGTACAACAACAGCTTCAAGCGCTTACAAATCAGGTCGAGGCAAGAAAATCTGTGTTGATTGCAGAGATGACAGAAGAATTTATGAAAGAAGAGAAGCAAATTACATCACAATTTGACAATGACCCTCTATTAAAATTAAAATCACGTGAGGTTGACCTTAGAGCGATGGAAAATGAACGAAAAAGAGACAATGATGAAGCTCAACAAGACCTTGCAAGAGCAAGATTGATGCAACAAGGCGAAATTGCAGAAGATAAGATGGAACAAAACGAGGATTTAGCTAAATTAAGAGCTGGAGTTAGTCTTGCAAAGACAGGAGTCAAGCAAGCAGCGGTAATTACGGAGGATAATTAATGCCATTAAACAAAAAAGGTAAAAAAATTATGAAATCTATGAAGAAACAGTATGGTAAGAAGAAGGGTGAAAAGATATTCTATGCATCTAAGAACAAAGGTGTTATAAAGGGAGTAAAAAAAGGAGCATAAATGCAAAAACTTGATAAAATACAAGAAGTTAAAGTTGCAGATCAACAAATCGAAATCGATCCAAGATCAAAAACAACTTATAACAACGCTGTAAACTATATTGCTACAGGAAAACCTGAAATGCCAGTTGGCGGTCAGAAAAGAATGTTAGCAGAGAAAAAAAGAAACTCTAAAGCGTATTAATTATGTGGTTATCGGCGATTAAATTAGCCGTTTCTGCTGGAAGTAAAATTTACGCTAATAAGCAGAGAACGAAGATGGCAATGTCTGATGCACAATTAATGCATGCAGAACGTATGGCCAAGGGTGAGGAAGCTTACCAGGGTAAATTGTTAGAAGCCCGACAATCAGACTGGAAAGACGAGGCAGTTTTGATAATTCTCAGTTTGCCCGTGTTGGTGCTCGCATATGCAGTTATATCAGATGACCCGACTGCTATGGACAAGGTGAAATTGTTTTTTGAGATGTTCTCGCAGCTCCCGTCATGGTTCACTAATTTGTGGATCCTTGTCGTGGCGAGTATTTATGGTATAAAGGGTACACAGATTTTTAGAAACGGAGGCAAAAAATAATGGGTATATTTAGTTTCGTAAAAGCAGGCGGAAAAAGATTTGCTACTATTAAAAGTGTTAAACCAGCTGTAGGTAAATCAAAAATAAAAAAAGCTATAGATGATGTTAGATTAAGCGCTCTTAAAGCAAGAGGTCAAATGAAAAAACAATCTCAAGATTTTGATGCAGAAATTAATAAAGTTAAATCAAAACTTGGACAGACAATGCAAAAATTAAAAGGTGAACCAGTAACTAAATCTGGAGTTTCAAAAGGTAAAGATTTAAGAGAAAAGAAAATGGGCGGCGGAATGATGGGCCGTAGAATGGGATACCAGGCTGGATCTAAAAAAGGTAAAGTTCCAACTACACCAAAAGAAAAAGCTTTTGGAATGTTGTCTGTAAAAAAAGGTTTAGATAATAATAAAAATATTACTTTTACTGATAAAATAGCGGGAGCTACTGGTGGTAAAAAGAAAAAGAAGGCATAATGGCAGGCAAAGGTTTATATGCAAACATACATGCTAAAAGAAAACGTGGAGGCAAGATGCGAAAGAAAGGTGCTAAAGGTGCACCAAAAGCTTCTGACTTCAAAAGAGCAAAACAGACAGCGAGGAAATAATGACTAAACTATGTCCAAGAGGTAAGGCCGCAGCGAAAAGAAAATTTCGAGTTTATCCGTCAGCATACGCGAACGCATATGCTAGCAAGATCTGTGCTGGTAAGATCAAAGATCCATCTGGTGTAAAGAGAAAAGATTTTAGAGGAAGCAAAGCCGAAGGTGGATTAATGGAAGCTACTGCAAGATTAAAAAGACAGGGTTTAAAAAAAGGATCAAAAAAGAAAAAAGATCAAGGAGATATTTTAGGAGAAAGATTCGATAAAAAATTTAAAAAACTTGCTGAATCAAAAGAAACACAACTACATTCCAAAGATTTTCTTAAAGGTGTAGATAGAGCAGAAAGAAGAGCAGCTAGTGAAGTAGCTCAAGAAGCAGGTATTCCTATGGCTAGAGGCGGAAGAGTTATGTATAAATCTGGAATGAGGGTTTGTAAGTTAGCTAAAAGAGGTAAAGGAAGAGCTTACGGAAAGAATTCATAATGGCCAAGAATGGTTTAGATAAATGGTTTGCCCAGAAGTGGGTAGACATCGGAAGTAAAAAGAAAGATGGTTCTTTCTCAAAATGTGGAAGATCAAAACAAAAGAAAGATGCAAAACGTAAGTATCCAAAATGTGTCCCACTTGCAAAAGCAAGAAGAATGACTGAAGGACAGAGACGATCAGCTGTAAAAAGAAAAAGAGCAGTAGCACAGGGTGTTGGTGGTAAACCAACAAATGTTAAAACTTTCGCTAAAAGAACAAAAGCTATGGGTGGTGGTTTTATGGCAAGGAGATCGATGTATGTCTAGAAATGACTATGGATTAAGATTTGGTGAGCCAAAACAATATTTTGGAAATTTTCCTGACGGTAGAACAGCCATGAAAAGAGGTGGTGATGTAATGCCAAAAAGAAATAAAAAAAATTTTAGACCCACTGAAAAAGGTGCAGGCATGACAAGAGCAGGTGTCGCTGCCTATAGAAGAGCAAACCCTGGAAGTAAATTAAAAACAGCCGTGACTGGAAAAGTGAAGCCAGGATCGAAAGCTGCCAAACGTAGAAAATCATTCTGCGCAAGATCACTAGGACAAATGAAAAAATTTCCTAAAGCAGCAAAAGATCCTAATTCTAGACTACGTCAAGCTAGAAGAAGATGGAAATGTTAAAAGCAAAGACTAAAAAATTTAACGGCAGATCATACAAAATTTCTCCACTAAAGGAAGGACCTTATAAAAAAGGTTTAGTAAAGAATTTAATGAAAGCTAGACGTGAGGTCAAAGTTGCATTAGATAAGAAAGATAAAGCACTTGAACGAAAAGCTCGTAACAAAGTGCATAAATTTAAAGTTAAGTTAGGAGAACGATCATGAGAAAAGCAAAGATGGGTGGCGGTATGATGAAAAGACCTGGAATGAAAAAAGGTTCTATACCACCACAATTAAAAAAATTCGTCATGGCTAAAAAGAAAAAAGCTGCGATGAAAAAGAAAGCGAAGGCATAATGAAAAAGGCCAAAGCTAAAATAAAAAAAGTTATGAAAGGTTTGCAGAAAGCATCTAAAACACATGCTGCTCAAGCTAAAACTTTGAAGGGAGTTATCGGTGGCAGATCCAAAAAAAGGAACGGGTAAGAAACCTAAAGGCTCTGGCCGAAGACTTTATACGGACGAAAATCCTAGAGATACCGTCCGTATAAAATTTGCAACCCCAGCAGATGCAAGAGCAACTGTTGCAAAAGTAAAACGTGTAAGTAAACCTTTTGCACGCAAGATACAAATATTAACAGTGATGGAACAACGGGCTAAAGTAATGGGTAAAAGCCAAGTTGCTTCAATAGCTAAAAGAGGAAAAGATGCAATTAGAAAACGTCATAAAAAGACTAGTTAAATTTATTAATACTAGAACAGAGGCTTTATCTATAACAGTCACGTCAGGAGGTGTTGACAATATGGAGAAGTATCAGTATATAATAGGACAGATAAATGCCCTAGAGGCAACAAGACAGGAACTCTCTAACCTGCTAAATGATAAGGAGCAAAATGAAAAAGGAACAGTCATCAATATTAACACCAAACAATAAACTTGTTGGTGTAAAACCTACAGAAAAAGAAGAACCAAAATTACCAAAACCAACAGGTTGGAGACTTTTAGTTTTACCTTTTAAGATGAAAGAAAAAACTAAAGGTGGATTAGTATTAGCTGAAACTACTTTAGAACGACAACAAGTTGCTTCACAAGTAGGATTAGTTATGGCCATGGGTCCACAATGCTATAAGGATAAAGAGAGGTATCCGGATGGTCCATGGTGCAAAGAAAAAGATTGGATTATGTTTGCACGTTATGCAGGTAGTCGAATCAAAATAGATGGTGGGGAAATGCGTCTGCTAAACGACGATGAAGTGTTAGCAACAATTGATAGTCCAGAGGACATCTTGCAT
>VTLG01012744.1_pt1 | contig 57196 bp, 84 predicted proteins | sample 4694571 | NCBI WGS metagenome assembly VTLG01 (sample SAMN12604809, study PRJNA352737) | marine metagenome | biome: ENVO:00000447; feature: ENVO:00000209|ENVO:00000569|ENVO:01000036; material: ENVO:00002151; isolation source: viral sequences binned using virsorter ... | reverse complement strand
TTCTAATGGGTCAAGGTCGGCTATATCTTTTTCCATTTTTAATTTTTTAAGTCCTAATTTTACATCATCTATGCTATCTACTAATGACTTAAAATCGTCTGCCGTAGCTCCCTTTGTACCTATTTTATTAATAGCTATGTCCATATCATCATATTTTTGATGAACTTTATGTCTTTTTATGTTTAATTTTCCTTTTATATCGTGTAGTTTATCTAAAAGATCATTCGCAAGGTCAGGGTTATCCGACTTACTTATTTTTTGTCTTAATTTCCAAAGAGCCTTATTTATTTCTTGGTTTTTAAGTCTAAAATCGTGAAGTATCAATTCCCCTTCTCCAGCTAGTTCTTTTTGTGATTGACCCATTAAACTTACTTCACCTTTTAAATTGGAAGCTTCAAGTGCTTTTACTCCATCAATTTGAGTTACTTGCCCTATAGTAGGTCTTATTTCTTTCCATTTAGGAAATACTTTTTGTAATCTTTCAAGTCTATCTTCTACCATTTTTGTAGCTAATGCGTATTCTTCTTGTGCTCTAACTGTTAATCGTTCATATTTTGCTGCTGATTTGTCGGCTTCTTTTACAATTGCTTTTGATAATCTTTCGTCTTTTTTCAATTGTCTTAATTCGGCAGGGTCGACTTTTTCTTTTGTAAATAATTTTCCTTTACCCGCTTTATCAGCATGTTTTTTGAGTAGTTCAGTTGCCCTAGGTCCCCATCTTTTTGGATCAGCAACTAATATACCAGAAGCTAATTGGAAAGCAAAATCTCCCAATCCACCAGCCTCAAGCCCCACTACATCAGTCCCTATTCCATGAGCCGTAGCCATAGTACCTGAAATATAAGCATCTAATTTGTATGCTTTCTTAGGGTCTTTTGCAGAAGCTATAGCCATCTCTTCTATATTTTTTATTCTTCTACCCTTCCACGTTAGTTTTGGTTTTAATTCAGGTTTTATTAATCTTGTTCCAAAATAATCTACTTCACCTTTTCTATGTCTTTTAATATCTTCTTTTATTTCTTTTTTTATTTGTTTTCTTACCAATTTATCTTGTTTTATAAGTTTTTTTCCCCCCTCAACAAAAGTTTTTGTTATTGTTTTACCTATTGCGAAATATTCAGGAATAGTTGCTCCGATTGTGCCTGCAAAGTTTACTGGTTCTGCACCTATTCTAAAATTACGTGTAAATTTTTTTACTTTTTTAGGGTCGACAGGTATTACACCCACAAGACCATCACTCGATATATCTTCTAAGTAGTCTAGTGCACGTATTCCTACAGTACCTAGTATTAATGAAGTTTCACCTACTGATGGAAAAAGTTGCTCTGATAAATCTACGCCTCTTCCACGAAATTTATCTTTTGCTTGTTGAATTGCTTTTAAATTTCTTTCTTTTCTTACAGCATATTCCTCTTCAGTTTCTCCTTTTAATTTAGAAATACCTTTTTGTGATAAAAGAAATGCTTCATCAGCCACCCTTCCACCAGCTACCTCTGTCCAATACTTAAATCCACGAACAAGATCAATAGCTTGAGGCACAAGTTTTTGAGTGTTGTATATTCCTTGTGTAAATGCATCACCTAACCAAGTGCTTCTAAAACTTCCCGGCTGGTATAAATAACCCCCCTTATCGTCAGGACTAAATCCTTCTTGGCTTAGTGCATAAGCTCTGTAGTTATTTGCCTGCCCACTATAAAAATTAAATGCTTCAACTTTTTCGTCAACAGTTTTAAAATGTTCAAATTTATTACGGCTATTTTCAAAATACAATTTCTTAGCCTGTTCAAACCCCAAGTCATTTTCTTGGGCAATTTGGTTTATTTCTTGTTCCATACCATATATATTTGCTAGTTGATTACCGTCAAATTTCATTATGTCTAAACCCGTTATATCTACATCGGGTGTATATAAACCTAAGTTTAGTGTTTCACCCCCCCTTCTAGTTTTTGCATGTATTTCTCCACTATTTGTTACATACAAATCTTTTAAGTCAGGGTAGACATTTAAAGTTTTAGATACGTTTGGTGAGGTAATAACGTTAAGAGTAGTATCAGGATTGATTCCTGATTGGTAGGGGTTTGATGGATTGGAAGTAAATATGTTATTAAGAATTGTCTCTTTAACATTTTTTCCAGTAATTATATCTTCTTGTTCTTGTTTCTGTTTTTTTTCTTCATACATTTCCCTTTGCTTTTTTTGCCAATCGAACTTCTCAGGAACATTTTGTCCTAGGATGTTTGTTTTTTGTGTATCTTGTTCTAACTCTGCTACCATTATTATAAATCTCTTTGTTGGTTGAATAAAATTGAATTTGTGCTAGGCATATCTCTTCTAGGGTCATACTTTTCTACTTGGTCTATAGTGTATGTGTTTGGTTTTAGTACTCCCTCGTGACCTGTAGCGTAGTAGTGTGCACGAAGAAGATTACCTCTCTCTCGCCCAACTTTATTAGCAAAACCTGCATATAAACTGTGTGTTCCTTTGCCTCCAAAATTTTCGCTTGCTTTCATATAATACATATATTTTCGTTCTTCTTCTTTTACGGCTAGTCTTACTAGTTTTTCATTTATTTCAGATTTTGTAGCTAAAGGAGCATTAAAATCTCCTACTTGTTTTAATGCATAAGCAAAATCTTTATCAGATAAACTTTTAGCATCACCTCCATTATTTGCAAGAGCAATAGTATATGCTAAATCAATACGTATGGCATCCATAGTTGCTCTTTTTGATAGAACACCCTTAGATGCTCCTTCTTGCACATTTTTAATTAATCTTTGTGCTTCTCTATGCCATTTATAATCTTGGTCAGTTTCAGTAATTTCTCTTTGTAAACCTGCATATTTGGTTAATACTGTACCAACATTAGGTACTATACCCCCTCTACCAATAAGTGAAGTAACAAATCCTTCAGCGAATCCTACAGCACCCGGAATAACACTAGGGTCTTTTAAAACATTTAAGTAAGCATCCGTTTTTTTTATTATCTCATCACTTGCTTCGTGAGCAGCTGTAAATTCTGCACGTTTATTTTCATCACCACTCAATGATCGTTCTTTAAATATTTTTCTACCTCCTATAACTTCTGTATATTCAGAAGGTGCAGGTGGATGATCTACGAGTATGTTATCAATTATTTGATAATCCGAGAAGTCAGGGTGCACATGTTTTGCTCTAAATCCTACTTTATTGTAACCTTCTTTTTCATCTTCTAATACATAATTTGCGTATGTCATTTGATTGTCGTGACTTGCAAGTATTTGTTTTCCCCTACCCGTTTTCCAAAGAGGGTACTTGTCATAAAAATCTTGGTCTTTTTTATCAGGTTTTCCGCTGTCGTGAGTAGTAGTTTTAGTAATTTCAATATTTTTTCCATCAGAACTTGTGTTAATTTGTAAAGATGGTTTTACCTCACTTTTTAAACTATCTACATAGTCTGCGTATTCGGTTGGGGTAGTTATACTTGATATAATTGCTTTACCTACCCATGGTAATGACAAAAAGTCTTTATTTGCAAATAGTGGTGGGAGTTTATCTAAAGGTAAACTTATGATACCATCCTTACCCGTTTTATCTTTTGCAAATCTATGTAAATTTGTTGTAAAATAACTGGCTGTTGTTTGTGCAATTTCACCTTTTGGGTTACCATAACTATCTGTTAACATAATGGCTTGCTTATAATTATCATCAGCGTTTATTAAATTATTTATGTTTTGAAAAGCGTATGGCGAAGTGTCCATTGTACCACTAAAATCTTTTGGAACTCTTGAGGTGTAGTTACCGCCTAATGGGAATACATCAAAGTTTTTATCGCCTGCACCTTCAACTTCTCTTCTTAATTTTTTTATATCCCAGCCAGTTTTCTCTAAATTTTCTTTTGCTTGTTTAATTTGTAATCCTGCTAATTCAAACTCAGGACTTTCTTCATAGGCTTCTTTTTCCCATTTACGTTCTTGTTTTTGTCGTAAAGCTGTTACTGCACCTTTTCCAAAGGCTAATCCAAATGATACCATTTTATTCTACTCCCCTTTCATTTTTTAAATCCATAAATGCTTGAACTTTTTCAGGCATTTTTTCTGGTTCTACTTCACCTTCTAATTCCCTTGATTGTTTTTGCAATTTTTCAGGTTCAGTAGGTGATACTTCGTTCATCATATTAAATACTGGTTTCTTCATTGGTTGTGGACCACTAAATAACAGTGGTGCAATACCTTGATCCCTTGCCATACCCATTAAAAAGAAAAATATGTATGGTTGTATAATTTCTGCAAGATCAGCTGTAATCATACCTTCCATAAACATAGTAAATACCAATGTTTTTGTCATCGCTTCAACTGCTACTCCACTTGCAAGTAGTTCAATTGTACGTTTATATGTGTCTTCATCGTTTGTTAATCTGTTTATCGCAAAATCAATTGCTTCTTGGGGTGCTTCTATTGTTGCCGGCTTTTCCCAATTCCATTTGCCCGGCTCATCTGTTAGTGATTGCCCCGGTATTGCTCTATCTACAGGATCTACACCAGCTGTTGGGTCAGTTGATGCCACGTTTCCTGCTTCTAGTGTTGGGTCATTTTGTTTTATTGCCATTGGTTTTTCCTTTTCTATGCGTATTGTCTAATATATGATGTATTAATTGCATCGTTTAATATGTTTGTTGCTGCTCCAAAATTGCTTGTACCTGCAGCATATTGAAAATATGGTTTAAAGTTTGGTGGTACATAAGATGGATTACCTTGATTAGCTCTAATTGCATACATAGGTGTTGATGACGCAGAAAATTGTGTCTGTCCTCCACCAAATCTTTCAAACATTTGTTGACTCATTGCCATATAATTGTCGTAGTAATTTTGTTGTTGTTCTAATGCTGCTTCTCGTTGGCTGTATGCCATTGCAGTTTGTCCTTGAGCCATTTTCTTAGCTGTCTTAACTCCAGATGTTGCTAAACCTTTAGGGTCAAAGAAACTTTTAAAGCCCCCTTTTTGCGTTGCAGTTTCTGCAAAACGTGTAGGTACACTTCTCAATGCCCCTCCCGGTGTAGTTTTCATAACTGCCAGTTGGTTTGACATTAATGAGGGTGCTTGGGTAAAAACATTTGAAGGCATTAAACCAGATCCTTGGGTTGCTACTCTTCCCGCTTCCCAAAATGATGTAGTTCCTGCTGCTGCCCCAGTTCCTGCGGCTCCAGCTACTGCCCCAAGTCCACCTTGTAAAGCAGAACCTGATACATTAGCTGCTGCTGTCATTATAGGAGATGCTGCAGTTGACGTTCCTAATGCTAAACTTTGTGCAGTTGAACCAGCAAAACTTTGAGCTGCTCCACTTCCTGCCGCTGCAGTTGCTTTTGTTATTGCTAAGGCTGCCTTGTTAAATAAAAATTGACCTGCTTGATAACCACCATAAACCATCATCGCTAATGATGCCATTGCTAGTGGGTCACCCTTTAGGGCACCTTTAACTGTTCCAATTGCACCTTTTACAACTTTTTTTGCAACTCGAACTATCTTTTTAAATATTTTTCCTATTCCACTAAAAAATCCCATAATTGTTTCCCCTATTTTGTTAATACTGCTTCTAATCTGTCTGAAATTGTTCCCATTGCCCATTGACCTAATGATGCAACAACAGAGTCTTTATATTGCTCTTCATACATTTCTTTTTGAAAATCTTTATTCATTGCAGCAACTGCAGCAGAATGTGCTCTTTGATATGAGTTTTCTGCACTTGTCATTGACCATTGTGCTTCATCACGATAACGTTGCCATAAATTTGCCATTTGTGTTTGTGATACGTTTAATAAATTAGCTGCATTAAATTGGCTTGTACTATTAATACCAACATTATTTGCTGTGTTAATTGACCTTCTCCATTGGGCATTACTTTGATCAATTATCATTGACATATTGGCATTAAATTTTTCTCGACTGTCTTCTTGTGTTCTGTTAAATTTATCTATTGCAGATGTTTGTTCAACATTAAAATTTGACATTGCATCTGCTCGTCTTGCATTGTATTCTGATACATCAGAACCTAACTCTGCAAAAAATTGGTCTTGTTGTTGTTGTGATTTTGCATTAAATTGTTGTCTTGCATTTTCTGCAGCTTCGTAATTAAAAAGTCGTTGCATTTTTGCTTGTTGGTTTACAGTCTGTGCTTGTTGTAAATTACTTAAATTTGCCATATCCATCTGTAAAAAGGACTGTGCATTTTGTTTTGCAGATTGTACTCTTGTGTCTAAGTTTCTTACATCCATTGATGCGAATGTTGCTGCATTTGCCATTGCTGTTTGTTGAGCATTGTTTAAATTTGATAAGTTCATATTTTGAGTTAACTTTGCATTTTCTAATACAACTTGTTGTTGATTATTTAAATCCATATTGTTAACTTCTGTAATTCGTGCTGCATTTAATACACGAGATTGTTGTTCATTTGTTAATTCTTGTCCTTGTATTCTGGCACGTATTTCTGCATTTAATACTGCTGCTTGTTGTTTGTTTGAAAGATTTTGTCCTGCAAATTTTTCGTATACTTTTGCATCTTGTACTGCAATTGCTACAGAAGATTCCAGTGCTGCTTGGTATATTGCTTGTGCTGCATAACTGCTTCTGCCAAGTCCACGAGCATTAACTGCAGCATTTGCTGCCCTTACTGCTCCTGCCATAAATGATGGAATGTTTTCGTCTTCAAATTGTGTCGATAGTTTTTGTAGCTGACCCTGAACGGTTGCTAGCGAATCCACATCTGATGTTTCTGCAGTTACCTGCTCGGCTGATACACCTAAATCAGATAATTTTGTAGCAGTTAACAACTCACCTGTAGCTTTCATATCGGCAAGTTTAGTGCTATCTAATGCTCTAGTTGCAGCGATTGCTTGTGCTGCTGATCCTGTTGCAGCTGTTGCTTGTGCATCTGTTGATACTGTTCCCTGCGGTTCAGTCATTTGTGCTGCTGTTGATACTGTCCCAGCCTGTCCTGTCATTTCTGCCAGTGTTTTTGCACTAGCACCTTCAATTGGAATTTCCGCAGCTACTCCTGCTGCAGTTTTTGTTGGGTCAGCAACTGTTTGAGCTACTCCTGTTTGTGCCGCTGCTTGTGTTGGAACTGTCCCTAATGTTGGGGTTGCAAGTAATTCAGGAGTTGCTTCTTGTATAGGTGTATAAGATAAATCAGTTCCTGTAGGTAATTCTGGAGCTTGAGTTAGACCTGCTTGTTTTTCAACTTGAGCTAAAGTGTCTTCTGCTCGTCCTTCTACAGAACCACCTGTTTGTTTTTTTTGTATTTTTCCGCCCTCTTTGGCTTTTTCAACGTCTACATATTCTTCGTATTTTTTGATTAACCCACCTATTTCAGGATGTCGTTCTAAGTAAGGTCCATCAGTTAATAGTGTTTGTAATTTTTTAACGTCACCCTTAACGAATAGACGTTCTAACATAGGGTCTATCATTTTTAGGTCTTTTTGTAATTGTCTTGCGTCTCTATCGTCCATTAAATTTTCCTCCAACATAAGTTAAATGATATTGAGATTCTGTCCTCTTTGGACATATTTGTATCTACGGAATGTTGCAACCATCCCGGGAATACAAGCAAATCTCCTGCTTTTGCATTAATTTCAAATCTATCTTTTCGCATTTCGTTTTTTGGTGTCCTAACTGGATATATTTGTACTCTAGGGTCGTATAATACGATTCCCCCTGAATTTTCTGGTTTCTTTACGTAGTAAACTCCGGATAAATCAGCTCCCGGATGTATATGCACTTTATTTTCTGCATGTTGTGGATTAAGATTTAGCCACGCAGTATCTAAATCTAGACAATAACCCTCTTCGGGTTTAAGTTCACTAACTATAGATATAAACAATTGTTCTGTAGCTTTTAGCCATGGTTTTGCTTCTTCTAGTTCGTGAAAGTTTTGTCTACTTTGCCATCCTCTAACTACAGACCTTAACTCTGTATCGGGATCTTTTTTCTGTAGTTCGTATGTAAATTTTTCTAGGTCTTTATTTAGCTGAGTATTATCTTTAATACGTGCATTCCATAGCCAAGTAGAAAATATATCTGTATGCATTATTTTTCCTGTGCAAAATATTTATGTTCTTTTTTATCATTCTTCCATTCTGCATGTGGTCCATTTGCGTCTACATAATGAAGAAATACTTGTGCTAACTTTGTTCCTTCGTTGTAAGGTTCTCTCCAATGCTCTACTTCACATCCTTTGTATACCATTGCATCTCCTTCATCTAACATTACACGAGCTGTATGACCTTCTCCTAAGTTATGTGTTTTTTTGTAGTCTGTGTTATCGGCATATATTGCCCAAATCTTTTCGTTTCTTTTTTTTCTAAGACATACTGTCATTGATATTTCACAACTATGTCTATCTTTATGCTTTTCTAAAATATCACCAGCTTTGTAAACTCTAAAAAATGTATATGTAGGTAATAATTTCATACCTGTTGCTGATTCTATTTTTGGTAACAGAAAATCTTGTAGGTTTTCCATTACAAAGTCGCCATAAAAGCTAGGTGTGTTTGGAACTTGTGTGTCTTTGATAGTTCCATCAGGATTTTTTTCAACTCCTTCTATCCTTGCTCTATTGTAGGCATGTATTCCTATGAAATCTAATAGTTCTCCTGATAATATTTTTGGAACTACTAAATAACCATTATCTTTAAAAAATTTTGCATTAAACATTATTAGTCCACCAATCATCTGACATCTGACGGACCTCCTCTTCAGTTAATTCAATTCTATCGTGATATGGTTGATCACTAGTTTCATCTAATTTAGTAAGAGCTAATGAGTTACCATTTTCATCTTCTGAATCATGAATAGCTAATAATCTATTTCGGAAAGTTGTTTTTGTAAAACGAATAACTGTTTCTGGTATTTTAACTTCAGGATCACCAACGATACCTATATAAGTGTAATTATTAGGGTTATACCAATAACCCCCATCGTCTATCCAATAAGGTCTAACTTTTGCACCCTCTTGATTTTTATCCATTTTATATTCTACAATGATGTTTGCCATATTTTCTCCTTTTATCCTTGTGTATAAGCGTAATATCCTCTGCTTGCTGATATTTCTCCAAAGTCAGCACCATCTCCCGAAGATACTAATGAAAATCTATCTATTTGGTCATGATAACCAGATGGGGGCGTTGCTCCACCTGTAGCAAATCCATAATCTGTACTAGAATGTCCAGCATGTCCACCAAAGGTAGTAGACATTTCTCCTACATCAGTAGCGTTTCCGGGACTTGAAAATGAAAATGTTTCTATTTGAGTATTTACTGGTCCTCCACCATGCCCTGAAGCCCAAACTCCTGTAGTGTTTGCATGACAAGCATGATGTCCTTGTCTTGCTGTAACTAAATTACCCCAATCAGCAGCATCTGCAGTTGAAGTAAAAGCAGAATATTCAATAACATCACTAGATGTTTGTGGATATGGTGGGGATGCTCCAAAATGATTTCCACCTGTTCTATATCCTCTACCATTTACAGTATCACTAGCACCTGAAGCATAACCAACTAAAGCAGATAATTCTGCACCAGAATCTGCTGACGTACTTTCTCCAGATGTACTTAATGTTACCATTTCAATAGTATCAAGTGCTTGTGTTCCATCACTTACTGATAAACCACCCATTAACATGGATTTAGTTCCATCAGTAGATGTTGCCATTGATTCTCTATTAGAAGTTAATTCGCCAGTATTTGTTCCACTTGTAGGAGCAGAAAAACCATGTCTTTCTATATCAGCAGTATTTGTTGGCCATGGGTCTCTTAATCCCCCAAAAGTAAACCCATAAGATTTAGATGAATCACATTGAACTCCAAATCCTTGATTTCTAACTGTTCTACCTGCTTCGCCAAAATCTGTTGCATTAGCAGGACTTGTAAAAGAAACTTTTTCTTGTGTATCAACAAGACCGGTGTTTCCATAACCACCTATAATATATCCATTAGAACCAGCAATAGTAAATGGTTCATTAATAATATCTCCCTCTTGTCCATACCAAACTGAATCTTCAGCAGAATTATCTGAACAAATAAACACTTGTCCACTTGATGTATTTACCCAAGTAGTACCTGCAGCGTAACCTTCTCCTGTATCATTTGTTTTTACGGGATCAGATGAGCTTGTTACAAATAATTTCTTTGATACTTTTCCCTGAGTTACTGAGCCCGGTAAAAAATTTTGTGAATTAAATCTTCTTGGTATATATTTCATAATCTGTTATTTAAAATGAGGTCCGTGGACCCATCCGACTATACAATATCTAGTACCTCGTGTTACAGGAGTTACTCGATGACGTACATAGGATGGAAATAAAATTATTGTTCCTTTTTTTCGTGTTTCTTCATTTGGTGGCATATTTGCTATCTCTAACATTCCACCTTCATATTCTGATGGATCAGATAATTGTATAGAAAAACTAATTTTTCTGTTACTAAATGCTGCTCCATAATCAAAATGCCAGTCATAATGACCTTTTTCTTCTGCTTTATATCTTAATATGTTTGGTTTGTCTTTAGCCATATTAAAGCCGTGCAAATCTAATTTCCATATTTCACTATTTGCCTTTATTATCTCGTCTGCTATTTGTATATATGGAAAATCATTTATTCCTTTGTATTCACCTATTTTTAGTGGTTGGTGCACTACAGAACGAATTTTTTTATCTACTATTCCCGATGGTTTACTAGGATTTCCACCAACTTTAGCATCTTCCCACTTATTTTCATCAATACTATTTCGTATTACCTTTACAAATTCTTCATTAAATGCTTGTTTCCAAACAACTTGCCAGTCAACACGGGGATTTTCAACACTATCAAAAGAATAAAACATTAATCCTCTTTTTTAACTTTTGTCTCTATTCTTAATAAATCCTTCTGTATTTGCTCATTACTATTAAAACCATGATATTCTAATTGTTTTACATTTAAGTCTTTAAACTCATCAGCCATATCATTTACAAATTTATTTAGTAGTTCTCCGGATGGGTCATCAGTATTATGTTCTGCATTAACGTGTTCTACAATTCGTTTGAACATATAAGATGGATTACCGCCCCATTGTTCTATGAACTCTTGTTCTCCTTTTGTTATTTTTCCACGTTCTCTAACATCACGTACACATTGTCTAATAGACCTCATAATGTGATGCTTTTGTTCCCACTTCTCAAAATCTTCTTCTGTCTGTAAGCCGTATTTTTGAACTATATCGTCATAACATTTTCGAAGTATTAATATATCTTTTAGGGCTCCTTCTATGTAATCAATACCCCTATTAAACCCTACAATTTCTTTTTCAATTTTTAATTCTAGTTCCAGTTTTTTTAAATCATCTTTTTCTGTTTCTAGTTTTCTTTTATATCTTTCAACTTTAATTTGGTTTTGTTTATGCTTATATTTATGTTCAAATAGTGCTTCTTCTTTCTTTTTCACTTCAGCAGATATTTGTCGAAGGTTCCTACTAGGCGTGTCCCAACTAAGTGTTAAATTTTTAATTGTCCACTGCGAGTTTCTTCTACCATATTTTTTATGCTCACGTTGTACGTGTCGTATTGCTAAAGATGCCTTTTTAAAGTTATCTTTAATAGTTAAACCACCAAATGATTTCTGATCATAAAGCGGTGAATCGTGCATTTCAGAAGTTATTAAACCCCAATGCTTTGTTTTTTCTTTATCGGCTAATAAGTCTTGTTTTACCTTTTCTAAGTTTTTGTTGTTTTCTTTTGTCATATAATCCTTTCAAAGCCATATGACCCCCTTGTAAACTTTATTACTTATTAATAATAAGCATGTCCTATTCCATAACGAGCTTGACTTAAATCTCCAACATCAGTTGCATCTTGGTCAGCTGAAAAAGAATATTTTTGTATTACATTTATTCCTGCTGGAGATGGATTACTACCACCTATAGCATAACCACTTGATGGCGAAGAAGCTTGTTCTCCTACACACCCACCATTGGTGTTTGTGGCAAGTTCAGCGACATCACTTGCATCACTTGTTGCTGACATTTGAAATTTTTCAATATCAGATATATCTGGTTCTCCTCCAAAAGTATAACCATGAGTAGTAGAAGCTGAACCACCTGTTTGTCCTCTATCATCTCTAACTGCATTTGCAACATCAGTACCTGTATGTGGACTAGTTTTTGACATTCTTTCAATTTGATTGTGTTGAGCTCCCGGTGGACCAAGATAACCTGCAGTTGAAAACATGTAGGTTTTATCTCCAAAAGTTGCACTACTATATCCACCCGCTGTAGCTTCGTCTCCAGTGTCGGATGCGGCATAAGGACTTGAAAAAGCTCCTGTATAGATATTGGTTCCTGCCGGACCATCTTTATAATGAAAATAGTGAGTAGTAGATTGATTTGTTCCTCCTCCACCCCCATTATTTACCGCTAATTCATTACCAGAATCTGATATAGCTTCTGTTGCTAAATTAAAAATTCCTATATCATTATTACTACTTCTTCCTAATATTAAAGATTTAGCTTCCGATGCTTGCATGTTTGCAGTAGAGTAACCCGGACTTGCAGCAACTGCTTCAGTTGCATCACTAGCATTTGCATCACTTGATAAAGAAAATTTATCTACTACATCTGAATCATTTGGGCTACCGGGGGCTGTTCTACCTCCTATACCAAAAGATGTATTTGTTCCTTGGTAACTAACATTATTTATATCGTCACCGTCCATATTTTGCCAAGTAGCATCTTCTGCTGTATGAGCAGTGCAAATATACATATCTCCATTTGTACTATCTACCCAAATCGTACCTTGATTATACCCTTCTCCAGTATCATTAGTTTTTGTAGGTGCTCCTGCATTTACGTGGATGACTTTTTTGCTCATGTCACCACTTTCTAGGGTTTCATCTTTTATTTCGTGTGCTTGTATTTTTTCAGGGGTATATTTCATAATTTTTTATCCATAATTTTTTATACACAAATCATTCCCTCATTATCTTGAAGATTTGCAACTTCTCCAATTTCTGCTCCACTAGTTGATGAACCAAATGCAAACCTGTCTATACCATTTCCTCCCGGTCCATATCTGTGGGCAGTATGACCATGAGTTAATGTAGATGCTCCTCTTTGACTACCATAAGCATTGGTAGCAGACGATTCTCCAATATCTGATGATGGAGTTGAACTTGCAAATGGAAATCTTTGTATTACATCCCTTTCATTCAAAGGTGGTGGACCACCACCCCCACTTGCATAACCATAACCACCGACAACATCTGAATTACCATGAATACCATATCTAGATTCTGCAAGTTCTCCAACATCTGCTGAATCGGTTGTTGTTGATTTTTGGAATCTTTCAATTTTATCAGACGTGCCCGGGTCCCAGCCCCCTCCTATATAAGTATGTGTTGCATCATCATGGCTACATGTAAAATCTCTGGCATCTGACATTTCTGCGACATCTGCTGCTGTAAAAGGAGCTGCAAAAGTAAATTTATCAATAGTGCTTTGGTATGAAGAACCCGGTGGACCATCTTGTCCTCCAAAAGTATATCCTTCAGTTGGACTCCAACCATCTCCTCCATAAGCCCAACCACCTCTGTTTAAATCTCCTTGATTTGATGTTGATACAGGTGGACCTGCAGTAGGAAAACTTGTTACTTCAGCATAATATGAATTGCCCGGATGATTATATCCTCCTGCTGTAAAACCTACATCTCCCGGTCCTAAATAAGCCCCCATAGCAGCCATACCTTGTGCCAATTCTCCTACATCAGCTGTAGGATAAGGAGCAGCAACAGGCCATCTGGAAATTTTATCAGACATTGCTGTTGGACCCGGTGTAGCACCGCCTAGTTCATAAGCATAAGTTGTACCTTGCCAAGCAGGAGAAATATTAACATCGTCAGAACCATCTTGTGCTGCCCATTTGGCTGCTTCATCTGTAGAATCAATACAAGTATATGTTTCACCGTTTGAATAATCTATCCATAGACATCCAACAGCGAAACCTGTGCCTTCGTCTTCAGCAGTTGTGGGGGCGGCAGTAGCCAGATGTATAAAACTTTCTGCAACTGCTGTATGATCTACAGCATTGTCAACTACATCTCTACCCTCTATTTGTCTAGGTATATATTTAGGCATAAATTTTCCTTATCTATTATGCGTCATCTAATAATTCGTATGATACAAAGTATGTTAAATCATTTGCTACAGCTGCTGTAAAATACAATAAATCTGTTTCATCCAAATAAATTGGACTTTCTAAAAAATTTAATGTTGTATTTGCTGGGACAGTGATTGTTTTACCAATTGCAACAAAATTAGAACCATTGTCTATGCTGACTTCAACAGTAATTGTTGCGTCATTGGTTCCATCTACATTAGCTACAAGAATTGTATTAATTTTAGCTACTTTGTCAGCAGGTACATCTAATGCTGTTGTTCTACTTGTACCGTCAAGCAATGCAGTTGAATTATGAGCAGTGATCGTTGCGACATCTACTATATCTGGTGTTGCCATATATTATTCTCCTTATTAATAAAAATTATCCAAAAACAATAGCCATAGCTATTGCCTTTCCGACTGTTGCTGCGGAATTTAATTGTGTTTGTATATTTGATGATACACCATCACAATAATTTAACTCAGCAGCTGTTGCTGTTATATTTGTTCCGCCAATGTCTAGTGTTGTTACAGAAATTTCTCCTGCAACTGTTACTAATCCATCAGCTACTGTTATTAAGTCAGTGTCATCAGTATGACCTATTGTTGTTCCATTAATGAGAACATTATCTATATCTAATGAACCACCACTAATTAATCCTGTAGTTGTAATTGCGGAAGAACCCGTGTCAATAGTGCCAAATCCAGAGGTTATAGATCCAGAGTTCAAGGCTCCAGTTGTAACGATGTTACTTCCACCAACACTGTGAGATGCAAAATATGTTGATACTGTATCAACATTAGTCATTCTCATAGTACCAGCATCATTTATTAAGATACCGTCACCAGAAGCAACTGAAGTAGTTCCTCGGGCAGTACCTCCATCTATTAAATTTAATTCTGTTGCTGTTGGTGTTACTAATGTACCAGCTAACATTAAACCGCCAGCTGAACCATCATGTGTTGAAATATCAACTGTAATATTGCCATCTGAAGATAATCCCTTTATTTCCATACCTTTTGTAACTGTTCCATCATTTTCAGCTACATAAAAGTCTAGGGCACCTTCTTCACCACCTGATGTGGCATCAACAACTCTACCTGCTATTCTTCCAAATTCTTGATTGTTTTGATCTGCGTCATCTGCATAAAATGAAACCAATCCTGATATATCATTTGTTGCTCCTGCTTCGCCTGCATCTTTTACAAATTTAAGGATTGAACCATTTGCATCAGTATTTGTATTTTTTAATGTAAAAACTGGTTTATTAGATGTTGAACTTGCTAATGCACCATCTGCTCCATCATATGTAAAATTGGCTTCACCAGCAATTGCGTTTGATCCGGTAACCGTTACTACAGTGTTGTCGGTTGAACCAGTCAAAGTAGGAGCACTTGATACTCCCCCAATGTCAGATAGAACTTGTGTTCCTGTTCGGTAATCTACGTTTCCACTTCCGTCCAACACTAAAAATTTATCTGTATCTGTGCCTGCTGCGGCAACTGTTGTAATATTAAGAGATCCACCTAATGTTACTGTAGAATCAGCAACTGTAGCGTTTGGTGTAATTGTTGCATGTGTGACATATGTTCCTGCAGAGTTTAAATCATTACCAAAGGTTAATGTTCCACCATCAGCAACGCTAATTTTCCATTCATCTCCTGCATCATCGCCTTGATCAGCATAAAGATGTAAATCTCCTGCCTCACCTTCACCACCAGAAATAACTACTGGTGCACCTTCAATTCTTAATCTATCTTCGCCATCTTCGTCATATTCTATAGATACATCTGAACCATCACCAAATACTAATTTTTTATCGTCAAGTATTTGTAGTCCTCCAGCTGGTGGAGAAAATACCCAAGTATCATTTCCATCTTCATCATATTCAATATATGCGTCTCCCCCTGTACCAAAATATAATTTTTTATCATCAAGAATTTTCATTCCACCTGCTGGTGGTGAAAAATCCCATGTGTCAGTGCCATCTTCATCGTATTCAATGTAGGCATCTTTATTAGTTCCAAAGTATAATTTTTTATCATCAGCAAATGTTGCATCTCCACTAACTAATAATGTATCTGTTCCGTCTTCATCATATTCGATGGTTACATCTTCACCAGTTCCAAATATTATTTTTTTATCATCGATAATTTGTATATCATCATCAAACTTGAATTGATCTTCATCTTCCATCCAAGTTAATACACCATCATTGGTATTTGCATTGAATGTAATAGCTATATCTGAATCTGTATTTGTTCCAAAAGATAAAGTGTTACCATATAATGTTGTTACTGGTCCACCTTCACCTGTAGTTCCATCATGTGAGTGACCACTAGATGCATCAAATGCATTGACTAATGCTGTAAATTCAGCATTAAGATGTGTTACTTGTATTGTATCACCTGTGCTAGGTGCTGGTGATGTTTGTCTTGTATATGTATTACCCATGTTTTATCTTCTACCTCCCGGTGTAAATCCTAATTGAAATCCTTTAATAATAAATGGTGACTTACCATCTTCGTCTTGTATTTTTATTCCTACTGCAAAACCTGAACCAGCAACGTGTTGTCTAATAAGGGGCATACCTCTCGTTGTTCCATATACTCCTGTTCCATATTTTGCTGTTCCATAAACTGCTACATCTCCAATATCTGTTAATTCTATTGCGGATGGTTGTGCTGTATCAGGGTCTTCATAATCATATAACATATATAAATCCGCATTAAGAACCCCTTCTGCTTCATAATTAAGAATAACTCTTTGCATATTTTTTCTAATTCCTGCGTCACCAAGTATCATATCTGGTGATTGATAAACTGCTGTCATACTTGTTCCACTTGATCCATCTATATTTTCAGCAAATGTATTACCAGTATCTTGTCTGTAAATATATCCACCACTTCTTTGCCCATGTAAAACATATTCATCTCCACTTATAACTGTGCTTGTACAACATGCAGGTCCAAATCCTTTTATTGTTGAAAACGACAATCCATCTTTTGTTTGTGTCATTATTATTCCTTCTGAGTTGGCTTCAGTAGCTGAAGTTCCCGGAAAGAATAATCGATATTGATTTTTTTCTTTTACTACAACAGAAGAAATAGTTGCTCCTTCTGCCACACCTTCAAGTTTAGTTTGTATATTTCTTGATAGACTTCCTAATTCTATATCACCAATTCTTTCAGTAGCAGCAACAGTTCTTAATCCATCTGGTGCTAAAAATACAAGATTAGATCCAAATTCTTGAACTGAAAAACCACTTTCACAACCTAAATCTCGTGTTATAGGTGATAACACAAAATCTGATGGTGATGAACCTAATAATTGATAAATACTATTTTCACAAAATATAATAAGTTTTTCTCTGAATGATTTTAATTGTACTATTTTATCTGGTACTTGCATACTTCCTGCACCGCTTGCGGCAGTAAAATCATTTTCACTAAGTATTGCTGTGTATACAATTTCTGCTGTATCGGATGCCATACCAGAAAAAAATACACGATTTCTATGAACTGCTACATGTTCTGGGTCGGATGGTGCAGTTCCAGCACCTGTTCCGGAAGAACCATTAAGTAATACATAATTTGATCCGTCATATGTAAACGCATGATTGACGCTATCAACTCCTATTACTTTTTCTGTGCCATTAAAATTTAATGAATCAAAATTATATCGTGTTGCTGATGTTCTTGCTGATGTTATAGAAGTCCAAGAAGCACTTGTACTTGTTGCAGATGCTTTATATAAATTAGCACCCCGTGCAGCAATAATTGTACTTCCTAATGTTGTAATTCCTAATATATTTCCTGAACCAGATATTTCGTTAGACGTATTTTTTCTAGTTCCAGCTAATCTTCTATATCCACCTTTAATAGATGGTTCAAAATTTTGTAATGTTTTTGCTTCACCGGGGTCATACTCGAATGTGCTTTTATCTAATACTAATCCGCCTTTTAATCTTACGACAAATGGACTTATTGCTGATGTTACTGGCATAGCTTAATTATACTTCGCCCTTCTTGGTGATATTTTTCCACCGTATTTTTTTGTTGGTGGATTTAATAATTTTTGTTTTTGATTAAGTAAATTTTGATAATTTTGTAATTTTAATTTATCAGCACCAGAACTCATTTCTATAAGAGCCCCTACATTTTGTTTCCAACCACGAAGACCTACACCAGATACTCCTTTAAGATTTTTTTCTGATTGTTTTATTAATTTATCGATGTCTTTTATTGCACTCATTTTATACTCCTCTCATATACTCTGGTTTATTAATTAAATCTATTCTCATTCTTTGTAATCCTTTTTCGTATTCTGCTAATGCTATCTGTGCTGCGGTAGGATCTGAACGCATAACATGTGCATAATATTTTGCACGTGCTACAACTATATCGTGAAATCTTGTAGGCATGCCCGGTGTATCTGAATCACTAGATAAATCACTCGGGAATGTCCAGTAATCAAAAGATAATGTATAGTTATTTTTATCTGGTACTGGTGATACTCCAAAATATTCTAATTCAGATGATATTTTTGGTATCTTATATATTCTTGATGGTTTACCATAGACATCAGAATTATTAGCTTCATCTGTTACAGCATATGCATCTTTGTATTCTTCATATGTTATATACTTTAATTTTTGTGTTCCTATATCTTCTGATATACGAACATAATCTACATCCATATTTGTTGCTGTACTTGGGTTATTTAATGTAATATATGTAGTTTGTTTTGTAGCATCAAATGTAGTATCTAATATTGCACCAGCATTATAATCTGTAACTGTCAATGTTGTATTTAAATTTTGTGTTCCTTCTGCAGCTGTTCCTACTTGAACCTTTAATGCTTGTCCTGTCCCATGAGAATCTAATACTCTAACTTGTAATCGATATGTTTTATTTACTACAGTTGATATTGCTTGATAGGCTGCGTAATCATTTAGTCGTAATCTACCATTACCACCACTATTGTATGCTCCACTTCCTGCACCTGCTATTGTAGTCCAGCTACTTATATCAGATGTAAATTCACCATTCGTTACTAATTCTGTTGGTTTAAGTATTACATTATCATAGTCTATTGATACAGCACTACTAGGATATTTGTATTCTCTTTGTCCTACTTCTGTTGTTTGTGTACCTTGACTATGATTAAACGACCATTCTAATTCTGCGTTATTAATATCACGTATAGCTTTATCAACAAATCCTTTTACTGCAGTTTGTATACCTGTAGTAGTACCTACTGTAGTAATTGTTGGTTCATTTAATTCTGTTAATACATTATTTACTGTTACTAGATAAGTTGCCATTAGTTTTCATCCATATATTCTTGTGCTGTTAATGTTACTGTAATTTTGTCAGCTGTTTCTGCTGTTACTTGTATATAATCACCAGATTCTAATATTAAATTTGGTGTAATAATTGTATAATCTTTTGAAGCTACATCTTTCTGGTATATTAGGTTATATGTTACTGATGCACTACTATCTCGCCACGTTACTGTTGCATATTGTGCTGCTGATGTATCTACATTAGTAAGCCATATCATAGGAATTAATGCACTGTGATTAGCAGGGACAGTATATACTGTTGTTGCGTTTGTATTGGCTAATGCAGCTCCCGCATTTACATTGCGAACTCCACCCCTAATTACTCCTTCAAACATTAGTTCCTTCCTTTACTGTTTTATAACTTTTACCTTTTAATAGGTCGATATAGTTTTCATCGACACATATGGCACCAAATAATTCATATTCTTTTTTAAATTCCTCGTGTACATTAGGTATAAATGTAGTGTCCGAGTATACTTGACACGCAGTAGTTGTTTCAAAAGTATTTTCACTTTTTACTATTAATCTGCTGTCATCCACACAAGGGCTTCCCGTTAAACACAGTATTACAAATAAGTGATACATATAGCCCTCCTTTAGCTATTTCTTACAACGACATTTTATCCATCTCGGTATAAGATTGCATAAATTAAAAATATATTTACAAAATTTTTTCATAATGTTCTGTGGAACAACTTGGTCCACAATAAAAATAGTTTCTATCTTGATTTTCGTGAAAATCTGAATTTTTGTAATACTGTATGTGTTTTATTTCCTTTCTACAATTTTCACAATACAGGGTTATCATTTTTTATTATTTTCTAATTCTTTTAGTTTTTTTTCTAAGATTTTTAATCGTAATTGACTGTTTGATAAAGAGTCAGTATGTATAGGACCAATATCATTTCTGTTTTCAGTATGAGTCATATCTACAACAATTTTTTTTCGTAACCCTATATCTTTTAAAAACTTATCGATTTTGCATTGAATGTATTCTTTAATTTTTTTTAGCATATTATTCTCCTTTTAAATCTAAATATTTACATGGAACTATTTCTCCATTAACTTCTTTTACACAACACATGCCACACTCTGTACATTCTCCCTCATATTCTTGGTTTTTATGATTCCAAAAAAATGTGCACTCACTTAATCCTAATGGTCTCCATTTTCCATCTGCACATTTATAAGGGTCCCAAAATAACACAATATCTTTTCCTTTATAGGGTCCTTTTTGAATCTTCATTGGTTCCAATTTTCCCGGAAATGCATCATAATCTAAACGTAAATTATGTGAACATGCACACCCATCAGGTTGAAACCTTTTTTTTGGATTATTATATACTGAACATTTAAACTTCATTATAGTATTACTTCTAATTTCTTTTTTGGTGGATATTTCTTATGTTCAGACTCAATAAATTTTTTATCTATCTCTTTATTATTTTTCAGTTCGTTTTCTTTTATCCATATATTTAACGCCCACTTTTCACCTTTTGTTACTGGTGAACCAACATGCCCTGCTCGTATATCATATTTACCATCATCTTTAAAGTTATACCAAATAACTGCTCTTCCTTTTTTTGGTGCAACTGCATATCCTATATATGGAAATGTTGTTAGACCTTCATAATTATCTACATCATTTAAATAGACTAATATTGTACATATTCTATTTAGCGGTGGATTTGAATCATGGTGAAAGTCAAATTTTTGCCCGCCTTCATAATGAACAACTTGTAATTCTTCTAATTGTTCTTTATCATAGCCAGAGTATGTACTACATTTTTCTGCTATTTTTTGTACTAATGTTGCATGTTTTGGTAGCTCTGCACTATATGAAGTTCTTGTTTTAGAAACCGTGTATTCGCCTGTTTCTTTATTAACAGTTAAACTAGGTTTTAATTCGTCTTTTACTAAATCTATAACTCCTTTAATTTCTTTATCATCTAAAAAGTCATCAATAATTCCTAAAAAAGGATCATTTGATACTACTCGTATGCCTTCAATTGGAGACTTGTGAAATTTCATAATTACCTCTTGACTAAATCATTACGCTTGTTAATATGTATTTACAGCCTCCATAGATCTAGGGGGGAATTTTATTTCCCCCTTAGATTTTAGTTATTAGTTTCGGTCAGTTTCGTCAACACCTGAAATGTCACACATAATCGCCCAAACTCTAACTTTACCAGCAGTATCTTGAGCACCGCCAACAACTAGATCAAGAGTATCCGCTGATGCATAGACACATCCCGTATTAGAAGCGTGTGCAACAACAGCTTTGTGTGCTGCTGCATTAGTACCTTCTGATGTAGTTACGTATCTATTCGGATCACTTCCGTCACCTAGAGTCCAAGTTACAGAACTAGAACTCGCAGTTATTACTTCCATTCCTGCACTAAGAACAAAAGTTTCAGCTGGAACATTGATCATTTGAACAGTGTCCGCTGGTGAGTTAGTTGGGTCGAAAGCTGACATATCAACTGTATTTTCGACCAAGTAAGGCACCCTCTTAATTGCGGAGTGACCTACTGTACCGGCATCGCCGGTTTTTGTATATGTTGTCATGTTATTCTCCTTTTAATTAAGTGATGACTAATGTAGAGCTAAATACTGCTCCACTTCTTAGAACTTTACGTCCAAATACATGCAAGCCTCTTACGATATCTGCAAAACTATCAGTATCACGAACAACTTCAGTTTTTGCGATATGAGATGCGGTTGCTGTAGAAGACATATGTCCCGCTAATGAATAATACTCATTAGATCCAGATGGGTTTACTTCATCTGTACCAGCTGTTCCTGTATCAAATACATTAGTTTTATACATAGTAAAACCTCTGATTGGACCAGCTATGACTTTTCCATTACGTAATGGTGATTCCTTGCTGCTATCTACAATGGATTGATCCATTAATTTAGATGCAGATTTAGAAAGCACTTCATACAGTATAGGAGAGCCAACATACCAACGATTTTCTTGTGGAACATCGTTTTGATCTAAGAGTCTACCGGCTTTGGATATTAAATCTGAAGCTTCATCTCCAGTATCCACACCAGCAATACCACTGCCACTTGTACCTAGTCCACTATCAGTAGATGCACCTGATATCATAGCGTTAAGAACATTATAATCGTATTTTTTCTTTAACGCATACGCACCAGATGATGTAGCAATGCTTTCCCAGTTTAAGTGACTATGTCTTTCTTCAATGTCGTCAACTTTAAAAGAAAATGCAAAAGCTTGATCAACAGTTAAAGTAGTTTGTGCGTCAGTTAATGTTTGAGCATTTACAACACTACCTCTGTAGTATGAACTAACAGTAACAGTCGGTTCGTTTATGATATTTACTGTGTCTCCGTAATTCTCGATTTCTCCAGTGTAATCAGTATTGGTAATATCTTCAACCACTGATGCACGTCTGAAGAATTTAAGAACTTTCTGAGAGTAAATAGTAGGCACAAAATTTCCGTTACCTAAATTTTGGTAACCGGATGCTATTGCAACTGTCATAAATACCTCCTTATAGTATTAGAAAGTTAATAAAAACGTATAATTAGTCTGAAGATATGCGTCCCTCTTTTGCCGCAAGATCAATCTCTTTTTCAAGAGGTTCATATTCATGCGGTTTGAGTCTTCTTATCTCAGACTGTTTCCAAATTTTCTTATCTCCAGCTTTTTCAGGAATCTTGACTCGACTTGTCTTGGTTACTGCTTCCGCTGCAGACTTAGTAGATTTGGCAGTATCAGGTTTTTTACTGATACCAGCATCTGCTTTGTATAGGTCTAATACTCGAACTGCCCATTTAGAATCGGTACCATTTTTAAGAATACCATCAGAAATAGAGGTAGGCTGCTCCTGTAACCAACCCTGAAAATTCTCAGTGTCTTTCAACTCTAAGAAATCAGGATGTACTGATAACAGTTCAGTTTGTGCTTTATCTCTAACTAGGTCTTCTTCTCTTTCACTCATCTGTGCTAATTTATCTTCAACTGTGCGAAGTTTATCACCAGCTTGCTGATGAGCAATAGTTTCGACAACTCCATAAATATCAGGATAGTCCTCTTTGAATTGTTTTAATTCATCAGAGGTTTTTGGTGGTTTATAATCTTTTTCTGCTTTCGCAGCTTTAGATTGAGCCTCCAAAGTTTCTTTTTCCTGTTTCCACTCATCTAATTTTGTGTCATAATGTTTTTTTAAATCATCATAACGCTTTTTAAAATTGTGGGTTTTTACTTCGGTGTCTTCTGAAGTAGATAAAAAAGATTTATCTTCTTCCTTCTGAGTAGCTTCAGCTTCTACAGCTTCAGGGTCAGGTTGTGGATCTTCTTTGTCAAGATCCTTATGGTAGTCGTTTCGATATGGGGTAGGCTCTGAATCTTCAACCTTTTCCTCCACTTTTGCTTCGACTTGTTTTTCAGTCATGTTTATCTCCTTATGGTGCTAGCTATGCTAGGTCGCCCATCGGTAGTTGTTAAATAATCAGTGTTTCAATAAATTGAAAGTCGCTGATACCCATACCAATCACGCAGGTATAAATTCTTGTGTGTTATTGCACTTACTATTTTTTAGGTTTTCCTAGTGGGAAAACTAATTTGCCACCAACATAGGTGTCGTCTCTGTATTTACTTTGGTCTATTCCCACGCTTCCGTGTATACCTTCAGGTTCACCAAATGTTTTTTGTATACGTCTATTAAAAGGATTTTCTTCGTATTCAAAGTCTCCTGCTCGTACTGAGAAGTCATCTTTTCCTTTAATTTCTGCAGATGCATCTATTTCATCTAAAAAGTTAGGGTACATTCCTAAATCTTTTGCTTTGTCTACTACAGCATCACCTACTTTTGCCTTAACTGCATCTGACATAAAACTTTTAAATTGTTCCTGTGGTAATTCTCCTGTTTTTATCAGTCTATCTACGTGTGGTCTTATTGTATGAGCAGTATCATAAATTTTTCTTTGTATCTTTTCTCTGTTTGTTCTATCTTCTTCTTCAAATTTACTATAATCTGGTGTATAATATTCATTAAATTTTTGTGCAGATGGAATATCTTTATAATTCATAGAAAAGTTTTGTGCTTCTTCATCGCTAGGAAATCTAAGTATATCTCCAGTTTTTTTATTATGATCAAATACAGCGTTAATATCTCCCTTGTATCTGTCCATTAAATCTATATATTTATTATCTTCAATTACTACAGTAGGAAAAGCCCAATTATCTCTAGAAGACATTCTATGTGTTTCTATAAAACTTCTTCCCTCTGAATCTATTTGTTCTTTCGGTTTTATATAATTTTCTGGATTTAAAATTCTGTCTACAAAAGGTACCTCGGTATTTTGTAAAAGGGTGTCTTTTTTAGACTTATCTAGTGTTGAAAATTTCTCTAAGTAATCAAGAAGACTTGTTTTATTTTTATCTTTTGGATTATATTTACCTTGAGTTTTTAAAAATTTTGTCATTCCGGAATATCCGCCTAAATGAGCAACAGCTAATAATCCAGTATGTGTAACAGGAACACCTTTAATTTTTGTTCCAATATGTTTATCTAAACCATCTTCCTTAATTCTTGTTGTATAATCTTCTATATGCCACTCGAAAATTTTATCTTGTAATTCATCATTAGCTAAAAACTCTTCTCTACTAAATTCTTCACCAGTTGCATCTTTATAATCTTTTAATCTTGCATCCCCAAATTGGTATGCTCCCATATAACCTTGTTCATTAACAATTTTATATCTTCCACTACTTTCAGACTGCTTTAATTTATCTTGAAAACTAGTAGCAGATTCACCTTCTACAGACCCACCGTCTTTAAATTTTTTTTTTTGGCTGTGAACTTCACCGCCATGTTTTGCTTGTGCAACTTGCTGCCCTGTTGCCTGTCGTTGTTCTTCTGCCTTCATCGCAGCTTTACCTCGGTTATTCATCTTGGTTAATTTGTCATAACCAATAATTTTTGCTAGTACTTTTGGAACTCGTATTTCATCTTTGCTTACAAGTAATGGTACTACTTTATCTTTTGGTAAATTTGTTATACGTGGTGATAAACGATATCCTTTTCTATTTGCAATATCTATTGCACCCGCTAACATTGCATCTATATCTTTTTCACCTTCTATTTCTTTTACTTTTGAGTTTAAAATAAAATCATCTGGTTCTGCAATTGCTTCGATATCATCTGCGTCTTTACCTGCACCCGGTTTATTAAATAGTTGAGGTAAACCCATTGCTTCGCCTTTACCTTCTGGTACTTCAGGTTTTAATTCAGGTTCATTTGCAAGAGTTTCAGGAACTCTTAAACCTTCTTGTGCACCTAACTTTGCTCGTTGCATTTGTTCAGTAATTGGTGCTAATGGTTGTTTATATAAATTGCTCGAAACATCTGAGCCCGGAAATCCTACAGCTGTTTGTTGTGCTACACTAGGATCAGGTATTATACCACCTTGTTGTGCACTTGTAGCTATATCTGAAAATCCTTGAATATCTGTTAATGTTTGTTCTGCAGTTTTTGGTTTTACGCCTGTAATTTTCATTCCCGCAGCAGGTTCTGGTAAGGCTACTTTAGGTAAATCAGGTTTTTTAGCTTTTACATCCATAGCTATATTACTGGTTATTTGTCCCAATTGTGATGTTTGAAACTCTTCAATACCTGTACCGATACCTCCGGAACCTTCTATAACTGAGGATTCAGGAACAGATATAACATTTGCACCCGTAGTATCTTTTAAATATCTTGCTACTTCTGTTACAGTAGGTGTAGGTTGTGCCCGTCTACCTACGATATCAGCTCCTTGAAATATATCTTGTTGTCCTGCTTGTCGTTGTTCATGACCAAACAAATCAACCATCTGTTGTGATGTTATACTATGTTTTGGATCTTCGTATACATATTCTACGACTTCTACTGTTTTTGAACCTCCGCCTCCGCCCATAATTACCTCATTTTTCCTTTGTTAATTGTTTTCGATATATTTTTCCTACATCTGAAAACCCTAATAATTTATAAAATTTACCTGTTCTTTCAGCATTAATATTAGATGTTATACTTAATGATAATTCTTTACACCCTTTCATCTCAGCCCAGCATTCTAAATATTTAATTAATTTTTTAGCTGCTAATGTTCCTCGTTTATCTGGAGTAACATATATAGTTAAATCTTGTGTAAAAAAATCATTAGTCGAAATATACATAATTAAATAACCACAAATAAAACCAATTATTTTACCATGTTCTTCTGCAACATAGCAAATTGTACCATCTGGCATTGCTATTGTTGTTTTTACTAATGCTCGTATTTTGTCTTCACTAAAAGTTAAAAAGTTATAATAACTTTCATTGTGTTCGCTTTTAGCTAACTCTACTATTTGGTCTGAATCAGACTCTTTCAGACTTCTTATGCTTATTGTCATCTATTTTACTCTTGACTGTTGCCAACACCGATGTCTTCAGGCTCAGGAGGTGTCCCAGTAAAACCATCTTCCCCTGCAATTGGCGTAGAACCTGTTCCGATTGTTCCACCACCAACTCCTGAGATGTCCTGTGGGTTAGCTCCTGCAGGTGCTCCTCCAGTGCCTGCCATGCCTTGTGGTTGTTGACCAACGGTCCCAGCTTCTTCGCCTGCTCCCTGTTGAACATTAAGACCTCTTAAAATGTCTGCAAAAATTGCAGCTTGATTAGTATCATTGACCAATTCTTCTGGATCAATATCCTGTGATATAGCTAATTCTTTTATAAGATTTGGTATTTTTATAAAAGGTGCTAACATTGGATTAGATACTGTTTGCAATAAAGTAGTTAATCTTTGTGAACGTACTTCTTTTGCCATTACAGATGATGTACCTTTAGCCTTAACCTCTAAATCTCCTTGTGCGTCTATGTCTACAACATTAAATTGCATATTCCATCTATAAAATGATTCTCCTACTGGTTTCAGTAAATAATCATCAATATTCTTTACGACTGTTTTTATAGATAGACCTGCAGAATTTAATAACATACTTAATCCTGATGCAGTTCTTCCTGTTCCTGTTACACCTGTTTGACCATGTGCAATACTTGGTATTCCTGTTTCTTCATCTGCAAGTTGTCGTGCTTTATCATACATCTGTATGTTTTCACCTGCAGTATTAGGAAACTTTAAACCAACAACAGATTGACCTGCTTGTCCTGATTGTCTTCTAAATATTTTGCCCGGATGTATTTCCATAGATTGACCCGGAACTAACATTGTTTCATCAATATCAAATACCATATTTCCTGCAAGACTAAGATTATCAATTGCCATTCTCATATGACCATTCATAATCATTTGTGCATCTTCCATGTTTTCAGGTACACCCACACCAAAAAATTGATATGGATTTAACTCATATGGAAACGCATGATATGGTAAAAAACTTGGAGTAAATGGATTTACAACTGCTCGTAAAATAGTATTTCCACAAATCCAAATATTAACTTGTAATTCTTTTAATTCGGTAGCATCTTCTGGCATTTCCATTCCTATTTCTTCTGCCATTGCACTATCTAATGTTCCCCAATATTCTAATACTTCAAATCTATCTTCCATATATGTTGGGTCATCATCAGAATATATATCGTCTTCAAATCCTCTTTTTTGAAAGTTAGAACCCATATCTAAACATTCTTCTATAGCTTCTAAATCAAAAAATGGTTTGTTTTTTAAATCTCTAACTTGTTGTCTGTTAAGCCTGTGTCTTTGTATTGCATACTCTGCGTCTTTCATATCTACAGCAGAAGGGTCTGGATAAAAATCCCAGCAAGATACAGCTTCTAGTTTAGGAACTAATCTTTTTAATGGTACATATGTTCTTTCACCAGTTTCAGGATTTTGTTCCCAATTATGAATATCTTTTTCATAATGAAAAGGTCCTTTTACAATTCCTGTACCCATCATTACACATTCAAATATAGCGTGTCTCATAACAGATACTGCATGAGCTTCTGTTAATTGATCATCTATAACTTTTTGCATTTTTTGTGCTGCTATTGCGGCAGGTTTTATTTGAGGTTCACCTAATTTAGCAGGACCTTGAACGAGTTTTTCTGACTGTCCAAATTTAGCTTCGAGACCATTTAATTGGGCAGGCATCTCGTCAAGTCCTTGTTGTTCACCCAAGTCTAACTGACCCGGATTCCAAGACTTACCGTCACCTTCAAAACCTACACCTTGGTTCTGCATTTCAACTTCCCCACCAAATTGCATTTCTTGTTGAGGTTGTTGCATAGCAGCCATTATAGCTTCTTTAGAAACATCAAGACTAGCAAACTCTGAAATACCTTCTGGTATAGGGGTAGCTTCAATACTAATTGGAACTTTCCCCTGAGAGAATAGTATATCAGTTATCTGTCCAAAAGATGCTAAGACTTTAGTCTTTGTTACTTTTACAAAAACTTTTGATCTTTCTGAGCCTTTAAACTGTGTAGAAGAGTCATAGACACCCCTGTAATTTTTATAGGAATTTAACCACCTTTGTTCATCAGATAATCTACCTTGCTCCGCCTCATCAAATTTCTTTTTGATAAGACCTACAGCATAAGGTATATCTTCTGATTCAACAACCGCAGGTTGATCCCCGGCTTCTATATCAGACATTATTTATTCCTTATTTTGAGTAATCTTTAATTAGTGTACTGTCTCCGCCTTTTTTCATAACAGACGGGTCGACATCGCCACCTTTACCTGATTTACCTTCATCTTTAATAAGAGCACCTTGATCGATAGAATTACCGAACTCAAGTGATTCTCTGTATAAAGAAGAATCATAATCACTAGAGTGACCTAATGCACCCCATTTATGTCTGTGAAGTACATATTTTTTTCCGTGTGGATTTGGCATAATTTTCCTCCAATTGTTAATAAAATATTAATATCCAAAAGTCGTATCATAAATTTTGTTGTATTTTTCTTCCCTCTCTCTAGCCAATCTAGCATCTTGTATAAAATCTCTTGCTGCTATATTTCTAGTCATAACCATATATCTTAATGCATCATATGCATGATCTTCTGCTTTTGTATCAACATCTTCAGAATTTATTTTTGACAATGGTATAGTAGGTAAAGTCCTAACTAAATTTGTACACGTTTTGAAAATTTTTAATCTAGGTTCATTTGTTACAGGATCTAATTGTAATCTTCTATGTATTGCAATTTTTCCTGCTACTCGTTCTCTGTCTGCTGGAATCCATCTAACACCTCTTTGTATCATTGTTTCTGCTATACTAGGACCTAATCCTGTTTTATTCCAACAACTGCTATCTAATACACTTAACATTAGTTTAGGGTCATCTTTTTCTAATTCAATAATGACATTTGCTAATGCATCACTCGTGTGTTTAGTTACATATAATTCTCTGTATATCCATATAACACCGTCCCAATCTATAGCACCCCATAATACACAAGATGGAGATGAGTATCCATAGTCAGCTGCTCTTATTCTATTCCAACTTCTAGGAATTTCAATAGGATCTACTACATGAACACTTCTTTGAAACTCTGGAAATGCTGCACCTTCTGCAACATCCCAATCACCTTCAAGTAATCTTTTTCTTTCAGTCTCTGGAAGAGACATAAGCATAGCTTCGTATTCTCCACTACGCATAAGAAAAGGATTATCAGTTAATCGGGCAGGAATAAATCTTCGATGAAACAAAGCTTTCCCTGCTTTAGGATGATTATCTGGATATCTTAATTCTCTTTTTGTATCTATATCTGTTGCAACAAATCTTGTATTTGGTGGCGATGGATCTATATACATTTTTTTAACCCACCATCCGCCTATACCACCCGGATTTGCTGTACATCTCATATATGGTACTATATTTTTATCTGTTGTTCTTAAACGAGAACGAAGATATTCCCATACATAGGGTGTTGGGTAATGTGTTATTTCATCAATTCCTATCCACGAAAAGGATTGTCCTTGATATCTTGTTACATCAGAATCTTTATCTAAGTAAGAAAATAAAGCAGTAGCCCCACTAGGGAATACCCACATACTTTTAGATTCTTTAAATACTGCACCCGGAAATGCTTGCGGGTAAAATTGTCTACTTTTATCTATTAGTTCAGTAAGCTCAGCAATAGTCCTACGAAGTAAAAGAGCACGATGACTGCCATTATCAGCATACCGCAATAAATCAGCAAGTAACGCATAGCTTTTTCCCCCGCCAGCAGCCCCACCATATAGAACATCTTCTTCAGGACTAGCCAAAAAATCCGTTTGAGGTCCTGTATTGGGCTTAAAGACGATAGGTCTATCTTGCACATATTCTTGAATAGCTTTAGGTGCTTCATTTAAATCTTTCTCATTAAGTATAGAACTTGTTACCGCCTTCGTTAATCTTTTTACTTTTTCTTTTGCTTTCTCTGCTTTTACTTTAGCTTGTTTTGCTTTTTTTTCTGCTTCACGTACTTTTTGTCGTGCTTTTATTTTTAATTGATTATCACGAGTATAATGATAACTTCTTTTTTGGTTTTCTTGATTGTTTGGTGTGTCCTCTACCATTTAATTTCCCTTTGCAGTTAGACTTACCATAGTTTTTACTCATCTTTAAAATCCTTCATAAATTCATCAAAGTCTTCTATTACTTTGTCTTCTAAATCTTTTATAGTATCTTCTGTTCGTGCTTCTATAATATTTTTATAATACCCTACTATATCCATTGGTGTTACAACCATAGCTATATCTTTACGAATTAATCGGTTTGTTCTTTTCCAATCTTCATAAACTTTATTAGCTAAGCATTTAGCTACTTCTTGTAACATTGCTTCAAGATAGGCTATATCGTCTTTTCTATCATCTGGAATTATTTCTTTTACCATAAATTATTCCGGTATTTTCACAGGACCGACTTTTTTGTATGGTACGTATTCTCCTTTTACTACACCCATCATTAGTCCCTTTGTTCTACCGTCTCTTACAAGTTTTGTAGGTTTAATAGGAATCCATTTTCCATCTATGTAAGCTTTACGCATGGAATCTTCTGGCGTAGCTTTATCTCGTCTATTTAACTTACCCATAGGGGTATAGCAATTAGTATCAATAAACAAGTTATCAACCAAAGAAATACATTTAATTTAGTAAATCTTGGTTCTAAATATTCCAATAATTTTTTTAATGCGTCCATTATAATTTTAGTTTCCACAGCACAAATGCAATTATTATGTATAGTGCTGTAACGTAGAGCATTAATATGCCCCAATCATCTGGTATCATTTCCTTTAAAATTCCTCCATCGTTTAGCCCATAGCCAATTTCCTAGTTGACAATTCTTCTTTTCTAGCCAATTAAAAAACCAAGTATGGTAAAATTTATTTTTTATCATTATTCTTGTTGGGTTTAACTTCAGGTGTCCAACCCCACCATACATCACCGTCTATCCAAGTTTGTGCTTTTTTGATGTATTTTATATCTTTTGATTTCTTAAAATCTTTTATATTTATAATTTTAGTCACTATAAGATGTCTTACGTGGTTGCTTATGATGTATCTTACCCCCATATTGTTTTTTTACAGGGTATGGATCTTTTTTGATATTTTTATCAAATCTACTATGACTCATGCCTTTAGTTTTTACTGGTTTTGAAAATGCTCCTATAGATCTTTCATCAGCATCTAAAAGCTTTGCTTTCTTCTGTGCTTCAGCTTTGACTTTTGGATTACTAGATACATGTTTATTAAATAATTGTTTTCCTTTTGTTTTTCCGTAGTCGGCTACAAGCTTAGTATATTCTTTAACTGCAGGTGTCTTTAATGCTGCATTTGCTAATCTACTTAAACCAGTTATTGCTGCCCATATTGCAGGTGGTAGTCCCATTGTTATTATTCCTTTTTCGGTGGCAATACTACAATACCGTGGATTGCCTTCACATTATGGTCTATGGTTTCTTTTTTACCTAGACCTATTCTATTTAATATTGATTCAGCAGCTTTTATTCTCATTTCTGCTCTAGGTATATTACCTTCATCATCCATTGCTTCAGATAATCTGGTAACTGCCTTTGCTCCATTAATTGCAAGATAACTCTCACAACGATCTATAATTTCTCTTTGTAGTGACTTTACAAGCCATTTACGAGAATTTTCACTGTACCCTGCTTCTTTTAATGATTTGGCGATATTACCACCATTATCAAAAAGCTTATTTAAAAATATCTCTTGTTTTTCTGTAAGCTCCCGTTTTTTAGGTGCCTTTTCCAATTCAAATGACATAATTCCCTACTTTTTACTAGATGCTTTTCTAGCTCCGGATTTCTTCTTAGTCTGGCACCCGCATCCGTGCTTTTCCAATTTACTGTCAGCATGACCAGCAATAAAGTGATACAAGCGATCACCTTTGTTATACCACGTGAGCATATCATCAACTTTTAAGCGTAGATCCGGTATCTCTCGTAATAGTCTTTCTGGTAGTATTACGTCTCCATCGTTTACTTTGTAATGCATAAACGTTATTATTCCTCAATTTGTTTGTCTTTCTTTTCGTAGTCCCAAAATAAACCTTCTTCTAAGTCGTTATCTTCTCCTTCAGCCCAGTCATCGTCATCCTCGTCTTCATCATCATCTTCATCGTCCCAATCATCATCATCGTCATCGTCTTCTTCTTCAGATAATGCTTCTTGTGTGGCTTTTAAATCTTTAGTTAATTCTTTTACTTTTTTTTTAATAATATCAAGTTCGTCAATAATGTTTTGAATTTCCCATTCTTCCATAGTTTTCTCCTTCTAAATGTTGTTAATAATAAATTAGTATTTGGCTTTTCGTACAGGACCTCCGTATTGTTTTTTTATCTTACCTTTTATCGTTCCGCCATGTTTCTTATTTTGTGCTTTACCACCCCCGGGATTTTTTAATGCAAATAATATATCTTTATCTGTTACCCTTCTATCACCGCCCTGATTTTTAACTGCCTTTTCATAGGCACGTTTTAATTGATTTAATTTTAATTGAGATAACTTCTTAGAAATCAAATCTTTTGAACCACTAGCAATACCTAATGTTCTTATCTCTGCTTTAGTCAATTCAATATCTGCTTTTTTTTTCTTATCTTTATTTTTGTAATATTTTGAACCTTTAGTAATATTTGTCATTTGTTTTGCTTTCCTCTAGTTTCTCTGTTAATAATATCTAGGATTCCACGTTTATCAAAAGGTAGGCATAGAGTTTGCCTCTAACTTATTCAATAGCCCCTTGATATAGGGGTGCACCGTAGTTATGAAAACTAATTGGTGCTGAACCTACCTTTTGCCCCATATAGGGAACTGGTTATTTTTCAACTCCAACCTCTCTTTTGTATAATGGATGTTAATCCTTGATTGTTAAGATCTGTGATAGGGATTTGAGTAAATAATCCTATAAGTTTTATTATAGCGTAGAATCTGGATTTGTCAAGCTTTTTTTTGCTTATCCACAACTTTTTTATGTATTCCTTCATTTTTTACTTGACAAACCCCGATTTCAACTGTATAATCATGGTAGAGCCTGCAGGGAACATATATATCCCCAAACTCTTATTCAGATTTACTGTAGTTTTACCTACAGATAAGCAAAACAACCCTAGGGGTTATTCGGACTACCAAGGGGTTATCTAAATTCACAGTGGGGTTCTCCCACAGATAAGCAAAACACACACATAGGGGCAAAAAGGGTAAAAAATACAAAATTACTGTCGGGGTTGTATACACAAGTATACGGTACCCCCCATACCCCATGCCTACCATATCTAGTATATATTTATATACATATTACTATATCTCTTATAGTGGTTTCTTTAGGTTAATCAGATACTTAATTAGGTAAACAGCAACTAAATGCTAGGGTTATCTAGATAAATAAAGGGTTTACTTTTGGTATCATCATATTAACTAGGGTTTTTTTAGGGTTCGTTGCGGTAGGGTAGGCGTACCTTTTATCTCAAAGTAAATCCACGATATATCCAGATACTACAACAAGTAAACCTACATTTAATCCAAGTAAACCCCAGTAATAAAGGTATACAGATACCAGTCATTTCAGGGTTAAACTAGGGTTAATATCAAGGTTAAATTGAGGGTTAAATTAAAGTAAAAACATAGTAAAGGTTTACAGATCACACCAAAAAAAACCCTTACTAAATTAATAGCAAGGGTTTAAAAAGTAGAAGTTATTTATTTTTAGGATTTGGAAACAAAAACTGCTTTAATTTCAGATATTGCTGGTTTAAATTCTTTAGTGAATTTTTTACAACAAGCTGTAAAATTATCTGCAGTTATGATTTTTTGTCTACCATTTAATAAAAAAGTAGCGGTAATCATAAATATATACCTCTTAAAAAAAAAGTTATTAAAATTTTCATTATGAGAGAATCTCACAAAGTAAATAAAAATACAAGGGTTTTATTAATATAAATAAAAATAATTAATATTGTTGTAATAATATCACATAAAAAAAACCCTACTAAAGCTAATTAATAGGGTTTTTTGTAGTTAAAAGTTAAATTATAAGGTTCTAATTACAGATTTAACTTTATTTGTTTCATTTTGTAGATTGTCAATATTCCTTGTAGTAGCAAAGAATATATATTGACCTATTCTAGAATTATACGCATTACTAATTGTATTATGTTTACGCCTTGCAGTTAACAGATTATTGTCATCACTACGACCAGTATTCCTTAAAACGCCATTATGCGTATAAGTATCATTGGTATGCGTTGCGTAATGCGTTAACACTTGCGTAAGTGTATAACCGGTATTACTAGGCGTAGAATTTGCAAGATTGCCTAGTTCAAAGGCGTATTTATCATATAAATGCGTTAAATATTCATACAAACGCTTATTTATATTTATGTAGTTGCCTTTTTTGTCTTTAGCATCTATTGGTTTATTTTTTTTACTACAAAGAGAAACCAATAAAAAAGCCAATGCATTATCTCTTGAAATATTAAAATCAAATAATTCATTATATTTTTTTATTTGATTATTAATAGTTTCAAACGATACTTTAAATCCTGATGAAATTGAATCTACATCAAAATTTGTAGTATGCTTTGAATATTGGTTAAACCACTTATCAAAGCCCATCATTCCATTTTTACAGATTAACCTATACAAGCCAACCTTGTATTGAAACGCAACGCTTGAATCAATAGAATTATACATAACTATTGATTTATACGCTTTATCTTGTGGTAATTTGTCAATCAGTGGTATATCGTTTTTCAAACGAATTTCACGCCTTGCAACATCACCATTATTATCATCAATAACCTGCATATCATCAGTATTATTTAATTTACTGATTTCAGGAATTGCCAACAAAGGTTCAACAAAAGAACCAAACGCTTTTTTATGTGTAACTAGTCTATAGCGTTTACTACTTAAATTAAAAACCTTTTTGTCATCAATAACAGCATTATGAAATTTTGAGTTTAAATCATAATACTTAAATACTGGCTCTTTACCAGTTTCTTCAGTTTTTACGCATAATTTAAAAGTATGTTTTTTTTCAACTTTGTTAAAAAGTGGCTTTGTTTCATTGTGTTTAACTACTGAAACATCCATATCAAACATATTTAAATTGCGTAAATCGTTATGCTTTTTATTCATTTTTTAAATAACCTTAAAATATGAAATTAGTAAAATGTGCATAAATAAAATAATTTTATTCATATAAACAATATACGAATTTTATTCAAATAAACAAGTATTTTTTTTAATGGTGGGTTTTATTAGTGTAAATATCAAAAAAGAAATATAGCAAGAACCCTATAAAACATATGAATAATGCTGTGTTTATAGTTCCTAATGTATCAATTAATAAATATAATATATCCATTTTTTTTTATTTAATATATTCAATTATATGTCTTGTTGTATCAGTTATTGTGTAGCATTTTAAACAATCTTTACATTTACCTGAACAATTTACTTCATTTTTATTTGTGTAATCTTTTGAAACATTATTAAAAGTTTTATTTACATATAAAGGTAAATTTTTTATTGGTTTATTTAAAATACTATTACTAAAAACGAGAATTAAATTTTTTGGTTTTTTATGTTTACTAAAATATTGTTTAATTAAATCATATCTTTTAAACCATAATGCAAATGTGCAATGTGGGTTTTTTGTAGTAATTAACATTAAATTTTTTAAATGTGTTAAATTAATTAATTCTGAATGACTATTAAACCTAAATTTACTTTGTAAAATTGTTGGTATTTCATTATTATTTAATATTCGTTTACTTAATAAATTGCTGTTATGCTGAAAAGGTTTTATACAATTAGTTCTTATTGTTTTTAATTGTCTTATTGAATAACATTTATTACAAATACTATTTTTGTTTTTACTTGCCTTTTTACAAAAGGGATTAGTTAAAGTATTTGTATTTATTGATTGTATACCTTCCATTTTACCAGTAGGGCTTTTTGTAATATGCACATAGTCAGGTATTTTTATTTTTAAATTATTCATTTGTATAAATACTTGTATATTTTTTTAAAAATTGCAAGTAAAAAACGAATTGTTTAAATAAACTACTGATTTTATTGAAATATATTTATAGTAAAGTAATACCTATATAACCAACTAAAGTAAGAAAAAATAAAAGACTTATAAAAATAATTAAATCGTTTGGTTTCATTTTAAATATTCTTTCATTATATGGGTTTCTCTTTTTGGTTTACTTTGTAATTTTTTTAGGTTATAAAGTTTTATTAGTCTATTGATTTCTTTAGGGATCGGCTTATTCATTTTTAAAAACAATGCACCTTTAACCAATAAAATTATAAGAAACATTTCTTTTAAATTTTTATCGGTATGTAATTTTTTAGATATTAAAGAAGTTTCTTTTTTTGGCAATTCTTTATTTAAAAATTGGGTTAATTCTGAATAATTTATTTTCATTTGAATAAAACATAAAATACGATTAATAAAATAATAAAATTTTGCATAATATCAATAACGATTGATTTTGTTTTTTGTTGCAATTTAAAATATTTTTTTTCGTTTTTATATTCGTTTCTTAAATAGTCATTAACCCATTTATTTGTTTCTGATTTGTTCATTTTAATAAATCTTTTCTGTAATAGTCTTTTTTATTTACTTTTAGCCTATAAATTGTTTCAAGGTTTATATTTCTAAATTCAGGTCTAGTTCTATCAGTTCTATATGTTTGCTTTGTAATTTTAAAATCAATTACGATTAAAAATTTATCAGGGTTTGTAGTTCTATTTTCTAAATCTTTAAAATGTAATTTGCCAGTAAGTTTTCTGATCTGCCCATTTTTTTTTGTAAAATAAATGGTAAATATTTTTTGTTTACATATTCGTAGTATGTTTGTTTTTATTTTATTTGTTTCATTCATTTTTTTATTAACTTAATATCTATTAATAAATTTGTCAAGTATTTATTGTAGCATAAGAAACATACAAGTAAATGCAAGGTTTATGGCTATTATTGTAATCATTGTTTATTTAATCCTTAATTGTTTCATATCGCACATTCTACAAATGACATTAAATTCTTTTACAAGAAACATTCTATCTGTTTGTTCCCAATAAGAATCCCCCCATTCCTTTGTGTTTTTTGATTGTGGTTTTTCGCCTAAATATTTTTTAATTTCTTTAGGTTTTATTTCAAAATCAGTTATTCCACATTTATTGCATTCACTCATAATTCTTTTCTTTTTTCATTATCCTTTCTTACAAAATTCAACATTATCTATTTGGTATTTAATTTCTTGCATTGTATCTGAACAAGTATAAAAACCCTCATAAATACCCCTAGACCTAAAGTTTTTACTATTTTTTTGCTTTGCCTTAATAAAATCTACCCAATTGGGGTATTTTGTAAAAGGAAATAAACCCTCACTAGTCCCCATTATGTAGATTGTTTGTTTTAATTCACTTAAACCATAAATTTTAATATATTTACTTATTATGTTTATTGCTTGTTCTCTAGTCATTTTTTATTATCCTTTCTTTCTTTAATTGTATCTGTTAGATGTTCTTGTAATTTACATAATTGTTCAATAGTCCAAACATCTCTAATTAAATACATTGTTCTCATTGTATTTTTTTCGTGGGGCTTTGTTTCCTCTAAAGAATTATATTCAAATTCTTTATGTTCTTTTTCTGTGTGTTGAAAACCCTCGCCCATTTCCTCTTCTGTTTTCCAATGTTTCATTTTTCATTATCCTTTCTTTAATGTATCTATAAAATTTGCTACATCATTTCTTGTTTTACAAATTTCATTCCATTTTTTATGTTCGCAGTTGATTTTGTCCCTAGAATATTTTTCTAGTAAATTATAAAAATCATCTTGAAACATAATAAATTTGCCATCATTCATTTTATTATCCTTTCCTTTTAAAAACCTAATCTCACTTTTAAAAAATTGCAAGGAAAAAATGTAAGTAAACTGAAAATGTCGGTAAATTCAACGAATTAAAATTTATTTTTTTTTGGCTTGTTTTTTAATTAAACTATTAATTTCATTTATAACTTGTGTAAAATCTTTTTGTTTATCATCTGTTTCTGTTAATACTAATGTTCTCATATCAAAATCATCAAAAGATTTAATTATTTTATCTTCTTGCAAATGAATGACAAAATTTGTAATTGTTTTTTTTATAAAGCTATCTACTTCTCGTTCTGCTAATTCAGGTTTTTTACCTTTTACAATAAATGAAATATTTACTGCAACTCTTTTCTTTAAAAGATATTTAAATACTTGTTCCTTTTTTTTCATTTTGTTTTCTATCTATTTCTTGTTGCATAGTTTCAGAAAATTTATATGTCATTTCCATTGTATCGTAATCTATACATAATGCAACTTTCCAATCATTAGATTTTCCAGTTTTTTCTGATTCCTCTTTAATAATATTAACAACAACTCTTGATAAATCTTGCCAACATTCTTTATGACTTCTATATGTTTGATTAATGTGTGCAATAAAGGTATTGTGTTGTATTGCTGGGTTTGAGCCAAGTAATGCAAAAAGAATTGACATTTTTATCATCTTTTAATATTCCTATTCTGTATCACTCGGTTTATCATTTGTTTTACTTTTTAAACTTATCACTTGTTCTTTTCCAATAACTTCTTGATGAGCATTATTATAAATAACTTTATGTATTTCATTCTCATTAAGACATTTTATTTTATTCTTTTTTAGTATGTAATCAGTTATAAATTTTACATACTTATCTTCAGTTAGTATTTCATACCAATAATCTGTTTCTTCAAGTAAAATATTAAAATGCTCTTGTAAATCATCTAGGGCATTATGTATTTCTTCTTCAATTAGTTCTAGTTTTTTCTTTTGATAACCTAACATTTTTACCTCTTATAAAGCCAAAAAAATTACAACTACTGCTAATACTAGCAATACTTTTACAATTAATTGATAAATATCTAAAAATTCTTCCACAGCACAACCTCTCAAATAAAAAATGTGAATGGGAAAAATGCCCCCACTTCACTAATACTCCTTCATTAATCAGAATCTTCTGCATCACCTTCATCGGAATCTCCATTTTCCTCATCGGCATCTGCATCGTCATCTGCGTCTCCATTTTCTGCATCGTCATCAGCACCATTATCGGCATCTGAATCTTCTGCATCATCGTCTGCATATAATGTGTATGCAAATTCGTCATCGGTGTTTACATTCATATAAATATCCTCCTTATATAAAATGGTTATTAATAATCAAGTAAACCTCTTAAACATTTAACCACTCTTTTGTTCATTGTCAACTACTTTTATTTTTGCACCAAATTTTGTGTGTGCATCATTTAATTCGTTGATCAAATCTCGTAATTTTTTTATAGGTGTAATGTATTTCGAATGTTTTTCCTTATCCATTTTTATATTATCGCTAACTCTAACCAACAATGCTCGTATAGGTTTGTTTAATTTTGTTAATACTACACTCACATCGTGGTTAAATTCTGCATAAGGTTTTAATCGTTTGTATGCCCTATACTTTTCTGATTCAACCATTTTTACATTCGATTGTAAAGTTGATACTTTTTGTCGTTCTTCCATTAGCATCTCATTTGCTTTTCTGTGGCTTTCAGCGTGGTGTTCAACATCACTTTCCAATCGTCTTACTTTTTCTTGTAAGTAAAACCCATCACTCATATCTACTCGGTTGTCTAGTGTCATATTGTTGGGTCATTTAATATTTGATTAATAAATTTTAATACTTTTTCTAATTCCTTTTTATCTAGGATTTTTATTTGTCCTCTAATCTCTTTTTCTAATTCTTTAACTTTCATTTTTCCCCCACCTTATCTTTCATATATTTCAAGGCACTTATCCAACCACACTCAAAACATTTACCATATTCATCTGACATATCCATATTACTGCACATATCATCATATTCTTTTGTTGGTAAGTTAGTCTCGTGTGCCTCTTTTATTTCGTTGTCTAGCATTTTTAATATTGTTGCTTTTGATTTGATCGCAATAAAATCACTCATTTATCTAATCCTTTCTCTTTTGCTAGTTTAAGCACATATTCAAGTGCCTCAACCCAACCCTCTACTCTATAAAAATCCTCATCACTCATTTCGTAATTACCTTTCTCTACCATAGACTTATTTTCTTTCATATAGGTTTTGTTCTCTTGTCTATAAGTATCTTTTATTTCTTTAATAAAATTATTCATCTTCTTCTCCACCCCCATTTATTTCTCTTGTTGCTTTCACTCGTCTTTGCAAACTATAGCTTTCAATAGTTTTCTTTTTATATTCTTCAAACGAAATGTCCCAGTTCTCTCTGTTTCGTATGTCCTCAACATAGTCCTCTAACATCTCATCTAAATCAAAATCATTTTCATTCATTCCTCTATTTGTCCACCCTCTCTATAATTCTTATCTATAATTTCTCTATCCCAACCACTAACATTATCAAAATCAACTTTCCTACCTTTGCTGTCCCAAATTTCAGAACCCTCGTAATCTAGTGGGTATATAAATCCAAATCTTTCTATGCTGTATAATTCATAATCATCATCATCATAATTTTGTTGCATATCATTATAATCCCAATCTATTTCTAAAGATTGTATTTGTTTTTGTAGTCTTTCTACTTGGACATCTGTCAATTTGGCATAGTCCTTTGTAATTTTTTCTTTTAATTGTTTTTTATTTTTCATCTGTATGTTTAAAATTCTTTATCCTTTTTATTTCTCGGTCTTTATATTCTACAAAAGACACATTCCAATTTGATTCCTCTCTCAAGGAATCAATGTAGTCCTTTAGTAATTCGTCCTCTTGTTCTCTATTCATTTTTTATACCTCAAATACTTTTTCATTTAATCCTTTTCCTTTTGGTTGTCTTTTATTATATTTAATAACTAATTTTTTTCTTACAAGTTTTAAAAGGTTTATGGTATCAGTTGATTGATTTATTTTACCTAACAACTGCACATCTTCTAAAATTTTTTTATTTTCTGATACTTTTTTCATAGTTATTTCCTTTCCTTAAAATCTTGTGTTTCCCAACCCTCACAAAGTTGTGAATGGTCTACATTATCTTGGGTAGTCCATAATTTTTCTTTACCTTTTTTATCAGTTGTATAAAAAGTTATGTCCCATAACCCTAGACTTTCTAATTCTGTCTTTGTCATTTTTTTCATTTATGTTTTCCTTTCTACATTTATTACATATTGTTCCTTCACTATAGTCTGCTACTTGTTTACCTGTAGTATCTTTTAGATATTCTTTTCCACAAGCAATACAAGTCCAACCATCAGGTAAATCATATTTCATTTTTATTATCCTTTCTATTTCCTAAAATTTGTGGCAACTTTTATAGCCATTGAGTTAAACGCCAAATACAATTATCGGTTATGCACTATTTTGCTGTCAACTACCTATCCTTGTATAAAGCTCCAATCCCAGTTAGGCTTGGTATAATTTAAGAGACACCAATTCAGCCTCACCACAAATCGTGCAGATTTTTTCTTAAGGAACTCTTGATTACTTTCGGTAATTTCAAACCGAATCCTGTGGAAAACCTACAAACCTTGATTTTAAAAATAATACAACTTTTCAAAAATGTCAACTACTAAAATTATGTATTCAGTAAAATCAATAACTTAAATTTTATTTTTGCCTATCCCTAATATATCACTATATTAATCTAAAGTGCATATTTATGTTCCCTTTGGGGTAGTGCTACCCTTTTACCATAGATTATAAAAGTTGTCAATAGTGTTTGACAAAAAAATAAAAAGAGTGTAAATTGTAATAGTCAGGAAATTATGCCTGACAACAGATGTTAACTTATGTACATCTGACCTCCTTCGGGTGGGTAGGTTTGTTCATTTTCTCCTACCCACTTTTTTTATAAGGATAATATGAGGTTGTTTTTAATAATAATTGTAGTATCTACTACATCTTGTGCATTAATACCTTCTGCACCAACGACATTAAAAGTAGTTGGTGATATAAAAACAGGAGCTGATATTGTGGGTTTAATTACAAATGAAAAAACAACAGGTGATATGGTTGCATCAGAAGTATTAGATATGGATTGTTCAACTATACATTTTTTTATTAGACCTTATAAATTTTGTAAAGTAAATGAGTATATAAAGGTTGAAGAAATTAAAGAAGAAAAACCAGTTAAGGTATATAAATTTAAAAGTGCAAAGGAAGTTCAGAAGTATCAGTTATCTAAACATAAATGGGAGTATAAATGAGTGAAATAAGAAAATATATTAGACAAAGGTTTCCTAATTTAATAGCATTAGAGAAATACTTAAAAAAAGTTTTAAAAAAGAAAAACTAATGGAGTTTGTGCTGTTGACTTGGTTGAAAATGAATTTTTATTATGTAGATACTTACAAAGATGTTAATGAATGTATCAGTAAGGCAGAAATATTATTTAAAGACAGATCGGAATATATGTGTTTGCCTAAAGATTATATAAATCAACAAAGAATTGTAAAAGGAATATTTAGTGAGGATATGTTAAAAAGTAAAAGAGATGACAATAAGATTAAAAAAAATTAGTGATACTATTGCTAGAGCATATGATGTTAATCCTAAATTTGCAGAGGATATGAATGCTTATCTTGAACAATATGCAGAATACTATTATAAGATTTTTATAAAAGAGTGGACTGATAAAAAGGATGCCCCATAGAAAACATTTTTTTGAAACATTTGTAGATATAGGTAGTGGTTATATAATTGCAGTAGTTATGCAAATTTTAGTTTTTCCATTGTTTAATATTCATACAAGTTATTTTAATATGCTTGTTATTGGTGGGATATTTATGAGTGTATCAATGTTAAGAAGTTGGTTATGGAGAAAATATTTTCATTTAAAGTTTTATAAAGATGAAAAGATTGATTTATGAAGTGGCAAAAAAAACATAAAGGAAGGAGAAAAAAAGGTAGTAAATGGAGGAAAGCACAAAGGAGAATGAGAAGGAGAAAAAGATAAATGAACATAAAACAATTTGTTAAAACTTTAGATTTGCAACCACAAGACATCTATAGAGATGATTGTCCTATATGTGGTAATACTAATACTTTATCTGTGAGAAACACAGGAACAGCAATTTTATATAATTGTTTTCATGCAGATTGTAATGTAAAAGGAAGTTTAACAACAGAACCAACTAAACAAGCATTTACAATTAGAAAAGTATTTAACACAAATTCAAAGTTTTCAATTCCTAATTATTTTGTAAGCCCACTTCGTAACGAAAATGCAGTTAAGTATTTAAAACAACACAATTCGTGGGAGGCATATATGACAAAAAAAATATCAGTTATGTATGATGTAAAACAAGATAGGGTTGTTTTTTTAGTAAAAGATATTGGTAATAATGTCATAGATGCTATTGGTAGAGCATTGAATAAAAATTCAAAATTAAAATGGTTTAGATATGGTAAATCTAAAAGCCCATTTATAGTTGAAGGAGATATAGATAAAAATACATTAGTAGTGGTGGAAGATTGCCCAAGTGCTTGTGCAGTATCTTCTTTATACACAGGTTTAGCATTGTTAGGAACAAGTTTACCAAATAGTGTTTTATCTACAATTAAAAACAGATGGTCTCGTGTTATTATTTGTCTTGATAAAGATGCTACTGACAAGTCTTTAAAATTAGTTGATAAATTAAGTTTTTATGTTAATACTGATATGAAAATGTTAGAAAGAGATTTGAAATATGAAAATAAAGACAATATAATAAAGCTATTTAAATCTTATTCTTCTTCATATGAACAAGCAGGAGATTTATAGTGCCATTTTATAGTTATGTATGTAAAAAATGTAAAAAAGAATTGGAATTTCAACATCCCTATGGTAAGTGGAAAAAGAAATGTGAATGTGGGGGCGAGTTGGTAAAACAATTATCAGCACCTAGAGTTGCTAGAATGACAAATCCTGCTATGGGTAGATTTTGTCCAGAAACACAATTTAGAGATTGGTGTAAAGAGCCACTTACTCCTGAAAAGGAGATGCGAGGTAAAGGTAAATTTAAATTGAAACCAAAGAAAAGGAAGGAATTGATATGATACAAAAACAAGTATTAGCACTATGCCTAAAAAATGATTTTTGGAAAGAGGCAAGATATGTTCTTAATGAACAGATGTTTCCAAAAGAATTGTCAACTATATATTTAACTATGACATCTGCCCACGAAAAATATGAATCAAATTTATCAGTTAAAGAGTTGCTTGAAATACATAGAGATAAATATCCAGCACTACCAACATTAACAAGAAATACAATAGAAGAAGTTATATTAAGTCTTAACGATATTGATATACCTAAAGACGAAATAGCAAAAGATTTATTGTTAAATTTATGGCGAAGAAACAAGGCAAGAGAAATTGGTGAAAAATCCATTGAAATATTTACAGGAAAAAAAGATGCTAATTTTCAAGAATTACAAAAAATAGTTGTGGATGCTTTAGAGATAGATAAATTAGACAATAGTCAAACCTATACTAATATGACACAAGATTTAGATGAAATGCTTAATGGCAAGGAAGAAGAGTTTGAATTTAAATTCGGTTTACCTTCTTTAGAACAGCGAGTTGAAGGATTATCTCGTGGTAATTTTGGCATACTATTAGCAAGACCTGAAGTTGGTAAAACTACCTTTGCTTGTTTTCTTGCCAGTCAATATTTAAAACAAGGAAAAAAGGTTGTTTATTGGGCAAACGAAGAACCTGCTGTTCGTATTAAATTGAGAATAGTACAATCATTATTAGGTAAAACAAAAGATGAAATTAAAAAGACTTTACCAAAGTGCAAAGAAGAATATGAAAAAATAAAGGATTTACTTGTTGTTCACGATTGTGTCGGAACATATGTTTCTGAAATACAAGATTATGCGACAACATTCAAACCTGATGTGATGTTTTTAGATCAATTAGATAAGGTAAAGATAACAGGAGATTATAATAGAACAGATGAAAAATTAAAGGAAGTGTATGTGCAAACACGAGAAATTTGTAAACGAGCAAGTTGTTTAATTTGGGCAGTATCACAGGCAAGTTATGAGGCGGAAGGCAGAGAAAAAGTTGATTACTCTATGTTAGATAATTCACGCACAGGAAAAGCCGGTGAGGCAGATATCATCATCGGTATCGGTATGGATAATTCTGATGATTGTGCGAGGGGGAGAAGAAAATTTTGTATTAGTAAAAATAAAATTAATGGAGACCATAGTTCTTTTAATTGTTTTATGAATCACCACAGAGGAGTGTTTTATGATGATAGTTCTTGATATTGAAACAACATATAAAGAAATAAATGGTAAAACTGATCCAAGCCCTTTTATTACAGGTAATAAGCTAGTGTCAGTAGGAACTATAAGTTTTAATGATAAAGGAGAAAAAATTGATTACTTTAAGTTTTCTCATAGCAGTGGTGATGAAAGTCAAGAAAATTTTAAAAAGTTAAATGCTTATCTACAGAATACACAACTTTTAATTGGGCATAATATAAAATTTGATTTGCAATGGTTATTAGAATGTGGATTTAAATACAATGGAAATTTATATGATACTATGGTAATTGATTATCTATTATCAGGTGGAATTAAATGTGATTTGACATTAGAAGGGTGCTGTAGAAGAAGAAATGTTGAATTACCAAAAAAAGATTTAGTTAGTGAATATATCGATAAAGGTATAGGTTTTGATAAAATATCTTGGGATATTCTTAAAGAATATGGAATAGCCGATATAAAAGCAACTAAATGTCTTGCTGATTATCAGTTAGATATATTAAAAACTACATATAAGGAGTTTATATGATACGAAAAATGTATGAAACAGAAGATGATAGAAAAGTAGAACAAGCGATTGTTAATGAATTATCAGATGCTTGGAAAGTTTTTTATCAAAAACTACCCATTAAATACAAAGTTGATTTTGCTATACTTAATGATAGACGACAAGTTATAAGTTGGGTTGAGATTAAAAGACGAGACCACAAAATGGGCACTTATCCAACATATATGTTAAGTCTTGATAAATATTTATCAGGTATGCAACTATACAAACTTACAGGACTTCCATTTAATTTAGTGGTAAAATTTACAGATAATTTATACCATTGTGAAGTTCATTTATTAAGTAATGCACAGATTACAATATCTATGGGGGGCAGAACCGATAGAGGCGACAACCAAGATATTGAACCCTGTGTTTTTTTTGATAGTAAGCTATTTAAAAAAGTGGTAAAAAAAGAAGAATAATGAATCTTATACCTACTTGTAAATTATCTTTAGAATTAACTAAAGTTCTTACAGATATTGAAATTGCAGGTTTAAAAGTCAATAAAGAAACTTTGCAAAGAATAAAAAAGGACTTTACTAAAGAGTATAACGATCTTGAATTATCTTTAAATGAACTTGGTAGAAAAGTTATGGGTGATACAACTTTTAACTTGAATAGTTCAGAAGATAGGTCTGTTATTATTTATTCTCGTAAGGTAAAGGATAAAAAGTTTTGGAAACAATTTTTTAATCTTGGTTTTGAGCTACGAGGAAACACACGAAAAGCAAAACGAAGAATACAAATGAAACAAGAAGACTTTGAAAAAGCAGTTCGTAGTATGACTCAAGTTCAAGCAAGAACAATAGCCCATAAGTGCACAAAGTGTAATGGTTTGGGTAAAGTTGCTAAATTAAGAAAAGACAATACTTTTGGAAAACCTAGATACAGATGTCACGAGTGTGATGCTGTAGGTATAGTGTATGAACCAACTAAAGAAGTAGCAGGTTTAAAATTAGCCCCAAGAGGAATATTTGATATTTCAGTTAATGGCTTTAAAACAGATAGCACTACTTTGCACGAATTACTTACATCAGCAACAGGGATATCACGAATGTTTATTGAGAAATACATCAGATATTCTGCTATACGAACTTATCTTACAACTTTTGTTGAAGGAATTGAAAAAGCAGTTAATGAACGAGATTTTATTCACCCACAATTTATGCAGTGTGTGACATCAACAGGTCGCCTGTCATCTCGTAGTCCAAATTTTCAAAATATGCCTCGAGGCGGAACATTTCCAGTTCGTAAAGCAATAGTCAGTAGGTTTGAAAATGGGTTAATACTAGAGGGTGATTATTCACAATTGGAATTTAGAGTAGCAGGATTTTTAAGTAAAGATAAACAAGTTTATACTGATGTAAAAAATAATTTTGATGTTCATAACTACACTGCAAAAGTTATGAATGTCACAAGACAGCAAGCAAAGGCACATACATTTAAACCTTTGTATGGTGGTGTGTTAGGGACACCAAAACAAAAAGAATATTATTTAAAATTTAGAACAAAGTATGATGGGATTGCGAATTGGCATAAAGATTTGCAAGAAGAAGCAATTGTATATAAAAGACTACAACTACCTTCAGGTAGAATTTATAAATTTCCATATGTAGAAAGAACAAGGTATGGGACTGCGACTCATTCTACATCTATAAAAAATTATCCAGTGCAAGGATTTGCAACTGCTGATTTATTACCTATAGCACTTGTTAGAACACATAGGGCTATGAAAACTCTAGGTTTAAAATCAATGATTGTAAATACTGTCCACGATAGTATAATTATTGATGTTCACCCTAACGAAAAAAATGCTTGTATAATTGCATTACAGCAAGGTATGTATTCTTTGGCATTAGAGTGTGAAAGAAGATATAATATTAAATATGATATGCCAGTAGGTGTAGAATTAAAGATTGGTAAGGACTGGTTAAATTTAAAAGAAATAAGTTGACAAATGTCTGTGGATAACCTATATTTAAGTTATCATAAGCCAAGATATGGTATACATATGTTTTTATGTATGCTATATATTGTATATGTGCATATATTTTAAAAGGTAATTACATATGAATAAAACAAATGGCTCTATTCTGCCTACAGATCTAAGTAAAGCTTCATTAAAAGACATGATGAAATTTACAGGTCAAGCAGACGAAGGGCAAGAGGAAGTTGGTTTACCTAGATTATCTATAAACCACTCCGCAGAAGACGATGAAGGTAATACTCTACCAAGAGGTTATCTAGCAGTTAGAAATCCAAAAACAAGTGAAGTTGTATTTGGTGAAACTGCGATAATACGACCTTTTATAAGGTTGTTTATGTATAGTTCTTGGGATAACGAAGCTGAAACTTTTGCATCACAAACTGTTCAATTAAATACATTAAATGGTATATTCTACGATTCAACAGGTGGCGAAAGATGTGGTCGTTTAGCCAAGAAGGAAGCTGAAAAACTAGACCCTAACTCAAGTGAGTATGCTTTACAAAAAAATGTGAAGTGTAATCAAGTAGTGTATGGTCGAGTAACCATTGATGGTATCAATGCGAGAGGTGAAAAATCAATAGTTGAAAATTTACCTGTTGTTTGGTATGTCAAGGGTGTATCTTTTATCCCAATCGCTGACTTTATTAAAGGTCTAAATAAGCAAAAGAAACCTATGTGGGAAACTCTTGCTGAAGTTGGAGCTTTGAAAAAGAAAAAAGGTGCTAATACCTTTTATGGGGCTACTATTAAACACAAAAGCAATGCTGAATTTTCTCCTGATGATAAGGAGTTAATGCAACATTTTTTTGATGGTGTTAAGGCTTTTAATGATTCTATTTTGAGAAAGCACAGAGAAGCCATGAAATCGACTCCAAAAGAGTCTGATGTAAGTTTAGGAGATAGTCTCGAGGATGAATTGGGCACTAACTAAAATACAATCGTTCCTTTCAGAAGCAAGTAAGGGGGAAGGCAAACTTTCCCCTGAACTTGTAGAAGAATTTAAGGAATTATGTGGCAAGGCAATAGATAGGCAATTTAATCAAAAACGAAATAAATGGCGACTTCGTATGTCAGAAGTTGGAAGACCTATTTGTCAACAACAACTCAATAAAAAAGGTATAAAACAAGAATACGAATATAATTCAATAATGAGATTTTTAATTGGCGACTTAATAGAGGCATCTGCTGTTGTTATTATGAAAGGTGCTGGTGTTAATGTTCAAGAACTACAAAAAGAAGTAAAAACAAAAGTAGCAAATGTAGAATTAAAAGGAACATATGACATCAAAATAGATGATAAAATTTGGGACATAAAAAGTGCTAGTCCTTTTATGTTTGATAATAAATTTGGTGAGTGGGGTGGCTATATGAAAATAAAAGATGATGATACTTTTGGGTATGTTGCTCAAGGATTTTCGTATGCTCATGCAGATAATTCTGATTTTGGGGGGTGGATTGCAATAAATAAATCAACAGGGGAATGGGCTATATGTGAAGTTCCTGACCAGCAAGAAAACGAAAAATTAAATGCATTACGAAAAGTAAAAAGTAATATTGAAAATGTAGACAAAGAATTTAAAAGAGGTTTTGAAGATACCCCTGAAAGTTATAAAACTTATTCAGGTAAAGACAAAGGAAAAGTGACATACACAGGCAATAGGTTAATGAATTACCCTTGCACATTCTGTGGGTATAAAAAGCATTGTTGGAAAGATGCTGAATTGTCACCAAAGATTTCTAGTAGAGCAAAGCATCCACCATATGTGTGGTATACTAAATTAGAAAAAAGAGAACTAAAGTAATGCCGATTTTGTTACAGAGTAGTATTAATCAACACGACTTAACCGTAAATCAAGATGCGATTTATGTATACCTTGATAACGAACAAAAAAAGGGGGGTAGTGATTATGCTATACTAATGAGAAATTATTCTAATGCTGTAGGTTTAGTTGTAAAAGAAAAACCATCAGATACAGAGAAGAGCTATTGGTCGGATAGAATATTTCCTAGTAAACGAGAATTATTAGAAGAAGGTCTACAAAAAATACATACACATTTAAGAAAAGGTGGGATTGTTGTGCTTACTTGCAATTGGTCTGATGACGAAAACTTAGAAAAGTATTCATATAAAACTTACGATTATTTATTAGAATCCATAGGGACACTTAGAACGAGGTATAGTAAATCCATTGATTCGTAGTCATAAATTTAGATCTAACTTTGAGTTAGGTGTTGTCGCTGCTGTCTCTAAACATAATGTAAAAGTAGAGTATGAGACAAAAAGAATACAATATGTTACGCCCCCTAAAACATATACTCCAGATTTTTATTTTCCAGATTATGATTTATATGTAGAGTGCAAAGGGTTTTTACGAATGGCAGATAGAAAAAAGCATTTGCTAATAAAAGAACAGCATCCGCAATTAGACATTAGGTTTGTATTTGTAAGGGCAGATAATAAATTATCCCCTAAAAGTAAAACTACTTATGGCGGATGGTGTGAAAAAAATGGATTTATTTATTCGGAAAAGTTTATTCCAAAGGAATGGTTTAATGAAAAGAACTAAAAAAGATATAAAAGTAGTGCCTAGTGTATCTAAATTATTAGGTCTTAGGTCTGGGTCGTGTGGAATTATATTGGAACCTATGGGTGAAAAGGGGTTCGCAATAAAGTCATTCGAGGGTTTACTTGAATCTGAACCTAAACCTAATAAAAAAGGTAAACCTAAAAGATTACCAAAAAAAGAAGTAGATAAAATAATGAAAAAAGTAAGACCTAGTTTGCAGTTGTTGCACATACAAAGAGGACTTGTTTATTTACTTGAGAATCATATGGATATTATTTATGAGGCGGGAGATAAATCAATTGATGATGGTTTAAGAGAAATATTAGATGAATTAGAAACTAAAAAAGATCCAAAAAAGAATATTATTAACGTAGATTTTACTAAGAAAGGAACATTACATTGACAACACATTTAATAATACCGGATGCCCATGCTATGCCTAATGTGTCAAATGAACGGTTTACTTGGTTGGGCAAACTTGTTGCTGAAATCCAACCTGACGTTATCGTTGATATTGGGGATTGGTGTGATATGGAAAGTTTATGTATATATGATAAAGGAAAATTGCAGTTTGAAGGTAGGCGATACAAAAAGGATGTCCAATGTGCACTTGATGCAAAGGAAAGATTTGAAAATGAAATCGCAAAGGTAAATAAATACAACCCTACAAAGGTTGCATTAATGGGTAATCACGAACAAAGAATTGAAAGAGTTTCTGAAGATATTCCAGAATTAGCCGATATACTTAATGTAGAAGATTTAGGTTATTTAAAATATAATTGGAAATTAATACCCTACTTGACACCCTATAACCTAGATGGTATTCTATATTCACACTATTTTTCTACAGGTGTTATGGGTAAAGCTATGTCAGGTGAAAATGTAGGTTCCCGTCTAATAAAAAATACATTTCAAAGTTGTACTATGGGGCATAGCCACCGGTTAGATATTGCTACACGAACCAGAAGAGATGGTACAAGATTATGGGGGTTAGTATGTGGATGTTTTTTTGATCATTATCTCGATTACGCAAGAACAGATAACAATGCTTGGTGGCGAGGGGTTGTTTTTAAAAGAGATGTCAAAAAGGGTAATTATAATCCAACATTTATAAGTTTAGATATTATTAAAAAGAGGTATAAATGACAGAAAAGAAAAAAGAAGAAAAGTACGACCCTATTAATAAACCAAGACACTATAACCAAGGAGGTATAGAGGTGTTTGACTTTATTAAAAGCAATAATTTTAATTATGCACAGGGTAATGTTGTTAAGTATGTAAGTCGCTACAGGCATAAAGGAACACCTGTTCAAGATTTATTAAAAGCAAGATGGTATCTTAATAAATTAATTGAAGAAACTGCATCAATTATACAGCAACAGCAAACAACTGAAAAAGATAAAAAGAAAAAAGATAAGAAATAATGACTGACATATGTTATAGAAAACTATCCGTAATACAGACTATTCGGATAGATGAGAGAAGTGTTCGTGTTCATGTCTGTTTTGATTTACATCCTAAAAGATGGATAAAAAGAGAACCGAACTGCATATTAAGAGTAAAAATTCATTCAGGGGGCAAAGCAACACATTCTGATCATCATTTTGAAGATGAGTCTAATTTATTGACTTCGACTTTGAAATCTTCAGAAGACCACATAAAGACCTTAAAGGACTTATACAAGGAAGTTCCTAGAAATAGGAGGAATGGCAAACCAGTAACTGTACTGGGTGCTATTTGTAAACTTTTAATAAATGATTATTTTTTAGAGAAATCTTATGAACAAAAAACCAGCCCCCGAAGCAACGATAGCTTCGATTCACTTCAAGCTCAACAATTATGGGCAGATTATCACAGAGATTAATTCAGTCAGGGAAGATGATTTAAAGGAAGTATTAGATGGATGGAATGCATCCTATGAGAACACTCATAAACTTTGCACATTTACAAAATGGGCTAAAAGTTATATGGATATGTTCTCAAAAGACGCTAAAAATATGTTAGACTAAAGCACAAGCATATGAATTAATTTCTAATCCAACGCTTACTTCTTTAACCTTAGGTGTATACCAAGTCATATATAACTCCATTAATAAAAATTATTAATAATAGTTCTATTATAATAACAGAATGTTAATCTGTAAACTCAATTATTTCGTTTACTGTGATAGAGTATATCGATTATTGGCAGAGTTCTAATTTCTCTGATAATTTGAGTTGTTCGATCATCCAAGTATCTACAAGTGGGTCTTGTAAATTTTCTATCTTGTTAATGACCTCCTCAGGTGGGTAGGGATAATTAGGGCAGTAGTTAGTCGCCTGCTTTCTCACGCAATTTGTGGTAAGCAGCACGAGCAGAAACAATCCTAGCACTAATTTTATCGGCTTCTTGATGTTTTTCATTGTCTAATTCCGCTTGTTTTAATAGTTGGTCCTTCTTGCCTTCGTTTTTAGCAATATACCACATCATTAGTGGTTGAACTATTTTAAGTATAAAACTAAATATAAATTTACTTATCATTGTTTTTGTCAAAATGGTTAGAAATACGGATATAAATTTCAAAAAATAACCATGCAAATATGAGAAACCATATATGATGGTTTTTTATGCAAAAAATTACATTTTCGGTGTTCAAACAATCATCCATTTTAAAATTTCTTGTTTTAAGCCCTATAGAAAGCAAATTTGACCTTTAAGCATATAAATGCCTATAAAAGATAATTTTGCTCTCTACGGGCTAAAAATCCTTCGTAATGGCGATTCCGGTGTTCTTGAGCTATATTAGTCGTTATTTTTAGCTTTACCGAAATTCGCACCTGCAAAGTTCACAATTTTCCATAGCCAGTCGATGATTTTGTCATCAGATTTGTTAGGTGTAATTGTAGCAATAATTGCTGCACCACCTACAATCTTAAAAAGTGCATCGAGTAGTTGTGGAAGCTGTGGTAACTGTGCTAATACCCATTCTACCATATTAAGCTCCTTTTATGTATTTAAGAATAATAGTACCTATCCAACCTAATAAGGCACCAAAGATTAGTATTACTCCAAATGCACCCTTCCATCGGTTGGCGGTGGCATTTAAATTATTTACATCTTTATTAAGATGTGAAACGTTTCGTTTTATGTCGTTCAACTTTGTTTGTATAGTTGCGATTTGTGATATCATATGTCTGAGGTCTTTTTCGTTCATTATTCGATACCAAGTCTTTCTAATTCATTAGATATTTCAGCCCCATCTGCATCACCAAATTCTTTTAAATTACGTTCTTGTATTTCTTCTTTAGACATAATTCTAAGATGTTGATCTGTGTTTATATCTTTCATAGCATCTTCGTATTCTTGAGTACCTTCAAAATGTGCAGCAAGACGTGCAAATAATCTTTTTATTCCAGATAATTTATCAGGGGACAATTTTTCTCCACGTAAAACTAAATCAACAAATGCTTGAGCTGATCTTTTGTCTCTTACTGCTTCCTTCATTAGTCCATAATTTCTAAGTTTTACTATTCTAAGAAGTGCTTCACTTAAAATAAATCTTACAGATACAACCCCTCTAACTACAGCATACATTCTTGATAGTATGCCTTCTAATGTTAATCCTTTAGGCATACCTAATATTCCTCTAATTGTTTGGGCATCTTTAGAAAACATAATAGCAAATTCTGCTATATCGTCTAATGCTTGCATGTGTTCTTTATCAAATCCTAATGCTTTTGTTACATTTCTATTTTTTTTTACTATAAATTCTAGTGCTTCGGCATCCGGTGCACCTACACCCTTTTTGACTGTTGCTGTCTTTTGTAGTACCCCATCCATATAAACAACTCTTATGTCTTCTAATATTTTTGCTTTATTAGGAAGTTTGGAATTTTTAACTGCGTTTACTAATTGTTCTGCGTTGTAAACACTTCCTCCTCTACCTTCTGTACCTGTTAAAATTTCTACAAATCTTGCTGAGTCAGCACCTTTAGTCAATTCTCCTAAAACTGTGTTTGCATATTTCGGATTTTTTTTAATAAGTTCGTTTATAGCTACATTAACATTTTTTCCTACTGTTTGCATTTCTTTTATGTGCCCTAATTTTATGTTTCTTGCTTGTGCAATTATATCTTTTCGTTTTGTTGCATAATTTATAGGGGCATCTATAAACATATTACCGCCATCATCTAATATGGTGTAACCCAATCCGCCTCCTTTTGTAGTCCACAAATCAGTATTTTTATATTTAGTTAAACTTTCTGCTGTAAAAAAACTTTCGTCTTTTCCAGCCATATTTCTTAACCAACCTTCTCTTAGGTCATTTATAGCGTGTATGCGAAAATCATTTTTTACTAAATCAGGCATGTTATTTTTCATTACAGGTCCATTTTTAGTTATTACAGATACTTTTTCAGGGAACATAAGATTAAAGTCTCTAGTGGCATTTTCAAATTTTCCTTTGCCCGGTTCAATGTATTTATTAATTATTTGATCTCCGGATAATGCTTTTATTCCTCCGTTTTCTGTTTTTATAGCATGTTGACCCGTACCACGATACCACCCCGCTACTTTTTCTGTTTTGTATAAATCATTAACTAATTTAACAGATCCTCCTATTTCCTCGTTATCTAAAAAGTGCTTACCGTAAAGGTCAATTAAGGGCTTGTAAACTCTTGTAGCTTCTTCAGTAGTACCTTTTCGTGTTGCTGCTAGTAGGGCACTTAAACTTGAATGTAAATCTTGTACTGATGTTTTTATAGGAATATTAAATCGCCCCTCATCATATCCTTTATTAACTGCAATATTTATATCTTGTTTGTATGTCTTTTTAAGTACTTCAATAGGTTCCTTACTTTTTAAGAAGCTATCAAAACCTTCTAATTTGTAATCTTTTATTATTTGTTTTAAATCATCAATAAACTTTCCAGCATTTTCCCCTTTTAACCTGTTTTCAATAAATTCATTTATGCTAGCATTTTTTTCACCATTTAAATATACTGAAATTTTGTTTCTTATAACTTTTTTTCCACCTTTGAACCACTCTACTCGTGGGTCCAATGCTTTTAATTCAGGAAGTATTGCGTCATATAATTCAGAAATATCTATTTTTTGTTTTTGGTTATTATAAAATACTGAAAATTTATCTGAAATTGCTTTATATGTATCATCTATAGTTTTGTGAACTTTATTTGTAAATTCAGTAGATGGTCTTGCTAAATATGTATCGGGATCAAAAAAACGTTGTTTTATATAAGCCCCATCAATTAGACTTTCTATTGCCTCTATTTTTTTAGCTCTTTCAGCAGATGTCTTAGCTATTTTTTCTAATGGGTCAAGGTCGGCTATATCTTTTTCCATTTTTAATTTTTTAAGTCCTAATTTTACATCATCTACGCTATCTACTAATGACTTAAAATCGTCTGCTGTAGCTCCCTTTGTACCTATTTTATTAATAGCCATGTCCATATCATCATATTTTTGATGAACTTTATGTCTTTTTATGTTTAATTTTCCTTTTATATCGTGTAGTTTATCTAAAAGATCATTCGCAAGGTCAGGGTTATCCGACTGACTTATTTTTTGTCTTAATTTCCAAAGAGCCTTATTTATTTCTTGGTTTTTAAGTCTAAAATCATGAAGTATTAATTCCCCTTCTCCAGCCAATTCTTTTTGTGATTGACCCATTAAACTTACTTCACCTTTTAAATTGGAAGCTTCAAGTGCTTTTACTCCATCAATTTGAGTTACTTGCCCTATAGTAGGTCTTATTTCTTTCCATTTGGGAAATACTTTTTGTAATCTTTCAAGTCTATCTTCTACCATTTT
>VTLG01010963.1_pt1 | contig 57203 bp, 69 predicted proteins | sample 4694571 | NCBI WGS metagenome assembly VTLG01 (sample SAMN12604809, study PRJNA352737) | marine metagenome | biome: ENVO:00000447; feature: ENVO:00000209|ENVO:00000569|ENVO:01000036; material: ENVO:00002151; isolation source: viral sequences binned using virsorter ... | reverse complement strand
GCCTGTGAAGTATGCACCATTAGTCATCGTGCCATTGTGATAGTTGCCACTAATATCCAAAGCAGTGGACGACGTTTCATCCGTCAACGGGTAGAAAGCTACAAGCCCAGAATTGATACTCGCAGTGCTGTCCAGCGTGAGGCGTGACGCAGGATAGGGATTAGTAAAACTCATTAGCCAAGCCTCGCAAATGTAGCAGGTGAGAAGAACCTGTTAGTAGCAGGATCGGAAGAAGTGCCTGTATAAGCGGACCCCAACCAAGGCGAGTAATAGATATCTGCTACTTCCGTGGCGGATAAGGCGCGGCTCCAGACTCTGACGTTTTGAATGTTGCCATCGAAGTCCCTGCCACCAGTCCACCAATGTCCGATTCTCATGCCGCCACTTAAATCATAGGGACCAACAGCCCCCGATGCTTCTACGACACCATTGACGTACAACGCACTACTTGAACCATCAAAAACTCCGACAACATGAAACCATTCGCCAACCCCTATTGTGGTAGTGCTTGAAAGAGTGTTTGATCCCCCGTACATCTTTAGTAGCGACGAATTGTCGATGTAAATCGTTGGCCTTGAACCACTCGTTTGACCAATAAACATTTGGTAATAATACGTGGTTGCAGAATTCATATAACCCCAAAGCGAGACACTGTAGGGCTGAGACGAAATTGTTGCATCGGAATCAATGCCGCCATTTGCCGGAAAAGAAACCGCTGCACCCTTCGCCGTGTTGACGTGCGTTAAGGCTGCATCTAGCGTCCCGTCATTACCCCCACCGCTAATATCAACTGCTGTAGTCGATGACCCATCCGTCAACGGGAGCCAAAGCTCTTGATCAGTATTAATCGAATCGCTCGTCAACGGCAACATGCTTGCTGGAGCAGGAGGGTCGTAATGGAAAGTGTCGCCGTATTCAATGCCCTCCCATGGACGATCTGCTAATACCGCTACCTCGTCAGAGGACAGTGCCCTATCCCAGATTCTGACGTTCTGTATACCGCCGTGAAACGTTCTAGGTCCACTCGTTGTCCCACCAATAATCACATTATGCGACCCAGAACCGATTACAGATGTATCTGCTGTTGCTGTTGCAACTTGGCTGCCATTGATATAAAGCTCTTGACGACTGCTTTGCGACCAAACGCCGCAGAAGTGAAACCACTCCCCGATTGGTGGTAGAGAGCTAAAATATGCGTTTGTGCTGTTGACAGCAAAACTAAGGGAATTGTTGCTGCTCTTATTGATAAAGCAGTCCAATGCGTTCAAGAAACCCATTGACAACAATCGCCCATAGGTGTTGGGGGTCGCTCCGCCATCATTTCTCATCCAAAAAGAAACTGTTATCTCGCTTTGACCCGCAGCACTAAAGCTTGTCGTTATATGGTCGCCACCAACTTCAGTCTGGAAATCTGACGACATGCCAAGCTCAGAGTCCAGCCAATCTACATTAGTTAGCGTCCCATCATTCGTGCCAACGACATCTTTTGCCGTCGTGCCGCTTCCTGTGGTCAAAGGCCACCATCCGACACAGTTGGTCATCAGACTAGTCGCTGCCGTATCAGTGGACAACGTCATGGCAGCAGACGCTGGAGGACTGTAGGGCCAGATGTTCCCGTAGTTGCTGCCCTCCCACGGACGGTGGTACAGAGTGGTTACTTCTGTGGCGGACAAGGCTCGGTCATAGATTCTGACGTTTTGAATTCTGTTCGTTGTACCAAGAGCAAAGCCATTGGCGTTCAAATATGCACCTACAGTAAACTGACCGCCTAGACTCACGCTAGTGTCTGTCTTTGTAATGGTTTCTGTGCCGTTAACGTACAACTTTGCAACGCCGCTACTAATGGACAAGACAACATGTGCCCATTCAGATGACACTGCACTAGCGCGTGTTCCTGTGATGCCGTTATTCCATGCGTAATTCCCGAATCCAAAACTCCAAAGGCCACTGGCCTGATTGTTTGCGCCTGCTAGTTCAACACCTATGTAAAAACGCTCATTGCCTGTAACTTGGTTGCCAATTATAATTCCTCGCCCCGAAAACCATTTTACCCAAGCTGAAAGTGAGCCTGTGATTGAAGGACCGGGGAAGTACGAGCTAAACGTGCCAAAGTCGAAATAGTCATCTACCCCATCGAAACTGGCAACGCTCCCGATAGAGTCACTCGCCCAGCTAACGCCACCACTTTGAGTCCCGGTATGTCCGGCATGCACAATACAATCGGCTGTAGTGCCAGTGCCTTCCGTAAGCGGAGCCCACAATAGAAGTCCAGTGCCAAGCGAGTTTGTGCTGTCAACAGTAAGTCGCCCAGCAGGATAGGGATTAGTGAAACCCATTAGCCAAGCCTCGCAAATGCAGCAGGAGAGAAGTACCTATTGGTGGCAGGATCGGACGAAGTGCCTGTATAAGCGGACCCTAACCAAGGCGAATAGTAGATATCAGCTACTTCCGTGGCGGATAGGGCGCGGCTCCAGACCCTGACGTTTTGAACGTCACCGACATGTTTAGTGCCCCGCCCTGTCCAGCCGACGTTTAAAATATCAGTAGAGTCATCAAGCGTGAACATTGTTGAATGTGTTCTACTATCAGTAACTTCCTCTACGCCGTTCAGATACACTACGGAGCCTGAGGTGGAATCGTAAGTTCCTACTACATGATACCAAATGTCAGGTTCAAGCAGTTCAGTACCAACAATTACAAATGCAGTACTACCTGTCGAGTCAAAAACAGCAAACTGAACCTGACCACCGGGTTGCCTCTTAAGCTGAAAGTTTCTGACAGTACCGCTCCCGCCTTCAGCCCCGACGATTTGGCTTTCAACGCTCGCTGCATTATCAAACTTAGCCCAAGCCGCAGCAGTAAAACCCGTGTTTAATGATATCGCGGGGTTTGATTTAGCAAGGTTAGAGCTACCTCCAAAAAAAGCGGAAGTGCCAACCGATTCGAATTTGCTAGTGACTGTACCGGATGCAGAGAGTGTATTGCTGTTCCCACTAATGTCCGCCGCACCGCTGGCGAAGTCATCTGTTTCCGTAAGGGGCCACCAACCTTGAAGGTCGGTATTGATGCTTGAGCTATCCAGTGGCGTAAGCGAGGACGGCACCGGCGGATAGAGATAGAAGCTCTCGTTATATTCGGCACCGATCCAAGGGCGTTCGTAGAGGAGGCGTATCTGGTCTGCGGTCAATGCGGACGAAAAGATTCTGACGTTTTGGACATCGCCGTCATGACGAAAACGTCCGTTATAGCCAATCTGCACATCTTCAGTGCTGGTTCTGGGCGTAATCGCTGCTGACGCCGTACTGGCAACTGAGCCATCCACAAATAGCTTCAGGTCAGTTCCATCCCAGACCATCGAAAGGAAATACCAAACACCAGTGTAAGTAGTATTAACTCCCGTCCCTACACCGTAAGCGGTTCCCGAACTATCAAAAAGTTGTGCCGAGACCCTATTCCCAGACGGTTCGCCATAAATTACCCACTCTCTTGCTCCATGATTGAATCCAAAATCTTTGGAGACTACGTTTCGATATGTGCCAAAAGTATCGAACTTGGCCCATGCCGTTACGGTCAGTTCTCCCGTCGTCCCAGCGTTGTATGACGAATTGTGGCTGATATCGAATTGGTCGTTGGACCCATCAAAACTTGCAACCGTCCCAATCTCTGAAGACGCCCAACTTACACCGCCGCTCTGCGTCCCGTCATTCGACCCCACCAAATCGGTCGCAGTTGTGCCAGAGCCTTCCGTCAAGGGCCACCAGCCGACACAGTTTGCCATCAACGACGTGGCCTGTGACGCCGTGGACAACGTAGGGCTTGCGGGAGGTGACAACCATAGAGCTTCGGTGTCGTAATTTGTCCCGGTCCATGGGCGGGTGTAGAGTGTTAATGCCTCCGCAGCACTAATTTCCCTCTCCCAAAATCTGACGTTCTGTATGGCCCCTGTGGTCATTTCACCACTGTGTGCGTGACCAATCACAAAGCCGTCAGTTTGACTGGCAGGGATGTAAGGCCCAGCCATAAAGCTAGTGTCCTGTGCCGTCTGAATTCCATTTACGTACCAAGTTGCTGTGCCGCTGTTAATCGTAAAAACACAATGAGCCATTCCAGACTCATTTTCGTTTGCCTTGGAATTAAGGTTTACGCCAGCACCCAAACTATCCTCGGTGGTATTGGAAGCGTTCCTGACGAAGCATTCTACGTTGTTGTTTCTCCAAAAAACTGCCTTCGATGAAGCGTTTGGCCCCGCAAAGTAAGACCACAACCCAAGGTAATCCGTATTCGCATTGTCGTTTTTTATCCAAACGGAAATGCTGAACGCATTTACATTTGTTACAGGGAATTGAGATGACACAACATATCCACCGGCTGCATCGTAACGAGTGCCTGCCACTGAGGTTTCCCACTGTACGCTGGTCCCCGTAGCGTCATCAGCATTGGTTGATATGTCTTTCCCCGTATTTCCGACCCCATCCGTGAGGGGCCAAAAGCCGACGCAGGAATTGTTGATGGCATCGGAGTTGAGCGTCAAATCCGCTGGCCTGTACGGGGCATCAAAGTATGTCATTACTCCAGCCTCGTAAATTTAGCAGCAGCAACGTTGGTGTAGGAAGAGCCGCCACTACTCGTCGCGTTGTATGTGGTAGGACTGTTCTGCGGTGCAGCGTTTTTGAAGAGATGACCATCGGCTAGGGTGATGCCATACTTGTCGGCAAGATAGCCTTCAACCCAGATGCTGTTAGCGTTATCTATATCGACGGCGTCATAAACGACAGCTTCCACGATCTTGCCGTTAAATGGACTTGACGAATGACCGCCGTGGCCTAAATGAATGTAAGCCGTATCAAGCGATGGAAAAGAAAAGCTAGGAGTACCAGTTGTCGCCCCGCCTGAAACGTCGCTGCCATTCAACCTTAAGTCCCAAGCAATCTCAGTATATGCTATTGTCATTACATACTTCGTCGTAGCAGAGGCGGAACCATCTAATGAATTTGTATAACTGTTGCTTGAATCTTTAAACCTGTTTATTTGAATCTTCCCATTAGAGTGAATCAACGTTGTAAACCACGACAGATTGCCAACGCCAGTAAACCACGCCGGGGGGTTTTGATTCATAATGGTGATAGGTCCGTTGAAATTCTTCAGCACATCTATTTCAAAAACGATTGAGTAGACTGGGTTCGGTGATTGCTGGTAACTCGCAGTCGAAAGAATGTCATCCGTCCCGTCAAAATCCGCAGCCATATAGGTGCCAAACGCATTGGCAGCCGCAAGTGGCCTTGTTGTGCCGGAACCTGTCAGGTCACGACTGTTGCCGCTACTGTCAGCCCATGTCGTGATTGAGTCGCCATTGCTGTAGGTAGATGCCAGCGTTTCTGGTTTGTACCACGCAACCAACCCAGTCAAGTCTGTTATGGTTGTCCACTTGCTACCAGACGAGCTTGAAGACGAACCTGAAGACGAGACATGCTCAATAGCACCGGCGTCTCTATACGTCTGAGTGTTAACTCCCGAGAAACCAGTGGGATACGCCTTAGACGCTACCTCAGAAGAAGCTTCCCATTGATCAGTGCCTGCGTCTGCATACGGAGCCGACGATGCTGTGACATTTGCAGTCGCGAAGAAAACGTCCGCATCGTTGATCGTGTTGCTTGTGCAGTCGTAGTAAATATTCCCCGCATGGTAGCTCGTGTTGGAATTCGCATCTATTCCGCTACCGCCAAGGCCATTGAAGCCTTGGAACACATTGTTCAGAACTCGCTGATTATTACCGGACCTAATCGCCGTTCCAGTGCGGGCTGACCTAGATATAAACACGTTTCCAGAAATGAGCGAGTTGTTTCCAACGTCAACTATTGGATTCGAGCCAGTGTAAGTCGTATTTCCCAAAAACACGTTGTTCACAACCTGCCTATCGCTACCACTATAGATTGCGTAGGCACTACAATTCTTAAAGAGATTGCCAACAATCGTTGATGTTCCTTGAACTCCTAAGTTTTCAAACGTGCAACCAACGACAACAAGTCCGCTTTGTATGTGGTATCCATTGGTGCGGTTAGGGATAAAGTGACAACGAAAAAAACCTACGGTATTCACGGAGTTTATACCGTCGAATCGACTAGAGTTGTCAATTTTCAAATCTTTTAAAACAACGTGATTAGGTACCGATCCAATCCAATTAGTTGACAATCCAGAAGCGTCGATTGTGGCTGATGTAATTGCTCCGGTGCCGGGGATAGTCAACGACAATGAGCCGTAGTTGTCCCATGGCTGGAAAACGGTCTTGCCAGAACCTGAAGTATTAAAAGATGACCACGACAAGTTTCCAGACAAGACCTGTGCCGACGTATTGGCGATGTGAATAGTGTCACCGCGAGCAGCAGAGTCAATGCATTTCTGCACCGTCTGATATGGAAACGATGACGTTCCACTCCCAGAAGAGTCATTGCCACTTGTATAATCGCAATACCAATCAGCCATCTACTTACACCTCTTCTGCCTCTTTGACCTTGTATCCAAGACCATCCATGAACTTATCAAGCCAGACTTTTTCTTCCGGCGTAAGCATGTCCAGAGTTGGCTTAACCTCTGCAACAGAGTAGTCGAGACTTGCATCCGAATACTCGATGTCACCAAGGTCAGCCTCGGGGTCAAGCTTGCTGCGATATGCTTCGTAGCTGCTTGATAGCTGGTAGATGTGATCGATGATTCGCTTAACGTCATCACCAAACACTCGCAGGGTAAGCATGCGCTCTTTGCCGATTTCGGTGGACTCGTAGTTTGAAATGTTGCCCATGTTTAGGTTCCTTATGCTTTACTGAAGGATCGTGTGAAATATTTAAGTGCAATCGATATGCACTTCTGCATTGCTAACCAGCAGAAAATAATTGTCGGACAGAGCCAGTCTCTGCGATCCACCAGCCAATCCGTAATGAATTCAAATCGGCTTGGCAGCGCTTCGTCATGCATCAAACTGCTCATCAAAAAAAGCTAGCCGGACATCAATAGAATCAAACCGCTTTTTATTTTCTGTTTTGTCTTCCTTGATTTTTGCCTCAACCAACTTCAACCTCTCGGCATTTTCTTCACAAACCTCTTCAGTCACCCCCACCTTCTCCTTGATCATCTTTAGCATCTCAAGTTGTTGGGATGTGATAATATCATTTTTGTGGGCCAGCTCATACAAAGATTCACTTCGATTATGTCTGCCCTTATTGTTCACCTGCTGGTCGAGGCCTTTCAGCCTCTGGTTCAAGTATGCCGTTGCTGCGGTGATTACCGCGACAATGAAGCCGCTAAGGGCCACTGAATAGTTTTCCATCGGACTGCCTAGTTCCTAAGTGCCGCTGTTATGTATGCGATCAACAAGATAGCCCCAATTCCTGCAAACGCTTTTGATAATGTCTTATCTGACTCGGCAAGGTAGTTATGGGCATCTCTCATGTTTTGAGAAGCCGTTGCCTTTGGGTTCGGCTCAAACCCTTTCTCCTTTGCCATACCAGCAAGATGCTTCGCAGCTTCCACAGTATTCTGGCTCTTCGTCAAGTTGTCATCGTACCTATATCCCTTATCAATCGCCGATTGTACATACTTGTCGGTCTTTTTGGCGAACTGCCCAAATGCCTTCCACCCAGCTTCATGCTGGTCGGCAACAGAACTATAGTCTTTGAGGTCAATCCCGCCTTCAGCCTTACCGACACGATGCATCATTCCAGTGACAAGATCATTCATGTCTCGCTTGGATTGCTGTGTGAAGAACGCATTGCCCCTGCCGTGTTCAAGCCCAATGAAATCGGCCTCGTTGTAGATTCCAATCTGACGAGCTTTCTCTGACCAAGCCTCATTGTCTACCTCTATTGCCCGCCTTCCCAGTGAGACATAGTCATCCTCACCTACCATAGACCTGAAATCATCATGGTCTATTTCTTTGATGTTCCCTTGCTGATCTTTGTGACGAACAACAAGCGTATCTAAGAAGGAACCGTCATCACCCACAGAGAATGGATCGCCTGCAAAGCTAAACGTGCCATGAGAGGCGTGATCTATTTCATGGATCGAATCAACATGATTCAACGCCCTAGCAATATGCTCTGCATCGGTTTCACCGGTTTGCTGCCTATCAACATTAGCCTCAAAGTCTGCAGTCAATGTTGGTGTTGCTGGCTGCGCTGCAGGCTGGGTTGATTGAGAAGATGGTTGGGGTGCGGGCTGAGGGGAGGACTGAGGTGTAGTCTGGGAAGTAGAAGGTGCCCCCGGCATTGCCCCTGTCGGGTTAAACGGATCGCCACCGGGGATACTTGCCGCACCTGTCGCATACTTCTCCGCGAGAGTGTTGGCTAGAGAGTACTTGTCAGCTTTAATCAAGCTACCTCGCCGCTTCTTCCCTTGAGCATCTGTCAACACAAAGTTTGGATCTGCATCAACAAAAGGACGAAGCTTTTCAATTAGCTCCACCTTTTTGTACTTAAGGAACATGTCACGCATCATGGATTGACTTGACGCCATGCCTGTGCTTCCGCCGATGCGAGTAGCATCCTCGGTCATGCCCGTCTTGGACATGGGGTCGGTGGACATGTTTGGCATGGGCATCTTGGCAGGCATAGTAGACAATGCTGCCTGCCTTGGCATGGTGCCACGATTAGACGTGGCAAGACCATTGATCTGTTTATTAGTAACATCAAAATCTGAAGGCTTGTGGTCCCGAGGCCCCGCTCCCATCTGGTTGCGTTCTGGCTGCTCCTGCTCCACGGCCTGCTGAATTGCAACACGCACCAGACCCGGCAAGGCTTCCTTAAGCAAGTCAATGACTTGATCAATGTCATCTACTTGGTCTTCAAGAGTTCTTTCAGCCTTTGTCTCAGCATCAGGAACTCCTCCTCCGACAGACTCTCCAAGTACTCGTTGTGTTCCATCTGATCCAAGCTCCCCGACACTGGATCTGCTGTGCCAAAGTTTGCGGGTCGCAGGGGTAACACCTGCTCTTTCTTCTGCGATTCTTCTTGCTTCTCTTGCATAATCAGTTCCTGCCTGTCTTGATAGAACTAAGCCTGAGCGGGGCATCAAATCTTTTTCGTAATACCATAACAATGCTTGTATAGCTGCTGGAGCCAAGCTGATTCCAGTCTGCTCTTCAACCTTCTCACGAGTCAATCTCATGACCTCACGCATATCTTGACGGGCCTTTGAGCCACCCGGAGCCTCGTTAAGCGAGTTGATGTTCAGGAACAATTGCTTGTTGGCATTCTTGAATCCAGTTCGGTCCTTAAACCCTTCCTTAGCATACTTGGCATAGTGCAATCCATTAAATTGATCAAGCAAACCAAACTCTTCAACTTCGCCTGTTTCCATAACGCCGCGAAGCTCATCCTTGAGCATTTCATGCGTTTGCTCTGGCGTCCCATAGTTGTCGCCAGTTTCAGGGTCAAACATCTTTTCATAAGAAAGTCCTTGGGGATCTTGTTTCTCAAGTTCGCCCAAGAGCCTCGCAGCCTGCCCCTTGGCTGCGCCGGGTCTTGTATCTGTGACAGTACCCGCGTGCCTGTTGATGGTACGCATGAACCAACGATCCATGGTTACCGTGTCAAAATTGCCATACAAGTTATTGAAGAACGAACCAAGCTTGGGACCAAAGATAACCGCACCGGGAAGCCTCTCTCCCATCGCTTCACCACTAACAGTCAGGCCCCGTCTCTCCCCGGTAGGCGTTTCTGCTATGTCGTATCCGGGGTTCTTTTCTACAAACGACCTTGCCTTTTTCTCGCTCGAAAATGTCTCGACAACATCTTGATTTTCATCAATGACATTAAATTCATTTATCTCAGAGCCGTACTTAAATTGCTTGAGATCCCCTACTGCAACCTTCTTCTGCATAAACTTAGCCATCTTCTTGATGGCAGATTCTGGATTCTTCTCATAACCAAAGTGCCCCAACATGTCCTTGAGCAGCACCATATGCTTGGACATGGCATTTTTAGCTTGCCCCTTAAAGCTGTACTCCGTATTAATCTCACCAGTCTCTTTCCAGTGTGAAAACAAGTCTACGGCTTGAGCCGTGTTGTTTGGCACATCGGTCATATTCGAGGTCAGAGCTAAGAACATTTTAAATATGTCTTGGTCCGCCCCCTTTCTTCTGACGTTTTCAAAACCGGGTATTGCCGAAATATTCTTGACCGCTTGCTGCAAACTCTTGTCATACCAATCTGCAGCATTTCCGTCTCGGCTCAGCGCAAAGATTGTTTCATGAGCAAGCCCGTCAGCAAGTGCTATTTGGTCATCCGCATCCCCTATGTCGAATCTTAAGCCATGATCTTTGACCAATGCCTCATAGGTTGTCGCCATGGTTTGCTTCCGATCGGGAGCGTGCGTTGACCGGACCCGACGTGGCGACTGCATAAACTTGACGGTGGAAGTCTCTGGTGCATCCTCTGGGACATCAATGTCCAAACTCTCGCCTGTGCGAGGCAAATAACTCGAGGCATTTTTGAGGATCTCATTTAACTCCTGAGTCGTGCCCGCTGTTCTCTCGAACACAGGCAGGGGAGCGTCAATGGTTTTCATCTCACCAGTATCCTCGTCCTTAACAACCCGCCCCTTCCTCGACGGGTCAAGAACCGAGAGGTTTACTGAGTTACCCTTGCGCACAAGACCCCTCAGGAACCTTTTCTGCTCTGGCGAAATGCCAGCACTAATACTGGCTTGATGATGCCCGTCTTCATCCAGCTGCGGATTAAAAAACATCACGCCGCTGTTGACGGCATGCAACACAGACTTGAGTTTGCGATTGGAAGTTGTCTTTCCTGCTTTGCTGACCTTACCGATATCGGGGCTGTTGTGAGGATAAAGCCTTTCAATAGCAGAATGATCGAAAGCACTGAGCTGACCCCTACGTTTTGTCGTGGCCTCACCCCGGATCTTGCGGCCATCAGGCATGACGAACGCTGTTTCCATGTGGTTATCTGTAGTTCCAAACTCATCCACCATGCGGCCATGCAGCTCATGATCTTCGATGATCCCATCGGAAGAGACTGTCGCTGAGCTTTCCGTAGTGTCTTGCTCTTCAGCATCATACTTAAGATATTCCGCCTTGCCCTTCGGCTGTCCGCCTCCACCACCCATGGCCCCAACTGCCAATCCCGGAAGTGCAGAAGCTAATCCGCCGACTACAGCACCAGCTACAGGGCCAAGATATTTATCAGGATCACCCTCCCTAGAGTTTTTATCCTTGGAGTTGACGATACTGCGAGCCCAGTTTCGCCCGCTGTCTCCGCCCCATAACAGCCATGCAATGTAACCAGCGTCATCTTCACCGCCTTCTTCGTTGCCAGCATGGCGACTAAAGAATGAATGCATTCGCTTGACGGTAGAAAAGCTCAAGGCTTTGCCGTTCATAATATCTCTAGCGCGAGCAACTCCAACGGCAGTGCCACCCTTGCCGTGCTTCTTACGCAATTCCAAGCCCCTCCTAGCGTTGCCTTTCATGCCTTGGTTGGGCTTGTAGTTACCGCTCTTCTCCTTTTTGGCATACTCGTCTGAGTCTGCCTCCTCGCTATCAAAAAGTCTCTCTATCAAATCCTTGATGTAAACGACATAGTCATCAGTGAACTTGGACGACTCAAGGTTTTTAGCATCAGCGTCCATGTCCATGGCAGCAAGATGGTCAACAACTCTCTGATGAGAGTTCTGTGACTCATGAGGCTTGAGGAGAAGCTCATACAAGTCCTCCTTAATGGAAGGCATGTCGCCTTCCTTCTTGTCATACCTCTTGGCCTGCATGATGGGGCCAAGCATAGCCTCAATCTCCTGCTCTTCCTCCGGCGTAAGCTCGGGCTCAGCACCCGACTCAACAGGCACAGGCGTGTCAGCAGGAATCTCCGGCGGCATTTCTTCTGCAGCAGGCTGCATCATCTCCGGGCCCGGAGCGAACGGAGTCATCTCTCCGCCCTGATCAATCATCTGCTTGTACTGTTCCAAGGCGGAAGTGACCTGAGGATTGAATAGGCTGTCATCAGTCTCCCCAGCCGTGTTCAAACCGATCAAGCCCATGACATCCTCAGACTTGATCTTAGCCCCCATACTCCATGCCGCCTGTAGCGCCTGCAACTTTTCTAATGGCACGGCTTCTTCAGTATTAAGCTTGAACTTGAAGTTGACATTCTTCATGTCAGGGAAGTTGAATGCCAGAATCATTGATAGCAGTTCGCGAGTGACCGTCTCTTCTACGCCAAGGCTGTCGTACTTGACAATCTGCAGGAATGAATCTCGATGCAGGTCCGAGATCCCCGGAGTTCCTGCTTCCGCTCTATAAGTCAAAGACTGGCCCAAGATAAACTTGATAATCCAACTGCCAAAGTAATCATCTATCAAGGACTGCAAGGCCATAATGCCTTGCGTATTGGGTGGTATTTGTTGAATGCCATATGCGTCCGGATTAGTGATCTCCATCGGCAAGACAATCTGGTTCTTATGAGCCTGCTCCTGTGCAAGCCTTTCCATCTCATCCTTGGCTTGCGCATTGCCCGCCGGGTAGTGATAGACCGTAAAGCCCATTCCCGCACGCTCCACAACTTCAGCAAGCTGAGCCAGAGTCTCCTGCTTCTGGAACCAAGACCAATAAAGGAAATGGCGAAGCCCAACACCATGAATCATGCCTGCAGTTGTTGGATCTTCGTAGTCTCCATCCATCAGGAAGTTTTTATGCAAAGTGAAGCGGCTACGCTCCCAACGCCTCAAGAAAAGGGCTGTGCCCTCCGCGTTGTACTCAACATCGGGCTTCCCTGCCCATACGTCATCCTTGATGTGTGCTACCGAAACCTTGACCCCGATTTCTCTCGGATCATACTTACCAGTGCCATCATCGTACCTAAAGACAATCTTGTCACCATTACAAGGAATCCAGTCGGTTACGGTTCGATACCGCCGCCCACTCTTGTCCCTCTCGAACCCCCAGACATTTTGACAAGCATATCGGCCATACCAGATAGCCTCAGTCAGATTTCGCAAGTACTCTCTAAAACGAGGAATCCTGCTCATCAGATAAGTAAGCTTCTGGGCGACCTCCACTTCCTTGGCATCCGACTGATCCTCAGGAATCACCCGCCACTGCAACAAAGACACAGCCATTTGCCTAGCGAACAGCGGCCCCATGATAATGGGGTCACGCCTCATCATGTTTGCATTCTGGACATTGTGCCTAATTGCTTCGTCATGCTGGCGGTAAGTTCTGGCCAGCGTTGACAACATACCAGAGAAGGTAGTGATGTGCGGTACAATTGTCCGACCGACATTAGGAGCTAAGTCCGGACTAAGATTCCCCGGATCTCTTTGCCGTGACCCCATCTCGCTCTGCATACGATACTGCTCAGGAACCTGAGACTCGCTGTCGTAATCGACGCCGTTTACCTTAATAGCCATAAGAAGCCCTAGATGAATACTGCATCGGGAGTGGGCAATAAAAAAGCCCACAGATTGTGTGGGCATTGTATAGGTACATCAGTTTTGAGACGAACCTAGCTCACATAGTCTCCGTCTGACGTTAGGTATGGCCTTCGCCCTGTGCCTACTGTGGGCACCGCACGAACCCTGAAGCCAAGCGACTCTTGGTTTGTCTGAGGATCTCTGTAGACGACTGCTTTCCTTGGGATGTAAAGTGACCCCTCCATGCTTGGGCTCACTAGCGTGTAGCGATACTGATGGTCCACAAAGCTACCGCATACCCTCAGCCTGTCCCACACAAACTTACCAGCACTCTGCGATGACCGCATCTCTTCCCACAAGCTTTTAGGGACAGGCGTACCTGCAGATCCATACGCATACATTGGACCTCGCAGGTTTGGCCGGACAGCGTAAGAGTGGGGCTTGCCATCGCATATACTCACGGACTGAGCGGTACCCTCACTACCCGGCGCCCGATAGGTGACATAAAGAATGCCCTTAGACTCATCATAAGCCGCCGAGTAAACATTACTTGAGTCTGGAAAGAAGACCTCATTTTCAAAGGGATCTGTCGTAATGTGATAGCCCTTCTCGGGCGACCAAGCTGGCTCACCACCAGCAAGACCCGAAAGGGTATAGTCCTGAATCAGCGGGTCGGATGTCCCTGCAGACCTTCTCCTTGAACCCGGAGCCCCTACCTGCCGAACCCTTCTGACATTGCCAGTAACGTCTCTAGCCCGATCGGAATCAATATCCTGTATGGCAGACCGACCTCTTGGCCCCGGAAGGTCACCCTTGGTGGGAGGAAGTTCTTCAGGGCTTGATGGTTCAACAAGCCTGACTCGGCGGTCAGGTATTGTGTCAACGCGAAAATCGCTATCTGGATCTAGCCCTTGCTGGGAAGCCCACCGCCTTAAGTCGATCCTCCTCAAAGCGGACGGGCGTAAAGGGAGCTGAGCCTCTGCCATGACATCAAAGGCATCATCAACATCCTGCTCTGTTACCTTGCCACCCAATGCAAATATGTTCACCAAAGCCCCGAATAGCCTACCTGTTGGACCATACATACGACCAAGAGCTGAGTAGATTGGAATCCTCGGCTTAGTCTTGCGTCGGGCAATCTTCATTGCCTGATTGAATATCGGGTTGCCTCTAGCCACGCTTGTTTCTCCTATGGTAGGCTTCGCCCTTGTTTATACCCATCGGCTCAAAGTAGGCCTCTTTCCCATCGACAACGACGCCAGCACCAAGAGTGGGCCTTGTTGGCATGTGAGCCCCATAGGCAAACGCATAGCGGGAGGAGTCTATTCCACAGCCCACATTCATTCCAAAGACTCGCGACTCATCATTGCTATGATACTTAACACCACCCCAGCAATGGGTGTGGCCTATCGCAACTGAACTGCGTTTTTGGATAGCAAGATTAATTGCGGCATCCTTGCCGCTACATCCCGTTCCGTGGGTATATAAAACACCGTCGACACGGTGATCGAAGTCCCAGTCCCATTGAGGGGTTGAGTAAATTTCATTATACGTTTTCAAGTAGCGGTCCGGAATACCGGCCTTTTTGGCCTTTCGGTAGTGTCGCTCATCATGATTGCCAATGCAAACCTTGGCGATACGAAAAGCTCGCTTCCATTCAACCAGCCGCTCCAAGGCCTGCACTGCCTCTTCTTCTGCTGACATTCCATTTGGATCATGATCCCAGAAGCTCAATGCGTGAGCATCAACGATGTCACCAATAAACACTACAGTGTCACAATTCCAGCTGTCATAAATGTCTAAGCAAAACTGCAAATACCCTGCATGTTCAAATGGGAGATGCACATCTCCTATAATCAATGTTCGCATTTGCGATACCCTAATCTCCAAAGAAACTTTGCTAGATCAGTGGATGCCGAAACAATCCACTCTTCGTCTTTAGTCCAATCTGCACCATGCAAAAACTCATGAATGATAATCTCAAGCTCTTGCATGTCCCTCAGATCAGCATCAATGGACAGGGTTTTCTTTTTAGCGTCTGGATGATCTATTAAGCCTAAAACGCCTTTCTTCTTCTCAAGATTCTTAACTCGCTCAAAAAACCAAACTTTATTTAGGATGCAAATCTTTTTAACCATGACATGCATCCTATCTTAACTTCAAAAACTCAACGATTACCTTTTCGAACGGCCCAGCCCCCGATCATGCCTTACATTATTTAAAACTGTATTCAGCTTATCACCAAGGTCTTTTTCGGTGATAAGTCCATCCATGCTGTCTGCCAGTGCCCTGCGGAGCATAGATATCTCCAAGATCGCAGAAGCCATTGCAACCTGCCCAAGCGTGTCTCCGTTAAGCTCCAAACGGGTTGCAATCGATTTTAAGTAGGTGAGGTTATTCGGAGACATCTTGATTCTCCTGCGACTCCTTAACCAGCAGCCCTTTGCACAAGATCATGTAGTTAATGACATCATCACAAGCATCGCCCCAGCTCTCCTCACTGACAGCAAGCTCCCCCTTCTGAACAAAACTCTGTATCCTCTTGAGCTTGTCTTGAACCCTCAATAGCAACCCCATGACAGGGTGTATGCCAAAGACCCTGCTAGCCTCAAAGTTTGCAAAAACGTTCAGCGAGTGTTCCGGATTGGCGTAATCACTGTTTTTCTGAGACATAACCTCGCAGCAACTCTTGCAGGTGTCCTGATGTAACGTTTCAAGCCAAGCCTTATCAAACTTCGTCACTCTCTGCCCCTCCGTGCAATAACCTCAAGTATTCCAAGTAATGAACCGGAGAAATCGCCTCTGCAATCTCGCTGTTCAAATCCAATATTTTCTTCTCTGTGACATAAACTTTGTCAAGTTTTTCGTCGCCTGAAGTCTTAAACAAGTCCTTCTCTGACTCAATAAATTCAAGATCCTCCCCTGATCTTATTGCCTGCATAAGCTGGATCAAGCTTGATTCATGCATCCACAGAACAGAATTGTACTTAACGATCCCCCCATACCTTGAACCGCTAACGCGCCAAAAGCGACTGATCATTTCAGGCGTAATGACCTTGCCTGTAGTCCTAGTTAAGAAGTCAGCCGCATCCCTCCTGTCCAGATAAACATTCCTATCCAGATGCCCGACTTCCTCTACTTTACAAACCTTGTCAAGTTCTTTGGGAGGATCTTTGAGCTGTACGTCGAGTTCTTTGCTCTTACTTGCCCGGTTGTGTGTATTAAGTATCTCAGTGCGTCGCATGAGTGGTCATCTCGTTTTAGGGGCCTCGGTGCCGCATTCCTATTAAACTTCCCACCCTTCGATTTCTCCCAGACATATGTCTGCATTTCCCTGAGCAAGTTGGGGCATCTCTTGGAATCAACAATCAGCTTTGCATCGCCGTTCTGCAGCTGCAAAGCAAGCCTCACACTCTCAATCCCTTCAAGGACTTGATTGTTCGCCGAACTCACAGGTACTCCATGTTGACCGAACAACCTCGCAAGACCCGGTGAAGCTGGATCTCCATATGTAGGGCCATGCCAAGCATCATTAATCCATGGGTGACGACCTTGTATCAGCTCTGCATGGTCAAGGTACGTCATTGACTGATCTGTCGAGTAATACTCATCATAAATATACCAAGTACCCACAGCATCCTGCGCTGCCCACAAACATACAAAAGCATTCTCAGGTCCAGAGCCCCAGTCAATAGACCTAAAGTGATACATCCCCTGAGTGAAGGAGTCGATTAAATCTTCGCCCGCATGAATCCTCTGATTAAACGTAGGGTAAACCAGACCCTCAAAGCTAGCAAAGGCCCCCCGCATACGCACTTCGCGCATCTCTTCAGAGACAAGGCCAAAGAACTCATCAAACCATTCCTTGCTGACATGCCCCGCCTCCATTGCACATTTTGTATTGCAATAGTAAACAGCCCAGTCATCTGGCAAAGCCCCATTATTAATCATGTCCTCAAGAGGGCGGGATAGGTGAGGATCTATAGGGGTAAACTCTGCAAGCTTAGCGCCTGCATAGTTGTAATCCCGACATCCCCGCAGAACCTCCTCAATCAAAGAGAAAGGACATTGCTCAATAAACACAAAGCCACCGATAGATGACGCTTGCATTTTTGACCGACCTTGGTCATAAGACTTAAGCTCGACTACCCAGTAGTTATTAGGGTCATGCCCCGGCCACGGTTTGAGGGGAATCCTAAAAGGCCAGTTCTGATTTGGCTTGTACCAATCGATCTTGTCCCACTGCACCTCCTCTTCCGGAAGCAACCCCCTGCCACATAGCTTTTCGTTCCATGCAACATCCATGACCATCGGATAACCCTCAGAGATAATCCAAAATGGCGTTGCTGGCCGAGGTGGTGGTTGATCCCTCAAGAGAAACTTGACGGCTTTGGCGAGAGCAAGTGTAGTAGTACCCGCACCGTTGCCACCAAGCAGGAAAGAGATGCCCTTATGCTTTGACTCATAAAAACTGGTTTGCATGTCCCAGTCTTCAAAGTTATCTGGACGAGGCTTGAAGTTGAAGTACATCCTTTCAAGCTTTCGTTCCAAAGCACCCACTGCCTCATCCACAGTCTGGTGCTGCTCCTTGCGATCACCCCTCATCGTCCTCTGATTCCATAGGCTCTATAAGGCCTTGTTTGAATAAGAAACGTATCGCTTCCTTAAGATGTCGACAGGAATGCATAAACTCGTCACTGTACTCTTGTCCATTAGGGTGCTTGAAAAACAATTGCCCCCCAACCTCCTCGTCGCATCCCACAAAGTAAAACTCAAGGCTGTCCGCGCACTCTACAAAATGCAATGCCTGACGTATCCTCACCAGATCGTAATACAATTCTTCCTTGTGGCTCTCAACAACTCGTCCCACAAAGTCCTCTTCCAAGTCACTAACCACCTCATACTCAAGGCGGGTCAGCTCACTGTTGAGGGGATAGATCTTTACTCCGCAATCCCACAGCAAGTCAACCATCAATTGGTTTTTGTGGATCTTCCTGACCTGATTCATCGCTGACCACCCTACCCATCAACTCATGCCCCCCCGGCAGTTTTTTAATTGTTGACAGCAGCTTGTCCGCCATCTCCGTTTTGATTTTATCAGGATCTTGCCCAGCAACACGAACGTCCGCATTATCCTTCATTTGGATATTAACACTTGAGTTTGGCGAGTATCTCTGCGGTGCCCACGCCTTAAGTAAAAACTGTATCTGACGACTATCACCGTCCATGGCCTGATCGAAAGCAAGAGATTCAAGCTCAAGCAAAATGGTTCTCTGCATAAGCTTAAGCTCACTGGCAAACCAATTGTCATTCTGAGTCCACTTGCTGACATTCGTAATGTTCATGCCGCAAAGCTTGCAAGCTTTCTTTATCGACTTCGTTTGCTGCAAGGCTGAGAGAAAGTCCTGCTTCCTCTGCCTACCACGAGCCTTCTCTTTGTCGTCCATGTCATTTCAACTCCGCCCAGCGACGAATCTCAGCATCAGTCAAATTGCTCTTCCGGGTATAGTGACTTGCGTAATACAACTCACCGTCCCATCGCACGATAGCCCCCTCCTTCCCATTCCTCACAATCCTAACCGTCTCATCATTAAGGCCTGTCCACATTATAACAGGCTCCCCCGGAAGGCTATTCTTAGCCTCCTTGAGCAGGTATGGGCAATGCTGCTTCTCCGCCTCAACATCAAATTGTTCCACAAACTGAGATTCAATAAACGCATCAAGCGCTTTTTGGACTTCAGCATTCCCCAAAAGTTTCTCATACTGCTGCGTCTTGAGCCGTTGCGTCATTTCCTGCCGCCTCCTCTATGCGCTGAATTACTGTAGATCGCTTCATATTTTTACGAGTCACAATCCCCATCTCTTGAGCTTTCAAACACAGCGATTCAAAGCTCATACCAATAGCCCAAGGAGGGTCGTCACCATCCTCGTCTTGAGAGTTATCACTCTCCGCATCTTCCTCTCTGTTGTAAAACTCTTGAACCTGAATGACCGGAAGGTTTAAGAGGTCACTGGCCGCCCCAATAGAAAGCTTGGCAGCGTAGGCTTCGGCAAGCGTTTTTATTGATTCAATGTCAATCTTCTCTGGCTCAACACTGGCAGCACTACTCTCAAGCTCAGCAGCGTCAGCATTAAGCCACGACTCAACCTGCCTCCTCAAAAACTTCCGCTGCAACTCAGGACCGTACTTCCAGTCGGCTCCCATTACAGATCCGGGCGACTCATGCTCTTTGCGAATCGAATCCCCATCCCCCTCGCCGCTAGCAGGATTGATCATCCCATACTTTAAACCAATCTGATCGTAGGAGAGGCCCTGCTTGAGCAGATCACCAATAGGCTCAACCTTAATCTCGTTTTTGTAGTTGTCAGGCCATCGAAAAATCTCTTCAGTGACTCGGTGCAGCGACTGAAAGAAGTCAATGCTTGGCCGGTACCGGCTGCGAATCTGCATAGCTTCAAAAACTTCAGCAGACATCTTATCGAGACGCTTTAGGTAGGTCATTAATGAGGAAGAACGAAAGGCCTCGTCAAGACTGCCAAAGTCAAACGAAACCAGCTTTTCAAGGACCATGTAAAAGTTTGGAGACAATGGAACATCATGTACGTCTTCCGCCCACTTCGTGAACTCACCATGAACTTCCTGAGCCAACTTGTAAGCTTTCGTTTCTTCTCTCATCGATTAATCCTCTCTAGCGACAACGAATTTTGTTTCTCAATGAACGCACTGGCCGAAAACTGCGATTACGGATCTTAGTTCGGATTGACTTTAAACTGAACACGCGACCGCCTGAATAAACACTTGCATCGCAAGTAGCAGGCTCTTCGCTTGAAACGAATGAACACGCCTCCTTGGTCACCTTACGCCCTGTTCCATTACATGTGCTACAAGTGACTCGCACCCTGCCATCACCAACAAAACCATCACCATTACAATCAACGCAAACATCAGCAGATTCATCTTCCTCTTCGGGGGAATCGCCATCATCTGCCACCGTCTGAGATAAGACCCAGCTCCACTGGCTCCTAGCATTAGCTTTCTTTGAGCTAGAAGATGCCCCCTCCTTGATAACAAAATAACCCAAAAAAGAAACGGCAATCAAAAACAGTAAGGCTCTTTTCCACTTGAACACAAGACTACTCCTTTAAAAGTTCATTCCCAAGGAACATTGAACCTGTCCTGCTCCCATGCCACGGGGGACGACCAGTCGTATGGCTTTCTGAACCCCCCCTCAAAGTCGGCATAGGCAATTACCTCTCCGTTCTTGATGATCCAACTGGCATCCGCTTCAGATATCCAGAAGGCCCCGTAAGGCATGTCCTTAGGCCATATAGCTCCGCTCTTAGCCCATCCGCTACCCCATGAGTTTACAATTAGAAAGCTCCTGCCTCGGCTCCTATGTTCTCTCCTAGCTCCGGGGTTACCCATAGAGTGAGCCCACCTCTGACTTCTTCGCATATAGCCATCACTATCCCGAGCCCCAGATCCACCCCACCTGCTGCACAGATTAATTGGGAAGCCAGCTCCAGCCAAAGACCACCACTGACCCACGGTCCTTACCCTAAAAGACTTAAGAAGTTTATGCCGTTGCGCCTCGGGCTTTAAAGAATCTGGAGCCCCCCTCTTACCCCAGTCCCGACATCGATTAACGCTATATTTAGTCAGGTCGTGATTGCCATAAACCCTCTGAAACAAAACGCCAAATCTCTCAAGAGCTTTGAGTTGACCCGAGTTAGTTGAGCCATCACCGCCACCTAGCATGCCGCCAGCCTCTCGGCCAGTCGCGTAGCACCACTCAGGGCTCGTCAAGTCACAAAAAGTTTCGTCTTGTTTTCGCAGGTCAATATCCAGCGATTGCAAATGATCAATCAGCCTCGCAGTAGCAACACCAACGCAGGAACCCACTGAGCCTTGATTCAACGCCCTAAGCCTGCCCTCAGAATCAAACTCCTGAGGCTTGTGCTTTAGCAAGCTTCTATAGTGGAACGTATCCCCACCGGGGTCATCTTGGATTAGCTGGTCAACTTGCTGGCTTGCCAAGTCGTACCAGAATCGTCCTTCAGTTTGCTCTTCAAGCCCGGCCTCGTCAGGCACCCATCCAAAAGGCAAATCCGCCATTCATAAAACCTCATTTAGACAACGTGTCTGCTTCGGAAGATAACTCACCAAACAAAACCACAAGAGCCTCCCGGTCAGACTCTGTGATTACTTTGGCTTGCTTCAAGTCTTGAGTACCAAGGACGCCACCTATTCGCTCCCTCGCACCGTCGACCCACTGCTTTGCGGGATCGCTCAGGTCATCGAAGTAAATAAACAAATACCTATCAATCGACTCGCCCAACTCAGTGCAGTCTTTATGCATGCCACTCTTGAGAACCGGGATACCAAACTCGAACATATCGCTAAGAGCTTCGGCCTCCTGCCTTGTCACCCCCTGTGCCACAGGAGAAGTTGAGGTCTGGGCTGTCTCAATATTTCGAACGTAGAGAAAGCCACCCACGGCAAGCCCAATGATCATGACAGTGTTCAGGTTGACTCCATAATTCTGGATGCCTGAAATAAGTTTTTTCACGCTTGGGTCTGCAGGTGCATTCATCTCTACTCCTCAATTTCAGATTCGCCAAATGTCTCTGGATCATTTAGCTGCTGAGAATTAATAGCAATCCATCGAACAGCTCTTGCTAAATCATTCATGCCGTCATCCTGAAGATCCTCTGCAACCAAGTACATCTCTTCAGCCTCAAGCACTGCTGACGTAGCAAGGAGTTCAACAACCGCTGTACGCTCACCGTCGCGACGGCTATTCCAATAACTAAGAAGAAGCTTAAGCAGAATAAGACCAAGCTCAATAAGAACAGGTATGCTCGCAATTTTACTGCGAAGCTCCTCTTCCGCCTTTTGTGCGTCTCCTTCGTTATTTTCAATCGACTCCCAGACAACCCGAGCAAAACGACGAACCCTCCTCCGGCGAACCGCATTCACCAGCCTCATGTTACTTACCTTTCAACAGTTGGCTTTTGTCAACACTAAGGACATGCTTGGTCACCTTCTTGCCATCCTTCTCCCACTGGTTCATCCGGAGAGTCCCTTGAACATAAATGGGATCTCCCTTGCTGGCATAGCTTGAAACATAGTCAGCCTGCTGGCCCCAGATCGTGCAATCAATAAAGCAGGGCTCATCGACCCATTCCCCGCCCTTCTTTACTCGATTGTTCACTGCAACACCTAGTTCAAGAACCTTGAGGTCAGAACCAACTGTCTTAACCTCGGGATCTCTAGTAATGTGTCCCACAATAATTACGCTGTTTGCGCTCGGCATAACTTCCCTCTCTAATAAAAATTACTCCCCATCGTCCCTAGCGAACGATAGGCCAAAGAAAACAGATAACGCTACCAAGAGTGCTTCCAGATCGGCTACCGTTTCGGGATCACCATCAATAAGACGCACCCCCTCAACGACCAGAACAGAAACCAAACCCAAAGCTCCAAGGGTTGTAGTCTTCCACGACCCTAGAGCAGAAACCAACCACTTCTCAAGTAACTTAGACATAAACACCTCAACCTTCTTTCCAATAGCTTTCCGAAGCTTCTCCCTGAGGGACAGCATCGGCCCGTATGTCTTTCGACGTAATCTCCACTTTCTTAACACGCCAGCTACCTTCCTTGTCTTTGTCCCACCCCAAGACGATTATCTTAGCCAAGGAGTTTTCCAAAATCAGGCCAGCAATGGGAGAGCAACAGATCTTCTTCTTTCTAGCTGAAATGTTACTACGACTTGTTTCCTGAATAAACCAAAATTCAGAAAACGTAGCCTCAATGATCGCGACCCAATCAGCAAAACCAAAAAGATCATTCTTGTTTCTTCCATAGAAATTGTGGGTCTCAGTCTTTTCTATGTGTGCCGCCCCATGATACCGGAGGTAATCCTTTGTCAGTTTTCCGAAGTTTTGTTTCTTTTTTGCCATCCCTCATTGGCCTCGGATGTCCACAGACACTACATCTGACCGAAGCCACCTCATCTGTGTAAACGTCATAAGCCCCGCACTTCTCGCAAGGCTCGCACGGAATATAGATATCCATGCTATATCCCCATTTCCATCATAAAGTCTTGAGTGTCATTGAGATCTTCAGATACCTCCCACCTTTTCTCTCTTATATCGGAGGAGACATCTATTTTCAATTTTACACCAATCTCATTTGACACTTCATCGAAATGTTTTAACACAAGATGACTGTAATCGGGATTGACGTAAATAGAATCATGCACCGTAAAGTAGCCACGACAGCCGTCATTGTGTACTCGCTGAAGCACATTGTGTATCACAATCTCAGACTCCAGAAATTGCATCACGTTAATCAAGCTTCGATAGTCAATCTTATTAATTGCTTTAATTTGCTCGTGAACCTCAGGAAATAAAGCCCCAAAACAATCTTCCTCAACGCTCATGTAAGCTGTCTTTTTGGCGAAGATATCTCGCATGAAACTTCTCTTAATGTCCTCGCGACAGCGAATGTGCCCCCGAGACTTAAGAGCATCAATTACTGTCTGATAAATATCATATTGCTCAACATGCCGCTTAAATCGCCCCGCCGCCTCTGGCGGTATTGTGACATTCTTGAGTCCTGACATCTCAATACCGAGCATCTTCTGGCGAGACTTAAGCCCCCTGTCAGATAAGAAGCCTGCGTTTCCACCAGCCATGCCCACCATCAGTGCGGCAAGCAGCGTGGGCTGACAAGCTCTGATGTCGTGGGATATACAATGCTTCCCCTTGAACTTCATGCACCTTCGAAGCCAAGACTTCAGCCTGCAGAAAGGCGTGTACACTCGACCTGTCTTGCTGACCGTGACTTTCCTTGCCTGCTCTGAAAGGATCTGGTCGATCTGGAGGCCCATGATATTAGCCGCCTCTGACGACATCTCATCTGGGTTGCCAAGACAATACTCCAAATACTTCTCCGCCTCAAAGCGATCAAGAGACACCAGCTGGAGATTGTCCAAGATCTTACGATGAAAAGGCGTCCATCGGACCCGCTCCTTGCCCCAGACTTCCGCCTCTAGCCTTTGGTATGTCTTGATGACGGTAGGAACCGTGATGTCATAGGTGACGGCTCTGGCTCTCCTGCGTTTCTCCCGAAGAGTCATCTTCTCATGGAAGTCACCGAAGCACTCGAAGTTGATTCGGTATCCCTTGGTCTTGACGCCTGCAACGTAATTTTCATCGCACTGCAAGACCTGATGTTTCTTCAACGCGGAAATAATCAGATGTTGATACTTAGAGTCACCGCAGATAGAACGTATCGTCCCAGAAGAGATCCTTGCCCACCCCTTTTCAAATGAGAAGTGGGCCTGCTTTTCAAGAATATGGCTCAACAACCAAGCAGCGCGGTCAATGACCGGCTTTGAACGAAATATCCGTGCCAAATCTAAGTTGACCGGCAAGCGAACTCTTATGAAGTCTACTGTCACACCACCCCTCCCCAGAAGTGAAAAGCAAACTATACCCCACAATCCTCCATCAAGGCAAGGGCCGTATTGTAAACTCTCATGGCCTCATCCTCAGTGAGGTATTCTTTCTGCCGCTCAACCAGCTCAGCAAGCCTCCACTGCGGAAGCTCAACTGCCATGGCCGTATAAAAGCACCAGACCCGGTCCTCGAGCCTCCTGAGACGCCCCTTGGCGGCTTTCACATCTCTGCGGATCTTCCATATCGGAATCAGCTCGCGATACGGGAGATCGCCATCTAGTCGCCGCCCCGTCGTCTCGCCAATCATGGGGGCTTCGTACTTCTCTCTTGCGAACTCCCTAATTTCATCCAAGGTCAGCTCGTTCTTCTGCTCCAATTCGACGTACCTCTTCGAGAACTGGTGCCCCCGAATGGTAACGTTCTTGCGACTCTGCACCCGGACCCTTGGGTCGATTTTCCTTTTCCCACTCATAGCTACTCCTTCCGCCCTTTTCAAACACAAGATGAAAAGGCTGACCTACATACAAGCCAAACCGACCACCGTTGCTGCCTACCAGCACCGCCTCTTGGCCTGTCGACTCGCAGAAGTCAAACACATCATCCGTCTTGAAGTTACGCACCAAAGCCACTCTCTCAGACTTGGCCCCGTAGTACCTGTCAATCTTGGACGGGGTTCCGACACCAACAATCCAATCAAGCCCCCTACGGGAGAGATAAGATGCTGGTCCCTCTGTGATAGAATACATGGGGTTCTCCAAGGAGACGATCCCAATACTACCCACCTCGCCCCATGAATCCGGCAGCCTTCCGCCGCCAATCACCTTGTCGTACCTGTCCCCACTCTTAATCTCAAACCCCACGCTGCGAAACTCGAATCGAGTGCGATGATACCCCCTCAACCGCAGGGCAATAATGCTAGAACTAGGCTCCATCTAAAACCCCTCCCAAAAGGTGATGCCTATTTTAACTAACTTGCCTACATACAGGCAAAAACCTCCAACATATGAATATATATTATATCAATATTGAATATCCATATGCTATTGAATTTGGCCCGGCGAGGGCGTCAGCCCCTCGTCTGGGCGGGCCGCTAGGCCTTATGTGATAATGCTAGTCATGGATCTATGACTGGCCTTTAAGGCAAGGAAGCATGGGGACCGAGTTGAAAGGACAAGAAACAACTCGGAGCCCCTTTGCTTTGCCTCCCCGGCAGACAGGGCTAGTAAAGGGAGGGCGCTCTGCCTGCCTAAGCGTACACGCCTTCATCACATCTATCACACATAGATATTCTAACGATATCTTGAAGGTTGTCCAGCATGGTACCAAATAAAGAGGGTACCCCCCCCGAAATACAGGATAATATCCGATGCTTTTATTGACTACCTACTGTCGACTGTCGACGTAAACCTATTTTCCCTGCGTTTCAAGCATTTACGTAGACGCAGTGTCAGATCAAGCTTGCTTTAGCAAGCGGCTTCTAAGCTCCTTGATCTCACTGATTGCCTGCATGACGGTGTCTCGATAGTAACCCTGAACGTCATCATCCTCGACAATCTCCTGCAAGTCATCGCACACATCATGCGAAACGCCCATGCAGCAAGAATGACATCCTGTTTGAGATAACATGCTTCTGCATGCTTCTACTAAACCCTTGTTCTGCTCAAGCAAATTAGCAAATAACTCTTCCATGTTGGCCATGCTATGCTCCTAGATAAGCGGACAAAGAACGGACAGTATAGGGGTATTGGCGTCTGCGACGTACCACCGGAAATCCCAGATCAAAATGACTACGGGTTTTCCCTCCTGACATCAACATGACATGCCCCATCAAGTCAACATGATAACAGATCAACCTGATGGCAAGGCCTTGAGGCCGCAGTCACCCTGCTCATGCCATGTATCAAACATGCGACAAGTCATTTGTCAAGCCCCCTTAGGGCAAATACTAAGTGTCCAGTAAGCCATGAAATAATCATGCCCAAATAATTTCATGTCGCAAGTCTATGCATGACAAGTACTTACTTTCATGGCCATGTTTTATTCACACAAAAACACATGATGTCCGGGTTTTGTGCTGTTCTTTTTGTGGTGAATGTGCGATAATTCATTTGTCCAGCAGGAGTGGTTCTGGCGGGCACACACATCACATGAGGACACAACCATGGCAGTTCACACCATCAGCAACAATGGCAAAAACGCAGAGCGAGAAAACATTCACATGTATCGCATTGCATCGACCAATTCATTCATTGATGGTCGCAAATTCGATAATTTGGCAGCAGCAAAATCCTACGCTGACCAGCGTGTTGAGCGTGGCGACGTTTGCTGCGATGTGCATCGCGTGACGGATGGCCGCTGCGTTTACTCTGCCTAACCATCGCCTCTCTCTCTTTTATGACAAGGGCATCATCATGGCAAAATGGCAACCTAGCAAAACATCAGCAGTCAAGGTCAGTGCCGGACATTACCGCTATCGAGGTTTCGACATTTACGATACAGCGGCCATGCCTTGGCAGCTCCGCAACTCATGGGAGTATGACGCGAAGAATCCGTGGTACACTCGATTCCCCGAGGAGATGGAGGCCGAGCATGGATGCGAGGAGGGCTATCCAGTTTCGGCTCCAACACTCCGATCCATGAAGTACACAATCGACTACATCTGGGGCGGCACAGATTCTCCTGACAAACACTGCTGAGTGGCACCTGCATCGGGCTCTTCGGAGCCCCTCGTTGGTATCACCATCATCTAGCACAAGGACATCATCATGCAATTCATCGCCAACAAAACCTACACTCTCCGCCTTGCAACCGATCATGAGAGCATCATGACATTCCGCATCACCAGACGCTCTCAGGCCTCTGTGTGGCTCCAGAGGCTATCCTCAGAGGGCAAGGCCACTGGCGAGCCTGTGAGACGCAGTGTCGTGCCTCACAATGGCAATGAGACCTGCTTTCCTCTAGGGCGATACTCCATGGCTCCTATCCTGTCGGCAGAAAAACTGGCCTGAAAAAAACTTTCAAATTTTCTCCTAAAGGCCTTGCAGGGTCATGGCCGATATGACATACTCCTGTCTCGATCTTGATCACAATTGTTTCCAAACACGCACAAAGGACATCATCATGACTAGCGAATTGGTCATCCGCGTTCTTCTCAACAAGAAGACCCTCTGCGGCGAAATATTCGGCCAGAGTACCGCCCATGAGCCCCTGAGTGGCAGGCCGCATGGAGCTTTGCTCTACACTCTGCCAACCCACCGTGAGGCCGTTGAACTGGCTGAGAAGCTGGTTCACGCTCACAACATCTGCGAGCCATCACGACCGGCTCGCCTCGAACTCTAAGTAGCTTCGACTCGGCCCCTGCGGGGGCCTCTCTTGGCATCACTTTTCTTACCTAGCAAAGGACAACGTCATGAAAGTTTCAATCCACGGTCCAAACCTTGCAGATCAATCCAAGGGCCAGTTCATCGTCCACGCTGCTGGCAGCCCGGACAACGCGACCGTTAAACATTTTGGCGGGGAGAGAGTCGATCCATTCACCTTCGATGCAGTGAGCCGTGAGCAGTGCGCTCTGGCTGTCTACGAGGATCAAATTGAAAGTGGCGAGTGCGACCTCGAGACTGCACTGGCGGATATCCATTTTGGCCCCAGCTGCGATGAGCTGCAGACTGCGGAATCAGCTAGTCCAATCCGCACCGCTATCGAGCCACAGAAACAAGATGCCATCGATCGAGCTGAGCATTTCGCTCGGCAGAAAATTGCCGACCATTATTCATCAGGTGGATTCCGACTCGACGAGGAAATCAAACAACGCTACATCGATCGTGCCCGGTCAATCGCCGCAGCGGAGTATGAGCAGTTCATCTGCAAGCTGGAGTCCAAGTGCGGTGAGGTCGCGCTGGCTCACCTCGAAGGCAATCACATCTGGGGTTGCTCATTTTTGACGGTCACGGACAACGATGGAAATCAGACGATCTGGAAAACGCAGGCGATCTGCAACTACAGCAAAAAGGGCACGCCGTTTACGCAGTACCCATCGCGAAAGGTCAAGCACAAGCGGTAGGCTTTTTACTTCAACACGGGGGCCCCTCAGGGCCCTCCTGTTGGCATCACCATCACCATTTAGAAAAAGGACACATATCATGAGAACTGTAGGGACATTTGATTTGATTTTCAAACAGGCAGGGCAATACGATCGAGGGATCGCGGACAGAATGGATATACCCCTCGATCCCGTGATTCGCCGGGAGGCTGGTGAGTGGGCGATTGATTCGGCATTGTTGCCAGCGTACGACTGCGATTTTGAATGCTCGCTGGATGCGTTTTGCGAGTACTGGTTCTCCCACAGTGATGGCTCTGTGTCGCCCGATCAATCCGACATCGACTACTGGATTTCACTGTTTGATTTTGAGACTGAGTAGCAGATTCACCATTTAGAAAAAGGACATCATCATGGGCATCGTGGCAGACATTCTTCGGGACGGGAGACTTGGCGACTGCAGCAACGGAGGTATCTCTGGCCGAGTGGCGGCAGTCACAATCATCGACATACCCGGTCCATTCGAGCCAACACCAGAGCGACCGGCAGTCAGGCTGGTTCGCTGCCAACATGCTGGCGTGCAGTACATACATGCCGAGCCAGTGGAGCCCGTTGAGAGCGGGCACATTGGATATATGTCTGGCGGCACATTTGTCCATTCTCATGACTCACGATTCGATAAAGCCGTTGGTGCAGGAGGCAGGCCAGTGAGCCTGCATGATCGCACCGAAACGCCTACAGAGTACGCTGCACTTTCATCATAGGCCATGGCGATGAGAGACGACATGCGTGAATTCATCTGGGTCGCCCTTGCCTTTCTGGCAGGGGCCCAGATACCCATATTGATACTTCTCTACATAGCATATGAGGCATGGAAATTGGTCAAATAAAATTCTCTTTATTTCCCTAAAGGCCTTGTATGTGCGTAACCGATATGCTCTAATGCCTGCATGGGAGTTACTTGTTCACAAGAGATCATAAAGGACACAATCATGAGAGCCAAGAAGATTTACATCGGATGCTACGACTACAGAGGCTATCGCATTGAGCGAATCACGCCGGACACATGGGCTATCTGCTGCATTCGACTTCGCGATTATGGACTCGAGTACGAAACTGTGGATGGCTGCAGCTCGTTGGCTGAGGGGAAATGGTTCGTCGACCGATGGCATGAGCAGGGGTCCGCCGAGGGGCATGAGGGTTGAGTGGCACCTGCGTCGGGGCCTTCGGGCTCCGCCGTTGGTTTCACTTTCACATCTAGCAAGGGACGCAAAAATGAAAACGCAAAATCTACTAATCGCAAACGAGGCTAAAGTGAAGGCCGAGTTCGCCCAACTCATTGACAGCGAGAAAAAGTATCTCGTTGAGCAGGGGTTGGGGGATCAAATTGAGTGCGGCATCAGTGGCCATGTTCAGGCCGAGGATCTATTTGACGGGTGCTGGTTCGATGATCTCGAGGATTTCTGGTTCACGCTCCGCGACTGCGGGAACGGCAACTGGAGGATTGAGGTTCGCGATCGCCATGACGGCTCCCTCCTGTCCGTCAGAAGCACGGCTCTGAGATACCAGAAAGCAACAAGTCACCCATCACATTAAAGGACACAAAAATGAAAATCGAAATCAGCACCGGAGAGTTCATCGATCTGACCGACGATCAGGCCAAAACGTTGCTCAGGATTGTGAGTACAGAGGAGGTTGCGGGGCGGGCCTGCCGACTGCTTTATGAGTCGAACTGCTCCCAACCTCGCCGCGAGACGGCAACAGCTGAGGCGCTCTGCCGAAAGGGACTGGCTAAGCGAATCAAGAAATATGAACCGGAGACCAATGAGAATGGGAGGGTGTTGACAGTGAGCGTTTACCGGGCAACAGACGAAGGATACTGGCAAGGCGACGCATTGCGGGCTTACTTCCGCGAGCGAGTATAGGCAGCCATCATCACATCAATCTTGGGAGAGAGAACCATGAAGCGTATCAAAGCAGTTTACACTTACGAAGCTCAGCTCAGTAACGGAACGACGGTCTACATCGTAGGCTCTGGCGCTCGCGGTTACGCCGCATGCAAGTGCCCCGATAGCGCTCCATTCACGATGACCTACAGCAGTCGCAGGTGGGCGCTTGAGGCGGCGGAAAATATCTGTTGCAAGCCACCAGCACGATACATCTGAAGTTAACACATCATCGGCCATGGGCCTTCGGGCCCGTGGCCCTTTGGGGACACCATCATGACTGGAATTGAATTACTGTTGGATGAGCTGGGTGGCATGCGGGAGGCCCTGATAACATGGACGGAGGATGAGTTGTTGGAGGAGCTGCTCTATCGGTCGGAGGACATGGGTCGGGCGGCGAAATCCGCGATGACTCGTCAGTTGCGGAAGGCTGGATACTTTCGAATCATCCCCGAAAGGGAATTGAGGACGACGGCATGGTTGGGCGACTGCCCATGGCGTCGACTAGGCGGGGAGTGGGTTGAGCCCAATGATGACTGGCGAATGGCTGGCACTGTTGAAGAGCTGCTGCGGCGATGAGGATCGGACGACTATGAAAATCAAATGGCACAAACTTGCTCCGGGCATCACCTACGGCCAAATGGCATGGTATGGCGATCACTATTCTCGGTTCGCCATTGTGCGATCAGGCACCATGTATGAATTGAGTGAGACCATCGTTCGCGACAGCGGCATCAGCATGTCGGTCACCCGAAAAACGTACACGCATCAGGAGAGGCTTCGGACGATTCGGGAGGCGAAGGCTCTCGCCCAACAATGGGTGGACAGCCTCAACCGGGCACATGCCTCCCCATGACAGTCACAAAAAAACTTTCAGGATTCTTCTCATGTCTATTGCATTGCGCAGCCGATATGATATCTTACTTGCTCAGGTTTGATCTCACTTGTTTTCAAGTCATCACATCAAAGGACAAGAACATGAAACTCCACGATCTTCTGACCAATGCCGAGTCCGATTCCGCGCAGGCCATCATCGATGAATCCTGCCTGCTCAATGCAGGCACCTTCGAGCTGGAGGGCCGAGATTATATCAACAGGCTCGTTGAGATGAGCTGCGGCCATCTGGATTACCCGCCATCTATTTACGAGATTATCGGAGATCTGGTGGAGGCCCATCTGGCCAACCTTTTGGCATGGAAAGATCGCCTGCAAGATGCCGCTGAGGAGGCTGGCCTTCCGGAAATGGACATTGATGCAGTACTCGAGTCGCTAGACCAGAACGGCCCTGAAGCGGCCTGCGAGGTTTTGACTCGGGCGCTGCAGTTTGGGTGGGTGAAATATAGCATGCGGACTCAGACGCTAGAGTCTGCGTGGCAGGATGATCCCAATCCGGCCATTGTTCATGATGGCAAGCGTTGGTCTGTCTCTGCCCGATTCGTCGATTTGACGGGACGGTCACAATTCCTAATCCGTTCTGGAGATCAGTTTAAGGCTGCCTCTGGCAGCATGCAGATCATTGTCAACAATACTTCACTTCGGCGTATTCTGTAATTCCATTACCCTTGGCCCCTCTGGGGCCCTCTTTGAAAGGACACGTATGAGATTTCTGAAAGATGACCGCACCGAAGAGACAGCCCAGACGCACACCGTGATTATCGGTGGCAGGGATCGATTCCTGTCAGGCTGGCGGTGCAACGATGGCCGAGCATCGTATGCCTACTGGGCATGCCGCCCAGAGGATGCCAATGCTGTATCGGCATGGGTGGCAGGTCGCAGTGATATGACTAGTGTTCGCCGCCGAGGCGAGCGTTTTATCCGCTCACTCTCGCAGGGATCCGACGTACATGTGTACGTCATTTCCGACAACCATCCATCACTCGCAAAGTAAGGACAAGATCATGACAAGCTTTGAGATCCGCACCAACATTTCGGAATCCACGGACAAAGACTGCGATCGCTATCCCGGTCTCGCCTCGCTCCATGCCATGAATGGAGTTGTCGATGGGCAGGCATTTATCGCTGGATCAAACGGGCGAGTATTCGCAGTGAATCGGACGGACGGCCATATCACAGATGGCCCGAGAATGGTGCCACCCAAGATCGCCAAAAGAGGGTCGACCAAACGAGATGTCACAGTCGAGCAGGCTGGTGACGGAACGTGGAACAACGGCAAGGCGATCGCCAAAACGGAAGTGGCTCCCGGTGAGTATGACTATCGACTCTGGCCGAAAATCCGAGAGTCGATGCTGACGCCCGATCCAAACACTAGCTACAACGCGATCGAGGTTGACGCTGATTATCTCATCGCATTACTCAACTCAGTGGCAGAGCGTGGAGCAGAGTCTCGCACTGTGCGACTGCTGGTGCCAAGCAATCCGCAAGAGCGAATGTTTGTCGACTCAGCCCACAACAAAAATTTTGGCGTCCTCGCTTCCTGTGCTGCGATGGGCGAGAACGAAAAGTCATTGACCATGAATGTCGAGATCTCAGTCAGAGAGCAGGCCCGTGCGTATTGTCGCGCATGGGAAATGCAAAAGAACCCTCAACAAGCAAAGGTTTAATCATGCCTAAACTGAAATTCACAACCATCAATCCAGAGCAAATGCGAAACTGGGCGAGGCAGCTGGATCGCCACTCTAGCGCATTCGATTCGATTGCAACGGAGATGGAGGAGGATGGCTTCGAGTCTCTCGAGGTTCACAATTCCTGCATCGGGAAACGTGGCATGGAGTTTGTCACCAAGTTCGCGGCAGCAGCACACCAATGCAAACTGGCAGCCATGATGCAGGATGGCCGATTCGGGCCGGATCACAGTGATGGCGATTGACTAGCATTATTCACATGGGGCCCCTGCGGGGGCCTTCCTTTGAAAGGACTATCATGTATTCAATTCAGCATTCGCCAGTGCGATGGAACATCTATTTGCATGGGCCTCGGCATTGCGAGATAGCCGAAACCCTGCCGGACTGGCAAGCATGCAAAGATCGTTGCATCGAGCTGAACAAGGAAGTCGAAAGAGGCTCGGGCTGGTATTACGGTAGCGATGCCACCGATATGGAGAATGAACTGGCCAACCTGATCTACTCGTCCGATCACCCGCTCGACCTTGACGCTCTTTCCAAGAATGTGATGCTAACAACATGCATGGCCCATGGCATAGAATGTGGGCCGGAGTCCGCCATTGATCTTGCCAATGAACTCATTGAGGCGTTGGATGAGGGTCAGACTGAAGGCGATTGACTAGCATTTAGCATTCATTCGATCATGCATTTTTGATGTATATATTATTGTTGGAGGTTTTTGAGGTGCGATACATCGTCAGGGTTGACGTGAAACTACGTGCGCCAAGTGATCGGAAAACTTTTGAGTTTTTTACGGATTGTGTCCGGTTGCAGGCCACGAAGGACGAGATAGAATCTAGGATCAATCGCAAGTTTGGTCCTTGGCGAGTTGAAAGTTATTCTTACCAAAGGGAGGCGTGGAAAGATTATGTTCGGACACACTGAGCCATGTTCTGGCTGGTTAGCTGCGTGTAAGGCGGGGGATCTTGAGAAGCCCCAGCCATGGAAAACTGATGACTTGATTGAGGAGATCTCGGAAGCCCCGGAGTTTGAGTTCGTTCAGGATAAGGGGGAGTGGCTCGATGACCTTGTTCGTCAGCAGGTGGCGATTCATGGCGAGCGGTGGGAGGGCCCGTTGCAGGAGGAGGTTTATTTTCTCGCAGACTTTGATTGGGACGAGGATGATTGAGCAAAAGGGAGAAGGGCTCTGCTGCCTGTGCGACAGGCCCGGCACCATCATGATCTATGGCAAGTGGGTCTGCGAATCTCCGCAGTGCCAAGCGATGAGGCGTAAGCCGATACGTAACGCCCACTGCCATCGTCGACCGGGTGATCACATCGATGACATTGACGACGGGGAGGAATGACATGGACAAAGCAAGTCGGAGAAGGGCAGTGATTATGATCATAATCGCGCTGCTGTATGGACTGATCTTTTCGGAGCTTTTTATTTAAGGACAAAGCCATGGAGAGGAAGGAAGCCTGTTGGCTGATCGTGATCGTGACATGCATGATCATCATTCAAATGTCGGTTTTAGGTATCGCAAAACTGATTTCGGAATGGGGGCCATGACATGTTGGTTTTGACACGGAGGGAAGGCGATGCCATCAGGATCTCAGCTGGCGATGAATTGATTCGAGTTCGCCTGTTGAAGATCAAGGGGAACACTGTTCGAGTTGGCATCATTGCAAATAAGAACGTCAAGATTTTAAGGGATGAACTGGATGAACACGGACGATCAATTACTACTGATGACCATGCAACAACAATGGGAGAATGAGCATGAAGATTCAAGAGTCGAGATGGGGGGAGTTTTGTTTGGGGCGAGTCGAGGTCAGGATCTACAAGAAGGATCTGATCGATTACATACGACTCAGGATGCAGAGCGAGAGCAGCATACGACTGCCAGACAACCTGATTGATATTTGCTACGAGTACCGCAAGGATCTGCTGGAGTTCGGCAAAAAGTTCATTGATGAAAAGAGGCGAAGGCAAGACCGAACGAAGGAGGCCTCGCAGGATTATCGCAAGGCAGCAAGTAGTCTCGTTGAGAAGTATTGGGGGCAGCTGGAAAATGTGGATTGATCATGCAGACATTACCGAAAAGGACATGATCGTGGTTGGCCATGACTGCCATGGTCTGCCTGTGTTCTCCGGAAAGATTGAAGCCTATATTTCAGAGCTGCTAGGCGCGAGCCGAGAGCAGTTGCATGCAGTGCAAGAGAGGCTGGTTCAGATCTGGGTGGAGACTCGCAAGGCCAAGATCAAGAGCGGTTACGTTCATCACGGAAACGACGTGGCTCCGGGAGGAACATCGTGTCGGCATGTCCATCTAGGATGGTCTGATTCAACTCTCACATTGGAGCAGATTGATCGTATCTATCGTTTGGACTTTGCTGGTCAAAGTGCCACTAACATCGCAACCGAACTGGGCGTGGCGTTGGATCTTATTCGCAGCGTATTGGGAAGGAGGATCTAGTGCGTATCTATTTTGATATTGAAACGGGCCCGCAGAGCCATGGGGCCATAAAGAACATTTTGACCTATAAGGAGGAGCCCTTTAAGCCAAGAGGCAACACGAAGAAGAGGGAGACCATTGCGAAGCAGCATGAAGAGTGGGAGGCCGACGCTCCAATTCGGGAGGCGGAGTGGTACTCCAAGCAGATAGGTAAGGCTGCGATCAATCCACTAGTTGGACAAGTGGTTGCGGTTGGGTTTTCGACTGACACGTCTAGTGATACGCAAGTCCTTCTCGCGTCACAGACGGTCACGGAGACTCATTTGATAATGTGCTTGCTGCGTGAGATAGGCTATGTGATTGATCGGGGAGGAGAGGCAATCACCTACAACGGTGACAGTTTTGATTGGCCATTCCTGATTGCTCGATGCCGAGTGCTGGGCATTAAAGTTGGAGACTTTATCAAGATCCCGCCGTTCGATAGGTTTGGCAAAACACCAGAATGCTTCGTCGATCTCGCCAAAGAGTGGATGTTCAATGGCAGTCGATACAATCGAAGTTTCGAGCTGCCAAAGTTCGAGGAGCTTTGCCGGGTCTTTGGTGTACCAGCTAAGACGCAGGGCTGGCGGGGCGATCAGTTCCATCAGAAGATGATCACGCATCCGGAGCAGGCTGCCGATTACCTGAAAGAAGATGTCGAAGGTTTACGTTTGTTGTGCGATAAAATTATTGGGAGGGTTTGGAAATGAGTGAAGCGAAGCAAAATCTGCGTTGGTTTAATAAGGTTCGTCGGCTCGATGAACAGTACATCAAAAAGCAGACGCATGGTGCCAGACTATCGTCCATCGATAGCATGGCCCGCATTGCAAAGGCAACCGAAGTCTGGGGTCCGTGCGGCATTGGCTGGGGCTATGAAACTCAGGAGCCATTCTGGAAGACCGTTGGCAATACCGAGTGCGTGTTTGTCCGGGTCCGTGCATGGTTCAAGGATGATAGTGGTGACATTGGGTACACGGGCTACCATACTGGTGGCACGAAGGTTACCAGTCAGAATGTCGATGAGGCCATTAAGTGCAGCGAGACCGACGGGCTTGGAAAAGCATTGAGCCACCTTGGCCTAGCTGCTGACATTTACCTCGGGATGTTTGATGGGGATAAATACAAATACCCCGCCGAATATTTCCAAGAGGAAACTCCAGCTCCAGCTGCGAAGCCGAAGCCAGCAAGTAATGGTCAGCCTAAGCAATCAGACAAGTCTGAGTTGCAGACAACTGCAGAAGTCATCGTCGACAATGATGCAGGCGGATGGGTGATCGACTTTGGCAAACACAAAGGCAAGACTCTGGCAGTGCTGTTCGATGAGAACCCGAATTATTTCAAGTGGTTCCTGTCTCAGAACAAAAGCAATCCGCCGGAAGACGAGATGGGTAAGTTCCGATTCAAAGTCATCGCCGGTTTTGTTGCCGAAGAGTATCCCGATTTCTTTGAGCGGATCATGGGTGATGGAGGGAAGGACGGTTTTTTAGAGAAAGCGCCGTGGTAGTCGACTACCAAACTGCCTATCAGGCGCGGCGCAGCTTCGGGGAAAGCTATCGGGTTTTGGGAGATCTCATGTCATCGACCGATGATGAAGGACGAAAGGACTTGGAAAAATGCAAAGCGATGTTGAAGCGGATTACGGACAAGATGTAATCAAATATCTGGGAGTGGAGAAGCCATGGCCATGGCAAACAAGAGCATTAGAAGAAGCCATCGAGGCCTGCAAGAAACGAGAGAAGGTGGTAATCACTGCACCGACAGGCGCAGGAAAGTCCATTATTTTCATCGGGCTCATCCGATGGGCATTGGATCATGGTCTCAAGATTGGCGTCTACTGCTGCCGGAACCTTTTGCTTCAGCAATTAAAAGCTGGTCTGGAGAAAGCCGAGGTGGACTTTGGAATCATGGCAGCTCAATACCGCAAGGAAAAGAGGATGTCAGCCAAGGCCCAGCTCTGCTCTCTGGATACAGTTTACGCTGCCGTTCAGAGAAAGGACTTTGAGAATGTTGCCAAGTTTGACATTGTCGTCATTGACGAGGCCCACCAGCAGAAGCAGGAGAAGGCCCAAAAGATCTTCAATCTGCATACAAGCCACGGAGCGGCCCTGATCGGCTTCACAGCGACTCCCGTGGAGCTGGCTCATATTTATGACAGATGTTTTGTAGCGGCTCATACGAGCGAGCTGAGGGCCCCTGAGCTGGACTTCCCGGCTCACCTAGCCTGTACGGTCTATGGTTGTCCTGAGTTGGACACTGAAGGCCTGAAGCCATTGAAAACTGGGGAGTACTCAAATCGGCAGGTGGTCAAAGAAGTTTGGACCCCGCAGATATTCGGGCACATCGAGGAGCATTGGCGTAGGCTGAACCCTCAGCAAAAGCCCACCCTCCTGTTCGCCCCCGGCGTCAAGGAGAGCATGTGGATTTGTGACCAGCTGAATTACTCTGGCATTCCCGCAGCTCACATCGATGGTGAAACCGTGTATGTAGATGGCAAGGAATACCAGTCTGACCCAAGGAAGAGGGAGGAAGTGATCCAGCGACTTGAGGCTGGCGAGATCAAGATCATTTGCAATCGGTTTGTCATGAGGGAGGGCATCGACATACCATCGCTTTTCAGCATCATACTTGCCACTCCTATTGGGAATTTGTCCAGCTATGTGCAGGTCGTTGGCCGGGTCTTGCGGAATCACGATTCATTGGATCATGTCATTATCCAAGACCATGCAGGGAACTTCTGGCGACATGGAAGCCCAATGGAGGATCGTGCGTGGGAGGAGTACTTCCAAATGACCCATGCACAATCATCAGAGATTCGACGCAAGAAAATTGAGAAGGGGGAAGTTCAGAATCCAATTGTCTGTCCCAAGTGCAACTTGGTCAGGCGGTCAGGATCGAAGTGTCCCAAGTGCGGGTTCTCGCATACCAACAACCGCCGCATGGTCATCCAGCAAAATGGAGAGCTGCGAGCGTTGGCTGGCCCACCGATCACCAAGATCAACACCAAGGTGAAGAGCGATACTGAAGCCCAGTGGGTCAGGTGCTTCTATCGATGCCGTAACTCAAAGAGGACAGTGAACCAAGCCTATGCTTTGTTTGTTTACGAGCAGGGGTACCACCCACCGAAGACGCTGAAGTACATGCCAAAAGATGATATTGATTGGTATGAAAGGATTCATCGAATCCCGCTGGAGAAGCTTCGCAAGTTCAGTTCTGCTCGTTAGTCTTATCGAACTTGAAAGGTATGAGGCGGTTCAGTGCGGACCGCCTTTTTTCACATGCAGTGCATGGTCTTATATGCCCACCACTTGCGACCTTGATGACGGTCGCCAGCAGGTCTCCCGCACCTTGCATCTTGGGCTTCTGAGGTTCAACCCCACATCGATGCATAACTCTGCCCGTGAAGGTTGGTTTGAACATGGCAAATGTTTTCTTACATTTAGGGCACGTCCAATATCCAATATCGGATTCATCATACTCTCTCTCTTGCACTGCATGCTCCAATCTAAGGGGTAGCCGATACCGACACTACTTGCACAGAAGCGGAGGTTATGTCAATCGGGAAGGGTGATCTGGGTTGTCGCAATGTTAAAGACACGGAAGAAATGTTTGTGCAGGTGTTTTGATTTATATCGTCCTTGAATGCCGTTATCGCAACAGTATCTTCAACCAGATAGACGATTGTTTCGTTTGATGCCCTTGTCTTTAGTCTTTCTATTTCTACAAGCACTGGGATCTCGTAGGTGACTGTGATGCTAGTCGGGCCATTACTTTGCTGGAATGCAACGGCAGGTCCGAATTTGACGTGGATCATGGGGTTGTAAAGATTCTTGATTACACATGGCGACAGCGGAGCGCAAATGTAATCAGTGTATCCGAACTCTGTAATTAGCCTCGCGGGCAATCTCTCGTTCCAAGTGTTGTCACAATCACTAGACCAGCCCGGACCCTCAGTGTGAATGTCCATTGTCTCTGCGCAAGTGTCTCCGGGGATGACAATTTGGTAGTTCCGGTTCAAAAGCTCAGCCAACCCTGCGTGGCAACCAGATGAGTATCCGGGCGTGGGGGTAGCAGAGAAGCCTGAACCCGTGATTGAAACAGTCATGTCAGCCACAAGGAAATCTCCTACTATGTTGGCTTGGCGCAACCGCAGTTGCCATAGTTGTAACCCCACCACCACCAACCATTGAATCCTCTCGCGTAGCCAAAGTCATTATTGAGGATTGTGAAACTTGCACTCCCCAAGTCTCGTCGGTAGTACACGCTCATGTTGGCGTAGTAGTATTGGAAGTAAACGGAGTTGTTGCCAAAATACATATGGCCTAAACCAAGGGCGGACTTTCGTCCGATCACATGGCCTGAATCGATGATCCGAGGATATCCCGTGAGCTGATTAAAACTAGAGGCAGCTCCTATAACATCGAAACCATTGTCATAAGTAAAACCGATTAGCGAGATGTTCCTCCGGTCTTGTTCGTCAAGCGAAGACGATGCATCCATGTACACATCGCCATCGTCCACTGCAGGGAAATAATCAACGTCCAATACGAATGGCACTGCGGTTGGTAGGGCATCTTCTAGGTAAGAGACATGATGAACGCGAACCCAGATATGCTCAATGGCTGGTATGTTATCTGCTGGAGGCGGAGGGGGAGGCTGGGGTGGTTGTACAGTTGGGTCATCTGGCGGGGGAGGATCTCCATCTGGATCGCTTGGTGGACGAGGGTCAGAGACCGGATCTTCTGGAGGAGGGTCGAACGGTGGTTCTACTGTCGGGAGATCAGGGAATGGTGGTGATATCCCTTCTGGGAGGTCGCTGCCATCAAATCCCGGAGCAAGCATGCGACTAGGAACACCCGACAGGTTCTGTATGTCACCAGCACTCCTAGATTCATCCCCCGACTCCCAAGCTTGTATTGCCTGAGGGGAATCGAACGAGCTAAAGGGAACAGAGTATGACGGACCGTCAAAGTTGGGATCTCCAAAAGGTTGATTCGATCCCGGCGAAGAGGCTGAGTCTAAAGGCGTAACCCTCCCCCCATCGTCTCCCGGACGCAATCCAAGTAACCCATAGAGAGAGTAACCACTGAAATCCAAGTAAAGAATCTCCGGCATGGGCAAACGCCCCGCTAGGACTTCCTGATGGATCAGCCTGTACCATGGCGATTTCACCCTATCGGAACCGCCTCCTGAATCCGGAAGCCTGAATTCTCCTCTGCCCTGCCCTCCCACTTGTAACGCAGGGGCTTTCTCGACTCGCGTCAAATATCTGTAATTGCAACCCCGCGTTGTTTTCAGATAGAAGTTCAGATAAGCAAATCGAGTCCGAATGTATCTAGCCCATACGGGATCGTTCCTATTATCCCCCATTCCCTCATAGACGCTCTTGTCGACACTCGGAAACCATTTCTTGATTTGCCCATCTGTTGTGTCCTTGTTTTCGATATCACCAAGCAATGTCTTGAATTTGACTCGATAAGATTTGCCCCTGCCAAACCGCGAAGCCACTCTTTCCGGGCGAGTGTTCAGACTGAAGTTTATTGCCGCATCACCCTCGGAAGCGTCCAGCATGTTTCGGAATCTTTTGTAGCCTTTGAAGCTTGCATAGAAGCTTGTGCAATCATCATATGCATTCTTGTGAGGCAGCGCCTCTAAGATGAAGTCCGTGCCGAATTGTCCCGGTTGTCTCTGGAGAAGGCTATTGATCACAGTTGGGTCGCCAAGACCAAGAAGGAACTGCCTTTGCAGTTGGTTTGGCATCAAGCTGGCTCCGCTTCCGGAGGTCATCATTCTCTGGCCATAGAAATCATGTGCGTCCAAAAACATTCGGGGCAAACCAATGTAACCATTGGCGTATGATTGCATGTCCTGCAGTTGACCCGATGTCATTTTTGCAGCGACGTTAGGGCACACCGTCAGCTCAAGACCCTTCCTTGACACAGAGGTAAATCTCGGCGCGTCCGCACGGTCCTCAGCCGTGGGTCTGTCGTTTCTCCCCTGAGTGTTGGGGTCGACCTTTTGGGCAAAATTGTAAATTGAGTTCAGGGTTTTCTTGCGAATGTGGCGGTCGTTATATTCCTCTTGGTAGACCATGCGGCTGCCACCAAGTTCACTCTGGTTTGAATCGTAGCGAGTGTCAGTGATCCTCATCACGCCAATATGCGCCTTGAACTTACCATCCTCATTGCCGAATTGACCTATTGGACCAGATGTCGACGGGTCATTTGAATCTGGCTCAGGATGTACTGGTTCAGTCTCAGCCAGTGATGGTAAACCATCGTAAGGGAATGGCCAAAAGAAAGCTCTCGCTACATCTTCGAGAGCATAATAATGCCGACACTTCAGCACTCTAGAATTATTGCTACTGCCTATCGGCCACCTGATGTCAGTAAATTTTTCGTCCCTCTCATTGAGCCGTATCCCCCTGCCAGTTGAGATGCTGGCGGTAAACAGGGAGGGAGGGATGCTTTGAAGAGCCCTGAAGTCGTCAAAATGAACTAGGAAGAATGAGTCGGAGTGTCTTTGCATTTGACAAGGAAATGCAAACTGGTTCAGCTTTGGCTTCTTTGTCTCGTGAAACTTGAACTGCTTGCTTTCTGGGATCTCAAAGCCGTGCCTCTTGGTGATGATGTTAATGTCACCTTCGCTCTGCCCACCACAGTCATACTCAGTAATATTTTGCGTACTAAAAAACCAATCCTCAAATCCCGGAGGTGGTTCAAGCACTCTGGCAATAGCCTTAAGCTGCATATCACCGTAGGACCAACGAAAGCAAATTGGCGTGAAATACCTGTCGCGGTCATACTCGACAGCGGGGGTAGGGCCCCCTCCACCTCCCGGAGGTAAAGACATGTCTCAATCCCTCAGCAATTACCGTCTAAGTCTTCGTCATACTCGACATCAAATGCGATCTGTATGTCGCCAGACGACTTGTCTTTTGTGAAGTGCCACTCCGCAGGGCTCAATGGATCATTCAACAGCCTTGTGCCGTGCTGATCGTTGATCGGATTGTAGTTGCTTAATGCCTTCAGCACATCAACCTTGGCCTCATGAATGCCCATATTGCTAGTATGAAAATACTCCGACTCCCTTACGTCATCCAAAGAGTTTGGGATGAACACGGTGACAATCACTCGCGTCCTGACGGTCAGCTGTTGATTGCCACCACCATCCCATGCTGCCTGATCGACTTGTGTTTGAGGCGAGGGCGTCACGTTGAAGCAACGGATGTCTGATGATGTTATTCGATACGAAGGATCATGGGTGATCTTGCATGTCGAATCAGTAGCATCCGGAATGCATTCAATCAAACGATCCTTGATTGCGATCAAGATGTCGCCAAACTTTGAATACTGAAAGACAGTCATGATTAACTACTTGCAATGAGTGAGTCCGCGAAGGTAGGGCTGCCAGAGTGAGCAATCTGCCGTCCACGATTAGACAAGCCATAGATGCGATTGAACCACTGCTGCAGTTCCCCTGAGTAATCATTCGCAACAGTCAATGTGATTGTATCATTTAAAGCGAAACGTGTTTCGCCTTTCATTAATGCATAGTATGGGCCCCCAGCATAAAGCTGGGATGCTCCACTGAAATACAATGAATCTATCATGATCTTGGCGCTAGAATCCAAGGCTGTAGAAAAGTCTGCCCTAAAGAACTGGTGAGCTGGAAGGGTCTCCCCTGTACGGAAGAAGCCACCAAGGTGATACCAGTTGCTGGTTCCTATGCTTGCAAGGTTTACACTGACCGCATTATTTGTCGATGCTCTATCTTGCAAGATCGTGCCGTTCGGAGCATCAGTCAAGCTTAACCGCAAGGTTCCTGATAGTACTGTTGTCTGTGCCTTGACCAAGGCATGCGCAAAGTAAACACGGTCAGGAGAGAGAAACACTTCCTGCGAATAGCTTGTCTGCTCAGAGCCATTACCATCAATCTCAAGCCCACGACCAGACGAGAGGAAGTCGCCGTCAGTGATTAAGGCTGACACAAGGAACGACGGAGTACCGCCTGTAGTGAAATCTCTGACAGTGATGCTTGAGTTTCTGTTTGTGTTTACATGAGTGACCGTATGGGTGTAGTTTGGCGATGTTCCGCTGCTAGTGACTGTGACGTTTTGATACCCTTCAACAGACCTGATCGCACTCTGGACAGTGGACGCTGTTGCGTTGTATGCAATCTTGGGGCTTATGAGTTCAGAAGTGCCATCTGATTGCTTAAGAACCAACTCGTAGTACCCGCCTGTTGGTGTGCCAGATATCGCAATGGTCTGACTGACGGGGTTCGTCAGTGACCCCGTAGCGTCTGCATCATATGCAATCCAATTCTGAGGCTGGGTTGCGTCTGTAGAATCGGCATTCAGGAATGACGAGTTGGAAAGGAAGCCACCAAAGCTTGAGTCTATCGGTGACAAACTCAGGTCGAGCCCTGTGCCTCCGGGATACTTGCCGTCAAGCTTCCCATATGCAATGCCACCTTTGCCGGTTAGCGTTGCAGTGTCTTCCAGTTCGTTGACTGACGTGCAAGTCAGTGTCAAGGTCTCATTAATAAGGAACTGACTAGCCTCACCGCGAGCATTCTTTGTGTCAATAAAAAGCTCACCCGTGCCAGTATTGCCGCCACCATAAGATACGGAAGCCGACGCGGTGCTGCTTTCAACGGTACTGCCTGCAGCATCAAGCTGATCTAAGAACTCAGTGATCGCCTCTTCAAATGATATGTTCTTGCCAAGATCATCTTTGACCTCTTGCAGCATAAATGCCTGCATGGGTGCTGAAATCAAACTGGAGACAAATACGCCCGACTGGTTCTGTATTGCCCTGAGACGATCAACGGTCCCATCAATCGTCCTCTTAACGTCCAGTGTTTCTGAATCAAAGTCATCAATAAAAGATTGAATAACCGTGTCCTGATCCGGGCCAAGGTTTTGCAATATATTCTTCGCGCTAAAAACAGCATGACCGAATTTGTTAAAGAATGTAGTAAAGTTGATTGCCATTTGTTATCCCTCGCCTCCCGTATTATTGGTAGGTGTGTACCTTGCTCCGGACTTTCTTTTGATGCTGCCTACATAGTTTTCTATCTGCTGCATGACATTCGAGTCACTTGAACCGGCTCTAGCGATAAACGGAGCGCAAGACACTCTTATGTCCTCAAACCACCTCGGGGCCCTTGAAAGCACGTAGGTAACTCTGGCTCCGCAATTAAACATGCGGTGGTTCCCAGTAGCAGCAACCTCAACGCTTGATGAGAAAATTTCAAGTCCCTTGCACATGTACATGATACCCGTGATAGGGTCCACCCAGCTTTGATCTGTCGGAGTTGTTGGCCATGAGTCGAGTCTCGCCGCTTGCATTTCAATTGTCACCTCAGCCGTTGAGCCTTGCGTGTAATGCGCAACTGTAGTTGCGAGTCTCCCGTTTCCGTTGAACCCTTGAGGGGTACCGACATATGGCCCCTTGCTCGGGAAGGTTGTCACTCCATTGTCAATCCTGTAAGTCGTATTTAAGTCATACGAGAAGTAAGGGTTTTTGTTTGACGGTGTGAGCTTTGACAGAATCGTTTCGTTTGAGCTATCCCTGTAGACACTTTCACCTAAGTCTCGAGTTGGGTTGGTTATAAATGTGTCATTGTAATTTTTGTACTCTTTTTGAACCTTTGCGCCCTGATCTGATCCGCCTTGTGGATCGCGAGTTGTCTCTTGCTCTTTATTTTGATTTTCACCCACTTCAGATCGATCATCATTCTGCAGGTCGCTCAACGTATTGGGGGCCACCGAACACGGGTTTTGCAAGGCACACCTAAAGATTCCTTTAAGTGAGCCATCATGCGGCTGCCAGTAAGACGCCCTCCTCCGGTCATACCCCTTAATGCCGCCCGTATGCCCAAGGTTTCTTGCTGAACTCCAAGCTCCCCAACTAGACTCATCGATAGCCTCGTCGCCAAGCTGCCCATAGCCAAGTTTGCGGTCTTTTGAATGTGACATATCATTACCAAAAACAGCTCTTACCATTTTTCTAAAATTGTCGGCGCCATGCGCAGCATTCCATGAGGTGTCTTCTTCCTTTGAAATGACGACTTGAATACCTAATGAAGCTTCAACCCGGTTGTGCTTCATTGATTCACTAAGATCTAGTTGCTTGGTAAAAACATTGCCGCCTGTAATCTGTCTGTGCCAATGCAGCTTGGAGTCGAGCATATGTATCAGTAGGTGAACTAGGTGTTCCTTTGTGGGAAAGAGGGCCTCGCCGGGCACTCCTGCAAGCTTCACCTTCTTTGGTATTGGAGCCTCAAGCATTATTTGAGATGCAATGTCTACAGGGCCAACTAAATGCCGGGGGAAGGTGACCCTAGTTTGGCCATCCCAATCAGATGCTGGGTATGGAGCATGAGCATAAACCTCGACATCCATGATCTCAAAATCCATGGCAAGCCCGTCCTCTTGCTCCCGAATAGAAATGCTTTCTCTTCTAAAGCCAAATTCAATGGGCGGCAGGACAAGCCTCCTTAGTGTCATTACGTTAAGTTCGTTGCGATCATATATTTCAAGTCGCCCTCTTATCATCCTTTTGGTCGCCCAATTGATTCCACTTATGTCATCAGCGTACCACCACCTCAAGCTTTTAACGTCCTTTCTGTCGCTCTGCTTAAGGTCATCAGGCCTTCCGCCAATATTGCAAGACTGGTAAATGAAAGTGGCTTTCACTTCGATGTGCGCAGAAGTATCGCTGATAACTTTAACTACACGAACCTCCAGCTTAGGCGTCTGATCAATGCAAAGGCCAGTGAAATCAGGGTCTCCAGTGTCTTCGTCAAACTCATCGTGGTTCTTGCTACTTGGGTCTTGTTCTACTTTTCCGGCGTCACTCCTTGGGGCCACGTTGTAAATAATGGTATCCCCGACCGAATACTGCAGGGTTCCCCTTGGCCTTGCAAGAGCAGCAAGGATCTGTTCTAAATTTCCGAGATGTCGTGTCGCAGGATAAGGGCTTCGGCCCTTTTCTGCTTCATCAAAATCTTCCAACACTCCAAACTGACTAGTGCCGTAAGAAGAAGTTCCCATGGCGTAATTTTTCAGGAATGGAGGTATGGGCTCTCCGAAGCCGTGTGCAATTCCAGAAAAGTTGATTTCAACTTGATTTGCAATCAGATCCGCTCCTGTCTTTTCATAGACCGGAGTCACGTTAATCATGCGAGTCAAGCAGTTGCTAACTACAACAGTGAACCTTTCGCTTGTATTCGAATTGGTCAGCCTTGGAACTCGGTAAACAAAGGTTGTTCCCCGAGTTTTTGTTGTAACTGCTGCGCCTATTGTCATCTCTGAGCCCTGCCAACTTAAGCTGTTCCGCGATCAAGACCGGACCGAAAATTCATAAATACATCATTGATTGTTGCTTTATATGGATCTCTCTGGAGCAACTCTTTAATTATATCCTGAGAATGACCCGCTTGTTTTTCATTTAGTTTTGCGAGATCTTCAAGCTTAGCTCTGTCTAGCCTGTTATCGACATACCTAGCAATAGTCCTCAAGTCACCAACGATCCCCGGCATGCTGTCAAGCATTATGGCAAGTGTGGGGCTATCTGCTCCCAGCTTTGCCATTTTAGTTAAAAAGTTTGCGTCCTCTGCTATTACCTTTAACACTTCTAGTGCGCCTTGAAGCTCTTGCCATGGCACAACAGTAAGCATAAGCTCGAACAAGCTTACTCCCAGCTCGGCAAAAGCCTTGAAGGCAGGGAAAAAGTCTTTTAGCTGATTGGCAACATCCTCAACATAAGGAATCAAGTCTGTAATGAGATTTGCTGATAAGTTGAAAAGCTCGTCCCGCAACGGCTGTAAAGTGTCCTTCAAGGACTCCAAACCACGGGCTAGCTCAAGTGCAGATCCACCCGTTCGTTGAGCGCTCTCTTGCTTCCTGAGGATGTCACCAACGGTCATTTCAGCTTGAGCAAGAGCATACTCAGGGCTGAACTTGGCAAGCTCCTGCCTCGACTTTAGCAGTGCCTCCCCAAACTTCTCCATTTTCTGGGGAGCTGTAGAAACATGCTCCATGAATGTTGAGAAGTTGGAAATATTGGGGACGGTCAGCACATTGACAAGACTTTGAAATCCAGCCGTCGCCTCACCAACAATGGCAGAAAATGCTTCTCCTTCGACTCCGCCTGCAACGTTAGCACCAAGCCCCGTGCCCATTCGTATTCCAGTCAAGGCCTGACGAGACATAAGCCTTGCAGGAAGGTTGCCCACCGAACCCAAGGCCGATGTGGCAAGAAACGGGAGGTCCGCAGTACCTCCCATCAACCTAGACTTTGGCAAGTCAGCCTGCTGCCTCATGCCTTGCGGGCGAGAAGCTAAAGCCCCCGCCACTCCCTGTGCTGCTTGACTAGCTATATTCTTCAGCTCGGCTTGGCTAAAGCTTCCAAGCATTTGACCTACGTTGATAGCCATAGCCTATTTGTCCCCTTGATTGGAACGTTGGTACCTTTCCCACATGGCGGTCGCCTCTTCAGGGCTGCTTGTCATGTGGTCAAAGTATTCTTTAGTTGGCCCGCCAAGAGCCCATGACGCCCCTAAGCGGACTGGCTCGGCTCTTCGACTTTCGATTCTTCTGTAATGGAGTCGGAGTCCAAGTCTGGTTTCTGGATGTGGATTTGATCCGAGGATGCTTCCTCCGAGGACTGCCACTTCGTCGGAAAGACGGACAGTTTTTTTTTGACATCATTGATCCAAGTGATGAACTCCTCAGCAAGAATCCACCTCTCAGCCAACGTTAGGCCCACACCATCCTTACCAATAGGCTTCACGTCAAACGCTCGGTCAATGACCTGAACAAGATTGGAATAGCACTTCCGCTTTTCCTCAGCATCGGCAATGCTATTCATGTCTTGCCATTCACCAATGAAGTCAATCTCTGGATCATTAAGCAGGCGATCATAAATCACAGAAGGGTCCGCCTTAACCTCCTCGACCCCATCAAAGTAATTAAAGACATAGCTTTCACGATCATAATTCAACGCACTCATCTTCCCCTCCGGTGATTGAAATTAGTAAGTAGGATAATAAAGAGTGTACAACGTATTTCTAGCAGCGTTGCTGGATGTGGTAAAGTTCATGTGAGCTTCAACCTGCAGGTCGTATGAGGAATAGCGAGTTCCCTGAGCGACCGCCCCACCATTGCGTACAAAGCAAAACTCAAAGAGCATATCCTTGTAGTCACTATGTAGTCGCAATTGAAAGTGGAAGTTGTTCTGACGCAAAAACGCCCCCAGCAAAGGCATTTGTCCAGCATCTTTAGTTAAGAACTCATATGGCGCAACCGCATCATCTGCGGGAGTATTCCAAGTCGCACCGTCTATCAGCCTGTCAAGTTCGGCAATTTCAAACTTAGTCAAGCTAAGCTGGATGTTGGCGATTGCCCCCATCAACTGAACGTCAGCAGGCGTGCCCTCTGGGCCACCGAATTCATCGCTTGGAACATCCAAAACTGAAGGAGTGATAATAACCGGGATTGCCTCGCGATTAATGCCAATGGGCGTGTAGTCTGCGTCTAAGGCTCCAGTTTGAGGATTCCTTTTTTTAATCTCAACCGATGCTGGGCCTGCAAAGAAATGCTGAATCGCCATGTCATGGGCTCCTGTCTACATTTTTGTTTGTTGGATACCAACGGCCTCTCCCTGCTTGAGACCAAAGGGTTGTTGCCTGAACCGCCTTAACCCCAAGATTGTTCGGCTTACCGGCATCTGTGGATGAACCCAAAACCAATATCTCTGTGCCATCCCTTAGCATTTTCAATATCGTGTCAGACTCAGTCTGTGCCTGACGCCTTGCTCCTTCTGACGAGTCATCCCAAGGCTTGCGTTGCCAAAGCAACCACCATGCAACTCGGCAGATTATGTCAACAAGGTATTCATATGATTGCTTATTGTATGAAGTATTGGATGTATCACCCAATGACTCCAATTGTTCTATCGTATAACGATCTGACTGCACCAAACTGGCCATGACTTTGCCTGTTGCCGTGTTCAAGATAGCAGTCAATTTAGCATTGCCATCAAGATCCAGCACGCGGTTTCCGTCATCTGCCAGAAGATCCCCGATGAGACCCGGAGAATACCTGACAGTCATGTCACTAGCATTGGCAAACGTAATGCTCGTGCCTGAGCCAGTCGTAGGTGTAGCCATATCGAACCTCCAAAAAGGCTAGGGCGGAGCGACCGCCCCAGCCTGCACCACCGAGAGGGGAAGTGATGCGAAAATTAATTAGGCAGTCAACACGTTGTTGATGTAAACACCAGCAAGCGGGGCTACCATTCGGATGTCAAAATCGTCGATGATACGACCAACATGTCTCTTGTTGTCCTGATCATGCTTGGACTCAACCAGCATTTCAGTCTTCAAGAAAACTTGGAAGGTGGAGAACGAAGGTGAACCTTCGACGCCAACCAACCCGCCGGGTCGACTCACTGCCAAGATGACCCCGTCATCCATCGCATAGGATCGTGATGTCGTGGCACCCTTGATTGAGGTGACCTTGACGGCATCTTCGCAGACAATCTTGTAACCAAACAGATTTGGCGGCAGACCCCAGTTGGTGTCCGGGCCCATCTGATTGTCAATGATCGACTGAGCAAAAGGCGATTGAATCAGAGTCTCGCGAAGCTCTGGTGCAACCGACAGTCGCCGGGCAGTGAAAGGATTCATGACAAAGCAAATGTCACTTTGCTGAACAGCACCAAGCGTTCGCTTGTAAATCTGCTCGGCAGAGTAATCAAAGGTTCTCTTGATATGAGCAAGAGTCGTCGTCGAGACATCAAGCTTGCCACTGACATTGAGGTCAGCTGGAGGAGAAGAAATGTCAACCGTCACGCCATAGTTTGAGCTGTTCTGTGCAACAGACAAAGTTTTGACAGTCCGGAAGGTCATCATCTTCTGTGCGTGGATGCGAGCATGCTGGGCTAGAACGTCCCAACTTGCTTGCTCTGCAGCCATCTCACCAAGCTCGAAGCCAGAAACGTAACGCTCAGTCACATAAGGCTTGAACTCAAAAGATTCCGCACCGAAGGTTTGACGGGGAGCTTCGTTCCCGTCAGCCCATCGCATGTCATCACCATCGGCGTTGACAACGCGACCAGCCTGCTCGACCGTCATTTCGGTGAAGAAGCCTTTGTTCTTTTCAACCTTCAAGTATTGGCACCATTCCGCCAACTTGAAACGATCAGGGTTGCGGGAGAAGTCCGCAATCAAATTTTGGGTCGCTTCCGTACTTGGAATGTAAGTATTGAATTGACCGGGAAAAGCAGCAGCCATGTTATTAAACTCCGTTTCTCAAATGTTCTTCCATGAAAACTAGTCAAGATCGATAGGATCAATGACCAATGCTCGCACCTTCTCACCTGACCCACCAGCGTCTTCGAAGACTCGAAGAACAGCTCGCTCGCCAGTTCCAGCAACAACAGCTCGCCCATTGGCGTCTGAAGTGCAAAGCTTAGGTGCTGTAATGGCTGCGCCAGCCTCGACCAAGCAAACCTGACCGGGACCATAGTATTGGACTGGGTCGCCAGACTCTGCATGGTTAGTGCTTGCGCCAGAAAGCCCCGGAGCATCTTTGGTGCTTTCAGCTGCCACTCCCAAGAGATCGTCATCAGATGTGGCCCCAGCTTGGGTCACAGTGAAGGCGTCACTTAGAGCGATAATTCGGCTAGGTGCAATGTTCCCACCAGCCTTGAAGGAAAAGGTATCAGCCATCTCGTATCTCCTTAAATTTGGCTAGACCTACAAGGCCCCGTTTATTTCAGGTCTTCTACGGTGGGGCACACATCCGTATCGTTTTCAACCATCCAGTTGAGAACCGACTTGTAATCAACTCCCTTGGCTCCTTGAGAACGCAAGGCAATCGTTGCTTGCTGAGCTGACTTGCTGTACTTAACAGACTTCTGCTCAACAGGCGTGATGACCTCTGACTTCTCGACAGGGACGACCTGTCCACTTGGAGCTTTGGTGTACTTGCTCGGAATGCGATCATTCAAATGCTGTTCTCGCAAGTCATCATTCAGCTGCATGCAAAACTCAAGCTCTTGCTCTTTGTCAAAGACATAGCCTTCAGACTCAAGCAGAGACAAGCGATCTGCGATCTTGTGATACTTCTCGCTACGGCGAACCTCCGTAAGCTGATCCTTCGCCTCAACCAGTTCTGATTGAAGCTTGGAGTATTGCTCTTTGAGCTTTGAGTACTGCTGAACTTGCTCGTCAAGTTCCTTACGATACTTATCGGCTTCACCATTCTCAGAAGCTTTGCTGTAGTTGTCTTTCATGTTTCTCTCACATTCCTCGCACTTGGCGAAAGCGTCTTTCTCTTCTTTGCTAGGCATGTCACTCTTCATGTACATGCTCATTGCGTTCCGATCAGACTCGTCCATCGATGCCATGTATTGGGACGCTCCCTTGTGGTCGGCGTCTTTTCCATACAGCATGTGCTTCTCTGCCATCTTTGCGAACATTTCCTTGCCATATTCGCACTTGGCATTACGCTCAGCTTCATCGTCTTTGTCTTCCTCGTCCTTCTCAGGCATGTCCCGCATGACTTCATCCTTCTCCGGTTCGTCTTTGGGCATTTCCTTTTCAGGCTCGTCATCCTTAACCATGTCATCCATCAAATCATCAGAGACCTCGTCGTATCCCAGCATCTTGGGCAGCTCTTCCTGCACAATGTCGATGATGGTCGGCTTGAGACCTTCGATAATCTGAGTGACTGACTGTTGATCAAGTGCCATGTCAGCTCCTCCATCTAATAAAGAATCCAACCTCGGACCATCCTCGGTTTTGTTGTATTGATCTTGGTTTGCCATCTTTGGTTTACGTTTAGGGGGCAACTTAAATACTCTTGGTCCCCTTTTGCGCATCTTGTCCAAGGGCTCTCCCTCGTGGTCATCGGTCCCAAAAACGACATCATCTGGCAGAAGGAAGTTCTTTTGTTCTGCGAATGGCCGATCCTTCAAAGGAGTCCAGTCCGGATCTTTCATCTTGGGAATGCTTCCATCTTCCCTTGCGATATGTGGACCGAAGTTCACCCAACTATTCTGCCCACGGGTTTCTGTGGTCATGGCCCTGCGGGCTTTGGGTGAGAACATGCGACTGTGTGCCTGCCACGCATTCTCCTCACCCACGGGGCCAAACGCATTGCCAAACTCGGAATGGCCAAAAAAGTCATGCACTGCCCTAAATGCGTCATTAAGCAGCATGGGCTTGCCATTGGCATCCTTAAAGCCAGAATCCTGAAGCAGCGGATTTACCTTACGTTCCTCGTCGGTTATGGCATCCTCGCCAAACCCATCTTCCGTAGGGAAGATCCACAGATGCTTGTTCTCATTTAGATCTTCAATCATCTCTTGAGAGTTGGCATATGGCTCTGCCCCTTCGGGGTACATCTCAACCTTATAGCCCGCATCAATCAGAGCTTGCATTTGCTTAGCAGATTCATCCGCCATAGCTTGGTAAGCTTCCATGACCTTGGGGTCTGACGGGTCATGCTTACCCGACATGTACTGAGACGCGATGCCTTTAGAAATAGACTGGTCAAGCCGATTGATCCTTCTAGGCTCATGGGTAGCACCTATGAGATCTCTATTCTCAGCGATGTACTTTTTCACAATGTCTGCTGTGGGAGCATGGGGCTTATTAAAAGCTCGCCGCCCTGCCTCTGCGTACTTCTGGGACTGCTCTGCTTTAGCCCTATAGCCCCACTTGTGAGCATGGCTAAACTCTTCACCACCCAGTTCTTCATGAGAAAGCATGTCAAGATCTTTTGCATACCTCTGTAAGCTCTTCAGTATGCTTGCTTCTCTCTTGCTGCTCTTTGACTTTTTGGGGTGTCCCTTTGGAAGCAAGTCATTGTCCTGCTTGTAATTCGAATTGCTGGGCTTGCCAGTGCGAAGCAATGTTAGAAATGCATTCACCCTTGCCATGGCCCAGCCATGCCTAGACATCTTAGGTGCATGACTTGTGCTGTATGCCCCAGCGCCCCTACGGTAAACACTCTTCAACGCACCCAAGGTTGCCTTGGAACCTTTGCCCTTTTTGTTATGCTCCTGCATCTTCTTCTTCAGGCTGGCCTCAGTCTTATCGCTAACCTCAATCTTTTCGTTAGCCTTGGACGCAGATCCCTTAGGGTTCTTGCTACTACCCTTGATCCTGTCCTTTTTAGGAGCGGGGGTTCGCCTTGGATCTTTTGGTCCCGGCTTATCGTTCCGCTCAACCTCACCCGGCACATAGGTATTCCCGCCACCAGCGACAGAAGAGTACATGTAAGACTCCTCCCCTGCCGCAGACTTGCTATAGACCAAGCCTAAGTCTTGCCTTGGGGTCTCCGCACCCAACACTGCAATAGGGTCGATATACCTATTCTCAGGTTTATCCTCAGGCCAGATCTCAACACTGCGACGAGGGTGGTCGCGAAAGTATTCATGCTTGTCCTTACGAACTTTGAACGTCGCATAGATGCACCATCTAGGCTGCTTCTTTCCGAACTTCTCTACGCGAAAGTTCTCAGCAAACCCAATAATTGGTGGGTCTTTAGATGGGTCATTGTCTGATGGAGTATGCCAACCAACGATAGGACAGTAGTCACCTGTCTCTTCAATCCGGTCGTTGTTGTTCTCTGCAATATCCTCAAGGAGCTGCTTTGTATACTCAGTCCCGTCAGACCCCGTATGTTCCTTAAAGATAGGCACGCTGTGGTAGACGGCGAATATCTCGCCAGTCTTGCTATCTTTTTCGTATTTCCAGCTCTTCATATGCAATCATCCATGAAAGCGAAATTTAGTTGAAAATTATACAGGCAACTCCATATAGGGACGAATCATGCAATGTCAATCAGAAAATGACACATAGATGTAATCCACAACAGTTCCTGCAGTTGTGTTGCATGTGATCTTGAGTTTGTAAACTTTATCGCCTGTATGACCACTGCCTATAGAAAATTCAACAGCCTTGCTCGCGGCAACGCTGGTCTGTGAACACGGAGGCGTGTAAGGTGTCGAGTTCTTATCAACAGCAGTAATTGCCAGATGCCCGGTTGCGGAGCCGTCATTAGTGATATCGTCAACCGTAACCGAGGATATGTTTTCCGCAGAGGCCAACGCACTCGTCATGTCGTGACGCACCAGTCTTACGCTGCCGAGTGTTAAGCTGACTTTGGGATAGTTATAAGCCATCACTTACCTCCTTATTCTCTGGGCGGTTCGACTATGCGGAGGAACCTGCTGGGTCTTGGTAAATGTGTCGGAGTGTTTAAGGTTGGTCTTGGTAAATGGCCCCTCTGATGCAGATTCACCACTGCCAAAGAACCCAAACACCCATTCAAAGATCCACATGCTATTGCACTCCTGTCACAGGTTGTGCCGAAGAGTTTAATGTCAATGTCTTTGTCACATGCGTAGTAGCACCGTCAGACCGCTTGATGGTCCAAGTGGTGCTTGAGCGACTGGATTCTAGTATGCAAAGAATAATGGTGGCCAAAGTATGCTCATTGGCTGTGGCTTCCACGTTGTCTACATCACGTTTTAGTATGGCGTCTGCAATAGAATTTAAGGTTGCAGTAGACAAGACCACACCGTCAGTTCCGGTGTCAGACAGTATGGAATCGACAACCGTGTCAAGCGTGTCAATCTTTCCGTCCATTGTTGATAGCGTGGCAGGTATAGTCGTTCCTGTGTCCACCAGAACGGCGTCCACATTACTGTCCACCACATCCACCTTGCCCTCAATGGTTGAGAGGGTGGACGGTAGTGTCGTTCCCGTATCGACCAGCACAGCGTCTACGTTATTGTCTACCGTGTCAATCTTGCCCTCTATTGTCGAAAGCGTTGATGGGAGCGTTGTCCCAGTGTCAGCCAAGACCAAATCTACGTTGCTGTCTACCGTATCCACCTTGCCTTCAATAGTTGAAAGAGTAGATGGCAGTGTCGTGCCAGTATCTACAAGTATGGCATCCACATTGCTGTCCACGGTGGACAACGCACTTGCTGTTGCGAGCCCAGACACATCTGCTTTGAAGGCATCCTCATTGGAACCAGATGTGAACTCAGAATAGATTGCCGCTGCCGTAGGCGGCGTTGTAGTACTCGCACCATCGGTTCCACGCATGGCATCGCCATTTAGACCAGTCACATCTTCTGTAATCTCGGCAAGCGTGTCCGTGCTTGTCCATCCTGCACCCTTCATGTCGGTTAGGTGAGATATGATTGTGCTTTGGTTCGACGAAGTCGCATCGCCTCCCCCGCCACCAGTCAGGGCGTTTGCATCTACTTGATTCGAAACTGTGAACGTCAACTGATCGGTCTTGGCTTTTATTTGCCCGACTTCAGTATCGACAGTCGTCAGGGCTGACGCAGTAGCAAGCCCACTGACATTCGCCTTGAACACATCCTCGTTTGATCCAGAGGTGAACTCTGTGTAAACGTCCGATGCAGATATGTTATTCAATCCGCTGATCGCAGATTGCGTAGTGGAATGCTGGCTGTCCTGAGCAGTGTCCAGTGCATCCAAAGTTGTCAGTGAACCGCTGATAGAGTAGCCAGTCTTGTCGGACACAGTTCCTGCTGTAACCGCTGCCACGACAGATCCGACTGACCCACTCACCGACCCTACAGTCGTGACATTTGCCACGGTGTCAGATGCAGGGTTGAATGTCGAGAATCCGGTAGCCTTGAAATCTGCAACACCACTGACTGAGGCACTAGCCACCTCAAGCACATCACTTGGTGTAGGCTCAGTGACAATACTTATGGCTTCGTCCACCACATCGGCAGATGCTGCATTGATGACAATGGTCACCTCATCCGCCGTCATCTCTGTGGAACTAAGCTGGAACTTGAAGACGCCTTCGTACTGATGGGTCGGCAGCGTGGTAATGTTCGTCGCAGCAGCACAGGTAGAACCTGTACGCTTTACCACCTTTACATCGCCAGCCGCAAGACTGCCAGTGAAGAACGCAGTAGGGTCAGAGGCTTTTACTAGAAGGTAAGAAAAATTGAAAGAGCTGCCATTATATGCGCCGCTAGTTGCCATTATCCTAGCCTCCTAAAACGTTCTGTTCTAAAGATGTAGTTGTATAGTGGCGTTGAGCCAGACGCCAATTTGTAGTTTGAGCCAAGCCACGGATTCGCGTAGATAGACCAGATTTCATCTTCCGACAACACGCGGCTCCAGACTCTGACGTTTTGAATGTTGCCATCAAAGTCCCTGCCACCAGTCCACCAATGTCCGCTTCTCATGCCGCCACTTAAATCAT
>VTLG01007506.1_pt1 | contig 57209 bp, 56 predicted proteins | sample 4694571 | NCBI WGS metagenome assembly VTLG01 (sample SAMN12604809, study PRJNA352737) | marine metagenome | biome: ENVO:00000447; feature: ENVO:00000209|ENVO:00000569|ENVO:01000036; material: ENVO:00002151; isolation source: viral sequences binned using virsorter ... | reverse complement strand
TTTTGGAAGGAACGATAAAGAAGGTCACTCTTACGTTTTCAAGCAGCCTGAAAATAAAGAAGAAGAGGAGTTCTGCAAAGAAGCTATGGACGGTTGTCCAGTAGAAGCTATTGGAGACTTTGGAGAGGTACAAAAAGAGTTGAACTTGAATGATAAGGAAAGTTCAACTGGTTTTCGAATTGTATAAGTAAACATGGTAATATGAATGATAAACAAAAAAAATTTGTCTTGTGGCTGATAGGAATGATATTTATCATAGCCGTATCAGTTTCGTCTTGTGAGTCTAGAGGCGATATGGCTACTAAAGATTTAATGTTCGAAAAAGTAGGCTCAGGTATTAGATGAAAATATATTGTATTTCTTGGAAAGACGAAAGATGGGCAGCAGACGAAAAAGCGCTAAAAAATATAAATCAGCTCACAAATCAAGAAAAAAGACAAATGAGTAAAATACAAAAGATTTTAGAGGTATTTTTTATGTTTTTAGGCTGGATGTTTGTGGCCCCATGGTACATTATAAACATTTTAAAGTGTAAATTTAAAAAATGAAAAATTTTCCAGTTGATTGTTTGAAAGTAATAATAGCAGTCATAACAGCATCTTTATTGTTATTTTTATTAACAGGGTGTGCCAATTGGCAAGTTGTCGATTGCGATCATCATCATTGTGACCATCATCACCATTTTGATCACCATATAGATCATCATCACTATCATCACTATACCCCAAGGCGAATACATTACCATGAGCATGTGACTAAGTCGAAGCCGCTCCCAGATAGGCCGCAGCGGCCCGTAAATGCCCCTAGCAGGCCGATTAGCAAAGGTGTGCCTCCCAAGCGCACCCCAACAAGAAAAGACGACTGAGCGTGGATATTGACAAAGAAATAAAATTTTTAGAAACGTGGACCTTACGCATTCCTATAGGCGGATTGATTTTATGTTTTATTCTTCTTTTTCTTTCTACTAGCTGTAGCGGTACTTGGGTTTGGCAGGAAGATTATCCAAAACACAGAACTATGTCTTTAAAATGCCCAAGATGGAATTATAATGAAGCATATCATGAATTACATCATATATATACAACAAGACAACATAAACCTATAAAAATAAAAAAATGAAAAATTATATCATAGCGTTCGCAGTAATGGTTATATTAAATCTCGCAGGGCTTTTTTGCGTAGGCTTCTCCGTTGGCATTCTCATGGCAATATCGGGGAATGCTGATACAGCAAGCAACGTCGATCAATTCTTATGGTTTAATATTTTAGTTTTATTTAGCTGGGCTTTTATAGCCTTTTTTGCTTTTAAGTTTTCAGTAAATAAATTTATCATAAAGAAATGAAAAAGATTCTATTATCATTTGTACTGGCCAGTTCTGTTTTCGCAGAACAAAAAGATTATGACAGCATAACAAATAGAAATGCTTTTGGATTGGCACATGACACACCAATAAAAGTAGTTACGCCGCCGTCATTAAGTAAGCCTCCGGTGGAATTAAAACTTACCGGAATTGTCACTCGTAGAGGAGTAACGACAGTTTATATGGTTTCAAAAGACGTTGCCAAAAAGTATTTGACTATTTCTACAAAACAAAGGACCGATAGTGGGGTGAGCTTGTTGAGCGTAACAAACGGCTTGGTAAAGGTTGATAATAATGGAACTATAGAAACTCTTTCGTTTGCTACCCATAAATTACCCACAATAGTAACATTACCAGCATTAAAGGTAACGCCTACTGTTATTAAAAAGAAGGACAATAAACGTGAATTAGTTAAAATTGCTGCACCAGTACCAACAACTCCTAAGCCAAACGTTATCACTGTTCCTTCTAGGCGACCAAAAGTAGACCCAAGAATTATACAAAAGGGCTTAGAGTATATAGATAGAATAGATGATAAAGAAAAAAGAGAATATATTCTCCAGAGGCTCGAAAAACTTCAAAGTGGACAAGAAAAAATAGGCCGCAAAATAGAAACCAACGAGAAACGTAGGCAATACGACGAAAGAAGCCGAGATCGAAAAAAATAAAAATGCAGTTCCCGACAAAAGGATATAAAGATTTAACAGAGGATTGCCCTCCTATACCCGGTAACACTTGCCCCCACATAGACAAAGCTCAAAAATACCTAGAAGAACTGAGAGATCAAAACGAAGCTCTCAGAGATGTTGGTAAGTACTGGAGAGCCACAGCCATTAACTTGCTCCAAGAGTGTTGCGATTTAAATAAGTGTATAAAAGACTTAGAGGATGAATAGAAAGGGCTTTAGTCTAGTTGAGCTATTGGTTGTTATTGCAATCATAGCCATTCTAGCTGCCCTACTCCTCCCAGCCCTCTCAAAAAGTAAGCAAAGCGCCTCTAAAGCGTTATGTATTTCTAATCAAAAACAATTAAATTACGCCATGAGCCAGCTCGCTCTTGATTCAGATGATAAAATAGCTTACGCATCTGCTTGGCACAATGAGCCTACTGCACCTAGGGCTTGGGTAGCCGACAGCATGTCTGGCGGCAGCAGATGGAGTAAATGGGCGCAAACAGAAAGATCCTTAATATGGTCTCCTCTATTCGAGTATGCTGGCAAAGGGATATATAGATGCCCCGAAGATAAATCTATGGTCAGTTGGAACGGAGAAAGGTGGGGGATGGCACAAACAGTTAATTCTAACAAGACCACCACTGTGCGAAGAGCTAGGTCATACAGTATGAATATTTTTATGGGTGGTTGGTCTGGCTGGCCTTTCCTAAGTGATGTTCAGTATAAAGTCCATCACAAATACTCTGACATACGCGACCCAAGTAACTTATTTTCTTTTATTGAGATGCCTTCTGAATCAATTAACGCCGGAAACTTCCGAGTTGCGCCCGTGCTCACAGGTAAAGATTCTATTTTTTCTATGGATTGGCCGGGAGTATATCACGTTAACGGATCAGTGATATCATTCACAGATGGCCATGCTGAATTTAGAAGGTGGCTAGAAGAAGATACTAAAGTGATTCCTCAATCCGTGCAGAATCCTACCACTAGAAAAGATATAGTTGTTAGTCCAAATAATAGAGATTTAAAATGGCTGCAAGATAAGGCGGTAGTCCCAGACCCCACTGACCATAGTTGGTATGGCTTTATGGGAGGGATAGGTAGATACGATTGGAATCTTAGAGAGATGGACGGGCCGCTTGGCAAAACTAAAATTTACGCTGCTTGGGGATGGTATTGGGATGATGAGTGGGAATGAACCAAAGCTTCACATTGCTAGAGCTTCTATTAACAATAACTGTTATAGCTCTACTTTGCAGCTTATCCATACAAAGTTATGCTAACGCAAAGAGACAAGCTCAGATAGCTGCATGCCAAGTGTATAAGAAACAAATAGATACTTTAAAAAATATGCCAGAATACAATAGCCAATACATAACTCCAGAGGATGTAAAGACATTGGTTAAAACTTATGACCGATGCTATGAATGCCACGCATCAGCAAACGTACAATTTTATTGGGCGGAAGGTCAGTTTTAAGGTACGATAGTAAATTTAAAGAATGAAAATACTAATACTAATTTTACTAACAAATGAAGTTCAATGTTTATATAAAAGAGTATAGATTAAAATATTTTAAGAACCTTGATAAATTTGTTAAAATATTAGGAGTAGAAAAAACTATGTGGCGCAAAATAGAAAGAGGAATAAATCCGCCCCCTCGTAAAACACTTTTGAAAAAGTTCGCTAACTTGACGCACATGCTTGGTTACGAAGAAGCTCAAATGTATCAACTAGCAAAAAGATGGACTCCGTCGGAAGACACAAATACAGGTAATCACATTTTACTTTCTGAATATTCTAAAGCAGAGTGGCGAGAAACCCTTATAAAAGAAAACACACCTGATTATGAGCACAAATACTGGGGAAAACGATAAAAATAACACTGTATTAGTTTATAGCATTCCACGTACAGGATCCACTTTAATTTGGCAATGTTTAAACAATATTTACACAAAAGTATTAAAGTCTCACAAAGATCAAATTTGGGATTATAGCTCTGGATTTAAAATGCATATTCAAAAACCAAAAATAATCTTGGATTATTCATGTCCTTGCATTATTTCAGAAAGAGATAATGTAGATACTTTTTTATCTTGGTATAAATTTATAAATAATTTTAACTTAGAGTTATTCAAAGAAAAGTGTGCACACGATAATTTTTTAGATGTGGCCAGAAAAACAATATTAGATTTTCAAAGATATTTAAAGGACTTAGAAGAAGTTAAACTTTATTACAAAGGCCCTATTTTAGTTTTACAATATGAAAAGTTTTGGAACAATTATGATTATATTTTTTGTGAGTTTGAAAGATTTTTAAAAATTACTTTGAGCACTGAAGTAAAAAATAGAATTAGAAATACCACTAACAGGAAAACAAATATGCTTATACAAAATCAAATGAAAAGCACCTATGATCATGACGAAAAAACTCACATACATGGAAACCATATTTCTTTTGCAAACCCCGGTTATTCAGAAAAAATTTTAAACGAAAAAGTATTAATAAAATTAAAAGAAATTTTCAAATGAAGATTTGCACTTTCTTAGCTCGAGCCCAAGAAGATATTTACAAAAATTACTTTTTATCTTCTCTTCCAGATGAATGTGAGCCATGTTCAATAATTCACGAAGATGAGTATGTTGATTATGGTGTTAATTCATTGTTTTCTAATAGAATGAAATCCAAGGCTTCCTTTATGTTAAACCAATGTAAAAAAAACTTTGGTGATATAATTATTTTTTCAGATGCAGATGTGCAATTTTTTGGCCCAGTAAAAGAAACTTTATTGCAAGAGTTAGAAGATTTTGACATCGCTTGTTTGCAAGGAGGGTTTGGCAGTTGTTTTGCTTTATGTTCTGGATTTTTTATATGTAGATGCAATGATTCTAGTTTAAATTTATTTGAAAACATGTTGGAATTTTTTTATAGAGATGACCAATACTCTTTAAACCAACAAAGATGGCTATGTAAGCATAAATGTTTAACACCCGGTCGTTTTTTTACCATAGGTCAAACTCTTCATAAGCTATGGGAAGAAACATCTGAATTTAACATACCAAAAGATATTTTAGTTCATCATGCTAGCGGAACAATAGGAATATCTAATAAAAAGAAACTGATGGATATAGTGAGAAAAAAATATGAAAGATAGATTAAAAATATGGTTTGTAGATTTTTGGCCAAACTTTTGGCGCAACAGTAATTATTTTTATCATTTGCTTGATCAAGAATATGATATCGAACTAAATAAAACTAATCCCGATATATTATTTCTGTCTTCAGATCCTTACAGGCAAGTACAAAGAGATTTATTTAAAAATACAAAAGCTAAAAGAGTTTTTTATACAATAGAGGGTGTCCCGCCTTTGTTTAGTAAAAGCACATATCCTCCGCCAGTAAGCATAAAGACAAGAAAAAACGGAAAACTAGTAAGTTTTAACGAAGGCTGTGGAGATAGAGATTATTTTTATGGTCAATGTGATTTTGCTTTAGCTCACGATGTAATAGATGACCCTAGATATTATAGATTTCCTTGGTGGGCTTATCAAATAAATTGGTTTAACAAAGAAGTATTCGGTGAGCCAGACTTTTTATTGCCAGAAGATCAAATCAGTAATAATGAGTATAAAAGAACTGAGAAGACAAAGTTCTGCGTTCAAATTTTTAATAACAGCTGGAAAAATCCTCGAGAAGAAATTCATGAAAAATTAAGCGCTTACAAAAAGGTTGATGGCTATGGGCAATTATTTGGTAATGATTTTTACCCATGGGAAAAAAGAAAGTACGAAATTTATAAAGATTATAAGTTTGTAATATGTTTTGAGAATGCTATTCGCGAGGGCTATCATACAGAAAAACTTTTTCACGCTAAAACTGCTGGGGCACTGCCTATATATTGGGGGCACTCTAGTGTTTCAAACGATTTTAATCCTGAATCATTTATTAATTTGAATGATTTTGAGTCGGTAGATGCTTTGGTAGAAAGAATTAAAGAAATAGACCAAGACGACTCACTTTATCAACAATATGTAGATGCTCCTCTATTTACAGGAGGAGTTGTCGCTGACAAATTCAAACCTGCAGCCGTTTTAGATTTTTTCCAAAACACTATCTTGGCATGAGTTTTGACCCATTCCAAAAACCAAAAGTAGCTAGAAAATGGTTTTGCGCTTGTGGTCATGTAACTCAAAATCCAATTAGATGGGTTATTGGAGCTAAAACTAAATTCGAGTGTGATAGATGCCGAAGAGAAATCAAGGAAATAAAAAGCCACTCTAAGTTAGAGTGGCCTTTGATGAGCGAATGTGTTGATCGTAAATATAAGGAATAGGCTATATATCGCCGTCAGCCTTCCTGTAAGAGTCTTTTACCTTACCGCCCCGCTTCATCTTCAAAAACATATTAACTCTCGCCATAGCCCATCCTCCGCGGCTCATACCCGGCCTATGAGACGAAGAGAATGCTCCAGCCCCTCTGCGATACACTTTCTTTAATTGACCGAGCGTGACTTTCTTAGAATATTTCGCATTATGTTTTTTTACTTTTTCTTTTAATGAGGTAATTATGTTTTCTGAAAAATTAATCTTACCACCTTTGCTTCCAGCACTTCCCGGTTTGTTTTTGCTCGACCCTTTTCTTCTTTCGCTAGGTTCAGCTGGAGTTTGGGCTGCAGATTTTGGGCCGGGCCTTGCAGCGCTAATAATATCCTCGATGGTCATAACTTCGTCATACTCCTCTGAAGTCATGTCATAATTAAAAGACGCTTCCATTTCATCATCAGATTCGTAATATTTGATGTAGCCATGTACGCTATTTACATAATCAGCAATTTTTGTAAATTTTGATTGAACCCAACCTTCAAAGTCTGCGCCTTCAGGCATCGCATTGATCATCGATTTTAGTTCAGTAAGCTGATCTATAGATTTAGAAATTTGAGATAAAATCATGCCAGATTCTTGATCATCGTGAGCAGCTTGAGCCTCTTTGCATCCGCAGCCACCGCAACCACAATCATCTTCTTCTGGGTCGTTGATCTCTTCTTCAACAAAAGCTAACTCTGGATCAATAGTCAATAATTCATCATGGTCAGCTAAACTAACTCCGTCCCAATCTGCAGAGCCCTTGGTGTAATCAGTGACTGATTTGCCAGCTTCCCACATTTTACAGGACCAGTATCGAGCTTTGGTTTTTGGTCCGGGATTGGAGCAATTATGGCGTGCGCGAAAGTTGCGGCGACGATCGGGATCATCTCTTTTGATCTCCATATTTGGATCGCCAAAATTTACTTTAACAACATTGCCCTTTTCATTCTTGACGTACACAGAGAACTTTTTGGGGCCTTTTGGTGTCCTGAAAGGCTTGTTAAGAGTTTTATTTTCGTTGGCCGCTAGAATCTTCTTTGTAAAATCGATTTCCATTTTTCTTTAAAATGTATACACTTGTTATGATATTTTGCTTAAAATAAAATTTAAATTATCCCAAGATATTCTATCTATTTTAAAGCAAGGTGAACGCCTCATTGTTTCCGATAAACGCAAACCTTTTATATTATATTCTGGATGTATGATTTCTTCTATAAAATCGTTAATGCCTGTTTTTTTAAGCCAGTTGTAATATAGATCAGTAGTATCTTTTTCAGTCTCAAATAGAAACGAAGGAGAATCACTGAAAACATCTAAATACAAACATAAACTTCTAACCGCTAAACTTTCTGTAGGCGGCTCAACAATACCTTCGCAAAATATCAAAGTATTAGAAATCACATAAGTATTTACACAAAAAACCCTCGAAGTTCATCCGAGGGTTTTGAACTAATATTTAAAATTAGTTTTTTTAGAACTTATATTTCATGCCAAGCCAAACAGAAACCTGCTCGTCGGCCTTAAGTCCGTCTACGTCGACATCGTTGTCAAGATAAGTGATGTTAACATTCGGCTCCCAAGTTGTACCAAAAAGCTCAATGTCAGTAGAAGCACCTAAAGACAATTGAGTATAGTCGTACTCGTCGCCAATTCCCCAAGCTACAGAAGGAGTTAAAGACAAATCTTTTCCTAAAAGATTTAAACCAAAATCCTTCTCTACTTTCCATGTAGCGCCAGTGAACCCGTAATCTACATCCTTCCAAAGCGAAATCGATGGAGTCACCCATTCGCTAACACCTAAAGGATCAGAAGCTAACTTCACAGTTCCTTGTACAGCCACGCTGCTATCAATGGCAGGATTGGCAATCTGGTGACTGCTGATTCCACCTGAAGTTTTGAGGCCAAAACCGCCAATCTCCCAGCCTTTACCAAGGCCGATATGAAAGTGCGACTGCATTTCTTCTTCTGAAGCTAACAGATGGTAAGCTCCAGAATCGATAGTCCAACTTTGGTCTAGGAGTGTAACTGGGAACTTGCCGTTAATTCCTGCAAGGAAACCGTCTCCACCATAAGATAAACCACGAATGTTGATCTCATCGGCGTAGCCAGCGATTGCAGTAAACGAGGGCTTAGGGGCCACTTCTTGCGCACTCAAAGAGAGGCAAGAACCAATCAATAATGTTGTAAGAAATAATTTCTTCATATTTTGTAAAAAAACCTTTTAAAGGTAGGTCAAAACCTGCTAAGATAATAGTGAGTTGACACGTTCATGTCAAGTCTTTTATATTACACTCAAAAGAATCAAAATGGCTCAATTAAATGCAAATACCCCATACATCGAATGTTTCATAAGAAACAAATATATTTTTGGAAATGATGACCCCGGACTAACTGAAGGTTACATTTTCGGTGTAAAATCTATGATCAATAGACCGATGCACTTTCACTTTCAATCGTGCTTTGGTGCTATTTTTTGGCAAATGCCTATATCTGCCTTTTGCCATCAAGAGGATTATGATCCGTTGCACGAAGATGAACAAAGAAGACTATCTCTACTACAGACGTGGGATTGTCAGGATAATGACATTGCAGTTACAACATTCGGCTTTTTGCAAAACCGTAGAGTTGACGTATTCTGCCGCGACAAAGTATGGCGTTCTGGTCAGTATGTTTTTACTATTGATGACTACGAGGGAGATCTTAACGAGCTCAATATCGGATACGCTAACGACCAAGATTCAAAGTGTTATCACTTTTTACAATTGGACGATGGAAATTACGCCATACCTCCTAATAATCTACTTCGCTGGCATAACCCTGATTTTATTGTTCCTTATCCTCTGGATAACCCGCCAAAAGTAAAAATATTTAAAGACGCAATGACGTCTGAAGACATCGATCGCTCATATGGTAATAGCCCTTATTTTTTCTATAATCACTATCCTGAAGAGGATAAGGAAGAGGCTAAAGAGCCTAGTCCGTTAAAATCTAAAATGTTTGATCAAGATCTGCCAGAGTACCCCTCGGCATGAAAACAAACCAAGAAAAAGTACACGAACTGTATGCTTATACTTGTCAGCTAGTTTCGCAATTGATGTTCTACTCTTCTAAATTGCGGGAAGAAGAAGATTTTGTAAAAGTTACAGATGAGATGATTAATTTAGTTTCTGTGTACGAAGACAGAATTAAAATTATTAAAAAAAGGGATTAGCCTTTACTGACCAGCCCTATACCACTTTCATTTAGTTCAAAACCACAAGCGATAGCAAAACTTTCAACGCCACTTAAAACAGTATCTAAAGGTAAATTAGTGGCATCACCGTTTATCGATGTGCTAATATTTTCTACGACTTGGCCTGTAGGATCCACATCTTCATTTCGATTAAAATTGTAATTATATTTCATGTTATTTTATAATAAAATTTTCTGTTATTTTTTCTAACGCCTTATCTTTTAGCTTTTCTGTGGCGTCATCAATTATATGTTCCACAGCTTTTTCAGCAATTTTTTCTTTTATTTCTTGTTTTTTACTAAATGTAAATGCGCAGGCAACAGAAATAACAATGACTATTACACCTAAAATAATTTTATTTTTCAAAGATTTTTTCTTTTCTAGCGTTTCGGCTCTTTGTTGTTTTGCTAAGAGTTTTCTTCTTTTCATTTTGAGTTTTTGTTGAGATTTGCTCACTTTTTATTTGAGCTCGGTTTTTCAAACTCAGGGTCACTGCCTTTAGGTAGATATGGAGATCCGCCGTTGAGGGGTAAAGTTTTTTCAATTGTAAGCTGCTTAAGCTGTTCGTTCGGTACGACCATTTTAGTTTTGCGGTCTGTCATGTAAAACGTAGTAGTGGTTAAGCCTACTCTTACTATTCTTGCTTGACGTCCACTAATATAAATTATATCGTCATTATTAAAATGAGAACCATAAAATATAAGAATTCCTTTGGCAAAATTCATCATAACATCTTTGGCTAGAATAACTGCGACGCCTGCAGCAAAAAGCCACCCATATTCGGAAAATAAAGTTTTTGCTATATTTTCTGCTTGACTTTTGTCAAAAGATTGTAGTTGATTTAATACATTAGTATTAACTAAATTTGTTATATTATTTAAAAGTTCAGTCTCCATCTATTTTCCCCCTTTGGTCATGTCCATCAATTTGGGCATTGTTCCTACCCCCGGAATTTCAATTTTTTCTTTTGATGCGGGGGTGAAACTTGTAGTTTTCACCATGCCTTCTGGATTTTTATTTTCTTGATCTTTGTAATAGTCCATCTCTATAGACAAAAACGCGGGAATTGAAACGCGTATTTTTTCTACTCTGCCATCGCCTTCAATCGACTTGCAGCCCGATAAAACAAAAAAACAAAACAATATGATTATTCTTTTGAACACTTCTCCAAAAATAATTTACACTCACAAAGAATATTTGGCGCCAAATATTTTTATGTAACTAAAAAGCTTTTAGGGTGTATATTATGTTAAGTATGAAATACTTATCTAAAATCTTATTGGTTGCGATTATCGCAATGTCATTATCAACAGTTCAAGCGCGTCCTAATAAACATAAAGATAAGCCGGATAAACCTCGTCCAGAAAAGAAGATCGACAAAGAAAAAGTCAAAGAGCGTTTAAAAGCTGCATTTGACAAGCGTAAGAAGCGTCATGGAGACGCTAAAAAGAAAGGTAGTGATATTCGAAGTAAAGGTAGAGCATGGGGCAAGCTAGTCAGAAATGATGAAAAAATAAAAGAGCTTAAAAAAGATTTTGAAAAAGCCTCTGAAAAAATTAAGTTGGGCTTTGATAAATCAAAGTGGAAAGATTCTACAGACGAGCAAAAAGAAGCTTTGCGCGAAAAAATGAGAGCTGCCCGCAAAGAGTGGGAAGTATTGGCTAAAAAGCACAAAGAAGAAGTTCGCAAGCGTATGGTCGAAATCAGAAAAGAATTTGCCAATAAACGCGATAAAGTAATCGAGGGAAATAAGCCCGGCGAATAATACCAATTACATGAAAAAGAAGCCCCGCTTTTGCGGGGCTTTTCTTTATTCATCTTCTGGATTAACAGGGGGTATCCCGTCGTGAGGAAATGGAAAATCTGACCATCTAATAGGCGTATGCAATCTGCTATAAATCTGATCTTCCAACTGGTGCAGCCACCCTAGCCCAGAAACATATTCATTAGCTAATCCGCTGATATTTCCAGAAACATAATCAGGAGTATAATTTACAGCATATCCAGAAGCGCCAGTTACGCCAGACACTGGATAATCAGGAATAGCATCAGTCCAATTGGTAAATCCAGTTGTACCATCAATATATGCACCTTCAACGGCAGAGACGCCATTTTCATCAACACCGCTAAACATGCAAGAAAGCCCAACCACCAAAGATTGAACTCCCGTTTTAAGAGAGTTGTTGTACATCGGGTCTAACCGACTAAAAGTATAAGTATATGTTCCTGATAAGTGTGCCATTTGTTATAATATTTTTTGAAATTTGTTTTTCTATGGTTTTTTTGTTTTCGTATCGCTGGATTCGTGTTTTGCCAATTGAATCTCTATATCTCTTAATCTTGAGTTTAAATCTCTGATGGCAAATGTATTGTTCGAAGTATCTTTTTGAAGTATTGTTATTTCTGTTATTTTTTTTATCCATTTGAATTAAATGGTCTTCTAACTTTTCAAATTCAACTTTACTAGGGAACAATGTTTGAAGGTAAGCTAAAACAGCCAACCCAATAATTGGCGCTATTTTTAGAAATGTATCTAAATCTCCAAAACTTATTTTATTTTTTACTTGTTCCCCCATATGACAGATATATTATACACAGGTTTTTTAAAAAATACTATTATATTTTTATTTGACAATAAAATTGCATTTTTCAAGGACATAGTTCGGGCCTTTGTATTTTTTTAAATTTACAACAGAGGAAAAATATCTTTCGTACGTGGCCATGATATCAGAAATCGCAAAATTATCTTCAGCATGTTTTCTGCAGTCTTGGGGTCGAACTTGCCCACTTTGATTAACAGCATGCACAAACTCGTTCAAAGACCTGCACCTAAATCCAGTTTTTCGGTGAATATTGTACTCAGACATTCCGCCCCAATCTGTAGAAATTACTGGAGTGCCAGAGATGAAAGATTCTATCATAGTCCATCCGCAAGGCTCAGAATATAAACTTGGCATTATTAGACATCTAGCTTTTGCTAAAAAATTTTTTCTTTCATCAAAACTAACGGTGTGAATGTATTCAGCTCTTGGATTATCTTTAGCCAGACTGTTTTTCATATTTTGCGGGCCGACAAATTTTATTGGTAAGTTCAATATTTTTGAAACTTCTTGGGCTAGAATTATGCCTTTGGTATCCACCATTCTGCCTAGAAAAAGCATATAATTATCTTTTTGCTCTTCATAAGTAAAGTCGTCAAAGTAAAAACCCGGAGGTATGACAGCGTCACCAAAAGATGGTATATTGTTTTTATATAGCTGGTGTTGCAGCTTATGTAATTGAGCGTAACTTTCAAATACTTTGAACGGAGCGAATCCAGAATCGTATCCTATACTTGGTTCAATGATTATGAAATCTTTCAATTTATTGCAGCAAGCTGCGTGCCCAAAACCCCAAAAAGCTAAGACTAAATCATTTTCGCTTTGCTTGTTTTTTCGAATTAATTCGGAGGCATTTTTATTGAATTCTTCATGAACTTTGTTGTCAACATTTTGGTTGTGAAATTCTTTCCAGCTTTGTTTGCCGTAAACTTTGTTGTAAGTTTCCCTTGAAACTACATCAAAATGCTTCGTACAACTTACGTCTGAGTCAGGATGTCCGTAATGAAGCACTGTATGACCTCTTTTTGTCATTTCGGTGCAAAATTTATAAACTTTTTGCGTGAATGCACAAAGTGTTATTTCTTTTCGCGTAGGGTAAATTGGAACTGACAGAACATGGAAAATCATATATTGTTTATATTTTAAAAGGTATTTTGCCTAAGTCAAGTGTAATATTATGTAATGAGCAGACGGAAGAAGTCTTCAGCGTCGGAGAAGATAATAGCATTAAATGAAAATAAATACAAGCTTTATCTGAAAAATTTTGAGTTAACAAAAAAGCAACATGAGTTCTTAAAAATAGCTTTTGATAAAAATACAAAAATAATTTTTGTTTCAGGGCCAGCAGGGTCTTCAAAAACCTTTGTTTCTATTTATGCAGCTTTACAGCTTTTTAACATGAATATGAACCAAGATGTTTTTTATGTTAGAACAATAGCAGAAAGTGGAGAAAAGAATTTAGGCAGCTTGCCGGGAGATGTAGATGAAAAATTTCATCCTTTCATGATGCCGCTTCAAGATAAACTTGAAGAGCTTTTGGAAAAAGATCAAATAAAAATGCTTATAGAAGAAAACATCATACAGTGCGCCCCAATAAATTATTTAAGGGGTGCTAGCTGGGCTAATAAACTCATTATCGCAGATGAGTCTCAAAACTTTACAAGGAAAGAGTTGGTAACCTTGATAACAAGAATAGGTGAAAATTCCAAGTACTTCATATGCGGTGATCCGATGCAATCTGACATAAATGGAAAAACTGGATTTGCTCCGATTATGGAAATATTTGACAATGAAGAATCTAAAGAGCAAGGAATCTATACTTTTCGTTTTACAGACGAGGATATTGTTCGCAGTGAAATATTAAAATTTATTGTAAATAAATTAGAAAATAACCTACAAAAATAAAATATAAAAAATGGCTAGTATATTTTGTCCAAACTGTGGAGCTAAAAATCACTTCACTTTAAAGAAGCCGAACTTTTGTCAAAGTTGCGGTGAGACTTTTTCGGCATTTGGAATGGCTAAAGACTCAACAGTAAAATCTGAGTCTTCTGCCAGTTCACGAGACGAGGATTCCGTACCTAACATTTCAAAGTTAGAGTATGAAATCGATTTGCCAAAAAGTAAAGTTACAATTGAAACTTTGGTAAATAACCCGATTAATCCGGAAGAGATTGCATACAATGCTGAAGCCACTGAGGGATACAAAAAAATGACTAAGGAAGATTTTTTAAAAGTGTCCCAACGCGAATGCGGCAGCTCTCGCGGGAATTACGAGGATGTAGGTGGTAGTGCCGGACAACAATAAACAAACGTACGAAGATAAATTTGAGGTAATTGATAACGAAATTAGAAAGCGATACTACAAGTGGCATTTGCATGCTCTCGCTTGGTTAGATTTCGACGACGTATCGCAAATTATCAGAGCTCACATTTATAACAAATGGGATCAATGGGACCAGTCTAGACCTATAGAGCCGTGGGTCAACAAGATTATATCCAATCAGCTTAAAAATATTTTACGCAATAACTATTCTAATTTCGCAAGGCCTTGCGTTAGCTGTAAACACAACCAATCAAAAGAACAAGCTGCAGGCCAAGTTTCTAATTTATGCTCTCTGACATCTAGCGGACTGCAATCCGACGAATGCCCAGATTATGCAAAATGGTATAAAACTAGAAAACAGGCTTATGATATAAAGATACCAGTTTCACTTGAAACTAATGACTTTGATCGCCATACCTCGCCAGAAGATCATTATAAAATTGACAAAGCTGTAAACCATATGCATCTGAAAATGAGGGAGTATTTGAATGATAGACATTACATAATTTATAAAATGTTATTTATAGATTATATTGATGAAGAACTAGTTGCGAAAGTTTTAGGCTATAAAAGTAATGAAAAGGGCAGGAAAGCCGGTTATAAACAAATCAAAAATCTTAAAAATTTTTACAAGAAAACAGCTAAAAGAATTTGCCTTGAAACAGATATATTTTTCGAATGAAGCAGTATACCCTAACAGACGAAGAAAAAAAGCGTAGCTTAGAATTATTTCAAGAGTTAGATGGAGATTTAAGCGAAGCTACTAAAAAATTATTCAAAGACGAAAATGAAAAAGGCAGCACTGTTAGAGGTAGGGCTCTGCGAAAGTATTGGGTCGAAAAAGGGTTGAGCTACAAAACAAAAGTTAAAAAAAGAGTTGTTAAACATTTTTTAAATGATCATGAAAAATCTTTTGCAAAGCAGCACTATTGCCCTGAGATGACAAAGCTCGAACTTGGTCAACTGCTGTGGCCAAAAGATGCTGAGAGCAAAGGATTTAGTGAGACTGATAAGTTCATTGCTCTTTGCGAATATATTAACAAAGAATTTCCATCCACAACCAATCTTCGTGACGATGCGGCTGGAGAAAAGTATGTACCGCCCACAGTAATTTCAACCGCCATCAAAAGATTGAATAAAGTTGCGTCAAGATCTTTTGAGCCAGCCAAGCTAAATGTACAAGATAAAAAATGCGTAGAAAAATTAATCTCTTATCTATGCGCGCCTAGGTTCATGCAAGTTATAAATTCTTACATTACAAAACAGAACCGAGAATTGTTTGAATCAGAATATATTAGAAGCACTTGGGACAAGCCTGATTTAACTTCTGATGAACTAAATTTGTATGTTAATGTATGCATGGATTATGTCAATCTAAAAGAAATAGAGCAGCAGAAGCAAAAATTAAATTTAATGTTCGATGACACCGAGGGTCAAAATGATTTGACCATGAGATTGACCGAGATGTTAAAAACTAAAGCTGAGGAATATAATCAATGCATCAACAGAATTGATAAAATGTTAGCCAAGTTAAATGGTGAAAGAGCGAAGAGGGTTGCAAATCAACAACAACGCAATGCTTCTGTTCTTTCGTTAGTGCAGTTATTCCAAGATGAAAATGAAAGAAAGTTGATGATCAAAATGGCAGATATGCAAAAGCAAGCGATCAGAAAAGAGGCGGATGAAATAGAGAAAATGTCCGACTGGAAAGCTAGGGTCTTGGGTATCAGCAAGGAAGATGCGATATAATGGAGGCGGTGGAGTCCAAAGTTTTTACCTGTGCAGAATGCGGCAAAGAGTTTGCAAGTAGAGCTTCATTGCACAAACATTTTAAACAGCATGATTTAAATTTAGCTTCTTATTATACCAAACACTTTCCAAGAAAAAATAAATTGACAGGTGACCCATTGCCTTTCAAAAGATATGAAGAATATTTTGAGAGAGATTTTTCCACTAAGCAGCAATTGTTCAAATGGTGCCAAGAAAGTTCTCCAGAAGAGGTGAAAAATTATGCGATGTCGCTTCTTAAAAAAAGACACGCCAAGAAGAATAGAAAATATGGTGCGTTTCATCTAGAGACCAAGAATTCTTTTTTACCACCTCTTTCCATCTATAAAGAGATTTTTGGCAGTTATAATGCGGCTTGTGAAGTTTTAGGTTGCGAACCTTTGTTCGACAAAAACTTACCTAAAAATTTTTTTACAGATAAAGTTCCTGAAGATTTAAAAATCGCTATAGACACAAGGGAGCAAAAACCTTTGAGCTTTGATTTTTGCCAATCAGAAGTGCTGAAGTTAGATATAGGGGATTATACTACGTTAGGCAAATATTACAATTACACTTTTGTAGATAGAAAATCTGGCAACGATTTGCAAGGCACTTTAAATAAACATAACATAGAAAGATTTAGAAGAGAGATACAAAGAGCGCAAGAAATGGATTCCTATTTATTTATTGTGATAGAATCCAATGTAGAAAAGATGATTAAAGAAAATAAAATTTTTAATCGGCGTAGCAATGTGGATTTCACGCTTAGGCAAATTAAAGATTTATGTCATGATTTTCCTAGGTGTTGTCAATTTGTATTTGTCGATGACAGAGAAAGTGCTTCAAAATTTATCCCAAGAGTTTTAATGCACGGTAAAAATATTTGGCGTACTGATATGCAATATTTTTGGGACCAAAAAAAACATGAGCTGGCATGAAGGAAATCAAGGCAAGCCTTTACATCAATTAAGAGATAATGAAGAGCTTTTAAAAGTAGATGGCTTCTTGGAAGAAAAGGAAGCCAAGCTGGCTCTTTATGAATTTTTACGAAATAACATTACTTTTTCTGCGGACCTTATATTGGGAGTCAAGCTTTTTCCATTTCAGCATATGGCTATCAAGTCTATGTTTGAAAGAGATTATTTTATGGGCGTATGGAGTCGTGGGATGTCAAAGTCTTTTACAACTGGTATTTATGCAGCTCTTGATGCTGTACTAAATCAAGGGGTTGAAATTGGAATACTGTCAAAATCTTTCAGGCAGGCCAAAATGATTTTCAAAAAGATTGAAGATATAGCGGTCAAGCCAGAGGCAGGTTTTTTTAGACAATGTATAACTAAGACTTCAAAAAGCAATGACGAGTGGTTGATGGAAATTGGTTCAAGCAGAATAAGGGCGTTACCTTTGGGTGATGGTGAAAAACTGCGTGGCTTTCGTTTTCATAGAATAATTATCGATGAGTTTCTTTTGATGCCAGAACGAATTTATAACGAAGTCATTGTTCCGTTTTTGTCTGTTGTAGAAAATCCAACTCAAAGAGATGACTTGTATAAATTAGAAAATAGACTTATAGAAGAAGGTAAAATGACAGAAGAAGAAAGATATGTTTGGCCTAATAACAAACTTATAGCTCTTTCTTCTGCGTCTTACAAATTTGAATATTTGTATAAACTCTATACTCAATTTGAAAATTTAATCGTAGCAGAAAAACAAAAGGACAAAGCGTCCCGTTGTATTATGCAATATAGTTATGATTGCGCTCCGAAGCAATTATACGATGAAAACTTGATTAACCAAGCAAAAGCAACGATGAGCCAATCTCAGTTTGAAAGAGAATTTGGGGCTATATTCACAGATGATAGTTCTGGTTATTTTAAAACTAGCAAGATGGCGCTGTGCACTATTCCAGATGGAGACTTGCCGTGCATTGAAGTTCAAGGCGAACCAGATTCAGAATATATTTTAGCTTTTGACCCATCTTGGTCTCAAACGGAAAGTTCTGATGATTTCGCCATACAAATTTTGAAATTACATGCAGAACAACAAAAAACAACTCTCGTACACAGTTATGCATTGTCAGGCACTTCACTCAAGCATCATATAAATTATTTTTTGTTTTGTTTGCAAAACTTTAATGTAGTTGGGATATGCGGTGACTACAACGGCGGCGTGCAATTTTTACAAGCTTGCAATGAAAGTGAGACTTTTAAAGAAAAAAATATAAAACTGCAAACGATAGAAGTAGGGCTAGATAAGCCTGAAGAATATCAAAATGATCTTAAAAAATACAAGAACGAATACAATTCTAAAGAGCATAAGTACGTCATTTTAAGAAAGCCAACAAGCAATTGGATTAGGCAGGCCAACGAATTACTGCAGGCAAATTTCGATCATAGGCGTATATATTTTGCAAGTCGGGCTACAGACGACTCATATACAAAACAAAAAAACAAAAGCATCCCTATACAAGACATAAAGTTTTTGCGTACCGCGGAAGAGGCGAAACAAAGCGTCGGAGCTAAAATGATTGATTTCATTGAGCATCAGTCAGATATGATAGATTTGACAAAAAATGAGTGCGCTTTAGTTCAGATTACTACAACTTCACAAGGCACACAAACATTCGATTTACCTTCAAATCTTAGAAGGCAAACTGGTCCCGATAAAGCAAGAAAAGACTCTTACTCAGCTTTAGTTTTAGCAAATTGGATGGCCAAAGTCCACTTTGACTCTCAGCATGTGCAACAAGAAGATGTTATAGAAACATTCGTTCCTGAGTTTATAATGTAAATAAAGTAACTTTCAAAGTCACTTTAATAACTTTAAGTGTAATTTTTAAATATGACCGAAAAAAGAAGATATACCAAAAGATCGGATTATTGGAACAAGTTCAAAGAAAAGCATGAAAAATCTTTGGAGAGTATGATGCATAGCACGGCTCAAGAAAAATATGAGCCAGAATTGATCGGTGAGTCGTTCTATAACTACGAGTCAAAAGCTTACGGAAGAGCTAATTCCCCAAGCTCTACAACTACAACACGTAGAAATAATATTTCAATTGCTCCAAAGCTTTTCAAATACAATAATATTAGAGCGGGAATGCTGCCGTATGAGTATGGTTTAGATGGCGTAAATATTAGAGATGCTATCGAATTGACTCAAAAAGCTTATTGTAATATTGCTGTAGTTAGAAATGCTATAGACATGATGTCAGATTTTGCAAACTCTAGTTTGTATTTAGAGGGAGGCAACGCCAAGTCAAGAGCTTTTATTAATGCTTGGCTTAAAAAGATAAAAATTTGGAATTTAAAAGATCAATTTTTCAGAGAGTTTTATAGAAGCGGTAATGTATTTTTGTATACGGTTGAAGGTAAAATTAATTTAGAAGATTTTACAAAAGTTAGAAATTTAGGTTTAACTTTAAAGACTAACAAATTACCCGTGAGATATATCCTTTTAAATCCGTACGATATCACAATGAAGCGCTCTACTTCTTTTGACATGGGAGTTTACGCTAAAGTTTTAAGTGAATATGAGTTAGAGAGATTGAAGAATCCAAAAACTGACGAAGACAGAGAATTGTATGATGCATTGGATCCAAAGATCAAAAAAAGAATTAAGAATGATTCTTGGAACACAAATGGAATAAAAATAGATTTAGATCCTAAACGATTGCGTTACGCTTTCTTCAAAAAGCAAGACTATGAGCCATTTGCGGTACCTTTTACTTTTCCAGTTTTAGATGACATTGAATTTAAAATGGAGATGAAAAAGATTGATCAAGCTATTTGCCGCACCATCGAAAACGTAGTGTTAATGATAACCATGGGAACTACGCCCGACAAGGGAGGCGTAAATCCAAGGAATATCAGGGCTATGCAAAACTTATTTCAAAATCAAAGTGTTGGTCGTATTTTAGTTAGCGACTATACCACTAAAGCAGAATTTGTTATACCTGACATACAGAAAGTCATTGGCCCATCAAAATATGAAGTGGTCAATCAAGATATTAGAGAAGGGCTTCAGAATATTATCTTAAGTCAAGAAAAATTTGCCAGCACAGAAGTTAAGGCTCAGATGTTCTTGCAAAGATTAAAGGAATCTAGAGACGCATTTCTTAATAGCTTTTTGCAGCCTGAAATCAAACAGATTTGTAAGAACTATGGCTTCAAAAATGCACCTGTTGCTAAGTTTGAAACGATCGACCTTCAAGATCAAGCTCAAATTCAAAGAGTTATCACTAGAATGATGGAGTTGGGCATTTTGCCTCCAAACGAAGGCATAAAGGTTATTGAGACTGGCGTATTTCCTTCAGCCTCAGAACTAGAAAAGTCTCAAGAGAAATTTGTCGAAGATAGACTGAAAGGATACTACAATCCTATAGTTGGAGGAGCGCCTGTGCCAATGACTTTTGAAGAAGAAGAGCAAATTGAAGAAATTAAACATCCTCAAGGCGCGGCTCAAGTTGCCAATAACAATAGAGCTAGAAGTGCTTCCAATCCGGGCAGACCAGCAGGATCAAGATCAACTGCTAAATCTAAAGAAGCATATTCTGTTTCTGCTATTAAGGATACGGCAGATATTACAAATCAACTTTATGTAACTTTGACAAGCGAAGCTAAAAAAGTATTTAAAAAGAAAAGGTTAAGTAAAGTTCAAAAACAAATGCTAGAGAGAGTATGTGAATCTGTGGTTGTAGCTAAAGATAAAAAAGATTGGGTGGATACCGGTAAAGCCTGTATTAAAAATCCAGATAAAATCTTATCTCTAAAACCGTTGCCCGCTGTATTAGAAATCAGTGCAAAACACGAGCTAGATGATTACGCTGCAGCGATTTTGCACCATAGTAGAAAAAATTCTCTGCATAAATAATTAAGTGTAACATTTTATATAAAATGCCAAAGAATATGAAAAATACATCATGTAAGTATACCACAACTTATGACTGTGAGGTGTACGCAACTACCGATTTAGAAAATGATTTAAATATCAGCCGAGCTTCTTTGGAAAACTTAAAGCCCCTTATCCCTAAATCAATAGACCTAGAAAGGAACATCGATTTGGTCGGAGCCGCATTTAATGCTGCAGTAGTTAACAAGTTTAATAAAAATGGAGACGGAATTAACTCTGAAACCGCAGTGGACTTGATTGACTATTTTGTAAACAAGCCCACCAACATCGAGCATAAAAAGCAAAAAGTAGTTGGCCACATTGTAAATGCCGGTTTTACAGATCTTAACAACGAAAAAATTATTGGAAATGCTGCGGCGTTATCTAATAACGGGCCATATTATATTTCTCTTGCGGCTGTAATTTACAAAACAGTAAACAAAGATTTCGCGGACATATTGTTAAAATCTAGCGATGAAGAAAGCGACTACTTCAAAAAAATCTCCGCTAGTTGGGAGTTAGGATTTAATGACTTCGTTTTGGCGGTTGGATCTAAAGATTTAAACGATGCCGAAATTATATCAAATCCTAATCATATTGAAGAAATGAAGCATTATTTAAAAGCTTTTGATGGAAATGGCGCTTTGAATGACGGAACTCCTATTTATCGTTTAGTTGTTGGAGATGTTTATCCTTTGGGGATTGGATTCACTGCAAATCCAGCTGCAGATGTTAGCGGTTTGATAGTCGAAAAGAACATTAACCTAGACGTCAAAGATAAAAGAGACGCATCAGTAGAAAAAAATAATTTTAAAAATAATATTTTAAAAATTTCACAAAGTGAAATAACTAATGTAAAAAATACTAATACTATGGATATTACAGAGTTCAAAACCGAGTTCGAGAAGGTCCTCGATTCGAAGTTAGCGGACAATGCTGAATTCACTCAGGAAGCCGTAGCTACTATCACTTCACACGTGGTCGAAAAGATTCGTGAGAAGGATCAGGAGTATAAGGCTGAAAGAGAGGCTATTGAGGCTGAAAAGGCTCAAGCCGAGAAGGATGCAGTTGAAGCTAAAGCTTCCATGGAAGATCTTCAGAAAAAGTTGGAAGAAGCAAATGAGAAAATTGATTCTTTAGAGTCTTCCATCAACGCTGCTGCTGCAGAACAATTATTCAATAGTCGCATGGAAGCTATCGATGAGCTTTACGACCTTTCCGATCAAGACCGCACGGTTTTGGCGAATGAGGTTAAAAGTTTAGAAGCTTCTGACGAGGCTTTTGAATCGTATCAGGGCAAATTGTCTTCTCTTCTTCATCATAAGAGCAAAGCTTTTAAATTGGAGCAGGAAAAACAGTTTGAGGCAAAGGTTCAGGAAGAGCTTGAGAAGCGCTTAGCTGCCACTTCTACAGAAGAAGCGGTTGCTAACGTGACTGAAGAGGCTGTTGCTGAAGCCGATGAAAGTGTTGAAGAAGTAGTTGAAAATGTTGAAGTCCCGCACTCCAGCATGGCCAACAACAATGAGGCTTCGTCAACTGAAGAGTCTTTATCTGACCAGTTCAAAAAGGCTTTTAACACCGAAAATATTTCAATAACCTATTAAAAATTAAAACATTATGGCACTTAGATTATACCCTTTTAGGCAATATAACGAATCGGATGTCATTAACATCTTCGCTAATCAAGTTGTAGATGATAATCCGTCAACCAATGGTAACGGTAGTGCAGGCGTGATGGTTAAGGTATTGAGCGGTAATCTGAACCAAGACACTTTCGACTTAGTCGGAAGTGACTACTTGGGCAAAACTGATTATCCGTTCTTGGGCGCAGATAAGTACCCAACAGTGCCTTTACGTGTTGTCGCTGCATCTACCGGAGCCCCGGTCTTAGGCGTCACCCTCAATCAAACATTGAAGAATGACGAGAATGGAGAAAAACTCCTTTATAACCCTATCAAAAGAGACGAACTTCAAGCAGTTCTCAGTGGTCAGGCTTGTCCTGTAGCTACACGAGGCTTGTTTACGTTCGACGAGTCTGCCTACGAAAAGAACAGCGACTTTGCCCCCGGTAACGTTGCTGCTATTTCTGCAAACGATGGCAAATTGACGGGTGTTACACGTGAAAGTCTCGCTAACTTGGTTGGTACTTTGGTTGGTCATATTGTGGCCACCGGTAACAGAACCTCCCAAAATGGTCAGTCTGACATTTTCGCTGGCACAGGCACTGCGCAGTACGCGTTAGTAGCGTTAGAATGCTCTAATTCTATTGATGTTGCTTAATCATTTAACTAAAGAAAGGATATTTAATTAAAATGAAAATTACATTAAAAAGAACTGACGAGCAAGTGGAATTGGTAAAAGCAATGGGCTCTCGTAACAGAGAGACTGCTTTTGCAGCTCAGGTTGCATTAGCAGAATTTATTGGCCCTGTTTTAGCCGAAGTCATTAACAACGCTCCTACTCTCAGTAACTTATTTACTGCTTTAGAGTACAACGCAGACGACAATCCTTCGATTCCGTTGGATTTGTATTATGATGTTTTCGACGAAGATTATATTCGAGTCTACAGCCAGTCTGTAGCAGGCGGTCTTCCGACAAACTACGTTCAGCCTACAGCTTCCGAGCTGAAGTTCGCTACTTACAACTTGGACAGCGCAGTTTCTTTCGATAGAAAGTATGCTACGCGCTCACGCCTTGATGTGATTGGTAAGACTTTCACTCGCGTAGCTCAGGAAGTTCTCCTCAAGCAGGAAAGAACTTCTTCTAACTTGGTTATGACGGCTTTGGCTAACGCTACGAACGGTAAAGCAGCTTTCACTGCTTCTAATCGTAACGTTTTCAGAACCGCTCAGGCAAACCGTTTCTTATTGGATGACTTGAACAAGTTGTTCACTAAGATGAAGAGAGTTAATGCTTCTTTCTCTGGTGGCACCCCCGCTGGCGCTCGCAAAGCCTTGACTGATCTTTTGGTTTCACCTGAAGTTGTCGAGCAGATTCGCTCTATGGCTTACAATCCGGTTAGCACTTTAGGTCCTGACGGAACCGCTGCTGCTCACGGCGACGGCGCTGGTATCGCTGCTACTGACACTGTTAGAAACTCTGTGTTCGGCCAGAGTGGTTTAACCGAATTCTTCGGTGTTGCCATTATGGAAGTTCTGGAGATGGGTGTTGGTAAGAGATTCAACGACGTGTTCGACACGGTTGCTGGAACTACCGATTATCTTAATCACGGTTCTACTTCCGCTTCTAGCGCATTCAATGGTGCTTCAGAGGAAATTATCGTTGGTTTGGATCGCAGCAGAGATGCAATGATTCGCGCTATCGCGGTTGACTCCGAAACTGGCTCTCAGTTCAATTTAGTCGCTGACGATCAGTTCTCTTCTAGACAGCAGAGAATTGGTTACTACGGTGCCTTAGAAGAGGGACGCATGGTGTTGGATAACCGAGCCTTAGTGGGCTTAATCATGTAATTCAGGTTTCACCCTGACAACTCCGCCTCGAAAGAGGCGGAGTTTTTTTTTGGAAAAATACGTTTTTAGTTGTAATATATTAACATGGCAGCGAAGAAAAGAAAAACAGCAAAGAAAAAAGCCAATCTTGAAGATTTGCAAAATTTCACAACTGGCAGATTAGAAGATGATGCTATCGAAAAAGTAAAGCAATTAGAAGAGGTTCTTGGGATTAAACAGGTAAACCCATTTGGCACTAATGATCCAAACATATTTGAAGATAAGTTAAAAGACTCTAATTTGAGTGATTTGCAAAATTTAGCCATGAAAATTGGACTCTTTCCAGATGGCAGCCTACCAAGGTTAAAAGAAAAGTTGAGATCAGAGTTTAAAAGAATTACAAAAGGATCTCGCACTGTTAGTATGGAAGATCCGCTTCCTATTCACGACCCTAATCATCCAAACCACGAAAAAGCAAAAAAATTAATGAGCGAAGGTTTTTGATTTTAAGTGTAAATATATTATATGCCAGACAGGTCAAAAACACCTTATTTAGTTAGCACTATAGCCACCGGAATCTTTAATGACGAATTTGATTCTGATACAGGTTTTTCTACATTATCTTCTATTTCTGGCTGGCTAGCCAACAATGTAGGACTTTTAAATACTCAGCTTTACACAGCATACTCAGGTTCAGGTGCCGCTAGTGATGATTCTGAGTATCCGGGCGACACGATTCTTTCCCCTTCTGGAAGATTTAGATTTGAAGAAGCTGATATTTATAAACAAATTTATCTTACTAATTATTATACAAAAAAAGCTAGAGCTGTACTGAAAGGCATTGATAGTTCAGTAGATTTTATATCTTTGAGAGAGGGCGATTCTGTAATCACCAGAACAAACAAAAATGAGATCGCTAAGACTTACAGAGGCTTCGCTAAGGACGCTCAGGAGCGTCTAGACGATCTTGTAGCAAAATATAATATCTACGCAGCGGAGCCTATCCAAGTTGCTGGTACAGACGCTTCTACGAACGCTAGCGGTGATATTTATGCGGCTTATGATTATAGAGGTCGAGTAGGCTATTAATTTTAGCTTTCGTAACTCGGAGGAGTTCCTTTATAAGCGCCATCTTTTGTCTTATTTTTACCCATTGGGTAATAGTTCAAAGTAGTAAATCTAAAATAACTACCCTCCATAAATAAGCCATTATCGGTATCGTTAGATCCGCCTATTTGAGTTGAAAAACTCATATCAACTGTTTGATTATCTCCTATTGTATTACTAAAGCTTTCACTATCTAATCTAGCATTTTTTACTTCAAAAACCATTGCAGTTTGACTAGGGGTGCCTGTATCAGAATTAGCTTCCTTTAGAGTTAATTTAAAATTATGTGTTTGAGGAGAAGATAGTTTTTCAAACAAGTCATTTTTATTCAGTTCTGAAACAACTGCTGAAAGGCTAACGCTTACATCTAAAGGCAAATCTACTACTCTACTATAACCAAAAGTATTGCCAAGTCTTTGTAATATTGTTCTACTCATTGGCACATTAATACTCATGCTTTGCAGATGAGCTTGACCATCACCATCCATATCAGTAAATCCATCATAATCACCAGAGTTAGTCATTTCGAAAGTTATATCTCCGGGACGCAAAGCAGCCATATCGGCGCTTCCAGTATCATATGTTGGTACGCTAAATCTTGTGTAACGAGGTAATGGGGTTCCATCAGCAGACCAGCTAGGGCTGTTAGCAAAAGCGGCCGAGTCTTGCAATTGAATACCTGTCACTCCATTTGTTTGATCCACTGCAGGGATTGCTGGAAAATTAAGGCCATTGCCCGAACTCAGAGGATTAAGAGTTGCATCCACCTTGGCATGTGAAGTAGAGTCTCCTGACGCTCTATTATCAGTTTTTATATTAAATCCTTCGATAGATACTGAGGCAGTCGGAATGGCTCCTACAGATGCGTCTATATTATAATCGCTTATAAAACCATTGCCTATACTAATAGTGTCAAAATCAGTTTCGGAGAACGGCTTATCCACATAAGCAGTAATAGGGTCATTCTCTAAATCCTTACCCTCTTTTCCGACTAAAATAAAATAATTATTTCCTACTGTATCTTCTATTATCCCAGACAGCGCACTATGTCCAGAAACAGCTAAATCTCCAGTCCAATATCCTGCGGATGAAGGCCTAAAATCGGTGCCAACTCCCCAGCTAGTAGGAACATTAAAGCCCATTTTTCTTTCATTTGCTCCATCTGTTAAATAATAATCGAAACTTAAATTAACTGTTGGAGATTCCATCACAATCGAATCTAAGCGAGCAAGTCTACCGAATTGATTAATGTCTTGTCGATTAATAGAGAAATCAAAGTTTATTGTTTGAACGCGATCTAATGGCTCTAGCAGAGAACGATAAATTGAACCGCTTGGACCATATGGGCCTGATGCGGCGTTAAATCCAGACGGAACTTGTCCTGTCGCTGGATCCATACATCCGCTCCATCTTAAAGAACCACTTTGATAAGCTGAGTTCTGGGATAGATTTGCGTTATAATCCCATTGACCCGGCCCGCTTGCGCTTTGAGCGGGAACACTGCCTTGACCAGACTGCAAATGATATCCCGTTGAAGCTGGTGAGATATACAGGGCTTGACTTTGATAAATTACTCTATTGCGTGCCACGTTATATTATACACTTTTATTGCGCATTTTCACAAAAAAAACCCCGCCTCGAAAGGCGGGGTTGTGATAATTATTTATAATTAATTAGCTAATACTGTTAATAACTCCTCCTGTACCAGTCCAAGAACCTTGTTTATTCTTTGCGTCTCCTAGCGGCCAATATGGTAAAGTTCTCCATTTGTCGTAGGATCCTCTCATGAATATACCGTTTGATTGGTCGTTTGCTCCACCAACTTGAGTAGAGAAGGTAATATCTACAGTTTCATTATCTCCAATTGAGTTACTGTAACTTTCTCCTTCGAGTCTAGCGCCTTTAACGTCAATGACAAACGCATCTGCTCCAGCTTTACCAGTGTCAGCAGAACGACGCATAGTTAAACGGAAGTCATGTTTCTCTGGAGAAGCTAATCTTTCAAACAAGTTGTTAGCTCTCAGTTCGGAAACAATAGCTGATACGCTAATATCGATATTTAGTGGAAGATCGATGACTCGAGCATAGCCAAAGGTGTTTCCAAGTCTTTGCAGAATAGTACGACTCATTGGCACTGATACAGCGAAGCTTTGAATATGTGCTTTACCAGCGCCACTTAATACCGTGAAACCATCTGTGTTAAATACTTCAGTTGCTAAACCATCTGGGTCAATAAACTCAAGAAGTATATCGCCCGGACGTAATGCAGTTATAGTGTTGTCGGCTACGTTAGTAGAAAGCGGTCCTACGAGATCACCTGTGGTTGACAATGTTCCTCCATCAAAATTGTAATTGTGAGCAACTTGCTGACCATCAGTGTCGTTTACACCGGGAATTTGATTTCCGGTAGTAGCTGCAGGAGCAGTTCCGTCTAGAGCGCCGGAGATTTTATCGTCAACGCGAATATTAAATGCTTCAACAGTTACACTTGCAGTTGGAACAGCTCCAACAGAAGCATCAATGCTGTAATCACTAATAAAACCATTTCCGATTGAAATCACATCAAAATCGCTCGCTGTAGAAGTAACTTCATCTCCTTGAACGTCTGTGCCCTCTTTAGAAGTAACAATAAAATAGTTATTTCCTTGAGTATCTTCGATCAACCCTGAAAGAGCAGAAAAGCCTGATACACAGCCATCTCCAGTCCATGCGGCCTGATTCGCTGCGCGGCTTCCAACACCTTGTGCTATACCAGCACTTCCCGAGTTGTTTGTAGGGACGTTGAATCCCATTTTGCGTTCATTTCCGCCATCAGTTAGATAATAGTTAAAATCTAAACCAACAGTGGGAGATTCCATTACGATCGAATCTATGCGAGATAATTTGCCAAACTCATTAATATCTTGACGATTAATCGTGAAGTTAAAGTTAGCAGATTGAATTCTGTGCAGAGGTTCAATTAAGGAACGATTTACATACTTACCAGCAGCGCCACCAAAAGTTGCACTATCTGGTTGTATAATACCGGTAGTACCGGTCCAATTCGTGTTATACCATGCATTGACAGAATGGTTGCTGTCCAAATTGCCAGTTTGCATGTGAAAACCTGTGGATGAGGGCGATATAAAGACCGCCTGACTTTGATAAATTACTCTGTTTCTAGCCATGATAGTATGTTGTAAATTTAAAATAATTTACAACTTTTTTTCGAATTTGAGAACTTTTAACTTCTTGGGAATCTATATTTATATATTTCAAAATCAACAAATCCAACAAATAAATCAACAGGTATTACTTTATTCGAACTATCTGATATTTTTGATACATTAACTTTATTGATAATATACTGATCTCCGCTAGCTTCAGATGCTACATTTCCATAATCATATCCAGTTGAATATGCTGATTTTACATCTCCATATTCATCTAACGGTGAGCCTGTAAATGGAATATTGCCAAAAACTTCTTCAGAAGAATCAGCCATAATAGACAAAGCTCCATCAAGTTGATATATATTTTCTGCAAAAACTACCGCAGTGACATCTGTAATTGTATTGTCATATCCACCGAACGCAAATGGTTCATTAGTTGTGGCGCCCAAAGAAAGAAAAGCGGCAGGAGTAGCTTGATTGTACGGCGGAACATAAGTTAAAGTGCGGCCATATCTGCTATTCTTTTTGTATTTGCCGGCGGTTATCATCGTCTCTTCAGTTTCATTGGCAATGTAAATATTAAAATCTTTAACGGTATAGGTCCCGCTAATATTAGTCCCTGTCGCAAAATCAGAGTCAAATAGTACGCGCCCATTATCAAAATCAAATTTTAGTCCGCTAGTTCCTTCTGATATTGCACCAGAATCTCCGCTAATCACAGGATTAACTTGAGCTGAGCTAATATTTTTATCATAAACCCACTGTTTGTACGGAGAGCCAAATACTGTTTTGTTTTGCACTCGCTCGTCAGCATAGTAATAAAAGTCGGTACTATAAGTTTTGTAAGCTTCACCTTTTCTAACAAGAAAATTGTCAAACCAAAGGTAAAAACTGTTTAATAATTCGTGTTGATATACGGTTTTCATGAAAATGTCTTTTTTTCTAAATTTTTTATGTCTTTATAATAGTTGTTTAGCAGCATAGATAAATAAGAAGTATTGCTAAATTTACCATTTCTGACTTTTGATTTAGTTTGAATCGCTGTGCCAGATCTAGACCTCGCAACTCTCGTATCTTTTACTAAATATTTGCCCAATCCAGATATGCCCCTTTCTATTCCTCTTGCCCAGCTTCTTCCTGTGGCCCATGGCATAGGCGTGGCTGCGAAAATTTCTTGCTTAGTGGGTAATTCGAACGTGGCCGTTACGAATCTTTTACCCACAGTATACCTGATTTGATAAAATTCTAAAACTTCTCGTAATCGTCTGATCGGATCATCTCCAGCGCTAAAACCTATATATGTGAACAAATTGCCCACGCCGCCTAAAGTTTTGCTTATATTGCTAGACGAAGCGCCGCCTTCAATTTCTTGAGTGACCGGATGTTTTTCAAATGATTCTAAAAAATCTTTTCGGATATCTAAAAACTCTCTTTCTATCACCTTTTTAACTTCTTTCAAAAAAACAGATTCTCTAGAGATCTGTCTTTGAATATCAGCTAATTCTTTGTTTGATAGTTTTGCCATTATGTTATTTTTTTCAACATTATTGTATAGAATTTAGTGTCGAAAAGTCCGTGCCCTCTAAAATCACTGTATATAGAAAAATCTTGATTGTCGAATCTAATTCTTTTTGCGTCTGATACGGTATCGTAATCCGAGGCTTTGATTTTCATTCTAACTAAACCTTCAGGAATATCTATTTTTAATTGATTTGGAGACTGGGAGCTGCTGAAATAATCTTCTCCAAAACTTGATCCATATTGTATCCTTGCTTGAACTGTAGATTCTTGGGCGGTATAAACTATCGGAGTTGTTGCTCCCGCGTTGCCATATATGGAGTTGAATGACGAACTAGGGGTAGGAACGGTTTTAATTGGATCTTTTATTACCGTGACCGCTCTTGCAAAAGTATCATGCTGATCGTCCATCACTTCATTAAGTGAGGTTTTTTCGCTATCTGAGATTAAACTTGCCATGTTTATATTATACACTTTTTAAAAAAACTTTGGAAAAAAACTGTATATAGAATATTATTTTTACTAATTTATGTTCAAAGAATTATACTCGTTCACAGTCACAGATAGCAAGGAAGTTGAAGAAAAAACAAAAGAAAAGCGCAAAAACCAAGATGGCGTCGAGGAAGAGGTAGAGGTCACCAAAAAGGTTAAAAAAGATATTCCATATAAGGTTATCATTAAAGATCCTAGTCGGCGACAGCTTGAAGAGGCTGATATGGAATATTCCATTGAGATGAGCAATTGTATCAAAAAGGGTATTCTGACGAAGGCAATGTTAGCCAAGAAGTATTCTGATACAGGTGGTATGTTGTCGGAAAGTGACGCCAACAGGCTGGTCGAACTTTATGCAGAATTAGCTGATTTAGAAGGCGAATATACTCGCAGAACTTTAAAGCATAGAAATACAAAAAAGCTGCCTAAAGATATTAAAGGGCAACTTGATGATATTGCAGCAAAAATAGCTATAGCAAGAAGAGATATTGTAACATTAGAATCTTCATATCAAACATTATTTGGTCATACTGCAGACACAAAAGCTCAAAACAGAATTGTATTATGGTATTTGACACATTTAACTTATATTCAAAAAGAAGAAGAGGAACCTGTTTTGTTTTTTGAAGGAGATAATTTTGAGGCTAAAATAGACGATTACTATATTAAAGACGAAAGGGAAAATTCTCTTTTTCAGTTAGCGTCGGGCAAATTAACTTCAATTATTAGTTATTGGTACTTCAGCAATGATCCTGCTAAAGAAGATTTCGATAAAATCATAAATGATATCGACAACCCAAGTTAATGTTAATTTTAGGCATATTTTTAGAGATATAGTTGCCGGGTCGTCGAAAATTACACACAATAATCAAGCCGCTTATCTAAAACATCTTTCTGTATTTGATCAAGTAGATATAGAAGATATAAAGATTTTTTATTACGAAAAGGCAAAAAAGAGAGGATTGCCGACGCAAAGCGAGTCTTTAAAAAGGTTAGAGGAAGAGGGCTTATGGACAAGCGCAGATGAAGGTAAAATAAAAGAGCAAGAAGATTATTTGAAACATGCTGAGATTTCAAAAAAACAACTTTATTTAAAAGCCGAAATCGATAGAGCAAATGAGGAAATTGAGCAGTCTAAGAAAAAAATATTAGAATTAGAATCTCAAAAGTCTGCATTATTAGGCCAAACTTGCGAAAAATATTCAGAGTCTAGAATATCCGATCATTATATAATAAAATCTTTATATAAAGATCCTGAACTAAAACAAACTTATTATTCTGAAAGTGAAGTCGACAATATGAGTCGAGCTGAAATGACTTCTATTGTCAAATTATACAATCACGCATATTCTTCATTTGATGATAATAAAATACAAAAAGTAACACTTCAAGATTTTTACCAACCTTATTTAGCTTTTTGCGAAAATGTTCAAAACATGTTTTCTAAGCCTTTGTTCGAACTTTCTTTGAATCAAGTAAAGCTTATTATTTACAGCCGCATGTTTAAAAACATATTTGAAAACTATCCTAAAATACCAGACAGAATCAAAGCTGATCCAGAAAAGATATTTGATTATGTGAATGCTCAAGAAAAAGCTAAAGATAATTTAAAGAATATGGACAAAGATGGTGCGTCCACTATTGTAGGAGCGAAAAAGGAAGATTATGATTATTTGGGCATACAAGGTTCTCAGGAAAACTCCCTTTCGGCCAAGTTGAAAGAAAAAGGCGGAAAAATGGATATGAAAGATCTAATGCAAGTATTAAAGGGCTAAAAAAAGTGTATAATTTCTACTGAAACTATGCCAGCCACAGTTAAGACAGTAATAGATCAAAAGGCTTTTTTGGACTCAGTTCAAAAAGGCGTTGACATGGCCAACAGGCGAGTCAAATCTAGCGCCAACAAAATCAAATTAAGCATCGATGATAAAGGCTTTCGCCAACCGCTAGGTAGAATTACAGGCGACCTTAAAATGTTCGATTCGGCGCTGGCCGCTTCTAATGCTCGTGTTATTGCATTTGGTGCTTCGACGGCTGTTATTGGAGGTATATCAAAAGCTTTTAAAGAACTGGCAAGAACCACGATTGAAGTTGGCAAACAGTTTGCCGACATTAATCGTATTTTATCGCTAAGCAACAAAAACTTTGAAAAATTTGGCAATGAACTTTTTTCCATAAGCCAAAAAAACGCAACAGCCTTTCAGGATACTACTAAAGCTGCTCTTGAATTTGCACGTCAAGGTTTAAAAGTTGAAGATACTTTAAAGCGTACTTCTGATGCTTTGACTTTGGTTCGATTGACTGGCATTAACGCAGATAAAGCGGTGGCAACTTTGACTGCTACTGTTAATGCCTTCGAGGGTTCTATGTTGGACACCACAACTGCAGTTAATAAATTTGTAGCTGTTGAAACTAAATTTGCTGTTGGAGCTAGAGATTTGGTAGAAGCTATCGGTCGTGTAGGTTCGTCTGCGATAGATGCTAAAGTTGGTTTCGATGAATTGAATGCTATGGTAACTTCAGTTCAGCAAACCACCGGTCGAGGCGGTGCTGTTATTGGTAACGCCATGAAAACTATTTTTACTCGTTTGCAACGTCAAAGTACCCTTGAAGCTTTGGAGTCTTATAACGTAGCGGTGAGAGATGTAGAAGGCAATACTCTGCCAGCGATGAGAATATTAGATAATTTTGCAAGATCTTATGCTGGTTTGGCTGACGCAAGTCAATCATATTTAAGAGAGCAAGTTGCCGGTGTGTTCCAAGCCAACATTCTTTCTGCCATATTAAAAGATTTAAATAAACAGCAGTCTACTTATTCTTCAGCTTTAGATGTTTCAAAAGGCGCCACGGATGAAGCAAATCAAGCTACAGCAGAATTAAATAAAACTTTATCTGCCCTAGCTAATCAAACTGGGTTAGAATTTCAAAAACTGCAAGCGAATATTGGTAAAGCGACATTTGAACCTGTTGCTAAAGAATTATTACTTCCTTTGAAAAATTTAATGAAAGGAATTAATGATGTAATTGATGGAGAAGGAGCCGGCAGTGAAATAGCAAACGGCCTACTAAAAGGTTTGAGAAACATTTTAGGTGGACCGGGTTTAGTTGCAGCTATAGGCTTAATTGGTAAAGTTTTCCTTAATACCACTTCTTATATAGTAAAATCTCTTCCTGCACTAGCAGGTATAACCACTGAAACTCAAAAACGTGCCAATTTAGAAAAAACTATCCAAAGTATAATGGAAAGAGAGTCTACTTTGGCAAGCGCGATTGATGGATTTACCGGGGATACCGCAAGACAAGCGTCACTAATTGCAACTTATGCAGAATTAGCGGCTCAAGATATGGAGCGCCAAGATAAGGCGGTCAAGAGTATGGCGACTACTCTTCGCACAATGCCCGGAGCTTTAACAGCCTTAAGTAAAACTACAGGTGGAACGCAGTTAGGTCAGCCCAAAGCTCCTAGAGGTGCGTCAGGATTTATTCCCGGAATGGCTGGCGAAGTTCATGACATAAGACGTGGAGTTGGAGGTGTTAGTAGTTCAGCTAGGCCTGTTACTATTCCTAATTTTGCTTTTGGTAGAGGTCGACGAGGCACCATGATTGCGAATACTGGCGAATATATAGTTCCTAATTTTAGCAACGGTGGTTCTGCTATTTTTAATCCTAACATGATTGCGCAGTATGGAATGCCTGCTGGTGCAAAGCCTATCAGAGGAGCGGGAGGGTATGTTCCTAATTTTGTTGGAGGAGGAGATGTCAATAAAGCTATTCAGACTTTATCCGGAATGACAAAAACAGGAAGAAGTTATAGCGAGCAAGACCAAGCTACAATGGCTTCGATTGGTAAAGAGTTTGGAGTTGCAACAAAAGGTTATGGCCCAGCTAGCATTATACAAAGATTAGAGCGCAGCAAAGGTAGGAGAGCTAAAGAAGCAAAGATGTTTGACGCTACAAGCTTTGCAGATATGCTCGTACCAACAAGGGGTCACAAAAGCAGCAAATTTCTTAAATTTAAAAGCGCAGATAAAGTAAAACAATACGGTGCAGAAGGAGTTATTTTTAATAGAAGAGGTATTGCTAATAATGCAGAAAATCAACTTAGCAATTTAGTAAGAATTGATGAAGTTTTAGATGATAGTATAGTTAGCGCAGCTAACACTGTGATCGGTAGTATACATCCTGAATTTGTTAAAAAGATTCCTGTTTCAGAAAGAGAGTTGCAACCATTCATGAGTAAAGAAGGTGCTCCGGGTGCAATAGCTGCCCTTAAAGGTGCATTTTTTGAAGCTCTAATTGGCCGAATGGTTAGCGATAAAAATGCTACTCCAGACGGAATGACTTTAGATACGGTCATGAGCCCTGCTGTAAAAAAATTATTTGTTGGAGGCATGAAGACCTCAGCAAGCTTTGGAGATTTTAAAGGTTCGGTTAGCCAAGGCAATGACGGCAAGTTCGCAGAGCAGGTGTTAAAAAATAGAGGGCGCGCTGCAGGAGGCTACATACCAAACTTTGCAGGTTTAGGAGCTGCAGTAGAAAGAGAAGTCGCGGCCGGAGTTCCTTTAGGCTCTATTCGCGTAGGACGCTCTAGTAAATTATCTAGCCCCAATAATCCGGCAGGTTTAGCTGTCACAAATACAAGAGATGAGCCTAGAGGTTTAATGGATGTAGTCGGTGCATCAAAGGGCTATATTCCAAATTTTGCTAGTCCAGCAGATTTTCTAAAAGGCATAGTAAGTAGCAAAAATCCTGCTTTTAATAAAGTGGTTAAAATGATGGAGCAATTTGGGCAAGAGCTTACAGAAGGCAAAATCAATCAAGACCAATATAATGCTAATGTAAAAGCAGCTACTCAAAAGATGGGCATGAATAAAACGCAAATGTCTAGAGTTAATGCGGCCGCTGGAAAATTTGCCGTTGCTACTGAGCAAGCTGCCACAGCTGCAAAAGCGAACAAGGGTGGTTTCATGAGTGGTGCAGGCGGCATGGGTGTGATGATGGGTTTATCAATGGGATTGCCAATGCTTGCAGGTGCTGCTGAGCAAGCAGGCGCTGGCCGTGCAACTACCGGAGCAATGACAGGAGCTGCAACTGGAGCTAGCATCGGTATGATTTTAGGGCCAAAAGGAGCTTTAGTTGGTGCTGCGATAGGAGGTTTAGCAAATCTTGCTATACAAGCAAATAAAGTTGGTTTGGATTTTGAAACTTTAAGTGGTAACCTTCAAAATTTCGAAAGAGAGACTCAAGAGCAAACTACTGCCGCCGAAGAATATATACAAGCTCAAAGAGATTTAGCTTCGGCAACTACTGACGCAGAACTCGAAGACGCTCAAAAAAGAATAGCAAAAAATTTCAATGCCATCACAGATACTGATCTTCAATCTAGTTTTGCTGAAGCGGGCACTAATGTTAATGAAATGGTTACGAGTTTAAAAGCTTACACTGATTCTGTTGAAAGAGAAGGTATGTTTAGAAGAGCAATGACAACAGGAGCTAGGGTAAAAGATAGGTTAGCTGCCACAGAAACTGACGTTAAACAAAGAGTAGGTAAACGAAGCAAGAGAATAGGAACTAAGGTGGATGAGGAGCGAAGATCACTATTATTAAATCAAATTTTTGGAGATTTTTTTAGAGAAGGATTAATAAGTGAAATTGATGCAATAGAAATGGAGGCTGTAGCAGCTCAATTAGATGCAAATCCATATGGCGATGTAACTGAAGACGCTCGAGCAGCTTTATTAAAGCAAGTAGAAGCTATAGCTCCACAAGCATTTTCTAGATTTACAGACGAAGAGAAAGAATCTCTATTTAACCCAGAGGTAATCAAGGCTATGCGCACTTCTTTTGTAGCAGCGTTTGATATTACTGATAAAACTATGCAAGCACTAAAAAAGCAAGCTGAAGAAACTAAAGAATTAAATGATAGTTTAGTAGCTGCAAGTAAAAGAATATCCGAAAGTGCAAATGCTGTCAAATCTAGTACTTTATTAAAATTTAAAGATTCTTTTGTAAAATTAAATTCAGCTTTATCATCGATAGGGTCTGATATACGCTCGGTTATTGGTGATGACGTAGGAGCTGCAAGATTCAGAGCTGATGCTGCAAACAGAGGCAGAGGTATAACTCAAACCGCAACAAGGAGAAGTTTTGGATTAGAGGCTCAGTCAAAATTATTTGGGGAAAGTTTTAAGAAAGAATTTACACAAAATGCATCAACAATTCAAATGATGGAAGCGCTTTCTACAGAATTTTTACAAAATCCACAACAAGCTATTGATACATTGAGATTTGAAACTGAATCAGGTATGTTCGCCAAGCGCCAAGGAGAAAATCCAACTGCATTTAAATTCAGAGAAAGAGCGCAAGAGTTAATTAGAGCTTTTGAAATTCAAGAAAAAAACATAGAAGCAGAAAATGCTATCGCTAAAGCTCAACAAAATATAGAAATGATAAAAGCGAAAAATATGGTTGCACAGCGAGATCTTCAAGCCAAAGAAAAACTTCTTTTGACCGAGCGTAACAGTGCGACTCGGTTAGAGGAAATGCGCATACAACAAGAAATTGATATGTTCAAAATAAGAGCCGGAGATCCAGCTAGATCTAGAGGCTTAACTAATTTAGAAAATCAGCAACGATTATTCAATGACCAAAAAACAATTTTAGAAAAACAAATTGCAATGGATGAACTTAGAGTTGCGGCGGACAACGCAAATTTAGAAGCGGAGATGAACTCTCAAAAACTTTTGATTGAGTCTAATCAAGCACTAATAGGAGCAGACGTCGAATTAACACAAGCTACAGAAAAATTAGCTGCAGTTATGGTTGGAGAGGCGCTTGGCAAAGAATTTGATAAAGGAGGAACTTTTGCAATAAAAGGCGGAGCCACGGCCACTTCCCCGGAAGCCTTACGTAAAATGTACATAGATCAAAACCTTGAAAAAATGGGCTTTAGTAAAATTGGCACAGCTGGTGGAGGCGGTGCAGGCGGCAGAAGCACATCGACAGAAAAAGCGGCCAGCATACAAAAACAAATAAATCAATTAGAAACTCAATATAACGCAAACGTTAAAGCTAACAATACAGAATTAAAAGAGAGAATTGACGATTTAAGAGAGCAATTAAATTTAGAAGAAGAAATAGGTATGCGCGAAGCTAAACGCGATACTGAATTCAAAGCTGGATTGCAGGAAGGCTTTGACACTATATATAAAGATATAGATCATGTTTATAATCGTTTAGGCAAAGACTTGCCAACTGCATTTAGAGACGGAATGGTTAATGCACTCGAAGCTTCACTAGATAAAGCTGAAACTTTTGGAGATGCTATGAGAGGCGTTGCCATTGATATGTTGAAGATGATTCGTCGCGCTTCATTGCAGTACTCTATGGATAATTTTACTAGTCTAATTGGCATGGGAGCTAGTAAAGGCTTTAGAGAGTCTGGCACACGTTTACAAAATGGCGCATTTGTTCCGGGCACAGGATCTGGAGATCGGATTCCTGCTATGTTAGAGTCGGGCGAATATGTAGTGAATCGTAAGGCCGTACAAGGAGTAGGGAGAAGCACTTTAGATTACCTGAACTTTAGGGCTTTCCCTCGTTTTGCTCAAAGTGGCGGCATGATGGGAATAAACGAAAGTGTTCGTAGTAATAGAATGAGCGGGTTCTTCCTCGCTTCTGATAATCCGGAATTAGAAGAAGCTCGTGAAGCTGAAAGAGCTCGTTTAGCTAGAAAAGAAGCAAAGAAAGCAGAGAAAAAACAGTTACTTTCTACCTTTTTAACTACTTTAGCTACAGTCGGAGTAGGTAAATTATCAGATATGGCTGCTGACAAATTTGGCAGGGGGAGCGGAAAGTTAACGGTCACTGAAAATAGAAGTAAGGGGCTACCTGAATTTCCCCAAGGTCAAAAGGGAGGCCTTATAGGTTCAGGTTTCACAAATCGTGATAGCGTTCCAGCTTACATGGCAGGTGGCGAGTTTGTAATGAACAATCGCGCGGTGCGCAAGTACGGTCTTGGTTTCATGGGCCGATTGAACGGGGGGCTAATTCCTACGATGCAAACAGGCGGAATGGTGGGCGCAGAGTCAGCTCCATTAAATGCTCAAACGGCAGCCAATACAAATAATATTTCAATCAATGTTACGGTTGGTGGTGGTGGAAGTGGAGGCGGCCAAGGCGGAACCGCAGGAACCGGGAATGAAAACGCTAGCCAAAGAACTAATGTAGACCAAGCAACACAAGGAAAAGAATTAAGCGAAAGAATTCGCGGTGCGGTACTAGAAGTTATACAACAAGAACAAAGACTCGGAGGATCTCTTAGTAGATCAAGTAGACCATAATGCCCAATAACGCTTCACCAAGTTACGAACAAATTTTTTACCTCGGTGGAACCGGTGTATCTGGCATACGCAATTTAAGTGCCGGATATAGTGTTGGTCAAAAACAAATTAAAGCTTTAGGAGCGGGTTTTACACAAGAAGTTATATCTGAGCCTCTTCGTGGTGACATGTCAATGACCCGCGATATGCTGTATCAAGATCCAGTTTTAGGTTTAACTGGAGAAGCTGCAATTTCTGGCACTTTGTTGTATGGAGTTGAATTAGATGGAGCAGAAAAAGTATATGGATTTAACACCGGTTATCTAACCAGTTATAGTATAAATTGCAATGTACAAGACGTCCCAACAATAGAGTCGACTTTTGCTGTTTTTGGCCAGTTGGGAAGCGGCGTCAGAGAAGGTGAATTAGACTACTCTGGCGTTGCTCCCCTTCAAAATTTAGGTGTGGTTAATCATGAGTCAGTATTTTTGACTTTTAATGGTTCGGGTACTAATCGAGCAGTTTCGGCTTCTCAAACTTACAATATTAATCGCGTTCCTATTTATACATTAGATCAAAAGACCAGCGAAATATATTATGCGCCGTCTGAAGTATTAACTGAATATCCAATAGATATTACTACCAACTTAACTATTGAGATGGACGATTATGAAACGGCCAACATGATCGACAATATTAGAAGTGGTAATTATCAAACTTTGGGAGTTGAAATTAGACTTGGCGCAAAAGCAGAAACCTTAGATGGCCATGCGGTAGTTGGAGACAAGCTTTGTTTGCAGGACAATAATGGAGATTGTCTAGGAGACGACGGCGACGGCATAACAAGATATGAATTTTTAAGTACAACAGGACATTTAGTATCAGAGAGTATTGAATCAAGTGTTGATGGTGTTTTAAGTGTAAATTTAGAATTTAAAGACTATTACAATAAGGACTAAGAATGGGCAAAATATTAGAATATAGCAATTTGGGCGCACCTCCAGCAGACAATGACTTGCTGTTTATGGGCGATTATAGTGCAAGCGCAAGTAATCCGACTACTATGCGGTTGACAATTGCCGACTTAAACAAAAAGAGAAATGTCGACGCAGCAGACGGCAACGGTCTTATGCTTAGAGACGATGGGGGCAATTATGGTCTTTTTATCAAAGATGGAGGGAATGTTGGGGTCGGAACAAATAGTCCTAGTTATCAACTAGATGCCCAAGCTTCAGGGGACATAACTGTTCGCATTCAAAGCGGCGCTTCAAACGATTCTGTAATACGTTTTGATCAGTCGGGCACGCAGCAAGCAAGCATAGGATATGATGACACAGGTGATTTATTAAAATTCAACAATGCTACTAATTTTGGCGGCACCCAACATTTAGTTATCAATTCTGATGGTAATGTTGGTGTAGGTGTAGCTAGCCCAGCAGCAAATTTAGATGTTGCTGGAGATTTTAGAATTTTGGACAGCACTTACGGTGTGGTTATTGATGCTGAGCTTGCAGATATTCATGGAGTGAAAAGCAGTGGCTCAGCGAGTGGCCCGCTTCATTTAAATAGAAATGCAGGCGAAGATATTTGGTTTATGTTTGGAGACAGCACCGACATTGCTGGTAAAATAGAATCCACTAACAAACGTTGGTCTATAGGCACTATCAGTAGTTCTGAAGCTGAAGCAAGATTGAATATTAAAGAAATCACTAGCGGAACTACTCCTGCATTAAAATTACAAACCTATCAAGCTTCGGGAACTGTTCGCACTGTACAACAATTTACCCAAACTGTTGGAGCAACATCTTTACATCAATACCTAGTTTGGGACGGAACTCAGTTAGGTATTCGTGCTACAAATGCTGCTCCCGGAACTGATTCAGTAAACTTTTCTGCAGGCAAAATAGCTTTGGGCGGTACAGCTTTCACGCGTAAATTCAATGTTACCGATAGCAATAATATTGTAGCTAACTTTAATTCTTCTGGTAATACTGGCACTAGAATATTAATAAGAAATACTTCAAATGCTGCGGCTGCAGTTCAGCATAGTTTAATTGCGTTTCCTAATAATATTGGAGGTAATGAAATAGCAAATTGGATGACTGGAGCATATAAAGATAATGCCAATCCAGACAACAATTATTTTATGATTCATTATAGTAGTCAGGCAGCGCCAACTGATGGTCAATATGTTTTCGACACGACTACTACAAATAATGCAATGCGTTTGGATACTAGCGGCAACGTTAGATTTAAAGGCACGATGGAAGCGTCTGCATATTATGACCAAGGAGGGAATACTGTTGGAAATTATTGTAGAGGAAGATTTATTCAAACTTATTCATACAGATATTTTTACGCAGAGGCTAACCAGCGATGGACACCATTATTTTCAGAACCTGTAGATCTTACTAATAATTATAATCATGATGGTTCAACTACTCCTGATAAATCAATGTGTAGCAAAACTCCGATGGCAGGCAGGGTAACGAGAATTGATGTTTCATTTACAAATAGTATCGCTAACAATGGCATCAACGCTTTTGTTTATAGTGGCGCGGACGCTCCTGCAGCTGATTTAAGCTCTTCTAATGCAGCCTATACAAATACTATAAGTCTTGGAGGATCGGTCACAGAAGGGGATTATACAATAGGTTATAATGATTTTGTTGAAGCCAGCAGAACGCATCTAGATTTTGCTGCAGGAGAATTTTTAATGCTAGCAATAAAAAATGATACAGGAAATGCAAATGCTACAGTTGTTATGACGGTAGAATTTAATGTACCAGATAATTTAGGGGCTTAATGGCAACAAAGTTTATAAAATACGAAAACGCTTTACTCAAAATCGCAGACACAAACATTATGGCCGAGTCTGCAGAATTGGGAGTAGAAGCTTCTTTGCAGCCAATCACAAATGTTACTGGTTCAGTCATTCGTTACGCACCAAGTTCTCCGGTGAAAGGTACACTTTCTTTTTCTCATTATTGCACCGGGGCTTTTCATGATTTTTTAAATCCTCTTACTGCTATTGAGCACACTGGAGAGCCGCTTGATGGCAGCTTGGCAGGAATGACTTTTTCTAGCGGCTATATAAAAAGTTTAAGTTTTTCTGTTTCGCCATTTACTCCAATACTGTTTCAATCTCAAATGGATATATACGGAGAGTTAAATAGCATTGATGATAACGGAGACAGCGACAATCTTTTAAGAAACGAAAGAAATGTTTCCCATGGTCTTAGAACTTATTTGGCTGGAACAGATTTAAAAATAAATAAAAAAGTATCTTTTGATTATTCTGCAAGCTGTTCTAGAAATCCGGTTGTTACAGTTGGCAATGAGTTGCCTTCAAGGGTAACAAAAGAAGATGTTAGAATCAATTTATCAATAGCTGGTGAAGATGTTGGCGATGCAATTGGTATCACGGGAAATTACGCAGCTTTAAATATCAATGTTTTTGATACATATGGAGATTCGCCGCTAGCTGTGTTTGGGTGCACAGGCCAAGTATTTAATCAAAATTTGGCTGTAAGCGAAGGAGGTTATATCGACGGAACTATATCCGTGTCTCAAGAATACTTAACCGGAAGGGTATTTTATTAATGGCTGATCAATCATATGTCTTGGGATCGGGCGTCACAAATATTGTAGGCGTTCCTTCTTTTAAGGTTGGAAATACTTACTCTCAATACGACATTGTATTTTTTAGTGGTTATACTGCGGCTGGAAGTCCGCCAGTTCCAACTACTGCCGAAAGTGTAGGATCTAGCACAGGTCATTATTACTACAGCGGAACTACCGCCGCAACTTCTACTACGGGCAATTCTCCTGCTGGACCAGACGGAGTTTGGACTCAAAAATTATTTTTTGAACCTTCTTATGGAGCTTCCGTATCTTATGAGAATCAAACTTATGATATCACTTATGGAGACGGATATTATAATTTAGCGAACAAAAGCGAAAACTCATTAAAGGTAAAATTCAATCTGCCATACAATAAAAGAAGTGACAAAGAAAGCAGAGCTTTAGTTCATTTGCTTGAAGACTCTTTCAATAAAGGCGAAAAACCTAGCGGAGCATATACCGGCATTTACTACACACCTTTTGCACCTTACGATATGGAGCATGAGTTTTATATTGAGGATTTTGATAGAGGCTTTGAATATCCGAATGTAAATTCTGTATCGACCACATTGCATAGAGAAGAACAGTCTTCTCTTGATTGGCAGGGATATTATATACCTTTCAATCAAACTAGTGGATTTTGGGAGGCAGGTAGAACTTACAGCAAGCATGATATAGCATATTTAAGTGGAGATTACGTTTCTCATGTATCAGGGTGGTATTATTACAGCGGTGACAGTGAAACCACAGCAACTGATTCAAACGGGCCTAATGGAGGCGATACTTCCATGTGGACAAAAACCAACTTCTATTTTGATATAAATAAAGGAGTATCGATAAAAGAAGCGCCAAGATTTTTAAAACAACCTGTTCAAAGTGATTACTTTATAAGAACCAAAGACGGCTTAAATAAATCTTTATTAAATATAGACTTGAGTTTTGAGGGTCGGACTGACAAAGAAGTTAAAGCTATGGTGCATTTTTTAGAAACGCATTTCGGCAAAAATCAATTTGAATTTAAAGTTCCCGCTCCGTATGATCAAGATGATAGAGTTTTTGTGTGTCCTAAATGGGAGCACACAATAAATTACAAAGACAACAATACTGTAGGTGTAAATTTTATAGAGTTTCCTATAAACATAATTGATGATAATGTTTATTTTAAGAATCTTATAACTATTGACCCATATTTAAGATAATGTCGCTTCCTAGCACAGTAACACGTAGAGCCGAAGGTAACGAATTTGTCGCCAGCACAGGTATCACTTTAACTGGTGTTACCGGGTTTGGGTTAAGAACTGGTTTTTATTTGACCAATAGCGGTAATTATCCTGTAAGAACAGATATTTCATATTACGAAGCAGGAACAGAAGGCGTGTTTGAATTTCCATCGGGTCAAAGATTTGATATTTTAGCAGGACAAAGCAAATTCATACCATTTGAAATGGTTTTTGTTCAAGATAATATTAGTGGCCCAGCTGTTGGGGCTACAGGGCCAGAAACAAATGGGCTATGGACTAGTCAATTTAGTTTATCTACAATTTCAAAAAGAAACGGTCAAGATGACCCGTCAGGCCCAATAAAGTTAAATGTTACGGGTCAAGTGACAGGTTTCCAAGCGGGAGCAGGGCCTTTCACCTCTACCGTTCCAGCTCACCCTTCTGGATTTTTAGTAACAACAGATTACGCTTTAGACGGAAAACCAACATCAACTTTAAGATGGCAACACCCTTCTTCTGGTTATTATTTTACTAAATATAAAATTGAATACGCTGGCAATATTGAAAATAGCAGTGTTGCTACTGGAAGTTGGACAGGATTGTATGATTTCGATATAAATAGAAGTTTACAAACTCAAACGGCAGGAGTTTTTACCGCTTTTACTTATTATAAGTATGCAACAAATACTGGCATAGCTCAAAAATTTACAAGAGGAACTGCTAATAATCCAGAAACTCCATACGGAGAATTTTCTGTGTCAGATTTAGGCTTTAATGCTAACTACTATTATAGAATAAAAAGTCAGTATGTTGACAGAGATGGATCGATATCTTACGAAAGTCCATATGTATACGGTTATCCTGTAGATAATTTCAATGTTGATATAACTAATGCTGATATTAACGGCGGATTGCTGAGCGGCAGTACTACCTTGAGTCCTACAACCGACCCTAGCGACGTTATAGCTAATAATACGAGCGACCCTCAAGCTTTGCAAATATATTTCGAAGATGGTCAAACTAATATTAATTTAAAAACTGAATTTGATAATAAGTTGACAGCAATAACAGGATCTGTAAATGTTTTCGATCCTACTCATGCAGATTATGCATTTAGCGGCGTTCACTTTACAGTTCCAGAGAATTATATTGTTGGCGCTAATACGACAGACGATGCAGCAATAGATACTGGAGCTCAATTAAAATACGGAAGCACAGAAATTAAATCCGTATTATTTTTAAAAGAAGGAAGTCAAGTTCTTGGTGCGGGCGGTAAAGGAGGAAATGGAGGCTTTACTACAATAAATTTAAGCGAAGAAGAGCCTAAACTTTTTTATAGAGGTAGATTTAATATTGGAAGCAGGGACACGACAACTTCTGATAATGGAGGGGCGGGTTCAGCCGCAATATATATAAGTGATACAAGTATAGGTGAGCTGCAAATAAGGAAAGATCCGACTGCAAAAATTTATGGCGGCGGAGGCGGTGGAGGCGGTGGTGATAGTTTTTATTTTCCGAAAGCTTTTGTTTTTAATCCTAATAGTTTAGTTGATATTAGTCAGTATAAAATACATAGATATAGGCACATGCACCAATTACTTGACACTAAGAATATTCCACTCACTACAGACTTAAAGGTAGGCTCTACAATTTCTGAATTTGATATTCAAGCTAAATATGTTACTAGCAGTAAAAGGGTTGATAGAACAATGACTTATACACATCAAGTGTTGAATTTTACTCTGGCCGATATTATCGGAGATCAATTGGGCGGCCTAGGAGGAGGAGGTCAGGGATTTGGAGAATCTTTAGGTGGCTCATCTAAAAAACAGGGTACAGATGCTACGTTTGCAAACAATAAAGGTAGCTCCAAGGCTGCTGGTTTAGGAAGTCAGGCAAACGGAGAATCAAACGTATCTCCCGGTGGAGACGGAGGCGAATTTGGTGTGGATGGAAAAACTCCAACGAATGCTGACGCAGGTATTCTTTATCCTATTCCAGACGACAATACTGGAGCAGCAGTCGGAGGTCAATCTGGAGAAGCAATAAAAATTGTAACCGGCAACAGTAATTATTCTAAAGTGTCAAGCTTAGTGCAGTATGAAACTTCGTTGCAGCCGACATCTTCTAATTATCCTAATTTAGTTGCTTGGTTTACTACTGAAGACAGTAGTTCAACTTATTTGCCTACCACAACAGTTTCAAGCTATAAGCAAATAGACCAATGGAAAGCTAAAAACGACACAAGTATTTATATAGACTTTTACAACGGGACAAATAGTTTATTTAGACCTATGTTAATAGAGCAAGGGGTGACAACTAATCATAATTGTTACACATTGCCTTTTAATCAAAATAATGTGGTATTTTTTGGTTATAATACATCCGGCCATATAGGAACTGGAGGAGATTTGCATAATATAATTGGCACAAATAAGTTGCAAAATTCTATGACGGGATTTGAGATAGTTTACTTTATGTACCCGGGCACTGTAGAAGACGATTCTGGAAATTTAGCTTTCAGAACTCAATTCAGCTCTTTTCATGTTAAAGATGGTGGAAGCAATGTTAAAAAGGGGAATTTTAATACTTACGGAAGTGCTCCTCGTTATGACAGAGGCAAAGTTGGTTATGCTTTACATGAATGGTCTACAAAAACAGATACTTTAAATCAGTCAGACAATTATTCTCCATCATTGTTTTATTACAAAAACGAAGGCGCTGAAGGCGCAATGCAAAGATCTTCAGAAAATGCAGGTTTACCTTTTGGCTATAACATAAACTTTTCTGATTTTACGAATGGAGTAAGTCCTCAAAGAGCTTGGATGTATAGTGTTTCTAGTTTTAGGACTGGGGGTCTGACAAATTATCAAATATACAATGATTTATCTTTAGTCACAGAAAGAAGATTTGAAGTTTCTTCTTATAACTGGAGAACCGAGCCTCGTATTGGCTATAACAGAGGTTATAATGTAAATTACCAAAGCTTTTTTTATGGCTGTATTAGCGATATAGTTGTGTTTAACACAGCGCTCACCCCAAAACAAAGAAAATCTTTGTACGCTTATATATCAAACAGAAAATTAAAAGTCAAGGCTTCAGCAAATAGAAATGACGAGCTTGACAGAAACACTATAAAAGATCAAAATGGTTTTGCGGGATTCAACATAGGTCCAAGTTGGTAATATGTCTAATCAAAGTCACAATTCATCACTGTTAGATTTAGAGCCAGATACTCTTATAGAGTTGTACGAGCTCGATTTGGGTGAACAAGATGGTTTATACCGCTTTCATCCGGGTAAAAATAATGTCAAAGACATTATGCTTCGAGATAAAAATGGAGTTTTGCAAACTTATTATCCTTTGCCTATTGAAGCCAGTGGTTTTGAGTCTAGAGGCGATGGGCAACTGCCCAGACCAAGGCTTCTCATAGCTAATCCGCAAGGCGTGATTACAGATGCGATAAAAAGAAGATCTGACTTAGTAGGAAATACCGTCATAAGAAAAAGAATTTTTTTAAAGTTTTTAGATAATGAAAATTTTCCTAACAATTTTAATCCTTTTGCAATTCCTGATCCTGAGTCAAGATTTGATGATGATATATTTTCGATAAACAGAAAATTACAAGAAAATAAGTATTATATAGAGTTTGAACTTGTATCGCCTTTAGAGTTAGAGGATGTAAAAATACCCGCTAGGGTTATGATTGCAGATTATTGCGGATGGCAGTATAGAGGCGCTGGCTGTCTTTATGGCAAAAGAGATGATTTTGAAAATCAAAGTGTATCTATGGCTGACGGAACTCAAATTAGCCCGTCAACTTTTTTCGCTAATGATAATGGATTAAATTTAGGTATACCTGTAGCAGACGAAAACAATAAAAAATTTAATACATCTGATGGTTATAATTTAACTTTAAATTGGGTTGGAGATTATGACAAGGACTCTGTTTCAGTAGTTGCAGATGGTGCTGCTAGCGGTGGAGCGACTTCATTAACTATTGATGCTTTATCTGCTGCAATAGCTAAAGATAGGACTATAGTTTTTTCAAGCGGCGCAACTTTCAAATTGAGCGCAGACGCAGCTTCAGGCGCAACTTCTTTAAGCGGTGTTTTATCTGCTAATGTAGCAGACGACGAAACTGGTGACACTAAATATGTAGCCGGAGATACAATAAAATTAACTTCTAGGATTAGAAACTTATCAAAAGAAAACTTAAGCGATACCCAAGAAGATGCTCAATCTGCTCCAGATTTATTTTTTGTTTGCATAAAGGAAGTGGCAACCTCTAAAGATCCCCGGTATGAGCAAGAATATTGGAGAACTGACGAATGCGGCAAAAATTTAACAGCTTGCAAATGTAGATATTTCGACAATGGACAATACAAGCCCGGACTACCATTTGGAGGATTTCCATCTATTGAAAAATACAAGTTTTAATAAAAAATTTTTAAAAACAATAGTAAAAGTAAGCAATGTTTGCGATTTCGAAGTTTGCGGCGCAGTAACAAAAGAAAAAATTCATTTTTTTAAAAATTTATCTTTGAGTCCGCAGGATACTTTTTACATAAATCCTTTGGATTATACAAAAATATACCCAAAAATACAATTTTTCTTTCATTCTCATTGCTTAGGTGGCGCAAAGCCAAGCGAAGCTGATATTTTTATTTCTACTGAAATAGACCGCCCTTTTTTGATATATTCTACTATCAGTAAAAATTTTTCATTTTATACGCCAAAAACTCAGAACCTAATTTATTTTTCACTTTAAATGTGTATAATAATAGGTAATGACTACAGTTTCACTTGAAGGCAGGCTAGGACAAATTGTTGGAGACAGTTTTAAGTTTAAAACTCGTACTTTGCGTGAAGTTTTGGCTGCAATAGAAGCTAACACCGGAAAATTGCGTAGCTATCTAAAAGGTAACGGTAAAAGATTTTTTGCAGTTTTTGTGAATGGTAAAGAGGTTGATACTGATTCTCAGTTAAATATAAACGTAGATGGCAAAAAAGTATTAATTATACCTATTTTGATGGGGGGTTTTGTGGCTACTGCGACTGCCGCTATTACTGCTGCTATAGTAGGCTCAACAGTAGCCAAAACAGCACTAGCATACAAGGTTACAAGTTTTATCGTTGGCACTGTCTTGGGCGCGGCTTTATCGTTTGGTTTAAGTTTATTAATATCAAAATTAATGAAGCCTGATGATCCAAAGTCTGCAAATACGAGTTCTTTTATATTTGGTCAAGCCGAAAATGTTACTAAACAAGGAGTTGTAGTTCCTGTTGGTTACGGTCGTTTGCAGGCGGGAAGCAGAGTAGTTTCTGTGAATAAGTTTAGTGTAGACAGAGAGAAATTTGATGGATCTGGAGCAGATATATATGCCATAAGCCAAGACAAAAATAATCCAGACGCAGAAGTTAAGTTTAGAAATAACGGAGGTATAATTCAGATGTTAAAAGAAGATCCAAATCAAGAATAATTATTATGGCAGATTACGATCCTAGAGGGTTATACCCATTAAAGGAAAATCAAGCAGATTTGGTTGACGCGCTTTCTTATGAAGAGGTGTGTACTTCAGTTATGGACCGGGGTGTGAGCGACGAATTAGAGTCTGTTTCTATATATCAGACAGTAGATGCAATTTGCGAAGGAGAAGTTGCTGGTCTTTGCGACAAACATGGAAACCTAATCAAGCTGACGTCAGATCCTGATTTAAATGAAGATGGCTTTAAGGGTATATATTTAAATGATGTGGCTGTTAAAAACACGGATGTCAATAGTTTAAATTATAATAGAGTCTTTGCAGATTTTAGAACTGGAACTGGGAGACAGACATCTTTAGCAAAATTCCAAAATGCAGCGCTGTCTTTTTCTAACGCAGTGCAGACGATGAATTTTAATGTAAATCTGCCCGGATTGTCAGAAGCCAACAAATTTATAGATAGATCAGTTGAGTTGTTGGTAATAGGAAAGGATAAAAATGAATTTAATTTATCTACACAAGTAAATGACGAGCCTCAAGTTTATGGCTATAGAGATAATTGTGTTGTATATGCAAAAAATACAGACACAGTAAATAAAATACGCAAAGCTGAAAAAGCTGCGGTTATCACTTGTGTTCATACTATAACCAATGATAGTGTTGATTCGGTGCAAATAGAGATGTCAGTACCATCTTTGTTATACAAAACAGACAAAGCAGCTGGTGTAGCTTTTGTTATTAAAATCGGTTACGTTGATGATGAGCTGACTATAGACGAAGGAGGTAGTGTTATATATACGATTGGTGCTATTACGGGTATAACAACCGCCGGTTACAACAGATCTCACATTTTTCCTCTGCCTAGATCAGGAAAAGAAAAAAGAGATAGATTTGTTAAAATTTTTCGAATAGATCAGGAAAAATCTGTAGCTACAGTAAATCTTCAAAAAGGCTTGAGTGTTGCTACAATATCAGAAATTGTTCAGCAGAATTTAACTTACCCTCATACAACTTTAATGGGTATGATTTTTGATGCCAGAGCATTTAGTCAACCGCCGACAAGAAGATTTGATTTAAAATTAACTAAAGTCTTTGTCCCAAGCAATTATAACGTCGAAACTAAAAATTATAATGGTAATTGGGATGGAGAATTTAAACCAGTAAAAGAATGGACTGATAATCCTGCTTGGATTTTTTATGATATCGCTACGAATGAAAGATATGGTATAGGTAAATTTGGATTTAAGTCTCAATATGTAGACAAATGGAATTTATATAGTATCGCTAAATACTGTGACGCTTTTGTTCCTACCGGTTATTCTGGCAAATATTCTAATTTAGATTTTGATTGTACCGCAGGTTCAGTAACTGTAAATGTTTCCGCTCCCTCAAGTGACACTTCTGGAGACAACATGATAGAAAGATTTCCTAGGGGAGGAACAATATGCTTATTCAGCACCAAGGACTCGGATTCTACCGACTTGGATAAAGCATTTAAAAGACTAATATTTTATGAAAAAGAAGATTTATTAGCAAACTATTCTTCTAACAAACTAAAAATTAAATTAGTAAAAATACCAGATACAGAAGAGGTTTTTGAAAAATATCCAGACATAAAAACATTATTTTTGGAACAGCAAAAAACAAACATAGAAAATAGCTACGATTACCTTGTAAATTATTTAAAAACTCATACTGGGAATGATTCTGATTTTGCTAGCGAGTATCTATCAGGTGAGCCTTTGGATTTAGACGTAAGAAGCGGAAAAGCTTCAACTCAGTTTTTTGGTTATAAGCAGCTACTAGAGTCTAGATTTAGGTGCAATATATTTTTGGACGAAAGGCAAGAAGCTTACAACGTTTTAAATGACATAGCTGCCATTTTCAGAGGTATGATTTATTGGTCTTCCGGATATATAACTGCGTCAAATGATCAAGCCAGAGATGCTGTCATGCTTTTTACAAACTCTAATGTGGCTGATGGCCAATTTGTGTACAGTGGCAGTGCGGCAACTTCCAGAACCACTGCGGTTACGGTTAGGTTTAATGATGAGAATGATAGTTATAAGCCGAAGGTGGAATATCTTGAAGATCCTGCTGGTTTAAGAGAATATGGATATGTTGAAAAAGAAGTTATAGCGTTGGGAATAACTTCTAGGGGTCAGGCTCACAGATTAGCTAAATGGATGCTTTACACCAACCAAACTGAAACAGATACGGTTCAGTTCACTACAGGCCAAGAGGGAAGTTATTTAAGGCCGGGTGATGTTGTTAAAATACAAGATAAGTTAAAAACTTCTAAAAGATATGGAGGTAGAATTGTTGATATTGACTATGGAGCAAAGACTATAACTCTAGACGAGGGCATTCAGGAAAACATCGTTGGGCAAAAAATTACAGTTATTGTTCCAAGGGCTAATAAAACAGTGAGAGAGTTGAATCAGTCTGCCAAATCTCAACTAAAGATTGCAGTACAAAATGGACTTTCACCTGAAGGTATACCCACTTCAGATGTGGACGCATCAAGGGAGCCTCAAATAAAACAATTTACAATTGCTTCGGTTAGCGAAACCAATGTAATTACTATAACAGAAACGACCGATGAAGACTTTAATTCTGTTTTAAAGGGATACGTTTGGTCCGTGCAAAATACAAGCTCTGAGTACGAGATAGAAGAAGTTGAATATAGAATTGTTGGTGTAACAGAGCAAAATTTTGCTCAGTATCAAGTTACAGGTATGATGTACAACAGAAGTAAGTTTGCGGCTGTAGATGAATCTCAAAGTGTTGAAAATACTCAGCAATCTTTATCGACAGTTGTGCAGGTTGGCAGCTTGCCAGAGGCCTTAACAGGTGATGGCACCGAAGTTTCCGTGGGAGATTTGATAATTTTGCAACCTAATGTAGCTGCGCCTCATTTTGACGGTAAATTTTCTGATATACAGCAAAATAACGAAAATTATTATGTGGAAGTAGATTTTCAAGAATTGGCCAATCAAAATGGTGTAAATTTTGAGAACACGGGCGGTTATGTCGTAGAAGTTACAAAGGCATCTGGAGATAAGGTAAGATTTTCTTTATCTGGGCATGATCAGACAAGGGCTACTATCTTAGTAGGAGATGTGAAAAACAAAAATGATTTGACTGTAGAGATTTATCGCTTCGATCCGTCATTTAAGTTAAATGTAGGTTTATAATAAAATGCCAAAGTTTAGGAAATACATACAACAGCCGCCAAGCGATTATGGGGCAGCATTAAAAATATCAGGCTTTTATGTCGCAAATGAATCAGCAAATGCGCCAACACAAGAGCCTTTTGCTTACAATACCCAACTTCCCATCTTTTCTAGCGGCCAAGGAATATCTCCAGACGTAAATGTAGCTAGTGGCGAATTTTTTATTGGCGATCCCTTAATCAAATGGAATTTAGTAAATCCATCTGATAACAGCGTTTTCGACCCTAACGATCTATATAATTTAACAGCCTTTAGTGGATTTGAGGTTAATTTAAGAAATGAAACTGGAGCTTTGGTTAGAACTTTTTATACCGGAGGCTACAAAGGCAATCAAATTGAATTAAACGCAAAGCAATTATTTCAAGCTTTTTCTTCTTTTGCTGTTTCTGGTCAATCAGAAGAAGCTGAATATCATAGTCACCGAAGATTTCAAGTAGAAGTTATATCTAAAGATTATTACGGCAGAACAGATACCGGTATTTATTTTCTTAACAATAAAAGGCCAGACATCACAGGATGCAAAGTGGGATTAGGTTTGGGCGTAAGTTTAAATCTTCAGTCTGCTAAAACTTCAGGATTGAAGCATGTTGATATTTATTCTTCTGCTCAAACTGGTTTTGATGTCATACCTAGGTCGGGTCTTAATAATCCTGTATACAGATATCGAGCTAATCTTAAACATGGAGGCAATCAAGAAAATTTAAGTGTAAGTTTTCCTGCACCTGATACAAATTCAGGTTTATTTTATGCTGCTGTTGCTGTTGATTCTTTTGGTAGTGGTGAGCCTTACTATTATCCTTCGTCAATTAAGCCTTTTACCGTTGACCCTTTACTATCAAATATAGAAGTTAGCGGATTTAATGGAAAGGTTTTAGCTTCAAGAGATACGTTTAATAAAGTAGTAAACACTCAAATTATCGGCAAAATTTCAAAAGACTTATCCGATAATAAACAATATGAAGTAAAAGTTGTTGAAAGTGGTAATCTTTTTGAAAAAAGTGATTATTTTACACTTGACCCCACTTCTCCAAAAGGTATATCGCAATTTATACATGGCACTGGTACTGGCAGGTTAGACAAAAGATTTTTTGACGTTAACACCACTCTTCAAGATTATGCTTATAGCGGAAGCGCTGCAACACCTATTTTTTCAAGCTATCAAACTACAGGTTTGCAATGGCTAGATCATACTATTCTTTTAGATCAAAATGACAGTATGCAAGCTGGCTTTTTGACTGGTCAATCTGAAGTTCTTGAAATCGCTATTGCCGCTGGCAATACAGAGTCTGCTAGAATATTTTGGGGAGGGGAGTTTAATACTGGCTCTTCAGAGTATCAATTTAATCCAGCCGCTACTCCTGTTTCAGGCAATGTATATATAGCAAGTTATTTAACGGCCAAAACTGGAGCTTTATTTTATGAAGCTCAAAGTACTAGTGGACCAAGCGGTCCAACCGGCCCGGAAGCAGGGACCGGAGGATTAGTTGAGGGTTTGTCGGGCGCCTTAGTTGCCACAAATTATTCTGGATTAGTTATTCCTGAATATGAGCCGCATTTTGTATATGATGTACATGATTTTGCTGATTATGAATTTTCTGTACGTACTTTGGTTCAAGGTGCTGCAACTCCATTTTCAGTTCCATTAAGATTTACTTCTGGAGATATTGTTGGGGGTATTACTGGGGCCGGATTTGCAACAGGTTTATTTGATGGAGCTACTAGAAGTGGTGTTGCTGTATACGATCCTGATCAAGACAATTTAAATATTAGTCAATATGTCACTCTTGATGATGCTGGCATACCTGTCCAAATCGAAAAAGCTGGAACATCAAATGAAAAAGAGACTTTACTATTATTAAAAGCAGCAACAAGCAATAGGCCTTCTATTCAATTTAGTGAGGCTGGTTCTGATACCGCTGGAATGTCTTTAGAGTATTATGGTGTCGGCAGCGACAATGCAATACATTTGAATCCCCAATCAGCCGCTAATCCGCCTGTTGCAAAATTTTTTAATGCCGGTAATACCAATTTAGCTGGAGATTTGTTGGTATCAGGAGCTTTGACCGTGGAAGACTTGGCGGCTAAAACAGCAGAAACAGGTTACCTTGTTATTGATAGCAATAATAAAGTTTTTACTCAGGCCGGTACTGTTAGTCAAGGAACTCAAGGTTCACAAGGTACCACAGGTTCACAAGGTACCACAGGTTCACAAGGCACTACTGGTACTCAAGGTACCACTGGTACTCAAGGTACCACTGGTACTCAAGGTACCACTGGCACCCAAGGAACTACAGGTACTCAAGGTACTGATGGAGCTCAAGGAACCACAGGTTCACAAGGCACCACGGGTACTCAAGGAACTACAGGTACTCAAGGTTCTACTGGTGCTCAAGGTTCTACTGGTGATTCGTTTTGGACACGTACTGGTACTGTTATTTCTCCTACTACAACCACCGATACTGTGCGTTTGTATCCTACTAAAGTAGGGATCGGAACAGACTCTCCATCTACTGAAGGTGTGGAGATTGTGGCTCCTAGTGCAGATACAACATTTAATTTAAACGATCAAGCTGATTCTATACTTGTGTTACGTAACAGTGATAGTAGTTCCACTAATACTGGTCGTTTCTGTGCTATCCAATTAAAAATCAATAGCAGCTCTGCTGATGCTGAAAGTACTATTCGTACTGAATTTGCTGGAGACGGTGACGCTAACCTAATTTTTTCTACAACTAAAGCGGGAAGTGGTACCGACCGAATGATTTTAAATGAAGATGGTTACCTAGGCATAGGAACAAGTGCTCCAGATTCTCCTTTAGACATCCAATCAGCAAATGCGTCCAGCATTGCATCAAGGATAACAACTGGTTACAAGATGCAATTTCTAAACGCAGATAATAGTACTAACGTTAATATTTATAACAGTGGAGCAACAGACGTTGCTGACATGGCTTTTCAAATTGCGGGATCAACCAAGGTTACTATAAACAATGATGGTGATGTCGGTATAGGAACAGCTGCTCCAGTAACTCCTCTTCACGTAAACAGTGACGGGACCGCTAATGGTACAGCGATGACCAATCAAATCCTACGTATTACTCCTGCTGATGGCAATAATGGTATTAATATAGGATCTGACGGGACAAATGGATTAATTGGTCCAACTAACAATGATACAGATTTACGTTTTTTAAGTAGGACAGGAGGCACTTACAGTTACGCTATGACTATAAATGGCGCAGACGGTAATGTTGGCATAGGAACGACAAACCCTGCTACTAATTTGTATGTAGGTTCTGGCACGCAAGCTACTTCAAATATGCCGGGAATCAATATAGGTAATGGTACAGCCACTTATTCTTTCTTTTCAGCAAGTGATCAGACTAAACAGTTTATTGCAGGCGTTGATCATTCCATAACTTACACAAAATCAGGAAATTTGTCTAATCATGACCACGCAATTATAACAAATAATACCAGTAGAGTTTATATTCAAGCTGATGGTAATGTAGGTATAGGAACAACTAGCCCCGATTTTAAATTGCAAGTACAGACTCCTGCAGTTCCAGCTAGCAATGCCTACGTGGTAGGTTTTGACGTAAGCAGACCGAATTCAGCGACTAGAGGTTTTACTGTTGGTTCAAACAGCGCGGCAGATACGTGGACTTTAGGCGCTCATAATGCTGATATGCAACTTGGCCATACTTATGGAACTGACACGGGAGGCCAACCTACTTTTTACCCTGACTTAACAGTAAAACACTCCGATCAATCGGGAGGAAATGTTGGAATAGGAACTGTCGCTCCCACAGGAAAACTTCAAGTTCATAACGACGGCTCAGGAATCAAGGTTCTGAATGAAAACGTCACCGGTCAAGTTTTTGAAGTTTACGGGTACAGCGGATCGTTGCTAACGGTTAGTGATGGTCTTAGTGATTCTTTATTGTGTGTAAACGATGCCGCTGGACTTCCCGTATTTGAGGTGTTTGCTAATGATACCGTAATTGCCGGTGAATATGGTCAAAACGATTTAGTAGTTACAGGTAATAGAGTTGGAATTGGAACAGCAGCTCCAAGTGGTACTCTGCATGTGCATGGTAATGCTTACCTCAAAGATATTGTTACTAATAGTAGTGCTACTGAGTTTCTTGTTTTAGGCGCTAACAATGTCATTGAAAAGAAAACTGGTGCTACAGGCGCTCAAGGTTCTACAGGCGCTCAAGGTTCTACAGGCGCTCAAGGAACTACTGGTGGAACTGGCGGTACAGGTGCTCAAGGCGCTACGGGTACTCAAGGTACTACGGGCACTCAAGGTACTACTGGTACTCAAGGAACTACAGGTACTCAAGGAACTACAGGTACTCAAGGAACTGATGGAACTCAAGGAACC
>VTLG01005690.1_pt1 | contig 57213 bp, 83 predicted proteins | sample 4694571 | NCBI WGS metagenome assembly VTLG01 (sample SAMN12604809, study PRJNA352737) | marine metagenome | biome: ENVO:00000447; feature: ENVO:00000209|ENVO:00000569|ENVO:01000036; material: ENVO:00002151; isolation source: viral sequences binned using virsorter ... | reverse complement strand
CTATAGCAGCTAAGCATAAAGAATACCGTGAGAAAAATAAAGAAGCTATAGCAGCTTACAAGAAAGAATACCGTGAGAAAAATAAAGAAGCTATAAAAAAATACAATGAGAAAAATAAAGAAGCTATAGCAGCTAACAAGAAAGAATACTATGTGAAACAGATAACTAACATGGATAATCATAGCTTCTTTTTAAGAAGATATCAAGTGTACAGAAGGAAATCTAAAAATTTAAATATGGATTTTAATATTGATGCATCATATTTAAAAGAAATTTTTCCTACAGATAAAAAATGTCCCGCATTGGGTATGCCCTTTAAAGTAGGGTATGAGGGTGGAGTTTCTAATTCTCCAAGTTTAGATAGAATAGATAATTCAAAAGGTTATATAAAAGGTAATGTTGTATGGGTAAGTATGTTAGCAAACACGATTAAAACATCAGCAACACCCGAACAAATTATTAGAGTAGGTGAGTTTTATAAACAACTAGATGGAGACAACCCATTTATGGAGAATGACAATGACGGTTAGAAAAAGATTTGACAAAGCGTTATATGAAGAAGCAGACAGGAAAGCAAAGAAGCATATGGTTGAGTGGCTTATGTCCAGAGATCACGCACCTGTTGATTTAAACACCAATGAAACAACTTACTTTGATATTATATCTACAGTAGATAAAGATCTTCCAAGACATCTTTATGAAGTGGAGATGAAGTATGCATGGAAGGGAGAGTGGCCTGACTCATGGAAAGAAATAAGAATACCACATCGAAAGAAAAGACTACTTGACAGATGGAAAAAAGAATGTTATAATGATCTACTAACATTTGTTATATTCAAGAATGATTGTACACAAGCATGGCATATTGATGGAGAGACAGTATTAAACTCTGAAGTAAAGGAAGCTTCTAATAGAGTTATAAGAAAAGGTGAATTATTTTTTCACATACCAGTAACTGATGCATACCTAGTGGACATGGAATATGAAAGCAATAGTTGATATTGAAACAGACGGACTAGATCCTACCCAGATATTCTGTATCGTAGCGAGGAGTTATAATACAGGAGACACAAGGCAATGGGTTGGGGATGAGTGTAAGGAGTTTGGTGATTGGTCTAAAAGAATAGATACATTTATCATGCATAATGGTGTAAGTTTTGATGGGCCTGTTCTGAATAAATTTACAGGATCTGATATAAAGATAGATCAGATAAGAGATACCATGATTGAGTCTCAGCTATTTGATCCTAATCGTGAGCATAATCTCAAGTCATGGGGCAACTTCTTCAAACATCCTAAAGGAGAGCATAACGATTTTACACAATACTCCGAACAGATGTTAAGATATTGTTATAAAGATACAGCCGTTACGAAGGAGACTGCTGTATATCTTGAAGAGAATAAAGACTTTTCTTCCCAGAGTTATGAACTGGAGAGAAGTGTACGTTCTATTATAGATCAACAGCAGAAGAATGGTTTTGCTTTTGATATTCGTAATGGCACATTGCTTCTCTCCAGATTGCAGGATGAATTAGATTCATATAATAAACAGGCACAGGAAGAAATAGAACCTACAATAGTAGAGCTAAAAACTAAAACCAAAACCATTCCCTTTAACATAGGAAGTTCACCCCAATGTGCAGACCGTCTGATGAAAAGAGGATGGAAGCCTTCAGTCTTTACTGATAAAGGTGCTGTTAAAATGGATGAGAAAGTTCTTGAATCCATTACACATCCTGACTGTAAAGATCTGGCTGTTATGTTTGCACGTTATCGTTTGCTAGGAAAACGTGCAGCTTTTCTAAAGTCATGGATAGAAGCATGTTCAGATGAGAACAGAGTACATGGAAATGTTTTTACTCTATCTACAGTAACAGGAAGAATGTCCCATAGTAAACCTAATATGGCACAGGTTCCCTCTGTAAGTTCCCCTTATGGAAAAGAGTGTAGGCAACTATGGACAGTATCCAATCCTGAGACACACCAACTTGTAGGAACAGATGCTTCTGGTCTTGAGTTCAGATGTCTAGCCCACTATATAAATTCTAAAGATTTTACTAATGCAGTCTTGGAAGGTGACATTCATTCCTATAATCAGAAGAAAGCCAACCTGAGTACCAGAGATCAGGCAAAGACTTTTATATATGCATTGCTCTATGGTGCAGGACCAGCAAAGATTGGGAAGATAGTTGGTGGACGTAGAAAGGAGGGAGAAAAATTATTACAGGACTTTCAGAAAGAAATACCGTCCTTGAAAAAACTACGATCACAGGTAGATGAAGCTAGTAAGGGAGGAAGTATTAAAGGTTTAGATGGTAGAATGATAAAGATTCGTCACCAGCATGCAGCACTTAACACCTTACTACAAGGTGGAGGTGCAATCATATGTAAGCAATGGCTCGTAGAGATGGACAAGGAGATAAGAAAGACAGGTCTGGATGCCAATCTGGTTGCTTCTGTTCACGATGAGTATCAGTTTGAAGTAGCCAAACCAGACATAAAAAAGTTTACGGAAATAACAAAGAGTTCCATACACCGGACAACAGAGATTCTTGATTTGAATATTCCTCTGGACTCCGAATATAAAGTTGGAAATAATTGGGCAGAAACACATTAAAGGTATTGACATTCATATAAAAATATGTTATAATACTCTTGTTGTTTAGTTAGTAGTAGACATTCGGGGAATGATCCCCACTCATGGCTGTAATAGTGCAGCAATTATAAAGGAGAATAAAATGAACGATCCTATTTACATCACTGGCAAGTGTCACTATGCATCCATCATTGACCCTAACACCAAGTTCGATCCGGTGTGGAGCATTCAAGTTGAAGTTGATGATGACAACCGTTCTGTAATAGAAAGTGCAGGACTTAATATAACTAACAAGGATGATGATCGTGGAGATTTCGTTACCATTAAACGTAGGGTCATGCGTAAGGATGGTACGCAACGAGCAGCACCTATTGTAAAAGATTCGCAGAACAATCTCTGGAATGGGAAGCTTATTGCGAATGGAAGTACAGTGAATGTAAAAGCAGTTCCCTACGAATGGAATTATGCTGGTAAGTCTGGAACATCTGCCGACCTTGCAGCGGTACAGGTTGTGGATTTTATTGAGTATACCAATAGCAAGGATGATTTCGCCCCCGTCGAAGGTGGATATGTTCAAGACTCAGAAAAGAGTTCCTTTTAATATAACGTAGGAGTATGGGGAGTGTTGTAAGTAGCAGTCGGCACTCCCCTAATTTATTATGAAAACAATAGATACATTAGTAGAAGATATATATAATCTTTTTTCTCTTGATCCTATTGATATGGAGGAAGAGGAAGTTGATAAACACATAGATAATTTTGGAGAAATGTTGAAGGTACACATCAAAGATTTTCTTTATGATGTACCAAGAGATCGTGGTAATCTAAGGCTGTCTGCAATTGGTAAACCAGATAGGCAGTTATGGTATGATATTAATAAACCCTTAGACGAGATACAACTCAAACCATCTACACGAATAAAGTTTTTATATGGATATATCTTGGAAGAATTATTACTCTTATGTTCTACAATAGCAGGACATACGGTTACAGATCAACAGAAAGAAGTGGAAGTAGAAGGAGTTAAAGGACATCAAGACTCATTGATTGATGGTGTGCTTGTTGATTGTAAGTCTGCTAGTGGTCCGGGTTTTGATAAGTTTAAATATAATAGGTTATTCGAGGATGATCCTTTTGGATATATTGCACAGATTTCCGCTTATGCAGAAGCTAATGGCATAGATAAGGCTGCATTCCTTGCTATTAATAAATCAACAGGAGAGATATGTCTAACAAAATTACATCAGATGGATATGATCAATGCTAAAGAAAGAATTAAACACCTTAAAGGAGTGGTTGTCAACAACCATATACCTGCTAAGTGTTATTCCGATATACCTGACGGCAAGTCTGGTAATCGTAAGCTTCCTATTGGTTGTATTTATTGTGGACACAAGAGAGATTGTTGGGCCGATTCTAACCAAGGCAAAGGGATTCGTGTCTTCCAGTACGCACAAGGTAAAAGGTTTCTTACACAAGTTAGTAAAGAACCAGAGGTACAAGAAATAGTTAGCTGGTAATGCATTGGAAGTATAAGAAAAAACCTGATATCCTAACTCAATTTGGCTTTGTCTATCGGATCACGAATAAGAAAACAAAGAAGGCTTATATAGGTTGTAAGCAATATTTTGTAACACGTAAAGGAAAGAAGGTTGAATCTAATTGGAAAGTATATACAGGTTCAAGTAAATATCTTAATGAAGATATAAAGAAACTTGGTAAGAAGAATTTTAGATTTCAAATAATAGGGGAGTATAAAAATAAGAGGAGCTTACGTTACTATGAATGTTACTACCAAATGATTTATAATGTTTTAACTGCAAAGATTGAAGGAACTGATGAACCAGCCTATTATAATAATTTTGTAGGTGGTAAGTTTTATAGACCAGTTCAGGAATTTCCTGATGATTGATCTTGAAAATTTATATGACCTTACACAAAAGGATTCAGATAGAACATTATATCTTGCTATAATACTACAGGCATTACTTGATCTTACAAAGCCAACAGAAAAAGATGATAGTATAGAAATTACTACTCAAAGGGATCAAGCAAGTGCATGGGTATTTGCATCTGTTGGTGTAACATGTAGAAATTTTGAAGATACCTGTGATCTAGCTGGTATCAACCCACAAACTGTTAGAAACTTTGCACTTAAAGCTGCTACATCGGAGAACATACATGAAATCAGAAGACAACTTAACTCATTCCTATAATGAAATAAATTATCCACTACCTTACTATAGACGTAGTGATAGTTTTTATCTCGAACAGTTGAAGAAAGACGTTAGAAAAAAAGATGATGCACTGGATAAACAGGTAGGTGGAGAACATTATAAAGGATGTGGCATACAACCTGTAGAATATATCCATGCAAACAAGCTTGATTATTTTGAGGGTAATGTAATAAAATATATTACCAGACACAGGACAAAAGGAGAAGGAAGAAAGGACATAGAGAAAGCCATACACTATGCCGAATTAATCTTAGATTTATATTACAAGTAGGGGGAACAATGTTTAAATCAAATCGCAATCCACAGTTTCGTTCTAAATTCAGTGAAGATATATTCAATACCAAATACGCTCATGAGAATGCAGAAACTTTTCATGAGCTTGCCTGTACTCTTGTTCATGATGTATGTCAGGATTATTTACCTGATGACGAGAAGGATGAATTGATAGATCATATATCCAATCTGAGATTTATTCCGGGTGGACGTTATTTATATTATGCTGGACGGGATAAAAAGTTTTTTAATAACTGCTATCTGCTCAAGGCAGAGAAAGATACACGGGAAGATTGGGCCAAGCTTTCTTGGGAAGCTGAATCATGTCTCATGACAGGTGGTGGTATTGGTGTTGATTACAGTGTGTATAGACAGGAAGGACAGACACTGAAAGGTACAGGTGGTATCAGTAGTGGACCTATTCCTAAAGCCATGATGCTGAATGAGATAGGCAGACATGTAATGCAAGGTGGTAGTCGTAGGTCAGCCATCTATGCCAGCCTTAACTGGAAGCATCCAGACATAGACAAGTTTCTTGTATCGAAGAACTGGGCTGACATGCCAGTAGGAAATACAGGGCAGACTATATTTGATATTAAGCAGGAAGACTTTAACTTTCCTGCACCATTGGATATGACAAACATATCGGTTAACTATGATACTGAATGGTTACTTAACTATTGGGAAACAGGAGATGTAGGAGATGTCTTTCGGTGTAATGTACGTCAGGCTCTTAGAACTGCTGAACCGGGATTCAGCTTCAACTTCTTTGAGAAAGAAAATGAAACACTCAGAAATGCATGCACAGAAATCTCAAGTGAGGATTCGAGTGATGTCTGTAATCTGGGTAGTCTTAACCTTGCTAGGATTGATGATCTTAACCAGTTGCGAGAGGTCGTTTCTCTCTCTACAAAATTTCTATTGTGCGGAACACTCAGAGCGCAGCTCCCCTACGATAAAATTTATCAGGTTAGAGAGAAAAATAGAAGGCTTGGACTTGGACTTATGGGACTCCACGAATGGCTTATTCAACGTGGAGGTAGGTACGAAACAACTCCCGATCTGCATCGTTGGCTTAAAGTATATGAAGCGGAATCAGATAAAACAGCCAGAGACTTTTCAAAGAGCCTATCTGTTTCACGACCAGTGGCAGTCAGAGCAATTGCACCTACAGGGACCATCGGCATACTGGCAGGAACATCAACAGGAGTTGAACCTATCTTTGCCGTCGCCTACAAGAGAAGGTATCTGAAGAACAGGAGATGGCATTACCAGTATGTCATAGACTCTGCTGCACAGGAGATGATTGATCTATATGGTATTAAACCATCAGAGATTGAGTCAGCTATAGATCTGTCTGGTGACTATGAACGTAGGCTTAACTTCCAAGCTAACGTACAGGAGTATGTGGATATGTGTATATCCAGTACTATTAATCTACCTTCTTGGGGTAGTCCTCTTAATAACGAGGATGGTGTAGAGAAGTTTACCCAGACTCTTGCCAAGTATGCTCACAGGTTACGAGGCTTCACCTGCTTTCCAGATGGATGTCGGGGTGGTCAACCTCTTACCTCTGTTCCTTATGAAGAGGCAAAGGAAAAACTTGGACAGGAGTTTGAAGATAATATACAGGCACATGATATATGTGACATAAGTGGAACAGGAGGTGTTTGCGGTGTATGATGTTGCAATAAGATCTATTACGAATATAATACCTTTCTCTCCTCACCAAGATTTACAGGTGACAAGAGTAGAAAAGTTTTCCACCAAGGATGGTGCTGTCATTGTAGATATACAACGAGTTCATAAATCAATTACTCCTATGTATATCTATGATAGGTTCAGGGAAAAAAAGTTCTTGACAAATGACTGATTTTATAGTATAATAGATACGGCTTAATTAGTTAAGGAAAAATAATGAAGAAGAGTCCTAATACAGTTTATATAGGATACGATCCAAAGGAAGATGTAGCCTACGAAGTATTGAAGTTTACTATTGAACGTATTGCTGTAGATAATGTTCGTATTGTACCTATAAAACGTAATCTTGTAGAACGTATGGGTATATATAATAGAAAGTATACAGTTAAAGACGGTCAGTATATTGATAACATTGATGGGAAACCTTTCTCATCTGAGTTTAGTTTTACAAGATTTCTTGTACCTGCCTTGAATATGTATCAGGGTTGGGCATTGTATATGGATTGTGATATGTATCTCCGAACAGATATTAATGAACTCTTTGAAGAATATAATATGGATTATTATCCTTTGTATTGTGTCAAACATAATTACGAACCGGAAGATTCTACAAAGATGGATGGAAGAAAGCAGGAAAATTATCGTAGAAAGAACTGGTCTAGTCTGATGTTGTTTAATTGTGGTCATCCCCTAAATAAAGATCTTACTCCCCTTGAAGTCAGTACTAAAACTGGTGGATGGTTACATGGATTTGAATGGTTGCCTGACAAGGAAGCAGATATTGGAACTATAAATGAAGAATGGAACTGGCTGGATAATCATTCACCGGAAGAGTTAGAAGCAAAGAATGTACACTTCACTACGGGTGGTCCTTGGTTCAAGGAATGGAAGTGTGCCAGATCAATAGATGGTAGATATGCTGCCGAATGGAACGGAGACTATACATATCTTGCAGGACATGGAAAGATTGAACCCTATGAAATATAAAATTGTAACTTGTTTTAATGAAACTATTTTAAAACAGAATGCATCACGACTTCTTGATCAATTTAAAAGTAAGTGGCAACCAACAGATGATATAGAATTTCATTGTTATTATTATGATATGGATCTGAAGAATTATTCTTTACCTAAAGCCAAGAATATAAAGTATCATAATCTGAATAACATACCTGAGTATACCAGATTTATTGAAACAAATAAAGCACATGATGGGACAGAGGGTGGTACGTTACAATATAATCCTATGTTGGATGTCCTTAGTGAATCGGCAAAGGTATTCGCAATAAGTGAATGTGCATTTGATAATACTATGTCATGGTTGATATGGATAGATCCTTATTCATATATCATGAAAGATATTAGGCTAACCACACTGGCAAAATATCTTCCAAAAAAAGTAAATACATTTGCTCTTTCCATGCTACAGGACTCTAATCATTTCATGGCATTTAATCTTTCACAACAACCAGTAGTAGATCTTATTGGTGATTGGCGAGGAGCATATATAACAAATACTTTTATTAATTACAGGGAGTGGAGTAACTTTGTACCACTCAGAAGTATTCTTCCAATTTATATTGCTCATGGTTTGCAGATCTCGGACTTAACAAATATTAATGATCTTCTTGTAGACATCAGAAATAATGATACCAGAAGTCTTAGAGACTCTGAGGGTAACAGGGTAGTATCTTTATCAGATACAGAAACTTCTCCTGATATATTGCCGGGAAGATATAAACAACTTTCGGATCTTGTCAGATATTATGAACCTAAAACAATTCTCGAAACCGGAACATGGAATGCTGGTCGAGCTATTGAAATGTCACTGGCATGTTTTGAAAAGAGTGATGTCTTACATTACATTGGTTATGATCTGTTTGAGGAAGCAACTGCGGAGATAGATAAGGAAGAGTTTAATGCCAAGCCACATAATACAAAGGCTGCTGTAGTTAAAAGACTTCAGGAATTTAAAGAGTATATAAAAGAAAACAAGAAGAAAGAATTTACATTTGAAATTATTCAAGGTAATGTTAGAGATACACTGAAGTCTACTAATATAGATAAAGTTGACTTTGCATTGATAGGTAGTGGTAATAGTATTAAGACTGTAGTACATGAATATAGTATGTTAAAAGATATACCTGTTGTTGTTGCTGATCATTACTTTACCAAGGATGAAGCAGAAGAGTTACCACCTGAAGAATATCAGGGAGTAAACAAAGTCTTTAATGATATTGCCACAAAGAAAGTAAATGCACAGGAAACAACAGAGGATGGATGGACAAACTTTGATGAGAAATCAACAACCAGAAAGTATGTTCTTCCTTCCAGCGATAGAGTACTAGGCGGTGGGACAACACATCTTGTAGTAATACTTCATGACTCTTCCCTTAAAGATATACCGGAAGAAATAAAACGTGTTCCTATTGTTGTACATCCCAGAGATTGTGTACCAAAAGAATATATTGCAAGTAATATTCAAACCAATATGAAACTGATAGATGAAAAGAAATGGGTACAGAAACATCCACCACATAGAGATACTGGTATCATTGTTTCTGCTGGACCTTATCTTGATTATGATAAACTTAAAAAATTTATAAAAGATAATCCTACCTCAAAAGTTCTTACAGTTAAACATGCCTATCCTAATCTACTGGAGAACGATATTAAACCTTGGGGTTGTATTGTTCTTGATCCCAGACCTATCAGTGGTGTAAGCACACATAACATTGTACGGAAGGATCTCTTTAAAACAATTGATCCAAGTACCAGATTCTTTGTAGCTTCTATGACAGATCCATCTGTAACAAAGTATATGAAAGATGGTAAAGGAAATGTCTGGGGATGGCATGCCTTTACAGATTCTCTAAGGGAAGAACAGGAACAGGGAAAACATATTGAAAATCAAACAGTTAAATTAAATGAAGATCTTGGTATTCCACAGGGAGCTACTCTTATTACAGGTGGAACATGTGCTGCAATGCGTGGTATAGGTCTATTTCATACAATGGGATTCAGAAATATTAATCTATTTGGTTTTGATTGTTGCAGGGAAGAACCAACCAAGGAAGAAAGGACAGAAACAACAGGAGATATTGAAGGTGGAGAAACACCCAAGCCTAAATATATACAGGTAAATGTAAAGGAAAATACTTACTGGACTACAGGTGAACTTCTTGCAATGGCACAGGATTGCGAGAAGGTCTTTCAAGATCCCGGCCTTGAAGGGATTCTTTCCTTTCATGGAGAAAATACAATGGTAGCAGATCTCTGGAATTTAAGAAAGTTACAGGAATCAAGATCAGAATTTAAAGGATACTATGATGCATAGAGTTATTCAGCCTGATGCTGAACGAAGTAGATTAAATTCATCGGATCAATATGTATCTCTTATTAAAGAGTATGAGAAGATGCATGGTTCTGGTGAAGGTATATTCAATGGTAGAAGTCTATTAAAGTTTGTAGATATCATAGATGGCTACCTCCAGAATAATGATTGTAAATCTGTACTGGATTATGGTTGTGGTAAAGGACATCTATATACAGATAAATTTACTACAATAACAGAGGAGATTGATAAACCACTACCCGAATACTGGGGTCTTGAAAAATATCAACTGTTTGATCCTGCCTATGAAGAACATTCAAAGCTACCCATTCACAAGAAGGATGCAGTTATATGTACAGATGTACTGGAACATATCCCTGAGTCTGATCTTGGTTGGGTAGTTGATGAAATATTTTCCTATGCGACCAAGATGATCTTTATTAATGTGGCATGTTTCAAAGCTCTTAAACATTTTGAAGACGGAACAAATGTTCACATCTCAGTTTTTACTCCAGAATACTGGATAGATTTTCTCACAAAGAAAAGTAGAAACTTCAGGAATATTGTTATATATTTATTTGCTGATGTTCTCATAAAGAGACATGAAGACAGTGATAAAATAACTTTTGTTACCAAGGGATTTAAGATAGATCATTATCCAAGGATTCAGGAATTAGGAGAACAGGAATAATGTTAATGAGTTTAATAGGTCCGGTTGTTGGTCTAGCCAGTAGCTTTCTGGAAGGTCAGGTATCCAAGACAAAGGCAAAGGCTGCTGCAAAGGTAGCCAAGGCTGAAGCTGAAGCAGTTGTCATGCAGAGGAAAGCTACCGGAGAGATTGATTGGGATCTGGAGATGGCTAAAGGTAGTCAGAACTCATGGAAAGACGAATGGCTTACCGTTCTGTTTTCTATCCCACTTATCCTAGCCTTCATTCCGGGCATGGAAGATGTAGTACAGAATGGTTTTAATCAGTTAAGACTTATGCCTGAATGGTATCAGTATAGTTTAGGAATAATCGTAGCAGCTTCCTTTGGGGTACGGGCAGCTACCAGATTATTTAAAAAATGATAGACTACTTTAGAAAAATAGCATGTATACTTTACTATTCTTTAGTAATTTTTATAGTAGATTTTTTATATATATAAAATGTAGGATTATGTGAATGTTAAATGACAAACAGGAAAAATTTGCACAGGCTTATGTGCTACATCATAATGCTACTGAAGCTGCCAAGGCTGCTGGCTATGCTGCTGGTTCTGCAAATAATCAGGGCTATCGCCTGTTAAAAGTACAGGAAGTTATTGATCGTGTTCATGAACTGGAACAGGAACTTGAAACAGATGTTAATGTTATTGAAGAAATAGAGAGTCAATATACCTTTGCCAAAGCGAATGGACATACCAACAGTGCTATCAAGGCATTGGAATTATTATCCAGAATCAGAGGAGCTAATAGTGATGTTAGTTCTTCATTGGATAAAGATACACTAGAGACTGCCATTGTTGGATGTCTAAATGTATTAGGGGAGGAGAAAGTTGTACGTCTTTTATCTAAATGTGATTTTGCTGAAAGATTTTTTGAGGAAGATGATTATAGAGATGCAGATGAATCGGATGAGATCAGTGAAGAAGAACAGGATTCCATATTGGTAGATGAAGAATGGGAAGAAAAGAAAAGTTCAGAGTCTATGGAAAGACAGGAAGATTGATGTTACTTACTACATCTAAGAAGGTTGCCCAACAAGTAAGGAAAAATCTTCAATTACTCAAGAAAAAAGAGCCTGAGAAGACCACTGAGTAGCCTTCTCTGACCCTTCTGGTAGGTACATACCCGAAACATACTGATCCTTCTGTACGGCTCTCCTAGCTCGATACAGAGGATATTAGTAAAATGGGTTGGTTATCTCCCCTTCTTCATGGGTTACAGTCTTAACTGTACCGGGAAACTCAGACAATAGTACATTCTGTACACCAATTCTTATTGTTATTGTACTGGCTGAACATCCTGCACATGATCCTGTCAGCTTCACATGTACATTCCCTGTCTCATGATCATAGTCCAGTAGCTCGACTGCTCCTCCATGCATAGCCAGATAGGGTGCAATCTGTTCTGACAGTACCCGATCTATGTCAGCTACAGTCTGGTCTATCTTTTCCCCTATCACTTCTTCTTTGTCAGGTTCTTCAGAGCCATGATCTCACCACCCATGTATCCCAAGATAACAGCAGCCAGTGACATCCAGTATAATTCCAGAAGTCCTGTCAGCATCTTCAACCTGTTCTCTCCTACAACAAACATTAACATAACAGCAGACACAATCAATGCTATCAGGGCTACCCATGCCATACGTCTACGGTTCTTTGCCCTCATAAGTGGTTGTGGATTATTAGGGTCTATTTCTGCCATCTTATTCTCCTTTTACAATTGGACTTGTTTTACTTACCCATCGTGGTTCACAATGAGCTTTCATCTGTGTACGGATACCATCTATGTAGGCATCCTTATTATGGATCTTGGACCTGAAGTACAGACATCTATCTATATCTCTAAAGTATAATGGTTGTGATGTAGTAGAACCAGAGAGTGACCATACCAATGCAAATACAAATACCATGTTACCTCACACTTTCAGATAGATATAAATACCAACAGATACTACCAGTGTGAACAGGATCATCACCCCCGCTACAACACCAATAGCTTCCATCTTTTCCAGTACAGCTTTTCTCTTGTCTATCTTTTCCTGTAGAGCTTTCTTCTGATCCATACGGATATTACGTTCAAGCTGGACAAATTCATTCCAGCTTCCGGGTGGACCGTATAGTTGCATGAACTGTCTTAGTTCATCCCTTTGTTCTCTTACTTGCTTTAGCTCCAAGAAAGTAGACATTGCCTGTTCAGATGCAGAACTACCCATTAAACTTTCTTTATTTTTTCTATGCTCCTGCTCCACCAGACTACATCCCTTACTCCAGCTTACCAGAGCATTGGACATGGAAGAAAACTCTGCACCGTTCTGACAGAGTTGTTTAATTTCCTTGAAGGCTTTATTAGCTAATGCAAGACCACCAATAATTGTGGCTGGATCTACCATATATTACCTCCCTATCTATCTATATAATAAGTTACTACCCACAAAATTAACACAAGAGTTATACAATATACTAACCAGCCTATAGCTGACATTAAATAGCCTTTGGTGGGTATCCATAAGGATTACGTTCTATTATAGAACCACCTTTTTTCTTTTCTTTATATCCACCACTACTTCTAGTTTCCTGCTCATCTTCCCCTAAAAAAACTTTTCCTATTCTTAGAGGAGCATGTATACCAACATCCTTCTGTATTCTTGACCAATCTTTTTTAGTAGGTTCTATTAATGCTACAGCTTGCGCTCTTATCCAGTTTTCCCTACTTTTAAAACCTTCTGGCACTTTTCCCTCAGTAATCACACCGGGAATTTTTTCATAATTTTTTATTGCATTTTTGGCAGCTTTCTTTTTTTCTTTGGCTAGTTTAGATTTTAATTTTTTTTGTTTTGTAGTCAGCTTCTTGTCTTTTAAAAGATCATAAGTTATAGGTTCAGAAACATTCATATATCTATCACCACCGGGAAGCTTACCTACCTCAATATTTGTTCTAGGAATTTTACCTCCCAATAAATCATGTTCATCATTTAGAATAGAAGTAACCTTTCCATCTTTATTGATAGCAGTCATATAGTTAACACCGCCAAGTTCATAAGCATCTGTCTTAGCACTACCTGTTAAGATAGCAGGTTTACCCTTTAAAACTGCATCTCTATTTAAAACTCTAAGTCCTGCATTATCTAAAGCCTCTAAAAACTCTATATCAGAGGTGTATTTTATTGGCACTACTTTTGTTTGTGTCGGGTCTTTCTTTAATCTTCCTGTCTCTGGGTTCCTTACTTTCTTTTCTATCTTCTTAAAAAATATGGTATCTTTAATATTTTGTAAGCTCATTTTACTGTCTTTTTCTTTTTTCGTCTTCTTAGCTACTGAATATATTTGTGCTTTCATGCCGGGATCTAGTTGTCCTGCTGATTGTGTGGCTACTCTTCTTATATTCATTTGATAATTTTTATTAGGATTAAATCCAATAGCAGGGAGAGTTCTAATCTGTTTAAATATTTCATTAACCCCATCTCTACCTATTTCTTCAGGTATTAAATCACCCACCGTTTCAAAGTATTCAGTCTCATTAAAATTATCAAAAGTTTTAATATGATCAACTTCATCAAAGTTTTTAAGCAAACCCTGCAATCCAGTATCAGAACCAAAGAACTGCTTAGTCATGGAACGTGATTGATTTAACTGACCCATAGCTTTTTTACCAGCATCATTAGCTTTAGTTCTTAATTCTTTTGTTTTATCATCTAGTTTTTTATACTCAGGTGTTGGAATCGGGTTTCCTTCTTTTGTGAATTCACCGGGAATATATTGCTTGCCTTCTTTTTTCAGTTGTTTAAGTTTAGCTTCATTTAATTTTATTTTAGGGTCTTCTCTGTTAATAACTTTAAGAGCTTGTTTAGCAGCTTTTTTATCAGCAACACTGATATTATATTCCTGTTGAAGTGCTTTACTTTTAGGATCATATCTAGCTTTAAGTATATTTGTTAATCCTTCTGGTACAGTTTTTCCATAAGCAGCTACCTGACCGGGTTTTGTTATACCTTCTTTATAAAAACCGGGAATATAATTTCGTAAATTAGTAAAAGCTTTTTGTTTAGCATCTTTAGGTATCTCTAGTTTTGGTAGATCACCCATAACACCTAGTTTTCCACTCAATCTAAGAGCTGTACCAGAAGGAACAAAAGGTAATAAACCACCAGCTAAGAATGCTGCATTTAGCCAACTAGGATCTTTCTTGAATGCTATAGAATCAGCAATACCACCCACTATATCTCCTACAATGGGGATGGGAGCCGTAAGAATAGCCGCTTTGTCAAAGTCTGATAAACCTCTCCACATATCACCAGCTATCTGAGAAAAATCTCTATCTGTTTTTTCTTCCTCATTTTCTGAAGATTGTAATTGTCCCATAATTCCCTGTTTAGTTTGCTCTCTCATATCCTGAGTTGTTCTGGATACTTCATCAGTAATCAAACTTTCTAATCCACTTTTATCAGCCATTATTTATAACTCCAAATCCACGGTCTTGGGCTAGTATCACTATCTTCCATAGTATCGATATGAAGGAAACGTCTTTCATGCATTCCCCTTTGTGATACTCCTATACCTGTAAAGTCATGCAGGATTGCAAGCCTTAGTAAATCATAGGCTTCATGACCTGAGACAAGGACATCAACAGCCTTACCATACAGGTGTGCAGAATTTGGAGATCCTCCTATGGTAGTATTATATGCCCTATCCCTGTAACCGGATGTTATTATCATTGGCCTGTCAAAGCTTTCCCTTAACCTGATAAGCCTTTCCATGAACTCCTCATCCATGTGACACTCATCTGTACCCTTACATTTCATTTCATCTTCTGTAAAATATTCCCACCTAGCCACGACCTGATATCCTTTCCATAAAATTATCTATCTTTGTTTCCAATCTATCAAACCTGTCCATTATCTTTTCCAGATCTTTCTCAACATCTTCCTTTGTTGCATAGGTCTTTGGTATTTCCTCCCTTGTCTGACTTAATAGTTTTCTAAGTTCAGCAATCTGTGTTGATGTTCCTCTCATCCACCATAGAAACCCACCGATAGCAAGACTTAGTATAGCATTCCATAGCATTGTAGGATCATCCAGCATTATTCTAATACCTCTTCAACAAATTCTGTCAAACCAATCTCAGGTCTTGACACTTTAGGTAATGCACCTATAGGAGTTAAGTTACCAAGTGCTGTTGATATTCTTTTGGGGCTACCACTTCCTATGGCTGTAATTAGAGCATCTATTTTAGTAGCCGCTGGGCCAGCAAGACCAGCCAAAGCAGACTGTCCGTATTTTTCTGCTCGTAACATTTCAACAACAACATTACCATAACCAAGTATATTGCTTTGAAGTAAAGCTTGAAATATTTTTTCTCTAATAGTTAGATCGTCATATGGACTATCTTCATCTCCATATCTTATGCCATTTTTTAAAGTCATAGTACCCAGTATGGCTCCTGCTAAAAGTGTAAATGTTATAGCAAATTTAACAGTATCAGCCAGATCAATTCTTCCTAATTCTGAAGCAAATGCTCTTCCTCTTGAAACTGAGGGATCACGTTTTTTAATAGCAGCATTAGCAGCACTTACATAAGGTTGAAAAACTTCTTTATATAAACGCATCCCAACAGTATTGCCAAATGTTATCATAAATCCTTTAAGTAATGCGGCAAAAGACAAGTGAGGATTAGACATCCATAAAGGTTTATTAAGAGGGTTAGGGGTCATGATAACTTCATCTACAGTTTTACCTATTGCCTGAGTTATTATGTCAGGAGGTGCGACCATAGGCTCAGTAGATGTTCCATATTTCTTTGCCCCTTTATATTGATCAGCCCACTCCAGAACTTCTCTTTGAGATTGTGTTAGAGGATCAAACTCTCCTGTTTTTTTATTTACTCTAGGCACAACACTAAGAAGACCTCCAATCTCTAATCTTTTTCTAGCCCGTCTTGATTCTTGAGTTATCTTACCACCTTCAACTTCTTGATTATTTAGGGTCTGCAAATCTTGTGCAATCTGTCTTGATGCCGCTTGAAGAGCTATATTACGACTAAATTGTGTTACCTGTGCCAGAAGATTAATTCTAAAGAAAGTATCGGTTACTTTTTTACTAACAGATATATCTCCAATATCACGAATAGCATCTGCCAAAGCTAGATCAGCAGTCTGCATCAACGACATCAAGGCTTCTTCATTCTGACTTCTTTTAAATTTAGGAGCAAAAGTTCTTATTCCCTGTCTTAATGTAGATTCAGCAGCAGCCATAGCACCCATCAAAGCATTCTTCGGACTAACACGACTAAGAACAATAAACGGTTCTGATAAAGCTGTAATAGCTGCAAAAGGAAGTGTTGCAATATATGTACCAGTATTTACAAATCTTAGTAAAGGTCTTAATCCTTTAATTGTAATTGGTCTATATCTATGTTGCAATGCATCAACAATATCTTTTATACGTTTAGCTTCATTAACTTCCATAACTCCATCTTTAAACAGTTGGTTTATTACAGGATTATAAGTATCAGCATATTTTTTTAGCTTTGCTCTACGAACAGCACTAACAATATATTTATTTACAATTTTATCAAAGTCTGTTTCAAGAAGTTTAGCATCTTGCAACTCTTTTACTACTTCATCGGGAAGACTTCTAGGATTTTCAGGATCAATTCTAGTAGAACTTATAGATGTATCTATAGTATTGGGTACAAAAATATTAATATCACCTTCAGGATTATAAACTCCATCATTCTCAAGAATATTATCCATAATACTGTTACCATTTAAACCATTACGATTTAAAATTTCAACAAATTTATTTATATCTTTTTTTCTACCAAGACCTTTTGGACGCAGCTTAAAGATACGAGTAAGATATTCATCAACTCTACCAATATCAACACCAGATGCTTTTAGTTTTATATAAAGTGGATCTAAAATCTCTTCACGTATTTGCCTAGCTACCTCTACAACTTCAGGATTAGTAGAGTTATAGTCTTTATAGTTAAGTTGATTAGCCACTTCAGTTTTTATTTTCTTAGGTATAGAAGATTGAAAGGGTAGTTTAAAGTTTTTTCTGATTCTATCATTAATAAGTTCTTTTGTTTTATAAAGACTTCCTATCTCTTGATTAGATTCTACAAAAAAGTTTGTTAAGTCCTGTACCATTCTCTTGGCAACAGGAGTTGTATTAGCCAACTTCTGTAAAGGTGCTGTTGATCTAGCAACCAAGTTTAAAATAAAATTATTACTTGTTCCACCCTTTCGATTTTTCAAGCTTCTAGTTATTTCGTTAAGTCTTTTCTTATCATCTTTAGAAAACTTATCGCCCTGTTGTTTTTGTTTTTCAACAAGCTGTTCTCTTTCAATACTAAGAGCTTCAACATCTTGATCAAAATCATAAACAGTTTCTACTTCACGTTGACGAGTTAAAGCAGGTCTTGGAAGGTCTATAATTCGATCTCGACTTTCAATAGCTTCTCTTTCTAAGCCCTGAATATTTTCAGGAATAGCCTCTGCAAGTTTATCTATAACTTCTTCATCTTCTTGTATCTGTCGATTAGCCTGTTTAGATATACTAACAGAAGCACCACTTAATGTTCCTCTTAATGTACCACCACCTATACCACCAACAGTAGCACTATCAATAACATTTTTAAGAAGCTCTACTCCCTTAATTTCTTTATCAGACACGAGTGTAGGAGATATATCCTGAACAACTGCTTGAGTTCCTTCAGTTATACCCTCACCCAAAGCACCCTTACCTGCACCCTTAACGGCTTCTTTAACTATACCCTTCTTAGCTATATCTTCAGCCGTTTCTACAGCTTCTTTAATTGTTTTTGTAGGTAAATTAGTTTGATCTTTAATTGTTTTTATGGTAAGGTCTTTACCTAACTTTTTAGTAAGACCACTAATTAAAAAACTAAAACCAATTCTATCTAACAAACCAATAGCAGTACCAGCCCCCAAGCCAACAGCTTGAGCTTCTTCTTTAGATGCTCCATATTTTATAGCCTCATCATGAATAGAGCCAGCCGATAAGAGAAGACCGGGAGTCAGGCCAAGAACAGAAACTGTAAGCATAGTAGGAACACCAACAGCCGTAAGAACAGGGGCAGCAACAACTCCACCACCAACAGCAGCACCTGTAGCAAGTAGAGATGGTGCAATACCTACTAAAGCAGAGTGAACAAACTCAGCAGTATCACCTATTGCACCTAGTATTTCACCCTTGGAAAATCTATCATATATTTTAGAAGACTCTTCCCAAGTTGACATACTGATATCAGGATTTGGTTTAGCTTCTCTAGTTTTTCTAAATTCTTCAGAAGTATTTCTAAAATCTTTTGCTGTTTCATCTGCACCAACAGTTTCAGAAATCATAGCAAGAGTACTATAAAACTCTTTACCAAGATCATCAGTAGCTAAGTCCCATTTATGGGCTGTGGAATTAGGATTAAATCCAGATTTAATAAGAGTATCCGTACTAATTTCCAGCTTACTTAAAGCATCAAGAGGATCAACTTCTTTTTTAATTACAGGTTCTAAACGTAAAGAATCTAATTTTTTAGTTATTTCATCTATTGTTAAAAAACTATCATTACCTATAGAATTTAATTCTTCTATTATATTATCTGTTGGTAAAGGAGAAGCCATTTACTTTATTTCCCACTCTCTTTTAGTTTGATGTATTTTTTTATCGTATCTAAAGCAGCTTTTTCAATTGATACATTATTATCTATAGAATACTCATGAACTTCATTTACAAAAGATTTTGTATCTATTGTGTTATATAACTCAAAGAGTTTAGGGTTTGTATCTTTAATTTTTTCAAATATATTGTCAATAATGTTCTCTGCTTGGTTTAATTTCTCCTTAGTTAAAATCTTACTAAAACCTTTACCCTTACCTTTACCCATTGTTTCAATTTCTTTTTTTAATTTTTCTATTTGATAATATTTTTCATTGGCTGATGCCTTTGATTGTAATATTTTTCTAGCCCTTTCTTGTATAGCAGCCGGAAGACCTGCTACTGCTTTTTCTAATTCAATGTCTGCTTTAGCAATTTCCCTTTCTGCTACTTCAATTGGTTTAAGATCTTCTCTCTCCATCTTCTGTATTTCTTTTTTAGCTTCCTTGATAGTTGTACGACCTGTCTTTAAACCATCCAATACTCTTAGTAAGGTAGAAGTTCTAGTTGATTGTGGATCTCTGGGATCTCCACTCTTAGATTCTAGTAAACTATCAACAACACTTTGAATTAATGTACCTGTCACATCAATCTCAGGTCTGGTTGCTTTTCTTCTAGCTTCTTGTTGTTGTTGAAGACCTTCCATAATTTCTCTTCGTCTTTGTGCTAATGCTCTAAGACCTGATTCAGTAAGAAGGGGATCACCAACAGGTTTTCTTTGTACGGGAGGAGGAGATATTCCGGGTGGTGCATAAGTAGCTACCCCTTCATCTACTTCCATAAATTCCTCTTCAACTTCTCCACCATTACTACGTTTAACAAGACTAGCTATACCACCACCTTCTCGAAAAAAGGATGGTGAACCTGCCTGTCTATAGATATTAGCAGCCTGACCTGCTCCAGCTAGTAACTGTTGACCAAAGCTCGGTCCCTGTGCAGCAGGTGCGGAATAGGTTGTATGTACATCTCTCTGGGACATGAGGGGATTACCATAGACAAAACCGGAATACTTGGCAAGTGCCTCTTCTGGAAATGCTTTCTGTTCTAGCCATTTATAATATTGTTCATCCAGACCTTTCTGAGCCAGAGCCTGTTTCTGTTCTCCAACAGTACCTAATGCACCCATCTCTCTAAGACCTTGATCAAACATCTTAGGACCAGCAGCAGAAATCTGTTGTGCAGCAGCAGCTTCTCTTTGTTTCTGTCTTCCAAACATTTGTTGTGCGTCCTGATATGCTTTCTGAAGTCCTGTAGCTTGTATATCTCCTAATTGTGTACCAAGACCCTGACCTAATAATGCTGCCTGTACTCCAGCACGACTACCCATACCAGACATTCCACCAGCACTAACAGCCTGTTTCTCAAACTCTGGCATTACTCTTTGTTGGAAATCTTCTACTGCCTTTCTCTTTTCTACTTCTGTTACCGCCTGTTGATATGGACTCATATATTCCTGTGCAACTTCTGGAGTAAACTTTTCCAGTTGTTCTCTCTGGATATTCAATCCTTCTTCCATGAGAGGTCTACCAGTACCTACAAGATCAGCAGTTCCTGACAATGCGGCAATCTGTTCAGCAGTTTGAGGAGCAGTCATAGCACCTGTATACGGATCATATCCCTGATCCATTACCATTCTGTATAAATCTTGAGCTTCTGTTAAAACATCCGTGGCATAGGGGGCAATCTCTGGAGCAAGTCTACTTGTCTGCATTGTATCCTGATAGACTGCTGTAGGAGAACCACCTCCACTACCAAAACTAAGAATATATTGTGGTAATCCTGTTTCTGTATTTAATGTACCAGCTCCACCAAAAGAACGTAACAATGCTGCTTCCAAAGGATTTATATGAGCAAGCTGAGTATCACCTCCAATACCCTTTCCTGCAATATCATGGTAGAGTTCCTTCAGAAGATCTACTTTATCTTTTGTTTCTAACTCATCTACAACAAGTCTTAATTCTGATTTAATAGTCATGTTCTTACCCCATCATTGCTCTTAGAGAAGCTAATCCATTTATTTCTCTTGGTTGTTTATCTGTTCCATAAGCTTGTTTGCGAATACCCTTAACAACTTCATCCATATAATCTGCTCCTTTATCTGGATTACCATTTCCAAGAGCAGCCATTGTATGACTATCAACAACATATTCTGTAGGACTTACTGCAAGAGTAGCTACCTGTTTATTTCCTTCTTTAATAGGCATTCTTATATTATCCTGCATACCACCTCCATCACCGGGAACTCTTCCTGAGAACTCACCAATAGTTTGTCCCTGTGTTCCGGTTTGTGCTGGTACAGCTCCTGCCTGTCTTAATCTTTCATTCATTAACTGAATCTGAGTACCAACATTAATAGGCTGCTCATAAATAGGAGGAGAACCATCATCAGGAGGTCTACCACCAATAGGAGGTAATCTAGGATCAGGTTCTTCAGGCCATTCTGAAGGTGGTTTGGCTCCTACTGCCGCCATTATATCAGGACGGCTATAATAAGCTTCCAATGCAGTCATTGGTGATATTTCAGGAGCAAGACCAGCAAGAATCCTGTCTCTCATAGGACTATCACCATAAGCCTGTGTTAGTAAAGTTGCAACATTTTCAGAAGGACCACTTGGTTTATCAAAGAAACCTACATTCTCTCTGTATTGTTGTCTCATCTGTGCTGCATCTATGGAAGGAAGATTTGGGTCCCATATACTACCAGCCTGTATACCCTGATCTAATGGTACAAAATCTGAAGGCGGTTTATCATCTTCTGTTTCTTGAGCTAATTGATCTAGGATTCTATTATATCTTTCTACTCCCGCACTCATCCCATATTTAGCTGCTCCAAATGGAGAAGAAGGATCACGTTTCATTATAACATCATAATCTCCTGTTCCACCTGTTCCAGTAGCCCATTGTTGTACATCAAACATTGGATTATTAATTAAACCAATTTTTTCACCGGGAAGAAAACTTCTACGATCCCAACCATAATCATCTATAATATCTGACAATTGAGTTAGAAGTTTCTGTCTTTCCGCTTCTGTTAAAGAACCTTCATCTGTATCAAACTCACCAACACCTCTACCACCCTCTCTACGGTATAATACAGGACCACCCCTAGCAGCAAAGGTAGCTAATCCACCACTATCCGGTGACATAGTAGGAGGTAACTCCATACCTCTATCGGTTGCTGATTCCTGTAAAGATATCATTACATCTTTTGATCCTTTACCTTTTTGACCACGTTCATGTAAAACTTCCAGAGCATCAGCTACAACTGTTGCCGATCCAACCCCTTCTTCTTTTAATGGAAGTCCTGCTAGTCCCATAGGAGGTGGAGGTGGAGGAGCCATAGGAGGAGGACCACCTTGAGGTCGAGGAGGAGGTCTTACACCACCCGGAGGTCTACCTCTTTGTAATACTTCTGCCATGATTTTTTCTTGTAATATGTCTGCTATTTCAACCATTATTTTAATTTCCCATAATTAGATTGTGGTCCTGATTGTTGTTCGATAAAGTTACTACTATTATACCCTATTTTCTTTGTTTTCCCAAACTCAAATTCTTTTCTTTTTTCATCAAGCCTAAAGCGCATAGGATCAATAGCCTGTCCTGTATTAAGATTACCATGAAGAGTACTGTTCTGTATATGTTTTATATGTTCATTAAGTGGTTTCATTAGTTTAAATTCTGCCATGATGTTTCAGATCCAAGACTAACATATCCTTTAAATTTTCCAGAACTTGCGGAGTATGCTATATCACCTTTAATTGGACGGCCTATACTTGTTACAGTTACAACCTGATAGACATTAGTTGTAGGATTAGAATCAACTTGTAAATCCCGACTATCAAGTTCCTGTGTAAGAATTGTAGACCATCTCTGTATTTCATTATACATTGATAGAAGATCTTCATTATGTAAATTAAAAGGAAGTAAGGGATATCTTGCCATTATCTTTCTCCATCGCCTTGAAGTCCAAGTCGTAGTGATCCCCATCTCCAACTTGCATTATTAGAATTACAAGATACCCTTACCTTTGCTTGCCTTCCTCTTGCTCTTAAATTAACCTTCGGTGTATTATTATAAATATCAAATTGTTTTGTAACTGAACTTGTACTTTCTGGATAGGATTTTGTTATTAATTTCATTTTCAATTGTCCTGTAGAAAGATCATAATCCGGTATAATTTTATTCATGAACATAACTGCATTACCATCATCAACTTCAAAGTCAGCAGATTCAATAAAAGAAATTAATGTATCGCCATTTGAATCTGTAAATCTATCTGGTGGTTCATTATTATAAATATTATTTCCAGCAACAGTTACTCCTGTTGTAATTGTATTACCAAATACAGCTTTGTCTGCAAAGGTAGTAAATATCATATCTCCATAAACCCAGTAATTATCTTCAGGATTAAATATTACATACTTATCACATTCGGTACTTGAACTTGAAGGATAAAGCCATATTATTTCTTTGAACTCAGAATTAATTCCTACATATATTTTATCATAATATGTTGAATTTATATCATCAAAGATATATCTTCTAACCGAACACGGTATTAATTGTACGGCTCCTGTATTTCTGTAGAAATTATCATAACCCATCCAGTAAGTAACACCATTATAATCTATTGCTGCATGTGGTGCAATTAATCCACAGTTAGTACCTACCTGTTGAAATCTGAAAACAAAATTCCCACCAACAAATTCCATTGACCAGAGAGAATTATCAGTCCAGATATTAATTGCATTCTTTGATCTTATTGCTCCTACTATCTTTGTGCCGTCTGTTAAAACAACTTCACCTGATGTCGTACTTGGTAATGGATTCCATTGTGTCCTATCATCCTGATCAGACCATCTTACCAGCATTGGATTAAATGTACCACTTACTGTAGCAGTAGCAGAATATTCATTTGTACCAAGAGCTACAAGATGTCTGTCATTTGGAGATACAATAATTGAATTAACACTAACAGGAGAAGTTGTTACAGATGTTGCTCTTGAGGGATCTCCACTATCAGGAGTATCAAAATAAAATAATCCTTCTCCTCTTCTATTTGCAATTACATCTTCACCCCAGTTATCCAGACTCCACTGTGTAATATTTCTTTGTATTCCTGCTGCCGCATCTGCTGGACTGCTCCAACCTCTACCGCCGGAAGCTGTTGTCTGTTCATAAATATTTGCAGCCATATTTATATCATCAGTAACATCTCCACTGGCACTAGCATTTGTTTTAATACTTACAATAAACTGTGTTGAAGCTACAGATACAATTGCAAACTCAGGACCACCTACCGAAACTCCACTTGAACCTGTTCCGAATCCCATACTTGGTTTTGTTAGTATAACATTTCCACCTACTGTTGCTGGAACAACATTAATAGCAGTTGCCTTGAAGAATACCAGATCATTGGCAGACCCATTATGTGCAGCATCAGTTGAGATAGTAACTAAAGCACTTCCTGAATTTGCTGTAATCTTACTAATTCCTACTGATGTTGGATCAGTGGCATTATACTTACCTGCACCATAACCTGTACCAGCAGCCCTTACTGAATATCCGGTAGGTATGTAATAATTAAAAGTTGCCTTACCTTTTGCATTTTCTGTAGAATCAGCATCTACTGTAACACTTATTGTAAAAACATTTGAACTTATAACAGATGTAACTGGATATACATTTCCTGCTAGACTTACATTACTACTTCCAATTGCTGATGTAGCAGTAAAATAAACATAATCTCCTGCAACTCTATCATGATTAGTATCAGAACAACATACCCGTGTTTCTCCTGCACTTGTACCAAAACAATTTGTTAGAGCAACTGCTGTAGTAATTGGTGTTATGTCATATATCTGATCACCATTATGTTCATAAAGTTTATCAGGAGTACCAAAGATAGCTCTGGCATTACTATCGGAATCAGACCATGTTATTAATGCTCTGGCAGAGCCATCAAATTTAGTACCTTCTGCTCTTGTTTCATATCCTCGCATATTCTCAGGTTTTCCTGCACGAAAACGTACACGATTACCATCGTACCATCTACCTTCTTCAGCATACTGCGTAGTTTCTCTGTGGAAACCTTGTTGAAAATCAAATTTAGCGAGTTTAGTCATATTAAGTCTTTATGATATAATTTAAAATTAATGTTGGCTGTACATTATTATGTGCCAAACCACCACCTTTAGTAGATGTCTCAGCATCTGTATTACCACCAGTTGAAGCACCTCCTCCAGAACTACCAGCAGCACCGGAAGAATATTGTGAATAGTCATGAGCATGGCTTGGTAGGGTAGATACACTTAATGTATTTGTTTCCAACCCACCAGCAGCACCTAGATTATCTCCGTTTACACCTTCACTATTCTGACCTGAAACAGCATTAGTAAGTCGATCAGCACTTGTACCACCCATATCATCTTTACCAGCTATGACACGACCTCTAAGATCAGGAAGATTAAAAGTACTTGAACCATCACCATCACCATAAACACTACTTAGAACACCAAATAAATCTGCATATGTAGTTCTACTAACAGCCTGTCCGAAACATGTAAGATATCCTGAAGGAGCAGATGTTGATGTTCCAGCCCAAGGTAGTACCACTCCAGTAGCAACAGCAGTTATTCCTGTTAAATTTGCTCCACTTCCATAATAGGAACTAGCACAAACTTTAGCATTTGTTGCCTGTACATTAGCTCCTGTAATTGTAACAGTACCACCAACAGAGACATTCCCGGCAGTATCAATATTTCCACTAACAGATACGGCACTTTTAAATGCTGCTGCACCGGAAATACTGGCAGTACCTAGAACAGCAAGATTACCGGAAGCAGTTATATTTGTAAAAGTTGTTTGTGTTATAGGTACAACAGTTGTTCCATTAGTCATATACATGGCAACAGTATCGGCTGGAATTGTACATCCATCATTTCCTTCTACTCTTAGTATAACTGCATCCGTTGTATTATTATATGATACAGAATTTTTTACAACATATACTTTTGGTGTATTAGGTATTAGTGCAAATATACTTGTAGCTACTCCACCTACTGTTCCTTTAAATTCTAATACAGCAGAACGAGATTGATCACTTGCTCCTTGCTGATTTGTTAAAGTAACACTAGCTGAAGCTCCAATACAAACAGAAGTATATCCTGCAATAGCATCGTCTACAAGACTAATAACTTGCTGATTAAGAACCTCTCCCCAACTATTAGGATTATCTCCATCACCTTGTTTAGTTAGACGAAGATTACTTGTATATGTACTTGCCATTTATCTGTCTCCTGAGTTTAGTCTTTGAAGGTTCTGTTACAACTATTGTACCAGCCATATGAACACAGGATATTCCACTAATTGCATGAATAGTAGCTGTCCAGTATCCTTCTTTTCCTTTAGTTATTTTAAAGATATGATACTCATCCATTATACCAACAAAAAGGACTTCATCACTTTTCTGTTCTTTTTCCACATTTGCCGTAGTACCACACATAACCTGTTGTGATAAGACAAGATTAGAAAATTTAGGATTAACATCTTGGGATATTGCACTTCCGGTTATAAAAAGAATACCTAGAAAAGTACCCATAAATTTAATAAACATTATTCCTCCAATACAGGCCATTCATAAAGAATACCTGTTTTCTTTCCAGCTTTATCATAAGTAATAAATAAAGCTTCAATTGCATTAGTATCAGCAGCATTATCAATTGATGTTTTCATTGAATCACCTTTTGTTCTTACTGCATCTCTATAAGTTTGAATCGTACTGGGTATTGCTGTACCTTTATCAGCTTTACGAATTACAACCCAATCTGTCTGTGCTAAAATCTTATATTGTTGATCTGAAACTTCCCGTTTAAGAATCCATTTCACACCATGATTGATAACTTGCTTACCGTTTTCATCCTTGATTAGATTACCATCTGAATCTTTAGCATCTTCATCATCAAGTTTTTTCGCAGTTTTATTTACTGTACCATCAGTATTATATGACCATGTGTATAATCTACTATCTGGTGCAGTCTCATAAATAACTTCTGTCATTCCCATAGATTTTTTGTGATCCGTAGGCCATATATGCCAATTGGAAGGATGTTGAACACCGTTATCATCTTTCCACGGTTTTCCTTCTCCTATTATCCTTCCATTATATTTCCACACCATTTTAATCTCCTATCGTGCTGTAGCTGTTTTAAAAGGCGATTCTGCCCATGCTGCATAAAGATAAACTTGACCATCAGTATTCATATCACTTGCATCATCTCTTAGTTTGATTCCATTTGAAAGAAAATCAACAGGCCACGCCATACTCCAGCCAGCAAATTCTCCTTCATCTGCATCAAGATCAAAACAAAAAAGTAAGGTAAGAGGATTATATGTATTACGAGCAGCATCCCAATGATACCATTGAGCATTAAGTCCTCTTGCTTTTGTTGCAAAGAGAGCAGGTTTAAAACCCAAGTTTATAAAAGGCCCGTCATTAGCTCCATTACCAGTATATGTTCCAAACTTACTGAAGCCGTCAATTTCAGCAAAAGCATACATAATATAACTGATGGTATTCCCATTCGATTCATCAGAGGTAGCAATATTAACAACAGAACTTGTTGGTGCAGCTCCATAAACTGCTGCATCTGTAGCTTCAGGGACATACGAGTTCATATATACAACTTTTGTAGCAGCACTCAAACCCTGATGATACACAGGCCATGCTCTACTATTACCTAAATCTTTTGTAATAATAAAACTTGGTGCTTTACCAAGACCATGAGCCAGAGTAGAAGCACTACCGTTTCCGGTGTATTTTATAATACTAAAACCAGCCGTTGCATCAGCGGAAACTGTTATTGATGATGTTGAGCTATCACTTGTTTTTGTCATTCCATCCGAATCTGCTGATCCAGATCCATTTGCTTTCCAATTATATGAGACATACTTCTCAGTATTTGTATTAACCTTGTCATCATCACCTAAAGCAAACCCGTCACTCTCAAAAGCAGTTAATGTATCCGCATCTGTAGCTTCAGCAGCAGCAGTATCAGAGGAAATAATTTTAGTTGCTCCTCGAACAGCATCAGTCCAAACCCAACTATCATCTTCATCCCTGTTCTTTATGATAGTAAAAGCAGGTTCAAATGTTGAGTTTCCATTTAGATCAATAGATTGAGTTGAACCATTCCCTGTATATAACTGGGGATGAAAAGAGCTAGTTGGATCAGCAATTGCTGGAGAACCTAAATTAGAAGTATTAAGAGCCTTATAACCTGTAGGAATTGTATGAGTATATGAAGATGCTCCAAAATTTATTGTATAAGTATCTCCGTTATCCGGTGCAATTGCTGGAATAAGATTAGGTGAACCAGTAGCAGGTGCAACTGAAGAAAAAGCAGCACCAGTTCCGGTTGCTCCTGATGTTGGATCACCACTATTAAACCAAGTACCTTCTAGTCCAAAATAGATAAAACCATTATCAAGATCTAAGGCACACATAACTCTTTCACCAGCACTGGGGGCAGTTGCTCCACTATATGTTGAACCACTGGTTGAATTATTATATATATTTCCATCACCAGCATCCCAGATATATCCTCCACCCCTAGCTCCTGCTACTCCTTCAAACTCTGCACTCCCATTTGCCCAACCAAGACCAAATGAAGCACCTGAACCTATAGCTCCACAAAGTATTTCATAATACCATTTACCACTATTTACTCCCATAGTACCATAACCGGATGAATCGTTGGAAGCAACAGCACCAAGATTACCGTTACTAAGAGTAATTCTGGAAGTCTGTGTATCTACTGTATTTAATGTACAAGAATTAGAAGTTGGAGTATCAGATGATTGATTAGCAGCAGCTATTCCTGTAAGTGAAAAGTCATTTTCCTCACCGGATGTATCATCTCCCATAGCACTGGAAGTTCCAAAAGATAATCTATATCCATTATCTCCATAACTACCATCATAGTCTATAGGAACCCACTGACCTGTAGAACTATTAGTTTCTCCAAAATTACTGGGAGCTAGTGCCGAACCATCAATAAAATATATCTCTGCCATGTATCCACCAAACATATCATTAGCAGCCTTGTTTGCTGAGTAAGCTCCAATCACCTGTTCAATATCATCGTTAATTGGTAACGTAGCATCTTCTGGAACATACCCACTTGTTGCATAAGAAATCTCAGAACCATTTACATAAATTTTAGTTCTATCTGAAGCAGTTGACTGAGTAGTATCTACTTTAGTAACAATATTCATCCATCCACTTGTATCCCGATATTTAGCACTACTTTTAAGTTCGTACCATGAACCACCATAATTAAATGAAAAATGAATTTCATCAGCTACAAAAAATAATCCCCCTCTGTTATTGCCACTTGTTCCTGCACCAAGTATACCTTGGTTTGTTGCACTAGAATCAAGCTTGGATCTTTTAACCCAACAGGAAATAGTAAATGTTTTCTGATTACCTGCACTACCATACGTCTTTGTAAGATAATCATTTGTTGCATCAAACATACAGGAATAGTCTACATCAAAAGAAGTAGACTGACCTCCTGCACCAGCCAAAAGATTATTATTAAAAACCATTAACTATAAGCCTGTGTCATAACTGCTTGAATATTCTCTCCAGTATTATCACTTGATACGGACAGAACAATATAATCCAATCTGTCTATAGCATTATCAGCAGTAGATAAAGTTGGTGCTGTTCCTCCAATAAAATTCCAACATGCATTATATGATACTGTACCAGAACCTCCATCCTGCCATAAGAAAACACTTCCAACCTGTCCTACTTTTGCATTTGTAGGTCTTGCCAAAGTATGTGCTGCTGTAACAGAAGTAAAGAAATTCTGTGCTGTACTGAAGTTAAGTGATACAGATGTTACTCCATTAATAGCTGTAGTATGTATAGTTGCTGCTGCTGATTTACCTAAGACAAGAAGACCTTCCAGTGATGTATTACTAGATACTCGGAATGTACCACCTACACCCAGATTACCTGTCATGGTAGTATTGCCTGTAATCGTTACAGTTCCACCTACAGTAAGATTACCAACAAGTACTGTATTTCCAGATACGCAAACATCATCGTCAAACTCTGCTTTACCTGTAGCTGTAAATGTTCCTCCAACAGAAGTATTTCCTGATATATCTAAAGTAGATCCAAGACTAACTGCACCAGCTATTGTAACAGTTCCTCCAAATGTAGAATTACCACTAACAGAAACATCATCCTCAAATTCTGCTTTACCTGTAGTAAGAAGCGTACCACCTATGGAAACATTACTTGCTGTATCTATGTTACCACTTACAGATACGGCTCCTTCAAAAGTAGCTGCACCTACAACTGTAACTGTTGAACCTAGATGTATAGCACCTCCAACACATACTGTAGATTGTAAATGTGCTGCTCCAACAACTGTGACCGTACCACCCACATTAAGATTCCCGGTCATAGTAGTATTACCTGCAATTGTTACAGTACCGCCAACCCATAAATTAGTTCCTATGGATACGTCACCACTTACCGATACATCTCCATCAAAGTTTGCATTACCTGTGATTTGTGAAGTACCTCCAACAGAAACATTTCCTGCTGTATCTATATTACCACTTACTGATACTGCACTTTTAAATGTAGCTGCCCCAGATACACTAGTAGCACCTCTAACATTTAATTCTCCACCTACAGAAACATTACTTACACATATGTTACCTTCTACATCAGCAGTTATACCAGTAATATTTGAACCATCTCCAAAGAATGTACTTGCACAACATTTACTGCTTATATGTACATCGCCTTTAATAGTAACATTACCTCCCATAGATACATTACCACCAACATCCAGTGTACCTCCTATACTTGCATTAGTTGATACCCTGAATGCTCCTCCAACACCCAGATCTGCGGTCATGGTAGTATTACCTGTAATTGTAACTGTACCGCCTACATTAAGATTACCTACTAGAATAGTATTACCAGATACACAAACATCATCATCAAATTCTGCTTTACCAGCAGCAAGGAATGTACCACCTACTGATGTATTTCCTCCTACATCCAGAGTAGAAGCTAATGATGTTGCTCCTGCAACGGTTAAAGTACTAGCAAGATTGGCTGCTCCTCCTATAGAAGCTGTACTTTTAAGGTGTGTTGCTCCCTCAACTGTTACGGTGCTTGCAAAATTAGCTGCACCCCCTACTCCAAGAGTACCTGTTAATGTAGTATTACCTGCAATTGTTACAGTAGATCCAAAATGTGCGGCTCCAGCAAATGATACAGCGGATTTAAATGTTGCTGCACCAGATACTGATACAGCCCCCATAGCATTTAATGTTCCACCTACAGAAATATTACTTACACATATATTACCTTCAATACTCGCTGTAATACCACTTATATTAGATCCATCCCCATAGAATGCACTAGTACATACTTTATCTTTTACATGGAGATTACCACCAAAAGAAACTGCTCCAGAAACACCAAATACACCAGTAATTCTAGCAGCAGCTTGTGCAATTTGTAAAGCAGTATTAGTACCATCTCCGGTCTGAACTGCTTTTAGTGAAGTATCTACACCTGTATTCGTAGTAGACGAACTAACAAGAATAACCTGTTTATATGTATTTGAAATTAACTTACTTGTCATATCTGTCATATTAGATTCCAATATTTTTCTGTTGATCCCCAAGCTGTAGTAGCTTGACTCCATGTAAGATTACGTCCACCATCATCGGGACGAGGATTAAGTATTGCAGGATTATCTTTAACATCCGGTACTTTATTTTGTGGATTATTCTTTAAATCATATTGTCCTTCAAAACATGCTGGACATACTAACAATCCATAACTATTCATTTGCATCACACGATGAGCATATACAAATCCACACGTATCACACATTGCCTTTGCATTACGAGTACTAGCCATTAAACAGTCCTGACCACTGGTAGTACTTTCAATGAAGCTCTTTCTTTATCTTCTGACATTGCTCTTGATAACATTTCCTCATAGTTTGTTTTTAACATTGCAATCCGTCCTTCAGCAACCATAGGCCGCTTCATTGACATAAAGTAAGATAGTCCTGTTGTAAGACAGGGAAGAAATCTTTTAGGAATATCTGCATTTTGTCCAGCAGATTTATTTACATCTTCCATGTCTTTTATAATTTCCATTTTTAAAACATCAGTAGAATTTTCAGGAAGAGGCCATAAAGATAATACAGGATTATCTCTCTTACGTCTAACAGTATATTGCATAGGTCTTCCTGTCTGCTTCTTATCGGGAATAATAAGATATTCTTCAGGAGATATTCTTGTTAGTTGAATATCTGTATCACTCCGATTAACAACTACCTGTAGTGCATCAAGTGTAGATGAAGCAAGATCATAGGAAGTTGTACTTGCTGCAACGGTAACAGAAGATACAGAAGTTGTCCATAACATTATACCACGATTTTGCCAATCTGTCAACATAAGATTAATTGAACGCCTAGCAGAAGCAGGTTCATGACCCAGTGTATCTTCACCACCAATCATTTCCATTGCTTCCTGAATGACTTCATCTATATCCAGATTAAAATTATATGTACCTGAAGTTGCCATTATTTATCCTTACATTTACAGTTTTTACAACTACACTCACATGTCTCTTTTTTACAATGACAACAACAATTACAATTAGAACATTTATTCATATTAATGGTCCTTTACCCATAGTATTCTGGAGGTATCGGAATTGATCCCCATTTTCCCATAAAATTAGAATCAAGTTTAGAAGTACCTCCTTTGAGTCCCAGAAGAGATGACGTATGTATGGAAGGGAGATCAGTACCTCCTTTGAGTCCCAGAAGATCTACGTTTTTGAATAATTCTTGGTTTTCATTTTTAAATTTTTCTGCTGCTTTAGTTAATGCAGATTCAGTATTTTCTTTTCTAATATTTCTATAATCTGTTGTACCATGCTTTTTCCATTCTTCATATGCCTTTTTTAAGTTATCTGGCATTTCTCCTTCAAGCGGTTTTAGAGATGGTTCGGATAATGTAGGTGTAGGAAAACTAGGTCTGGGCATTGGACGACTTACAATAGGACTAGTTATTTGTTGTTGATCTGGAGAAGCTTTGACTTTAACAGCATCTTGAGAAGTAGCTCCAAGATTTTTTTCTTCTTCTTCATGTCTTTTTTGTTTTAATCTATCATGTGCTTTAAGAATTGCTCCTGCTAATCCTGTACCATATTTTTCTTTCATTCTTATATCTTCATCTTCAGAATAAGATCTTATATCTGCTAATGGATCACTTCTTCTATTTGTTAATTCATTAGCAGGATCTAATACTGGTTGATCTTTTTTAAAATAAGCATCCATAATAGAAGACAAACCTCCGGGTTGTTGAATATTTCCAAAGTTAGGACGAGAAAATAAATCATTACCCAATGTTGCAAAAGGATTTTGAATTTGTCTATTTACATAAGGATTAAATCGCATACGATTTATAGGCTGTCTACCCATTCCATATAACACTATCGACCTACTTTCTTCATTATTAGCCCATCTTTGCTTTACTACCGTATGTATACTTAAACTTTCTATTTAGATAATCTACAAGATCACTCCAATATTCTTCAAAAATTTTATAATCTTTTCTAACTGGTTTAATCTGACTATAATCAACTAAGGATGAATCATCGTAACCTTCTTTTATTGACTTCTCATATTTTTTTATAAATACACTATCTATCATTAATACATCTTCTTTGAATATGTTGCTTTACCATATCCACGTTTAGCTGCACCTACTCCACGAACTACACGTTTCTTTTTCTTCTTTGCTTTTTTAATAGAACCTCCTTCTTTCATAACTGGATATGGTAATCCTACCGCTGCTGGTCCTCCTAGAAATTTAGATCCTAGTGAAATCATATCTCCTAGTCCAAATCCTTTTTTCTTTCCTCCACCTACCATACGAACTCCGATATTAGGATCAGGTAGTTGGTCAGGTTTTGCAGTTCCTCCAATGATAAGATCGAATAAATCATCATCTTCAGAAGCCTCCTCTAAAAGAATATCTAATAAAGATTTTTCTTCATCTTCTTCTTCTATTTGTTTCTGAACTAATTCAGTAGGAGAACGAACCATATTAACCTCCTCTTAATTCGGATCTATGGCCACGTTTTGTAGCACGTTTCTTTTTCTTAATACGACCACCTTTTTTTAAGAACCACTCAGCCTCTGTCCATTCAATACCTAAATCTTTATCTCCTCCCCAATCTCCGGGTTTTTGATCATAACCAAATAGAGATTTTAAATTCAAATCTTTAACTAGAGAAGCAATATTTGGTGTTTTACTTTTTTTTGTTTTTCTTCTGGAACGAGAACGAGGTGAAGGAAGAGAATCTCCTCTAGCACTTTTTAATCTTTTAATAGTTTCTAGTAAAGCTTTTTTTTTCCCTTCAGCTTCAGCCTTCATTTTTTCCAGAGCAGTCATATTAACCTCCTCTTAGTTCAGCCCTATGTCCTCTAAGAGCAGCACGTTTACGAGTTGATGTTTTAATCTTACCTTTTCTTAGGCGACCTCCTTTTTTCTGTGCCATTTCCAGAATATCTCTGGTTTCTTCATCCATATCTTCTTTAGTATCTATATCAATAATACCAAGAGGAGTTTTAACTTTTGATTTTCTAGGTGTTGAATCCTCTACAAAATATTCTCTCATTGTTTCGTAACCTTTATTGCCCCGACTTGTACGACCAGCAGAAGCATCATATGTTGCTCTCTTCTTCGGTTCTGCTCCTTTTGGAATAAGTTCTAAGTCGCTTGCACTTCTTGGTTTCGTAGTTACTCTTCTTTCCTTTACGTTTGTCTTGTCTCTTTTATTTGTTACTCGACGCCTATCTTCCTTCTTAGGTGCTGCTGCTGCTTCTGCTGCCTGTGGTCTTTTTTCATCTTTTCCTATTGCCGCAGCAGTAGCTGTAATACCAGTCAGAGTAGCCCCTGCTCCAGCAACATCTTTGGCAATTTGTTTTCTAGTTCTTATAGGAGCTACTTTTGAAGTACTTTTAGATTTTCCAGCATTTCTAGGAGCTACTTTAGTAGTAGTTTTATCTTTAGCAGATTTTGTAACTTTAGTAGTAGTTTTAAGTTTCGGTTTACCTCCTATTAGTCTAAGAGTACCGTCTGCAAACTGCTGATATTTTTTATTACTGGGTACAGGACGACTACCCGGACCTTCATCTTTCGGAGGTTTTCTGGAAGTTCCAGCACCCCTTCTAACATTTTTTTGTCTAGTTAAAGCTCCTTTAGCAGCAGCAGCAGTTTGATAAGTTTTATCTCCAACTTTAAAACCACCTCTAACCTTAGTAATTCCTTTTGGAAGACCTGATAATGCAGCACGACCTAGTTGAACACCTTTTACAGCCCCTTTTAAAAGAGGTCCACCTACCACCAACGCTGCGCCTTCTCTAGCAGAATCAGCTTTTTCTTTAAGTTGTTTTTTAGTTTCAGGTTTAAATTCTTTAACAATAGTTTGTAAAGCGGAACTAGGTTTTAAACCTAATATTTTATTTCTTCGTAGGTCGTTTTTTGCCCTACGGAGAATTTCTTTTTGTTCTGAAGAACCTTGTTTAGCCCTGCGAAACTTTTTAAGAAGTGCTTGACTCATAGTTTAATCCTCCACCTTAAAAGATTTACCCTGTTCGTAGTCTTCATCAACTACAACATCCTGTGGTGGACCTTTAACATCCGGTCCTTTTCTTGCTGCCCCATATCCCTGACCTGTAGGTTTACCCACAACTTCTTCAAGGTTAGGGGGATACCTTAATAATGTATGTGGTCCTCCCATAATCTTCTCCTTTTCTAAATAATTTTCTGGAAAGTTTCTGAAATCATTCATGAAACTATTTATTGCTGTAAAGAAACTTTTTATTTCCTTTATAATTTCTTTCATACCTATTTACGCTTTCGACCAGCAGCAGCCATCTTGGTCATTTTCTTTTTACCATATTTCTTACGGCCTATAAAAGCAGCAAGAGCTTTTGGATTTTTTGCTCCCTTCTTTTTAAGTTTAGAAGTAAGCTGTTTAAATCTTTTTCCACTACCAAGTTTGGGTTTACGTGTATTGGGAGGTTTCATAATTTGTTGTCCTACACTTGCTCTAGTAACCATAACATGCAGCTACAACTTTATTACCATCAGTTTCTTTACTTGATACAGATTTTTTATTAATCTTTCCTTTACCCTTACCACTTCCAAACTTACCATATGATTCGTCCCTGCTTGCCTTGAGTTGTTTCTTTGTACGTTTCTTTTTAACTCTCATTGCAATGGATTCATCTTTACGATCTTTGTAGCCCTGTTCTTTCTTTCCTACTTTGCCCCCATTTTTCATATATCGTTTCCGTTGAGCTTCTGACATTGTACCTGAACGTGCTTCTTCAGCAGGAGATAAAGCTACTCTGGTCATACCACCACCTCTTTTTTTAATAGTCTTGCCTTGTGCTTTTTTATTTTGTTCTCTTACCTTCTTTGAAAATTTTGGATCTATTCCTTTGGTATAATCTGCTGGTTTAGCCATTAGCTTCCTCCCTGTATTATAGTATCAGGTCCACCAGCAGGAGATGCAGCTACTTCCATATCATCCTGTCTTGTTCGTCTGGCCTGATTCTGTAAAGTTTGAATTGAATTATTATACTCACCTGCCCATACAGGTAATGTTCCCCAATCTTTCATATACATTGTTGCTTCTATTAATGCTCCATAGAATAAAGCATCATAGCAGTACTCACTAAAATAATTAGTTGTTGTAACACTAGTATCTGTAGCTGATGCCAATGGAAGAGGTTGGGATGCAGTTTTAATTTCTGCTGTAATTGCAGAAACAGGGGTTGGTACTATCTTTATACTTGAATTAGTTTTTCTGGAATAGTATCTGGGTGTTCCTGTGGAAGCACTTACAGGCCAATAATCATTGACATATTCCGTTGTTCTCTGTAAAAGATTGGTTATTGTTGCTCTAGTACTTACAGTATAACTTACATTACGAACAATACGAACACGATCATTCAGGGAAATATTACCTGCATTCCCTGATGTTACTGAAACAGTTGTATATTCATCAAGACCAACATCATCCAGATCTTTCATAATTCTGAGTTCAGCTTTCTTTATGAACTTTGGAATCTGATCTGCAAATTCTGTCGAATCATTTTCAGTTGTATTAATAATATCTGTTTTTAGATATGCATAATTAGGCATAACTAGCCTACATACAATGTTATCGTAGGAACCATTGCTGCTGCACCAGATGTGGAAAGACTTACAATCCCATGTACAGGTACACCCATATCACCTATATAGATATCATTTGAATCTGTTGCCCCTACTCTATAACGTATTGCATTCCCTTTTGCAGTTTTATTTGTAATCTGTTTGCTACCCGAAATAGCTATATCTCCTACAATTGTAGAATAAGCATGAATAGCCAGAATCCGATTAGTTGTTGGAGTGGGACTATCACCCCCACCTTCACTTCCTAATGTAACAGCAGGAGTATCTACATACCGGAACCCGGTAATAATAGCTCCATCACTACTTACATTATGTGCTACTTTAACATTTGTTGACATAATATCTCCTTAATAAGTAGTAAAGAGAGGGCAGTATGTAACCACCCTCTCTGTTACAATTAGGAACCTAAACTTCCAAAGAACCCACGCCAATCCGAAACACCGAAGCTATAACGCTCCCTTGCTTTGAATCGAAGGTTTCCAGTATCAAAATCCGGTTCCATCTTAGTCTGAAGTGGAGAACGGACAAACATCTTTGTACCATTCGGAACATCAGTCTTGATGAAATAGGATGTCGTATCACTGAAACGACGATTGATATAGTAACCTTCAGGCAGCATACCCATATGACGGGTAGCATTGATAGCATTCGTATTCGGATTAGCTTGAGCAGCACTCGTCTGAGTATTGCCGGGGCTAGAAAGAATACGATCTGCAATCGCCCATGAGTCAACTGGAATGTGAAGTGAAAGCGCACTTGCACCAATCAGAATACCACGATCATCCTTGATCTTCTGAATACTGGTAAGTGCAGTTTCAAGAGTTGCTTCCGTAAGATCAGCAGCAGCCAAAAGATTAGACTGATTACCATCACTGATCGTTGGATGAGTAGAGGCAAAGAATGCAACACCATCACCAATAGTATCAGAGAAACCATTGTTAAAGATGTTTGCAGCTTTTACCTGCTTGGTGTTAGCCATTGCTCTGGCAAGACCTTTTGCACGAAGCTTGGCAAACGTATCATAAAGATTGTCTTCCATTGCTTCTTCCGTGACAGCAAAGGCAAGTGCTACAGTTTCGGCAGTATACCTAGCCGTGTAACTTTCCTGTGCGTCATCATAACTAACAGCCGCCCCTTCACCCTTGGTTGGTGCAGTACCAAACCCGGTGAAAAGAACCTCTTCCTCGAATGCACGATCCGAATTTTCTACTTCATAGAGAGATTCATGCTCATTATTTACCTCTCCATACTCCAACCCAAATACAGCGTTAAGACCGGGAAGGAGTTCTTTGCTAATACTAGCTCTATTAATAGCCATAATAAATCCTCCCTATTAAGCCGTTGATGCTGTAGCCGTAACATACCTGTCACGATGCTGGTTAATCCAGACCTCGACAATTGGATAAGCATCGTTATTTCCTTCATCTGGATACTTTGCTCTACCAATGACACGTACTGCTGCTGTTGCTTCTGTACCGGATGCACCATCAAGGTAGTAACTGGACTGACCTGTGGTGGTATTACCGGAAGAAGCCGTGGAGCTTACGGTTACATTATAGTTTTTGACAATTGCTATCTCAGCGGCAGAAACCGTTAGAGAAGCCTGAATGTAGTATGTTTGATCAGGATTAGTGATCACAAAGAATTTAATATCCGTGGCACTAGTTGACCCGTTCCACCAACGAGAGAACTTCTGTTCTCCATTCTCAACATACTGGCAACCCATGAAAACACCAGAGGCTTTAAGAGTTGCAGCAATGTAAGGTGATATGGTTGCAAAGTTTGCACCCGGAAGAACTACCGGATCACCTGTAAAAATGTTATTCGTTGGAGATTGCGCCTGACCTGTGGAGGTAAGCGTAATCATATCAGTGACAGCTTCATTATTATAAGCTCCACCAATCATACGAGCAGGAACGAAACCACGAAATGCTTTAGTAGTAGACATTGTTTCATCTCCTTGATTGTGAGGAGGTTATCCCTGAAAATTAGGACGACGACCTCTTGTTGTAACAGAACGGCTAGAATTTGTAATTGGCATACGAGAATCAGAGTTCTTCATGAGTTGTGCATTTACCGCATCCATCATATCATTGGATTTCTGCTCGTAGAATTTTTGTCTAGCCCTAACTTTTCCGGCTGGCATTTTTGCAAGAGCCAAGTCTCCACGACTGACCGTACCCTCATACCGACCATCCTCTCTCACGAAAGAGGTGAGTGCCATCTCCGGTACTTCCTCTGGCGAAACGAAGACCCAACCTTCCTGTTGCTTCTTACCAACATTTATATAGTCGTCTTTACCTTGAAGGGAGACTCGTATCCAACGTAATGCCATATCTTCTGCATCAAACCTAGCCTGTACAGGTTTCGGTATCTCCAGAGCATTTGGCTCCTCAAAGGTCCATTCTTCTTCTCGCACTTCAGTTTCCCGTTGATTTGTGCTACGTGATTCATTTCGTGTTGTCATAATATCCTCCACGCTTACATGTTAACTGTTGTATATTCGCCGTCAGCTTGTGTAACTTTAAGCTTTTCGGCGGCATACTTTTCAAGTGGGATTCCCCATTTCTGAGCAAGAGTTATGTCTTCCTTAGAAAGTTTAATTTTCTTACCTGAGTTCGGAGCCGAGCGTGAACTCCCCGATACCACTTGAGCAGGTTTTGACGTAGTTTCCTGCGGACGTTCTTCAACTTCCTCAAACCTGTGAGGAAAAGATTCTTTGATTCGTTTATTGACTTCATCATAAAATTCATTATCATCTGGATCATATCCCTGTTCTTTAAGATCTGCATCAATTGCCAATGCAGCGGCAGTCATTACTTTATCCTGACCAAACCATTCATTCTCAGAAACCCATTCCTGTGCTTTTAAATCCACTTTCTGTCTGGGTTGTTGTGTATTTTGAGGAGCAGCGGGAGTAGTATATTCTCCATTAAATCTTGTTTTAACAGAGGATACATTCTTCAGGTCTGCCTGTGCTTCATTCAGCATCTCCTGTGCCTTCAGAACTTTTTCTTTTTCTCCTCCTTCAAAAGCTTCCATATAGGCTTGTCTTGCAAGTTCCAGTTTATCTGTTAACTGCTTTTCCGATACCTCCAGACTATTCTTACTTACATTGAAGACTTCCTGATCTTTATATTGCAGGTGAGAAACAAGCTGTTCATTATGCCTGATAAGTTCTTCAATCTGTTCATCACGTTCTTTCCGTTGCTTGATAAGCTGCCTTATTCTTTTTTCAGCACCCTTGGTTTCAATGCCTTCAAGTTCGGCTGGCTTTTCTTCCTGTACTTCAGGTTTCTCTTCCTGTACGTCAGGTTTTTCCTCTGCAACAGTTTCTACTGTTTCTTGTTCTTCTTCTTCAACCTCATATTCAACTTCCTTATCTGGAAGTTCAATTTCAGTCCATTCTTCTTTTTCTTCTGCCATTTTACTCTCCGTTGTTAACGACACAAACGATTTACGTTATACATATATTATACCATAAAAACCCTGTTTTCCCAAATCATGATGATCCTTTCATTAAATTAAAGGTAGGATCAAGGTCTTTGGGATCTTCCACTCTCATAATAATCTGATCATCAAAAAGAAGAATAAGCCTTACACCTTTATAAAATAACTTGGTTCCTGTATGTTTTCCATAACATACATAGTCTCCAATAGAACACCAAGGACCATTAGGAAACTTATCAGTTTCCGCATAAGCCAGATTTCCCAGAGAAAGTACCTGTCCTATTGTTGTCAGGTAAGACATATCCTCCTTGGTTGAATCCGGTATGAAAATACCACCCTTGGTTATACTTTTAACAGATACTGGACGAACCAGAACATGATATCCCGGTAGTTCTGGCAGAGGAGAGGGATCTGGTTTCTCCTCTGGATCTGTTATCCATAAATCATTCTTTACTGAACCGCCCATTTGTACTTGTTGCATACTACTCTTCATCCTCCATATACATGCGTTTTTTAATAATATTTGTCAGATTATCTCTGGCCCATTCTATTCCAGATATGGAACCAACCATCTGACGATAATGTGCATAATCTTCTGCTGAACCATTACTCAATGCAGTCCTGAGATTATTTATCTCATTATTATATTCACTTACAACTTCATCCCAGATATCTGGCACTAGTTTCTTTTACCCCCTTTAGGCTTTGGTTGTTTCCAAGTATCTTCAGGATACTCATTAAGTGCAGAACTCATACTGCGTCTTCCCATTGCTTCATCTTTAATAGGATCTCCAAAACTTTTATTAGTATTCTTTACATGTTCGGGATAACCTTTACCCTTCTTCATCATTACCTGTCTCCTTTGTCTGAGCTATTGCTAATTGTGTAAGAGCTTCCAAGCCCTTTTCTTCCATGTCCTTGTCATCTTTCATCCTAGCTTCCAGCATATCCTTGAGTGTTCTTGATACTTCCCTTTCATTTTCGGATGTAATCTTGAACTCCTCAATAGCAGCTTTTGCCATGACATCAAGTTCTTTCAGTTTTTCCTTGGATTGGCGATCCAGTGTAGACTTCTCTTCTTTCATACTATTAGTTGCATTTGCCTTGAGAAGATCTATGATCTGGTCAGCTTCTTCCAGTTTAAGCTTCTTGGTCTTGAGTTCCATCTCTGCTGCCTGTACCATCGTATCGGACTGAAGCTTCTGTTTCTCCAGTTCAACCTTGGCCTGTTCCAGTTTCATCAACTGTTGTTCAGGTGACTGAGCCTGACCCATAGCCTGATTTGCATTCATGATCTGCTGTGCTGCCTGTGCCATAACCATTTCTACAGAAGAAGGATCTCCAGCCATCTGGGGATTTTGCTGGATCATCTGCTGTGTAAGACCATTCATCTGTTCCTGATATTTCATAATTGAATGTTCCTGTATATTGGCCTGTAGTATGGGAGCTATCCTCTGCATAACAGGATTAGCTCCATTCTGGGGATCTTGCAGGTATGCCATCTTTACCTGTATGTGGGCATCATGGTTCTGACCGGGAAATGCAGCAATAGGAACACCCTTTGTAACAGCCATGATATCCGATACCGGATCAAGTTGTTGAGGCTCAATCTTTGGAGGAAGTATCTCATCTACATTCGGCATATTGGTAGAATTAAGTATTGTCCTGTTCAGTGCTTCCAGATTGAACATTCCGGGTGGGGACTGTTGTGCCATTTGCAGGGCCATATTCGCCATCATCATGCGGTGTGCGTTAGAAGGAATGTTAGGATCAGATACAGGAATAATATCTATGCGTCCATCAAAATCCTGTTTGAATATACTACGGTCTTCATTCGGAACATCATATGGATATTCTTCTGGAAGATATTCATAGTCTATACGGGCAAGGATTCTAAATTCATCTCTCTGTGATTTATGTAATCTCTTGTGTATTGCCGTGAAGAACTTACTACTTGCTTCAAGCAGAGCCATAGTAGTTCCAACGGGTCCATAGGAGGCAGCATCAGAGATAACCTGCTCCGTGCTATCCGCAAACTTCTGACCAGCAGCAGTTACGAAATTCAGCATCTGGAATAGAGTAGAGGAAGGCTCTTTATATGGAAGGGGAACAATAGCCTTTGATAAATCTATTCCGGTTGCTTCAACCTCCTTGAACTCGCCGGGAGCAATAGGATCATTGTCACCAACCATCCGTACTCCCTTGGCCTTAAACCCTCCCGGTAAATTGGCAAACTGTCCAGCATCTATAAGGGACCGCATAGCTGCTGTTGCACTCATAGTGAGATTACCAAGGAAATGAATAAGACCTAATCCATAGAAACCAAAGCCCGGAACAAACCTATAATGAATAAAGTGATTCACTTTTTCTTTGTTCGGGTCATCTTGCTTATAGTTTCTACGAATACTCAGTATCTGTCTTGATTGTTGTTCTACTGTTACAATATAGGGAAGAGGTACTTCATCATCTTCTATATCAAGGTAGCAATGCTGTTCCAGAAGAACATACTGTGGATCATTATCAGAAGAAGGAGACACCCCTATTATCGTATCCATCTTCTCCGTGAATGTTGTAATATTACTTGATGTCGGTTCTGGAAGTTCAATATCCTGATAGACACCAGCCATCATATCCCTTGCAATCTCCACAGGACTCCGATAGATTACATGTGTATACCTGTCAGCATTCATCAGGTCTGTGGCATAGTAGGATACATAGAACTGGTCTATTGGTATAAACTCTGAACGTGGACGTTTGGATGTTGCATCATAATACATTTTCTTGAAGGCTGATCCGATGATGGGAAGATGGAACAACATCCTTTCAAATTCATCGAAGTACTCAGGCATCTGTTCCGTTAGCTGGTAGTTCATGAAGTTCTGTACACGGTTAGCCTGAGTTTCCTTTTCTGCACTGGACTGTCCTATGATCTGTGCTTTTACAGGACCGTTGGAAGGAAACAGTTCCCCGGAAGCCTTGGACTGAAACTTGACTGCTGATTCTATGAGGAGTGGATGAACTGCCGTACATGCCCCATCGAAGGGTTCCGATCCCGGTTCCAGTTTGAGTCCCAGAAGATCAAAGCCACGTTCAAACATGGACTCCCATTCAGCTCTGGATTCTTTATCCGACTGAAAATTATCTATAACATTATTGGCAATATCTGTTATATCTTCTTCTTCCAGTGTTTCGGACAGATCCCCATACCATTCTGCAATATCTTCCGAAGCTTCCATTTCCACAATATCTTCCTGTTCGGAAAAATCTACAATAACACCACCGTCTTCTGGATCTACTTCAAATGTAGCATTCGATTCTTCTTCCACTTCTATGGGAAGAGGCACTACATTATTCCCTGTTATATCGTATGGATTGCGTTCAGTTGCCATTTTTTATTCCGTTCATAAAAATTTCCCCTTACTATTATTATAGCACAAAAATGCTATTATCCCAAATGTTCATTATAGATTCCAGTATGTTGCCCTACTGCTTCTCTCGTTTTCTTCATATTCAGGATCATCAGGATGTGTAAGATTCCATGAATCCTTCATGTAATGTACAGCCATTGTGAGGGCATCTACCTGATCATCATGGGCAGCATTGGGAAACCTGATCAGTTCTTCTATGAGATCGTCTGCCCACTTCTTACCTTTGGGTATCCAGAGCCTACCTGCTTCCATGATAGGAGTTGATGCATATACCCTTGCTACCTTATCCCTGTCAGGCAGATACTCCATTACCGGAATCCCTGCCCTTCTCATGTCCTGCAAGAGAGACTGACCGGATGCCTTCTTCTCTATCATGCAGACATCAGGTTTATGTTCGTTATATAGTTTCTGTGCCATCCTCCTCAGTTCCGGGTATTCAAAGCGTCCCTTGATATTTCCCAGTAGAATCAGGTGTGGAGCATAATCTTCATAACCATGTTCATTCTGATTGTACATGTAGAATATACCCCATGTCTGGATTACACTGAAGTCGGCGGTGGTGGATGTGGAGAAAGCCGTATCAAATGTCTGTATGATAAAATCACATGCAGGAGGATCTCCAGAGTCCCAATCCTTGATCCAGCGTTTTTTTATTAGTCCACCTTCTTCCGGTGTGGGATCTTGCATGTACAGGGCATTCCAGTATCTTGCACCATTACTGGCCTTGATTTCATTTTCATCTACCTTCAGTACACGATCCGGTTTCCATTCAGGAAAGTAGCTACCACCTATGGGAAGATCCAGTAGATCTGCGGCATCCTCATCCAGCCATGCAGGTATCTTGACAACATCCCACGGTATTGTCTCATAGTCCGGCATGTTCTCCTGTTGCTTCAGTAGCCAACCACAGAGATCATCATAGTGATATCTTGTATTGATTATGACAATTGCACCATCAGGCATGATACGTGTCCTTAGTCCAGCAGGATACCATTCCTTTATGAACCTTCTACCTGCACTGGATATGGCATCTTCCTCTGACATGGCATCATCTAGGATTGCTACATGTGCGCCTCTACCAGCAATCTGGGAACGGACACCAGCAGCATAGTAGGTTCCATTGTGGTTTGTCTTCCACTTCCCTGCTGCCCTGACATCACTCCTGAGTGTCACACCTTTGAATACCTTGGAAAACTCTTCTGTATTTACAATGTCCCTTACAGATCTACCGAAGTCACTGGCAAGCTGATCACTATGGGATATTGTTAGAAGTTCATCTTCAGGGTTACGGCCCATGTACCATGCAGGAAATAACTTGGAACAGATAACGGACTTGGACGACCTTGGTGGAAGAAAGACCATCAGTCTTTTTATTTCCCCTTCTTCAACCTGTTGGAGTTTTTCTGATATTATTTCTATATGTCTACCCATCTTGAAACCAGACACAATAGAAGGAGCCATTAATCTTACAAAGGAAAGAAAGTCATCATTACATTGTACATTAATTTGGGTAGACAACAAATGTTCAAGGGTTATGTATGACTCTATATAGTTACTATTTAAATATTCCATAGTACTATTATACACTACTTATTATAATTCTACAAGTATAATATTAAAAAAAATATAAAAATATACTATTAAGTAGCTATATAGTACCGCTTTTGTACCGCACTGTGGTATTTATGCAACACATGTAGATAAACCCTGTTATTTTTAAAATTTTATCCAGAGTCCCAATTCTTTTGTTGGCGCACGCACGAGCCAATTTTTTTCCCCACCCCATAACAAAGTTAGCCTATGCTAATATTGTTAGACAAAAACAGATACCTTCCTGGAAAGTTAGCTTGTGCTAACATTTATACAATGGTTTAACAATGTTACAGTACCGCAACAAGTTTAAGGGAAGGTAAGACGATTGTCCCTAGCTAATTAATCTTGCCTATCTCTTTTTATTATATATTTTTAATCAATCGCCGGAAAATAAGACAATGTAAAATATTAAATGATTAATTGTGTATATATTTAATAAGCGAATAAACAAACAAATGAGGATAAAAACGACGATAAAAGTGGGAACATTTTTTATTAAAAACCGTCTAATAATTAATTGATTAGTTTTTATATATGCTGTATAAAATACACAACACAACACTTATGGGAAAAAATGAAATGGCTAAGTTTAAAATTAATATTGAATTAACTATTGAAGCTAAGAGCAAAAACAAAGCGGTTTATAAAGCGCATACGCTTTTAAACCCACTACCTGACCGCTATATACCGGATACAGAAGAGTTTTCCAGCCTAAAGGATAAGTCTGTCAAGAATAAATCGGTCATAGCTGTTCCTACAGATCCAATGGTATTTATAGACCCTCATGGATCACTTGCAACATCATACTATGGCAAATACCGCATTACGGACGCACATCGAGTGCCAGAAAATGGGGAGTATTTTGTGGATAAAGACGGTAATTATATCGACTATCTAACATTGGATGACCCTTCTAATGTAGAGATTCCAGAAGGTTTTATTTAAGAAAGGACTAGTAAAATTATGCTATTAACTGGGTATAAGTCTAAAAAAGAATTAAAAGCTAATATCGGAAAGCATTTGGAGTATGAAGAAACATCTATTTTTGGCCCCGAATATAAAGACAATGGTGTATTCTGGGCAGCACATAGGCCCTCAATAACTGGTTTATCGGGGCGTGAATTCTTCGCAGAAATTACCATGTCTGAAGGATTAATATCAAAAGTAAAATAATGAATAGTGTGGGGATTAATTTTCCTGCACTTTTTTTATGAAAGGTGAATAAGTGACTAATCTAACAAAAACAGAACTAGCTATTAAAAATAACGTATCAGTTTTTCACGCCCACAAAGTCAAAAGCGTTCTTAATGGTATGGGAAAAACAGAACGTGTAATTAAAAAATCAACCAACATAAAACTGGGTAAAAAGGTTTCCAAAGGCATATTCAAAGGTATGCCAATCTATACAGTTACATTAGAAGAGCGTGCGACATGTTCTAATACGTGTGCTCATTGGACAACATGCTACGGAAACAATATGCCATTTGCTACTCGCTATAAAGCCGATGATGCGTTATTGGCTGTAATGGCACTAGAACTGGAACAATTAAACCGTAAACATAAAAACGGTTTCCTAGTTCGTTTGCATATTTTAGGCGATTTTTACAGCGTAGACTATGTAGAATTGTGGAATAAATGGTTGGATAAATTCGATAACCTGTACGTTTATGGTTATTCGGAAAGAAAACAAAACACGCCTATCGGAAAAGCTTTGCAGATTTTACGCAACAAATATGATAAGCGTTTCATGGTTCGCATATCTGGGGATTTAGAAACCCAGACAATGGCCGCCATATCATACGATGATAAGAGAGCATTGAAACAACTGGAAAATAAACAAGCTTTCATATGTCCAGTACAAGAAGACAAAACCGCTAGCTGTTCTACATGCGGTTTATGCTGGACAACTAAAAAGAATGTAATCTTCATAACACATTAAACAAAAGATTGTGTTATAACTTATAAAAAGAGAGAGGAAAAAAATGAATAATTCAAATATATATTTAAAATACTATTATGAAATCCATACAGATTTAGTATTAAATGGGATGCCTGTACATGAAGCAGACATCCATGCAGTAAATCTTACTGAAGAACGTATAGGCAGCCATACTCTTATTCAACCTATCAAAACTGGAGAAAAGTGTAGGAATTAATCTTCCTACGCTTTTTTTTATTGGAGTAAATTAAAAGGATAAAAAAAAAAATAAATAAATGGGAACAAAATAAAATTAAAACCGTCTAATTAATAAGAACAAACACTTGACTATAAAGTGACAACGCAGTATAAAGTGACAACGCAGTATAAAATATAGGAAAAACCAATGACTAATACTTTGCCCGACAGTTACACGAATACGAAAATAATAATAACCAAAAATGATATTAAAAAAATATCATTAGGTTATAAAATTGTGGGCATAGTAGGCCGCAAGGTAAAACTTAAAAAACCGGAGGGAAAAAATGTATAAGACTATTTACAATCGGAACTTTGATCTTGATTTAGAGATCGCCGAATTGCGAGGAATTACACTGGATGGGGTGGATGAATTACCCCTAGCCGTGGTAGAGTTAGAGAGGGAGAACATTATAGCTGAATCTCCCGACAAGTGGGAGTTAGAAAATGACCAATAGAGAATATAGAAACAAAGTTCGAATGGAAAAGCTGGTTGAATACTTAATTGACAGTGGCTATGACATCGTAACTGCCGAAGAGTTAGCTGAAGAATATCTCCAGAGAAAAGGAGAAAAGGGTTGACACATAATGTTTATTATGCTATAAGACATAAAAATTTAGAAGGAAAAAAAATGAGTAACATATGGAATGAGTCTATAAAAGAAAATCTTTATCAAGATATTCTTGAAGAATTAATTGAGGAAGGTTGGACAGCCGATTCATACGAGACATATGAAGAGGCGTATAAAAGAACGAAGAAGGAGTGGGAACAATGGAAATGAAAAAAGTAATCACAGCACTTAGTTTAATTAAAAGAAAAAAGATTTCTTTAAGACCCGTTAAAGAAATTAATGGGCCGATTCTGAAGAAAGCTTTATTTAGATTAAAACTGTTGAGAGGTTAACATGAGACAATTTGAAATAACTATGACAGTTGAAATGGGTGATTTTTTTATAACCCAGCAGCCGTCTACTCAAGCACTTTTTCTGAGAGTATTAGCAAACTCTGAGGAAGAAGCAGAGAATCTAGCGACAGATTTTCTTTCAGAGAATCCCTTCCAATGTGAAAGGGTAATAGAGATTACCGAAGGTAATTTTCTGGAGGACAAATAAATGCTAGAAAAAAGATTAGATTCTGTATTGCATATCCTGCGGGAATGTGATACAGATTGGTCAATAAATTACTGGTCAACAGTGTACCAGTATTTATTGAGGGAATTAAAAAGGGTTGACACATAATGTTTATTATGCTATAAGGCATAAAAATTTAGGAGATAAAGATGAGTAGTGAAACAACAATCTTTGATGTGAAAAACATCACAACAATTCGAGCGAATCACGGTGACTTCAGTACAATCACGTTTTCCGTGACCTGTGCAGGTGGTCAAACGCACGACTTCAAAATGTTCTGTGCGCTAGATTTTGACCCAGAATTAAACATACAAAAGGTACAATCATATGACTAGGGTTGATTTTGTAGAGGTCACAATGGGTGGTGAAACGTGGACTATCAAGTGGGATATGATAAGAAAAATAAAGACCAGAGGTAGTAAGTCTGGACTTAAATATGCAACATATAATATTGTTGCATATACACCAGAAAAAGCGTATGATATAGCCATGCTGCATCTCAAATGGCTACGAGAAGATTTAGAGGGGTCTGGTTGAAATGAATGTTGTAAGCCGCAGAAGGTGTGACTATCATGCTGGAGGTCTACACGATGCAACAGGGTAGGTGTAGCTACCTAATTGAGAGGTTCAATTCCTCTCACCCTCACCTATTTAAAGGAGAAGAACTATGATGTCTAAGATACAATGGGAACAAGAACTCCAATGCAGGTATGAAAGAATGCCTAACTGGTGGTTTGATATCTCAGAGAGAGATAAGAGGTATGAAACCTATAGAAAGGAGTGTCAGGAATGGCACGAAAAAATAACATAGCAAAGAATCTAAGAACACCTCAATATAAACAACAGGTGATACCAAATAAAAAGAAATTTTATAAGAAGGATGAACCTATGGAAGTGGATAAAAAATATATTTATACAGTGAGGATGACTCACTATTATAAATTCGAATCTGTTGAGGCTGACTCTGAAGAGGAAGCAAAAGAAATCATTGAAAATTATTCTTGGGATGAACATCTCATGGATGTTATCTTTGATGTTGAATACGAAGGAGAATATTGACATGAAATGTTACTACTGTAACGGCCCCCTAATCTGGGGTGGTGATGATGACTCCGATGAAGAGTTTGAGTTAGTCACTAACCTCACATGCAGCAAGTGTGAGGCATTCGTTTTATATCATAAACCACTGGCTGAAAATTGTGCTATTAAAGATATTAGATATTTAACTTTGGAGGAGGAATAAATGAGAGAGGAAAGAAAAACCGACAAGTCACTAAAATTAATTTTAAAAGATCTGACTTATCTATACGATGAGGCTATTAATATTGAAGCAGACCTTGAACTCAATAATAGTATGTCGAGAAGTATAGCAGCAGCAGAAGATCATGCTATAAGTAACCTCGACTCCTACGAACTCTACAAGAAAATAAAAAGGAGGAATAAATGAACAGGTATAAAGTTACCATGAGCATAGAGCTTAACCCTATGCAGGTAGTATACATAGAAGTATTGGCAACTGATGACATAGAAGCTATGAAGGAAGCTCATAAAATAATGAGAAGAGCTGCCTATGATGTAGAAAAGGTAGAGCTAAAGGAGTCTAGTGAATGACCGAACAAAGGAGCAAGACTAACTTCTACAGATATTATGTAGAAGTAAAACATCCTTGGAATAAGGATGTTGTATCACTTTATATGTATGCCTATAGCCCTCAACATATAAAAGATATAATTGAAGGAAAATTGGTCACAATAGACCAAACAGATTAACAGGAGTAAAGACTATGCAAATCACGAAAACTTCCATGTTCACTGGCAATACTGCCACTCGTGAAATCCCTGTCACTCAAGAAGAGCTTGATGATTGGGCTTCTGGAACCCTTATCCAAGATGCTATGCCCTATCTCTCTGCTGATGACAGAGAGTTCTTGATGACGGGAGCTACTCCAGAGGAGTGGGATCGACAGTTAGAATGGAATAGAAACTTTGATTCGTTTGCAGGAAAATAAAATGAATAATGTTATGGAACAACTCAGGAAAATATTCCAGAATAGTATTGTCTCCTATCACAATCAGCATTCAAGTAATGTTGTACCAAGGGACAGGGAACCTACCATGAATAACACACCGGAGGTGAACAGATAAATATGGAAGCAGAAAAAACAAAAGTATTTGATATGGTGGTTGCAGAGTTGACATTACTACAGGCTGAACATATAGAGCCATTAACTATTGCAGAACAATCACTTAGAGCAGTAATGCAATTCACTCTTCAAGCTGCACCCACAAAACTTAATGGAATACACTTGTGTTCTCATGTATTCCATGATATAATAACAGACGCAACACTAAAACAAATGGAAGGGAAATAGTGATGTTACTACCAGAATTTAAAACAGTTCAAGATCTCTATAAGTTTCTGGATTATGGAGGAGATGAGTGGTGTAGACCAATGGTAGAAGAGTATCTTGATATGATTGGCGATACACCGATAGAAGAACTTGACATCGAGGAATTGAATGGATGGATTGAACATGAGATGGGTTCACTATCTGAAGGATACGAACAGTCTTACGAGTAGTGCGACAATTTGTCTCAACTTAATCAGAGGAAAATAAAATGTTTAACAAAGATAAGATCAACTTTAAAGTAGAAAAGTTTGACCTCAAATATATGGGTGGTACTTTAGATTCCTACCTTATAAACCTAGCATCGGATCTAGGAGTGGGGTTACGGAGAACGGATACGGGACAACCCCTAGCTGTAGTATCTAAGAGCTATGAACCTGTACAATATCTTGATCTTGTGGAAGAATTAGAGCAAGCTATTACGTTGTCCGGTATAGACCTGACAGGTGCTACATTCACTACAGATGTAATTGGACAGGGTGAGCAACTGGAATTGACTGCTAGATTCCCCGCCCATGAGGGTAATATAGACGGGAAGAATGATCGTGTTGTGCCACAGTTCAAGTTTCGCACCAGCCACAACAGGACATGGGCTAACAACGGCATGATGGGGTACTTCAGACAGATGTGTTATAATACTCTGGTTGATGGTAACAAGCTGGCCTATGTATATGGTAGACACAGTAAGAATTTCTCAGTGCCTAGCTTTGCAAGCAAGATAAGGGCAGCTTCTCAGTACATCTCAGGAGAGGGTCTTAACAAAATGAAAGCATGGTACAACATACCATTGAGCAGGAATGCTGCCATACTTTTATTCAGTAACACACTGGCTAAAAAAAAGAACAATGTTACAATGGCGAATGAACCAAACAAGGTCATGCTTTCTAACCTAATGAAAATATTTGATGAAGAGAACAGACACCTTCTGGGAAAAGGACTGTATCAAAAATACAACAGTATGGATAATGGTACTTTGTGGACTGCTTATCAGGCAGCTACGTCATGGTCTACCCACACTGACAAGCCTAATGGCAGGGTCTTCCGTGAGGAGAGAGTGCGTAAGATGATGGAGTCTCCATATTTTACAATGCATGCAGGGTCTGTTAGGGAAATTGCTAATGTAGAACTTAAAGTAGCTGAAGAAGTAGCAGGTCTTAAAGTAGATGGTTAGAAAAACTAAATCATCGTATGATCCTAACAGGAAAAGGATTAGGAAACGTACATCTATTGGGGTGGGGGTTCGCTCTCGCCCCAATAATAAACACAAGAGACTGAGCTATAAAAAATATAGAGGTCAGGGAAGGTAGGTATGTCTTACATCATAACACAATCAGAAAGTATAACTGTCAATGATATCAGAGACATAGACGCAATGATAGACACAACAGGTGAAGAAATTTATTGTTTTAAATCTTATGCAGATGCTGAATTATATCTGCTTGAAAATGGAGTTCGTAAACTATCTAATGGTTTTCCTTTTAATATAAAAATAGAGAGGTTACAATGAAACCTAAATCAATATTCTTTATAATAACTTTATTATATTTTACTATAGGTTTAGTTTATTATTCTCATGCTGATGATAAGAGTTGTCTTACTGAAGCAATATACTTTGAAGCTAGATCTGAACCTTTTGTAGCACAACTTGCTGTTGCTAATGTGATACTTGAAAGAACAAAAAACGACAGGTATCCTGACACAATATGTGAAGTGGTACATGAGGGAAAATATTTTAAAGAACATCCAGTAAGACATCAATGCCAGTTTTCATACTGGTGTGATGGTAAGCCAGAAAGTATAGCAAATACAGAGGCTTACAAAACTGCATTGTCTGTTGCAGAGTTGGCACTGTATGGAGTAGTAGTAGAAAATACGTTAGGAGCTACACATTATCATGCTACATATGTCACACCTAAATGGTCATTCAATGACAACTTTACAGAATTAGGTCAGGTAGGTAGACATATTTTTTATGTTGACAATAACTAAAAAGGGGTGTATAATATGAATGAAATTCAGTTACTAAGAAGTAATATAATTAAATTAAAAAAAATAGTAGAAGATAAAGATGAACAATTAAAGAAACTAAGGAGAGAACTAGCTAAAGTAAAACAAGAAACAAATAAAGTATTATCATGGGTTGAACTTGACAAATAAAACAGAGGTTGAAATGTCTAAAAACTTATGGCAAAGAGAACGAAGTGATATCTTTCGTGATCTTGTCAAGGAATATAGTAACGAAGGCTACGATATAAAGGAAGCTCGTAGGCTTGCTCGGATTGAAACAAATGAAATCATGCAGGATAAGGAAAGTTTTGTAAATGAAGTATGGGAGCAGTCATTCCATGACCGTTGATCTTATAGAACACATGGGTAGCGACCTTACTGTAGTGAATGCAGCAAGGGTGAGCTTCAACAAAGAATCTGAATGGGATAGTATACCTTTCGGTGGTAAGACAGAAGGGGTGCTATCCCAGAGAGATGAGAAGTTAATAAAATATTTAGCTAAACATAAACACTGGACACCATTCGGACATTGCTTTGCACAGTTCAGAATAACTGCACCTATCTTTGTTGCACGACAGTTAATGAAACATCAGGTAGGATTGGTCTGGAATGAGATAAGCAGAAGATATGTAGATAGTGAACCGGAATGGTGGACTCCTAACACATGGAGAGCGAAGGCTGATAATAAAAAACAGGGATCATCAGATGAACCTGTATTAGATCAGGTAACAGTAAACTATGCATATACTGATGCAATAAGACATTCTATATCCGCATATAATTTCATGTTAAAGAATGGGGTATGTCCCGAACAGGCAAGAACTGTACTACCACAAAGTATCTTGACAGAATGGTATTGGTCTGGTACACTTGCGGCTTTTGCCAGAGTATGTAATCTCAGGCTTGAAGAAACAGCACAGGAGGAAACTAAAATTATAGCTAAAAAAATTAATGAACACATGAAAAATTTATTTCCTGTGTCATGGTGTGCATTATGTGGAGCTTAGTTTTACGACATGAATTTGGTGACATCATTATTAAAAATTATAAAACTAAGGAAGAAGCGCAACAGGAAATTAATAACAGAGAACGACTCACCTCCCATCTTGGAGAAGATATTAGAAAACTTTATTATATTAAAAAAGGAAAACAGAAAGATGGAAGTTCTACTAGAAGTCTATAAACCAAAAGACCAGCAAGCCATACAGTTATCATTCAAGGGTGCATGGCGAGGGATGGAGAGAGTAGATAAAATCGAATCACTAGTATCAATAGAAAAGGAGATTGCAGGATACAGAAATGAATTGTGTCAAGAAATGATGGACTTTAGTAAAGGAAAATGGTAATGCAAACAGATTCTAAATTTGTAAAGCATATTGAATGTGACAGTTGCGGATCGAGTGATGGGAATGCCATGTATGATGATGGTCATACACATTGCTTTGTCTGTAATAAAACTATATTTGGAGAGAACATGGAAACTAAACAGAATGTTATCAACATGGCTAAAGGTTCTAATAAAAAGTTCATACTGTCAGATATTGCTGACCGTAAAATTAAACTTGAAACTTGTAGACGGTATGGAGTAAGCGTAGTAAAAGAAGGATCAATGATTACCGATCATATGTACAAGTACTATGATAAGGATGGTAGTCATGTTGCATCCAAGTATAGGAGTACAGGAGAAAAGAAGTTCTGGTCTGAAGGTAGTCTGTCTAATGCAGGTCTATTCGGTCAGAATATATTCAATCAAGGAGGAAAGTATATCACCGTATGTGAGGGTGAGCTTGATGCCATGAGTGCTTATGAACTGCTTGGATCGAAGTGGCCTGTAGTTTCCATCAAGAATGGTTCTCAGGCTGCTCTGAAGAACTGCAAACAATCATTTGATTATCTCAACAAGTTTGATACCGTTGTGTTGTGCTTTGATAATGATAGTGCAGGACGGGATGCACAACAGGCCGTGGCAAAACTGTTTGAGCCTAACAAATGCAAGGTCATGAATCTGGAAATGAAAGATGCCAATGAGTACATCAAGACAGGACAACGAGAGAAGTTTGTACAGGCATGGTGGAACTCCCGTACCTATACACCAGCAGGGATTATTAACCTTGCTGATCTGGGTGCTTCACTCTATGAAGAAGACATTAATGAAACCTGTTCCTATCCTTGGCCTAAGATGAATGAGAAGACCTATGGCATGAGAACAGGAGAACTAGTTACCTTCTGTAGTGGTGCAGGAATGGGCAAGAGTAGTATCATGCGAGAGCTTATGCATCATGTCATGAATAATACTTCTGATAACATAGGGGTACTTGCTCTTGAAGAGAACACGAAGAATACTGCCTTCAATATCATGAGCGTGGAAGCTAATGCCAGACTGTACATCAGGGAGATACGGGAACAGTTTACTCCCGCACAACTACAGGAATGGGAAAAGAAAACCATTGGCACAGGAAGGTTCTTTGCATTCGATCACTTTGGTAGCATTGAAAACGATGAGATCCTCAATCGTATACGATACATGGCAAAGGCACTGGATACCAAGTGGGTTATCCTTGACCATCTGTCTATCCTTGTCAGTGGACAGGAAGATAATGGAGATGAAAGGAAGTCTATTGATATACTGATGACCAAGCTCCGGTCACTGGTGGAAGAAACACAGATAGGTTTGTTACTTGTCAGCCATCTGCGTAGACCAGCAGGAGACAGGGGACATGAGGATGGTAGAGAGATATCCCTCTCACATCTCAGGGGATCTGCGAGTATAGCCCATCTAAGTGATGCTGTCATAGCCTTGGAGAGAAATCAACAAGCCGACGATGAGATTGAAGCCAACACTACAACACTAAGAATTTTAAAGAACAGGTACACAGGTGAGACAGGGGTAGCTTGTTATCTGCATTATGATCGTGACTCTGGTAGAATGACTCAAGTAGACAACCCATTTACAGAGGAGACAGAGTGATGCCTTATAAAACAGCAGAAGCTAGGAAAGAATACAATGAGAAAAATAAAGAAGCTATAGCAGCTAAGCATAAAGAATACCGTGAGAAAAATAAAGAAGCTATAGCAGCTTACAAGAAAGAATACCGTGAGAAAAATAAAGAAGCTATAAAAAAATACAATGAGAAAAATAAAGAAGCTAGAGCAGCTTACAAGAAAGAATACTATGAGAAAAATAAAGAA